>Ga0134123_10001149_pt1 | contig 17345 bp, 12 predicted proteins | sample KB303_FD_96460 | JGI IMG/M metagenome (GOLD analysis project Ga0134123, IMG submission 96460) | Terrestrial soil microbial communities without Nitrogen fertilizer from Kellogg Biological Station, Michigan, USA - KB3-0-3 | ecosystem: Environmental > Terrestrial > Soil > Unclassified ...
ACAGGCTTCTGGATTTTGCCGGAGAAGTAGGTCTAGTCGCGCTGATACATAACGACATCGATGCACCGTTTGCGAAAGAGGGGGCCGCACCGGCGTATCTTGATCAGTTTAAGGCCCTCCTGAAACGGCATCCGAAGACGACGATCATCTGGGCGCATTTGGGTATGGGAAGGATTATCCGACCAGTGAAGGAACATGCTGCTGCCATTGAGGAAATACTCAAGGACCCGGCATTCAGTCACGTGTATGTCGATATTTCGTGGGATGAAGTTGCGAAGTATTTCGTCGCCACGCCGGCGTCACAGAAGATATCAGCCGATTTGATAAACCGTTACCCCGATCGCTTTCTTTTCGGGACGGACGAAGTCGCGCCGGCTAACCAGGAGAAGTACCAAAAGGTCTATTACCAGTATGGTCCCTTGTGGAACCTGCTGGACAAGCAAACGAGTGAAAGAGTGCGCAACGGAAACTACGAGCGGCTCTTCGACGAAGCCAGGCTCAAGGTGAGAGCGTGGGAGAAGGCGAAGCTGATTCTCCGCTGAAGACTTTTCACCATAATCGGGACTCTCTCGATGAGGAAAAAAACCATGAAGTCAAAACTGTACGGATCAACATCAAACAGCCATCCTGCACGAAGCCGGATGGCGTTTCTACTCGTCGCGTTGCTCGCTTTTAGCACCCTTGCGGTGTTTGCGTGTCAGGCGGCGCCTAAGGCGACTCCCACGCCTGAGCCGACTCCCGCAGCGCAGCCGGCTCCGGCGGCACAGTCGACTCCGGCGGCGCAGGAGGCGGCGCAGGAGCCGCCGCCGATATCGGCTGATCAATTGGAATCGCTGGTTGCGCCAATCGCGCTGTATCCCGATCCGCTGTTGAGCCAGGTGCTGGTTGCTTCCACCTATCCGCTGGAAATCGTCCAGCTTCAGCAATGGCTGGCGAAAAAAGCCAGCGTCATGAATGAAAAGGCGATAGCCGATGCGGTGAAAAAAGAGAACTGGGACCCGAGCATCCAGGCCATGGCTATGCTGCCGGACGTGGTCAAGCAAATGGCTGAAAACATCACCTGGACCTCGGATCTTGGGAATGCGTTTCTGGCGCAGCAAAGCGATGTGATGGACGCCGTGCAACGCTTGCGAAGCAAGGCGAAGGACAAGGGTAATCTGCAATCCAGTGAACAGATGAAGGTTGAAACAAAAGTTGTCGAAAGCAAAACCGTCGTCGTCATCGAGCAAGCCAACCCGGAAGTGGTCTACGTGCCGTCTTACAACCCGACGGTTGTTTGGGGAGCGATGCCTTACCCGTATCCTCCGATGTATTACCCGCCGGCGGGATATTATGCGGGGCGAGCGATCGGGTTCGGGGTTGGTGTTGCGATGGGAGCTGCGTGGGGCGGCGGAGGCTGGGGTTGGGGCGCCGGATGGGGCGGCAACGATATCGACATCAACATGAACAACAACTTTAACCGCAACACCAACATCTCGGGCGGCAACCGAACTAACATCAGCGGCGGCAACCGCGGTCAGGGCGGCGGCGGGAAGTGGCAACACAATCCCCAACATCGCGGCGGCGCTCCCTATGGGAACAGATCAACCGCAAATAAGTTTGGCGGATCGGCTCGAGGGGATTCGAGAGCTTCGCGGCAAGCAACAGCACGCCAGAACTCAGGCGGACTTGGAGGCGGCGGACGGCAGGCAGGTTCTATGGACCGCAGCGGCGCCGGCGGACGGCAGGCAGGTTCTATGGACCGCAGCGGCGGCGGCGGCGGTCGTGACGCGGGTTCTTTAAGTGGTGGTAGCAGAGGTTCCTCCGGTTTCGGAAGCGGGGGCGGCGGCGACCGCATCGGAAGCCGAGAAACTTCCAGGGGCTCTGGTGGCGGTGGCCGGAGCAGCGGCGGCTCCTTTGGAGGCGGAGGCGGCTCCTTTGGAGGCGGCAGCGCCCGGTCCAGCAGTTCGCGAGGCTCTTCAAGCATGGGAGGCTTTAGCGGCGGCGGCGGAAGTCGCGGAGGAGGCGGATTTAGCGGCGGTGGCGGAGGCCGTGGCGGCGGTGGCGGAGGCCGCGGCGGCGGTGGCGGCCGAAGGTAAATAATCACGGGTCTGTTGGAGGAAAACAAAATGCAATCAAGATCAGTCAACTTATTCGCTGCAAGAGTTCTAGGCGTTGGGATCAGCCTGTGCTGTGTTCTCGGGTTAACCGCAGAAGCGGCGCCTCAGTCGAAATCGGCGAGTCCGGCGAAAGCGAAAGCGGCGGGAGCGCAACAGGCCGCACGAAAGACGTTCGCCTCTTCAAAACTAGCCGCCGATGAATTGATTCGGGCGGCGGAACAATTCGACCTGGCTGCGCTAAAGGAGATCTTCGGGCCGGATATGCTCGATCTGGTGGAAAGCGCGGACAAAGTGCAGGACAAGGAAAGGGCAGCCAGTTTTGCGGCTAAGGCACGTGAAAAGACGACGGTGACGGTGGATCCAAAAAACCCCAGTCGTGCCAGCCTCTCGGTGGGCAATGAGAATTGGCCGTATCCCGTTCCGATCGTGAAGCGAAACGGAAAATGGTATTTCGACGGCAAGGCAGGCCGCACGGAAATCCTAAATCGCCGCATTGGAGCAAACGAGCTGGATGCGATAGCTATCTGCCGCGGCTATGTGGAAGTCCAAAAGCAATATGCCCTCGAAGCTCATGACGGGGTTAAACAATACGCCCAGAAAATCATCAGCACACCCGGGAAACGCGACGGGCTCGCCTGGCAAAATGAGGATGGCAGTTGGGGTGGCCCGATAGGAGAGAAGATCGCCAAAGCCTTGCAGCAGGGATACACGAACAAGACTGAGCCCTATCACGGCTACTACTTCAAAATCTTGAAAGGACAGGGGCCCGCTGCGACGCTGGGTAAGATCGACTACGTGGTCAAAGGCGTGATGATTGGAGGGTTTGCGCTTGTGGCCAGTCCGGCGGAGTACCGGCTCACCGGTGTGAAATCGTTTATCGTCAGCTACGACGGCGTCGTCTACGAGAAAGATCTTGGCCCGCAATCCCTGAATCTCTTCAAGGCGATGGAACTATACAACCCCGACCTGTCCTGGCGACCCACGGTTGACGCGTGGTAACCCGGCTCCGTGAGGGCATGCACAAGTGCTAAGAATAAAGCCGCGCTGCCCGGCGCGGCTTTATTCTGCGAGCCGACCTCCCGATCTTGGCGATCTCTAGGACCAGGCGCTCTACATTCATACCTCAGCCGACACTTCGCTTTGATGGCGGGACCGGTTTTGTCCTTCCCACCGCCACCCACAAATCCCTGGTTTGGAAAATGGCAAGTCATTCCGCTGGCAGCTCCCCTTTGGTTTTTGCCGGGTCGAAGGGATCCAGTCCAATTCTCAGTTCGGTTCATGCGAGATTTGCGATTTCAGCATTGCGACGCTATCATTCCCCGCGCGGTGTGAAAGCGCACATTCTGCATAACTATTACATCAACTCCCATCTCGCTCCTGAAGCCCGGAACCTGCAACGGACTCATGACACGAAACAGACGGCAAATGACCCGCTCGACAACCAGGCCCGCCGGTCTGGCGATTGTATTTGGTTTGTCGTTGGGATTGGCGCTTTTTTCGGCGATTACGGCTTCTGAGCGCGTAAACCCTAAGCAAATCCTGGTGCTTTTCGCTCCGGACCAGAGCGCCAGTTTAATATCCACCCTCGGCCGATCAATCCAATCAACCCTCAATAGCAGTGCGGCGAGTCGAGCGCGCGTCGTGGCCAGTGAAAGACCGCAGGATATCGTTCTACAAAGCGTGCCGACCGCTTTGGTGTTCGGCTGGCGCGAGATATGGCGTAGGGGAATCATCGAAAAGAGTGCGCCCGAAAGCACTATCCAGTTTTTGGTTCCTTCTTTTTGGGACGAGTACAAGTGGCGCATCATCGTCGTTGTTGCGTTGTGCCTCTTCGAAGCATTAATCATAGGCTTGTTGTTCGGCAGCCGCGCCAAACGCAGACAGGCGGAACAAGAGACTGCGCGCTTCGCCTCTCTGGCAGACGCCGAGCGGCAGAGATTAGAAGATCTTTTTACAAATGTGCCCGGCATCGTCTGGGAACTGCGGGGAGAGCCGGGCTCCGCCTCACAAAGCATCGACGTCGTGAGCGGATACATTCAGAAAATTCTAGGCTACAGCCCGGAGGAGTGGTTAACAGACCCGGACCTCTGGCGCACTGCTCTTCACGAGGACGACCGCGAATGGATGCCGCGCCAAGTTGCAAGGATCTTTGCGAGCGGCAAGGGAGGCGCCATTCAATGCCGATATCGGGCGAAAGACGGGAAAGTAGTATGGGTCGAAGTACATATGTCGGTAACTTGTGATGAAGCTGGCAAACCGGTAGCCATGCGCGGGGTCACGATGGACATCACCTCGCGCAAAGAATTCGAGAATATGCTGCATAAGATCGCCGAGGGGGTTCCGTGCTCGAGCAGCGACGAATTCGTTCGTTCGCTGGCTTGCCGCGTGAGGGACGTTCTCGGTGTGGACTTCGTTTTCGTCGGACTTCTGGCGGGCGAGAATCACGATCGGATAAAGACGATCGCCGCATTGATGGACGGCGAAATAAGAGAGGACATCGAGTACGATCTGGAGAACACACCGTGCGAGCGCGTGATGAAGCTCGGCATGCTCTCCTACGCTTCCGGTATTCAGTCGCGTTTCCCGCTTGACCGGCAACTAGTCGAAATGGGAGTGGAGAGTTATCTCGGCATAGCACTGCGCGACTCGACCGGCCGGCCATTCGGTTTGGTCTCGGTGATGGGCCGCGCCGCCATCAAGGAGCTAGAGACCCACGAATCGTTGCTGCAAATCTTTGCGTCGAGAGCGGCGGCGGAGATCGAGCGCCAGCAGGCAGAGGATTCTTTGCAACAAACCCAATCGGAGCTTACTCACATCGCGCGAGTGATGATTACCGGAGAACTTGCCGCCACGATCGCCCACGAGCTCAACCAGCCGCTTACCGCCCTGGTCGCCAATGCAAATGCCACTCGTCGAATGCTTGGCAACGGAAATTCAAACCTCGCAGAGGCGCGCGAGGCAATCGAGGACATCATCAAGGACGCTCACCGGGCAAGCCACGTCGTCGAGCGGATTCGCTCGCTGCTCAGAAAAGGCCCTCATTGCACTGAGCCTTTGGCGATCAACGAAGTCATTGAGGAAGTCGTCTCGATCGTTCGCAATGATCTGGCTGGAAAGAAAGTGTCGTTGAGATTGGAGCTGGCCGATCGTCTTCCAAAGGTGGAAGCCGATCGCGTCGAAATTCAACAGGTCCTGCTCAACCTGATGATGAATGCGGTTGAAGCGATGCGCGGCGTGGAGAGCGAGGGCCGAAGCCTGCTGATCCGGACCGCGAGAGGGGTGTCGGGGAGCGTGCAGGTCGAAGTGCAAGACTTCGGAGTTGGAATAGCATCGGAGAATCTGCACCGCATCTTTGATGCGTTCTATACAACCAGGCCGGGGGGAATGGGAATGGGTCTGTCGATCTGCAGAACGATAGTCGAAGCGCACGGCGGAAGGTTGTGGGCTGAATCGAACGAAGACCGGGGGATGACATTTCGATTTACCTTGCCGGCTGTCGCCGCCGCCGAAGCGAACGCTGTTTTGGAGCCGACCCGTTGAGAATTGACTTGCATTTCGAGAGTAAGCCGGCGGTGGAGGGTTGGATTCCACTCGGCACGATCATTATCACGGCGGCGGCTAGTTTTATGCGCTCACTGTCTTTCACCACCCGTTTGTTGGCGACTCTTTTTGCAGTCTGTGCAATCGTTGGAGCCTGTGCCCACGTGCACGCGGCCCAATCTACGGCGACCTTAAGGGGCAGAGTTGTAGATTCAACTGGCGCAGTCGTGCCTGACGTGACCATAACCGTGCGCAATCGGGCGACCAGCCTGGATTGGGTCGCGCGAACCGAGGGCGGCGGCGATTACCAGGTCGCAGCATTGCCAGTCGGTGATTATCGTATCGAAGTGCGCAGGCCCGGTTTCCAGGCCCAAATCGTTGAGAGTCTGATCGTCGAAGTTGGGCAGTTGGTGGTGCAAGACTTTCAACTCCGGGTCAGTGATCTGTCGCAGGAAGTTAACGTCACTCCCGCCTCCCAGGCACTGGAGCGGTCAAGCATATCCGTCGGCCAGGTGGTCGACCAGAGAATGGTTCAGGAGATTCCGCTAAACGGTCGCTACTTCCTCGACCTCGGTCTGCTGGTTCCGGGTTCGGTGACGCCTCCGCAAGGCGCGTTCTCTGCCGCGCCGATGCGGGGTCTGGGTTCACTGGCGTTCAACACCGCGGGAAACCGTGAGGAAACCGTCAACTACATTATCAATGGGATCACGCTCAATAACCTGACCTTTAGCTCTATCACCTTCCAGCCTTCGATCAATACCATTCTGGAGTTCAAAGTCGTGAACTCTACCTTCGGGGCAGAATTCGGGCAGAGTTCCGGCGCGATCGTCAACATCGCCACGCGCTCCGGGGCCAACCAGTTCCATGGCGAAGTGTTTGAATTCCTGCGTAACGATGCGCTCGACGCCCGCAACTTCTTCGAGCTTAATCGCAACAACCCTGCGCCATTCAAGCGTAACCAGTTCGGCGGCAATCTCGGCGGGCCCATTGTCACGAACAGGACGTTCTTCTTCTTCTCGTACGAGGGTCTGCGGCAGCGTCAGGGACTCGACCTTAACAGTCTCGTTCTCAGCGATTCCCAGCGCCTTTCCGCAACTGACCCAATAATCACAAAGCTTATCGAGCTTATCCCGAGAGCGAACTTCGCCGACCAATCCGGAACGCCTCGGTTTATTGGCTCGGCTAGCGCGCCGGTTGACATAAATCAGTGGACGCTGGACATCAGCCACGCCCTGAGCAAAAAAGATCAGCTTCATGGCTACTACGCCATTCAACACGGGCAGACGGCAGAGCCTAACAGGTCAGGTAATACGATCCCCGGCTTCGGCTTTGTCGCTCCACTGAAGCGGCAAATCTTTACTTTGAGCGAGACCCACACCTTTGGTTCCACGGCGGTCAATGAAGTGCGCTTCGGAGTCAATCGGTGGTACACCAGGACCACCCCGAAGGCGCAACTCAACCCAGCCGACTTCGGCATTCGCAACGGAATCAGTGAGCCCATCGGGCTGCCGCAGATCAGCGTTGCGGGCGGCGGCTTGAATTTCGGGGGGCCTTCTACAAATCCGTCCGGGCGTAGTGATACGACCTTTGTCGTTGCGGACACTCTGACAAAGCTGTTGGGGAACCACTCGGTTAAGGTTGGTGGTGAATACAGGCAGTTTCTTAACAACAATTTCCGGCAAGGCACCGGCTCGCTTAACTTCCCGACCGTTGCCGCCTTCCTCGCGGGCACCGCAAACTCATTCAGCGTAACGCTGGGGAATCAATCAAGCAGCATCGCTCAGGGCGCATTGGGTTTTTTCGTGCAAGACAATTATGAGTTGCACCCGAATCTGACGCTCGAACTCGGCTTGCGTTACGAGTGGAATATGACACCAAGCGAACGCTATGACCGGTTTATTGTCTTCGATCCGACAGGCGCATCGCTGGTGCGCGTCGGCTCTGATACTGATGATGTCTACCACCAGAACAACAAAAACTTTCAACCGCGCCTGGGCTTTGCGTGGAATCCGTTCGGCGACGGCAAGACCGTGTTGCGCGGAGCCTATGGGATATTTGTTGATCAGCCGATGACCAGCGTAGTGCTGTTGACGGCGGCGAACCCGCCGCTCGCCGTGCCGCTCACGCTAAGCGGATCGATACCTCTCGGCAACGCCATCGTCGCGGCCCGCGCTGTGGGACTTGCTCCGCAAACGGTGGATCACGGGTTTAGTAATGCATACGTTCAATCCTGGAATCTGAATGTGCAACACGAACTGACTCCCGATCTCGCAATGATGGTTGGCTACATCGGCTCAAAGGGCACGAACCTGATCACCCGGCGCAACATCAACCAGCCGGTGAACGGTGCTCGTCCCTACCCTTCACTTTCGTCGGCGAGTCCGATACTTCCAGGCACTCCGCTTGGCAACATCACGCAGGTTGAGAGCACGGGCAATTCGAGCTACAACGCGGTTTGGGTGACGGCGAACCAGCGGCTTCGACGCGGTTTGGAGTTCAATGCCTCCTACACCTGGTCGAAGTCGCTCGACTACACCTCATTCAGTTCCGGCGGGATCTTTGTGCAGAACAGCTATGACCTGGCGGGCGATCGGGGTCTTTCGGATTTTGACGCGCGTCACCGCGTAGTCGTACGGGCGATCTACGAATTGCCATTTACGGGCAATCAATTTGCGAAGGGCTGGCAGCTATCCGCGATCTTCCAGGCGCAGAGCGGCAACCCGTTCAATATCGTCACCGGCGACAGCACGGTCAACGGCGTTGCCAACACGCTGCGGCCCGACGTAACCGGACCCATTAAGATCCTCGGCAGCGTCGAGCGCTGGTTCGATACTTCCGTGTTTACGGCTGTCCCGCGCTTCGGGAACCTGGGCCGCAACGTCGTCATCGGGCCGGGATTCAATAACACGGATTTTTCGGTCACCAAGAACACCAAGCTCAGCGAGAGGCTTCGCGCACAGTTTCGGGTCGAGTTCTTCGACGTTTTCAACCACGCGAACTTCGGCCGGCCCGGCAATGTCGTCGGCACGCCGGCCTTTGGACGCATTACGAGCACGCGTTTCCCGACTGGCGAGGCCGGTTCGTCGCGGCAGATGCAGTTCGCACTTAAGCTGATTTTTTAGCCGTTTGATTTGCACCAGTGGGTGCTTGGAGTGGACGAATGAAATCCGGAAAGAATTCGGCGAGAGTCAGATGGATAGCTAGTCGAATGGCAGCGGTGTCCATCGCGCTGGGGGTGTGTCTGTTGCCGGTCATCGCTCACGCCCAACAAGCCGCCGCGCCCAAAAGGATACTAATACTCTACTGGTACAATCGAGAGTACGCAGGAAACATAACTTTCGAACAGAACTTTCGAGCAGGTCTGCAGTCAGCGCCGCCTGGAACTGTTGAAATCTATTCTGAGTATCTCGAGTCAAATCGGTTCCCCGGAGAAAACCAGGAGGTGTTGATGCGCAATTATCTCCGGGACAAGTATGTCGGCCGCAATATTGACGTAATCATGGCCGTTACGGATAAGCCACTGGAGTTTCTCCTCAAGTACCGCCACGAACTCTTTACAAATGTCCCGATTGTTTTTGTCGCCGTCAAACTGCCAACATCGACTGAGCTGGCGGCTGGGCCCGGCATGACCGGGATCGTTTATGGCGGCAATCAGAGAAGCACCCTCGAGTTGGCATTGAGATTACACCCGGACACGGAGCAGGTGTTTATTGTCAGCGGCACGCTCGATCGTGACAAGAGATTTGAGCTGGCCTGCCGGAAAGACCTTGAAGGCTTCGAAAGCAAAGCATCAATCACCTACCTGACCGACCTGCCTCTGGGCGAACTAATCGCCAACCTGAGAAGTTTGCCGGAGCGTTCCATCGTACTCTATCTGTGGCAACAGTCATATGATGAGAAGGGGGGTGTCCTGGAGTCTCCGGATGTATTGGCCTTGATTTCCCTTTCAACGCGGGTTCCCATATACGGGCTTACCACTCCAATGCTCGGTAGCGGAATCGTTGGCGGGAATCTTCGCGCCCCGGAGCGTATTGCGACAAGCGTGGCGGAAATCGCCGTGCGGATTATCACTGGCACGCGCGCGCAAGATATCCCGGTTCAAACTCCGCCAACGGTGCCGATGTTCGACTCGAACAAGCTGAGACTTTGGGGAATCAGCGAAGACCGTCTGCCGCCTGGCAGCATCGTCCAGTTCAAGCAGCCTTCCTTTTGGCAACTCTACAAGTGGCGCATTATCGGCGTGATTTTTCTGGTCATCGTCCAGTCAGTGCTCATCACCGGACTATTGTTCAACCGCGCAAAGCGCAAGCGGGCCGATGACGCGCTGCGCCAGAGCGAGTCCAGAAATCGCGCCATGCTCACGGCGCTCCCGGACCTGATTTTCATACTCACGAGAGACTGCATTTATCTGGATTATCATGCAAGAGATCCGGAAGCGTTGTTCGAGCCTCCTGAGCGATTCATTGGCAGAAGCATACACGAGGTTTTGCCGGAAGAACTCGCTCGATCATTCGAGCGATGTATTGGACAAACTGCGCAGTCGGACGAGCCGGTCGTGCTCGATTACGCGCTCCAGATAGGCGGCGAGGAACGCTACTATGAGTCCAGTATTGTGAAACTCGGGGCCGATCGGGTTATGTGCATCGTGCGTGACATAACCGGGCGCAAGCGGGCAGAAATGCGATTCCGCCGCTACTTTGAGCTGCCGTTGATCGGAATGGCAATCACATCGCCTGACCGTCGCTTTATCGAGGTCAATCAAGAGCTCTGCGATATGCTTGGTTATTCGATGGACGAGCTGACGGGCAAGAGCTGGGTTCACGTCACACACCCTGACGATGTGGCTGACAATGTGCGGCTATTAGAGCAAACCCTGAGCGGTGAGACCGAAGGGTATACTATGGAAAAGCGCTTCATACACCGCGATGGGCACATCGTCTATACGAGCATATCCGCCCGGTGTGTGCGACGAGCAGACCGAACGGTCGATTATCTGGTTCTGGTGCTGCAAGGAATAACCGAACGAAGGCTGGCCGAAGAGGCTCTGCAAAAAACCCAATCAGAGCTTGCCCACGTAGCCCGAGTGATGATCACCGGCGAACTTGCGGCTACGATTGCTCACGAGGTCAACCAGCCGCTGACGGCTATGGTAGCGAATGCAAATGCGACTCGACGAATGCTTGGTAACGGAAAAGAGAACCTGGACGAGGCGCGGGAGGCGATAGACGACATCGTGAAGGACGCGCACCGGGCAAGCGAAGTGTTGGGGAGGATTCGGTCGCTCCTGAGGAAAGATCCTCACAGAACCGAGCCTCTTGCGATCAACGAAGTCATCGAGGAAGTGGTCACTATTGCTCGCAATGATCTGGTCGGAAAGAGAGTGTCGTTGAGGATGGAGCTGGCTGATGGTCTTCCGAAGGTGGAAGCCGATCGAGTGGAGATTCAACAAGTCCTACTCAACCTGATGATGAATGCGGTTGAAGCGATGCGAAGTGTTGAAGAGGGAGACCGAAACCTTTTAATCAGGACAACAAGAGATGACTCAGGCGGCGTGCTGGTCGAAGTACGAGACTCCGGAATTGGGATAGCGCCGGAGAATCTGGAGCGGATCTTTGATGCGTTCTATACAACCAGGAAGGAGGGGATGGGGATGGGATTATCGATCTGCCGCACGATAATCGAAGCGCATGGCGGGAGGCTCTGGGCCCAATCGAGTGGAGATCGGAATGCGACGCTTCGATTCACCTTGAGGACCGCAACGCCCTCCGGAACGAACGCCCTTTCTGCGGTGTGACAATGTGTGAAGTAGTTGATGGTGCTTCCAATCTGCCGGACGATAATCGAAGCGCACGGAGGGAAGCTGTGGGCCGAATCAAATAAAGAGAACGGGGCCACGTTTCGATTTACCGTGCCGGCCTCTAACGGGGATGGGTCATGACTGAGTTGCCTGATGTTGTTTATGTCGTGGATGACGATCCGTCAGTCCGCAAGGCGCTTGAGCGACTATTTCGCTCGATAGGTTACGAGTGCATCAGCTTCAGTTCTGCCACGGAGTTTCTAGCCGGCAAGAGGCGGGATGCGCCGGCCTGTCTGGTGCTTGATGTGCGGCTTCCCGGGTTGAGCGGTCTGGACCTGCAACGGCAGATGGCCGAAGCGAACATGCTTATTCCGATAGTTTTTCTCACCGGCCACGGTGACGTGCCTCTGTCGGTCCGCGCGATGAAGGCCGGTGCCGTGGATTTCCTGACCAAGCCTTTTCACGAGCAGGATCTGCTCGATGCAGTCCGCTCGGCTCTTGATCGAAACCGCGCGTCAAAACTGCACGAAAGTGAAACTTCAACCCTCCACCAGCGATATGAGACGCTGACGCCTCGGGAACGAGAGGTCTTTGTGTTGATCGTCACCGGTAGGCTCAACAAGCAGGCAGCCGCCGAACTGGGCACGAGCGAGCGGACCATAAAAGCCCACCGACATCAAGTGATGGAGAAAATGCAGGCTGAGTCTCCCGCGGAGCTTGGCGCCATGGCCGAAAGACTCGGTCTTACCACCTCAAAGGGCTAACCGTATTGCACCAAAGTACAATCGATTCTCCCAAACTCACAATAGATTGTCCGTCCTGATCGTAGTATTCTCCCGCCCGTATCAACAGCCCTAAGCAGTACTCAAGAGCAACACAAAGGAACTATCGGCCAGAGTAAGTGCCCCTGGCAACGTGTGCGTGTGCCTAATGACTGCAAACACGAGAGGATCCGCCTTGATCTCAATAGTGGATGATGACGAGTCGATTCGGAAAGGCCTCGGAAGGCTTTTTAAGTCTGTCGGATTCGACGTGCAATGTTTCGGATCCGCCGAAGAGTTCCTCAACTCCGGCGATTTTCAAGGGTCGGCGTGCTTGATTCTAGATCTGCGAATGCCAGGCATGGATGGCCTGGAGCTTCAAAGAAGGTTGATTGCGGACAATTGGCAAATCCCGATTGTTTTTCTGACTGCGCATAGTGACGAGCATTCGCGCGCTCAGGCGATGAAGGCCGGCGCGATTGACTTCGTCGATAAGCCATTCAATGAAGCATCTCTGATCCGCAATGTAAATAAAGCTGTCGATCGGCACAGGTCGAACGGTCACTAGCTCATAGGAGAAGTGGTTTATGCCCTCAGAAGATCGAACTTATAGAAGCAAGCGCGGCGGCAGGATGGGCAAAACGCTACGCGTCCCTACGTCTCTGCTTACGGCACCACGCCGCTTGTCTTTCGCCGGGAAGCCGCTGCCGTTGGGAAGCCTGATCGCCAATCTCTCGGCTTCGTTTGTTGGGCTCCCAGTCAACCGAATCGATGCGGCCATTGACGCTGCGCTACGCGAGACCGCCGGCGCTCTAGGAGTCGATCACGCCGCATATTATCAAATCAGTGGGGGTGGCCTGACGTTCACGCATTCCTGGCCCGTCCAAGACTTCGAGGCAGATTCAGACACTCAGCAACCGGATGATTTGACCTGGATCGCGAACGAACTCCGTCGCAAACGCGTCCTGTTGCTCTCGAATGCGCAAGTCTCTTCCAATGACACCGGCAAGAATGCGTTTTTGCTGTCTCTCGGACTCCGATCCGCCGTTTTCGTAGCGGTGCGGACCCACGGCCCTCTTTTAGGGGCATTGATGCTGGGCTCGTGCCACGAAGGGGTGGCCTGGGGTGGAGATCCGGAACCTCCGCAGATTCTGGGGGCCGTCTTCGCCGGCGCCCTCGCGCACAAGCAAAACGAGGAACGACTGCTTGAGACCGATCACTTGAGTCACGCCATGCTTGACTCGCTCGAATGCCACATGGTCGTGATCGACCAGGGCGGCAAAGTCATCGCGGGTAGCGTAGGGAGGCATTCCAATGCCGCGAGCAGCGCCCCGTTTTTGCGAGGCGTCAGCCTGGGTGTGAACTATTTCGATATTTGCGGGCAGGGTCTCGAGAACGGACCCGAGTCGACTGCCAGGCTGCTGGGGGGGATTGACGCAGTCGTAAACGGGTCGCGACAGACGTTCGAAATGGAATATGAGTATGTCTCGGCCTCCGGCCCTCACTTCTTCCATATCGCGGTGACCCCACGAGGTGAAGCCGGTACGGGAGCGGTGATTTCGCACATCGAGACGACCGAGCGCCGGCTTGCCCAAACAAACCTGCGAGAGTTGAGCGGCAAACTGATCACATCGCTGGAGGAAGAACGCAGGCGGATCGCGCGGGAACTTCACGACGACGTCAGTCAGAGACTTGCTCTGATGGGCATAGAGCTTGAGCAAATCATGCAAGCGTTGCCCAAGAAAGATATCAACGTTCGAAGGCGGCTTAGAGATGTCTGGGGGCAGAACCAGGAGACTTCGCAGGAAGTGCGGCAGCTATCGCATAACTTGCACTCTTCCAAACTGGAGTACCTCGGTCTTATCGCCGCCTTAAAGAGTCTTTGCAACGATCTTTCTAACCACCAGGAATTGAGGATTCGGTTCAGGCACTTTGATGTTCCCTCCTATATTCCCAAAGACGCCGCGCTGTGTATTTATCGTGTTGTTCAGGAATCTCTTCGCAATGTGATCAAGCACAGCGGTGCACGGGTAGCGCAAGTGACGCTGTCCGGCGGACACGGTGAAGTCAACCTGTGCATTTCAGACGAGGGGCACGGTTTCGACTTGAACGATGTCAAGACCAAAGCCGGGATCGGACTGATCGGAATGAGGGAACGTCTGCTGCTGGTTGGCGGAGAGGTCTCAATCGAGTCCCAACCTTCGCGTGGTACCCGGATCGTCGCGCGAGTCCCGCTGCCCGAGCAAGGCAAGGACAACACGTATTCTCGAGCGACCTCGGACTAACCGAGGCTGAGAAATGGAGGATCTCATGAAACAAACACGCATACTGATGGCCGATGATCATACGTTGCTGGTTGAAGCAGTAAAGCGCTTGCTTGAACCTGAATTCGAAGTAGCGGGCGTCTTCCCCGATGGGCGCGCGCTGGTTGACGCTGCATGTACGCTCAACCCTGACCTCGTTGTTATGGACATCTCGATGCCCAGGTTGAACGGTCTTGACGCGGGCCGGCGACTCAAACAAATCCGCCCCGCGGTGAAGATAATCTACTTGACGATGAATGACGACCCCGACCTTGCGGCTGAAGCCTTTCGACTTGGCGCGTCGGGCTATGTGCTCAAGACTTGCGCATCAACGGAGCTCGTCCTCGCGATACGCGAAGCTCTTCGCGGTAGATGTTATGTCACGCCGCTGGTCACGAAGGGTATGGTAGGGTCGTTTATTCAAAACGCGATGCGCAGAAAGCAGCCTCGCAAGCTGACCCTCCGGCAGAGGGAGGTCCTGCAACTCCTTGCCGAGGGACGCTCGATGAAAGAAGTCGCCAGCGTGCTCTCAATTACTGCGAGAACCGTAGCCTTCCACAAATACACAATGATGGAACAGCTTCAAATCAAGTCCAGCGCAGAACTTGTTCACTACGCGGCGAGAAACTCTATTGTGGGTTCGTGACTTGCGCTAATCCGGGTCAGGAACGAGGATCGTGCTCAAGTACTCAGAAAAACGCATCTGTCTTCCAGGGATCTTACCCGGGATGATGGTCGGAATCGCTATCAGCTTGTTGCTTACTGGTTGGGGCAGCTCGCGCACCCCAGTAGTGTCCCCCACGCCCCCATTGCCCGGTGTCGGTAACTTGGGTTTCGCCGACACCGGGCGCCTTCCGAAATCGACGCGTTCATGTCTGTGCGATGATGCTGCGGCCAGTGCACGCGCCGGTGCGCCGACTGAAGAATCCGTCCAACAGCGGAGCTTGAGCGGCGTGTCGGCAATTCTCGCCGGCATCAAAAACACCAGGCGGCTTCTACCAATTGCGACGAAGCTTTCAATCAAGGCACTTCTCGAGTGGGGCGAACAGAACGGTCTCCCCGCGCGGAACCTGGCGCGGGCCGAACGAAAGATCAAGAAGGTTGACAGAGTCATTCTTGACGGAGGGCTGGGTGACGCGGCTGCGGTGCAGGATGATCGCCCAAGGGAAATACGTATTGGGTCTGGGTACGCTGAGACCCTTATCTCAGACGACGAAGCCGTATTCCTGCTGGCTCACGAGTTGACTCATGTCGCAGCGCAAACCGGCGGGCTGGATGGATTGATCGAGAGCGCATCGCGGAGGGCGAAGGCTGCAGCCGGTGTTGAAACGCTCGACGATCAAGCGGAAGACCTGGCGTGCGATTTCATCGGCGCGCAGGTCCTGAAACACTTCATCGATCTCCACCCAACCAACGAGCCCAAAGCGGAACGACTGCTTCGCACTTGCGGTTACGAGTTGCCGTCCGAGCGGCTGGCTCACGCCTGGGAGGCCTTTTGCGCCTCTTACAATGGATTCACAGGAGACGCGCACCATTTGAGCCAGGGTCTGACGGTTCGCGCATTGGCGGGTCTGGATCCTGAGTTGAAGGCCTTTGTCGACCGGTACTCCACAACCCCGGGACGTTAGATACCGGGACGTGCCAAAACGCTTCCTATTCTTACGACGCGGGACCGCAACCTAGAACAGGGGGTCGAACATGACTGCCACGGGTAAAGCGTTCAGTGTTGTGTCACGGCGACCAGCGGAGCCGCGTGAGAACAGGCTGCTGGCCAGCCTGCTGAGCAGCGATTACGAGAGCCTCGAACCTCACCTGGAGTTTGTGCATCTGACGGCCGGAGCTGTCTTGCACGGCCCGCATTCACGAACCTCTTATTGTTACTTTCTCGGCGACACCCTGGTCTCCCTTTTGTCGACCACCGAACATGGATTGAGCGTAGCCGCGGGATTGGTCGGAGTCGAGGGAGTGACGGGCGTGGTGGCGGCAATACTCGATCCACGTTTGCTGCCTCATCGGACCCTGGTTCTGGTTGCAGGCAACGCGACGAGAATACCCCGCGAGACTCTGAGACTCTGGGCCGGCCGGAATACGAGCTTGCGCCGCCCATTCCTGCGCTTCGCACACGCTATGTTCGTACAGTTGGTGCAAACATCAGCCTGCAATCGCTTTCACGATACAAAAGAGCGTCTGGCGCGAGTGCTGCTCCTGGTTCAGGATCGTTCGAAGGGGCGCATATTGCCGTTCACACAAGAAAGCCTGGCCGGGTTAGTCGGCACCGATCGAGTCAGCGTAACACGAGCCGCACAGGATATGAGGCGCGCCAACTTGATTGGATACAGTCGTGGCAAGCTGACCATACTCGACAGGCAAGGACTGGAATCCACGGCTTGCGAGTGCTACGGCATTATTGGATCCGCGTACAAGGACATGCTCAGTCCCCAATAGGTTCCTGCTTATGCGGCGGGAGCCACATACCTTGATTATCTGATCGTTCACGTTTCGCTTTCAGCGGCTTCGTGGAAATCGGAAGGTCGACAAGAATCGTCAGACATAGCTACCGGCTTCGTTCTTCTTCGGCCGACTATCTTTGCTCAAACTGTAACTTTTGCCAGTGTTTTTTGAATAGAGCATCAACTAGGATTACTGCGGGGATTCTGCAGCGAACCACGTCGGTGGCGCTGTTTATCGACGCAGAGCAATGAATGGTGAGGAGGTGCCTTGATTCGTCCCCGTCTATTGTTAGCCGAAGACCATATCGGCATGCGCGAAAGAGTCGTGCAGTTGATCGGGCGCAATTTCGACATCGTCGGAGTTGTGGGCGACGGCTCCGCATTCCTGGAGGCGG
>Ga0134123_10001150_pt1 | contig 17341 bp, 18 predicted proteins | sample KB303_FD_96460 | JGI IMG/M metagenome (GOLD analysis project Ga0134123, IMG submission 96460) | Terrestrial soil microbial communities without Nitrogen fertilizer from Kellogg Biological Station, Michigan, USA - KB3-0-3 | ecosystem: Environmental > Terrestrial > Soil > Unclassified ...
CGTCATCGCGATGCTCACCCTGGGTGGGCTGTTGGCCTCGCTGGCACCAGTGTCGGCACAGGGTTTTGGAGTGGGCGGGCGCATCGCGTCGGTCAATCCTGGCACCGAGGCCGACGTGGATTCCGTCCGCTATGTCGGCGGCCAGATCCGCCTCATCGGCGGACGCTTTGGCCTCGAGGCGTCGCTGGACAGGCATTCCGAGTCGTTGGAGGCCCTCAACCGGAAATTCACGGAGACTCCGATACAGGTGTCGCTCCTCCTGCGAAAGAGCGGTAAGGTTGCTCCCTTCGTGTTGGGTGGGCCGGGGTGGTATCGGCGCAAAGCGGAAGCGCTCGCCGGCCCCGCAGACGTGGACATCAGCACGACCGAGTTCGGCTGGCACGCCGGCGTCGGCCTGGAGATCCTGCCGACAACACACTTCGGCATTCACGGCGACTACCGCTACACCTTCCTCGACTTCGGCCACGAAGACGGTGACGACGGCGGAGGCTTTATCGGCGGGCTCTTTCCGGGGCACAGGGGCTCGATGTGGACACTGGGGGCTACTGTCTATTTCCAGTAAGCTGCGCGCTGAAGCGCGGCCAAGCGCCTGAGCCATCCCGCGACACGGTTCCAACTCGCGAAATGTAGCCTCACCACTGATTCCACAGAATTTACCGTCTCCGCGTGATCGGTTGCGGCGCTGATTGGTTGCGCGGGGGGGCGTTTGGTGGCGCGGCCATATCGCCACCTCATTCCTGGGCCATTCGTTTGCGATGCAGGAACGCCGCGGCGAGCGTCGCGCCGATCAGAACGAGCGGCGTCGGCTCGGGCGTCGGGGCAACGTCGCCAAACGCAAGTCCAGCGACGTGAGTGTAAACGTATCGTCGAAATTCTGTCCGAGCCCAACGCGTGCGGTCCCGCGACCAGTAATGTCCGACTCGGCTAGGATCGAGCCCACGTCGTTTCAAACAGGCGCGCGTGCCCAGACATCTTGAATGGTACGTTGCGGGATCCACTAGCTCGGAATGGCTGCACGACGAACCTCAGCGTCACTTCAACATTCGAGGCCGTGATGTTGCCAACCCGTGTGCTCCCGAAGAATCCGAATAGATCCCCGGCGAGAAGTGTGTACACGCCAGAAGGGTCGACGACGCTGCCATTCGCGCATTGCACGAGGCACAGGAGGTCAGCCGGGATGAGTTGATCGCCAAGCCCGGTGTCCGACAACAGGGCACCTTTGGGTGCACTACGAGAAATGCCGGCACGGGCATGGTGTTGAGATCCGCGACATCCTCGCGGGTCAAGCCGAACACCGTCGGATCGCCAATTGTGAGCCTGCCCGTGCGTGCTTTCGGCGTCGCGCCCCTCGCGCAGGGACGGATTCATGACCTCGTGGCCGGTTCAAAGGAGGGGACCGAGGAGCGAGCGGCGCTGGACTCCATTACATCCGCAGCACGCTCGTTGTGGTCGAGGTCGCGCTGGCGATGATGCTCGTCACTGGTGGGGACTTGCTAATCCGAACGGTCTACAACCGCGCGTCGATGCGGGCTTCGATCGGGCCGCTCTGACCAGACACCTGTAGCCGCCGACCCGTCTGCCCACGTTGCGCTCGAGCGCCTGTCACGAAATCAGCTTTGCCTAAAAACTTCAGGCGGACGCCACCGCCGGTCTGGAGCTCTCTCGCTTTGACGGTGTAGGCACCGCTAAAGTCGGTCATTTCAAGTCTACCGCGACTAAACCGAGCGAATCCGCCCACACCACGATGCGGTTGAAGACGTACGTGACGTCCGCGCCAGCAGCGTCCTCGGTCGATCTGGACAGAGTCGAATGGCGCCTATCGAATCACGAGTTTCCGCTTTGGATTTTTGGCGACAGCAACAGCGGCCTTCATCCGAGCGTATCCATCGGTGTTGAGGCTCACAGCCGCGTAGTCAAGATCCCGATAGTTGTTCTTCAACTCGTTCATCAGATAGCTGCGACGCGTCGCCTGATTTTCATGGCTACTCCAGAAGAAATTGGTTGTCTGAAGCCCATACTTCTTCGTCATTAACTTCCACACGGCTGGCGCCTGACGCGGATCATATCCGGCCCTGACCATGTATTGCAGCCCGACACGATCCGATTGATTTTCCATGGATCGAGAGTGACCGTTCACAATGGCGGCATTAACCAGGTTGGCTATATCTGCCAGCCCTTGCATGCCGTAGCCGGCTGCAAACGCACCTGCAAGCCCGATCGCCAGCCGCTTCCCCTTGTGGAATTGCTGGCTGCGCCACGTGTGTTCGTGCGTGGCGTGAGCAATCTCGTGCCCGAGAACCGCGGCCAGTTGAGCTTCGTTCTCCAGCAGTTCCAGCAAACCAGAGTTCACGACGACGATGCCGTTTGGAGTTGCGAACGCATTGGCATTGTCGTCCAGGACAACGTGGAATTGGAACGGGATCTTGCGCGGGTCGTCTTCCTTCAATTCGGCCTGATACGATGGAATCAGCTTCCGGCCGATCCCGGCAACGTATTCCTGCACATTAGCATCCGGCAGCAGTTTGAACTTGCCAACCTTGGCAACCTTCAGGTCACCCGGCTTGAGGGCTTGGGGTGGCTTGACCGTAGCTTTGAGTGATTTCCAGAGCCTGGCCTCACCAGTCTCAAGGTCGTTCGTGGAGAACTCCACACGCTCGGCGAGGATCCTCCCCGTGTCACGGTCTCTCTTGCCTTCGTAGGTCATGGACATGCCGATCGTCACTTGCTCAATCGACGTCAGTGGTTCGAACTCCCCTGCTTCCGCCTTGACTTGCTTGCCTCTTGCTTCCGCGAGTTTCTTTTCACGCTTGGTCGGTTTGAACATCACCTGGGTGTTCCGCGTGATCAAGATGATTTGGCCATCAGCGCGAAGCTCGCCTGCCCATGTGCCGTCCAGCAACACAATGCCTTCTGGCACGGCCGAGACGAAGGCTGTCTGCTTGATAGATTTGAACTGTTCCAAATCCACACGTATGGACTGCGCCTTCAGTTCACCGGTAGACTCGTTCAGCCGGCCCCGAATCTCCAGTTCGACGCCCATGCGGATGTCATTCAGGCCGAAGGTGATGTCAGGGGTGGCGTTGTCGAAGTCGAGCGTAAACGCCTCGTTTCGACTGATTCGATAGTCCTCTATGTCGAAGTCCGTGGGCGAACGGAACTCTGTGACGTACCCTCGAATCTTTACGTCCTTCAGTTTCGGCTCTTGTGCCACAGCCGTGGACGTGAACAGCGCACATGCGAGTCCCGCAACAAGCAGCTTACGATCCATTTCAAACACCTTTCAGCGTCATAGCAAGTAATTGGTGATTCTTCACAAGTTCTCTAACCCTGAATGCTGGCGGCACCATAGGAAGTCGGCGCACCAGCGATCATCGGGCGTGCTGCCAGCAATACGCGCTGCCCGCCCTGGCACGGCGCGAGCACTGCGACCCTTTCTTCGTGATGGCTTGGCATCGACCCGCCGCCGGAGTCGGCTGCGGGGCGGGTGTCGGCGCCGCGACCCCAGTTGATGGCACTCGAGGGGCAGGGACCGCTTTGGCGGTTGTCGCGGGGATCGCCGATGGCGTGTCACCCAGAACCGGAGGGTGGCACACGCTGCAGGGCTCGAACTGTTTGACGGCGTCCGCCAGCGCCATCGGGATCTGCGACCGCGCGAGATGGCGACACCCCGCCCGGTGGTACTTCGTTCCGGTGCGGGTGACATAGACCGTGTCGTGCGCGTCGGTCGCCGGCAGTGCCGCCGCCATGAACGGCTCGGTCGCCCAGAGTCCGAGCCGTGCTTCGCGGGCCGTGCGTTCGTAGGCGCGAAACTGTTCGAGGTGTCGGAAGGGAAACAGAGTGTAGGCGTGGCCGTAGCCACGCTTGATAATCTCCGCGTTCAGAAATGATCCGTCGGGCAGATATACGTAGGCGAGCGTGCGGCCGTACTCGTCCGTGCGCTGACGTTCGTACTCCAAGCGCACCGCCTGACCCAAGGCGAGCGAACGCGTGAAGGCGCTCGCTTCTGCGCCGAAATACTGGACCGACTTCCGCGGGTCCACGGTCTCCGGGGTATCTACGCCTATGAGCCGGACCGAGCCGACCCCGGACACGATTATCGTGTCCCCGTCCACCACACGCGTGACCGTCTGCGCGGACGCTGCCATGGCCAGCGTCGTGAAAACCATTGCCAACCAGACCGCATGGCGAGCCCTCGCGACGGGGCGCTTGATCGTGATGTTTCGGATGTGCGCGATCACTTCACGCCCCACGGCAGGTCGGTTCCGACGGTGAGGCCATTGCACAGCGGACCCGGACAGATCCAGCAACTCACGCCGTTATGCTGTGAACACGTGCCGCTGCGATTCTGTGAGCAGCTGTAGGAGCCGTCGTTGCAGCGGGCCGTGGCCGTGCCGCACGGGGCGGCGATCGGGCTCGAGACGGTGCAAATATTCGATCCGGGTGCAGGCGTCGGCGCAGGAGAGGGGCTCGGCGACGGCGAAGGCGCCGGAGCCGGCGTTCCGGTCGCGCGAGCCAGCGCCAAGTCCACACGCGTATCGGCGGACACGATCGCCTGCTTGTTCGCGGTCTGATAGCCGCTCGCCGCGGCGGTGACGGTCACCGAGCCGCCGCTGACGTTCGCGAATGAATACGCGCCCGCGGCATCCGTCGCGACCGTTTCTCGACCCGCCAGATTGACAGCGGCCCCTGACAGCCGGCCGCCCGACGTCGCGTCGGTAATGGTGCCAGTCAGCGTAAACGTCGGCGGCTGCAATGACACGTGCAGGACGCCGCGAACCGTCTGATACGTCGCGCTGATGTCGGATTCGCCGACGCTCATCCCAGTGACTACGCCGGTGCTGTTCACGACGGCGATTGAGGGATTCGAGGACTGCCAAGTCGCTTGGCTAGTGACGTCCTGCGTCGTCCCCGTCGACATGGTGGCTCGCGCCGACAGCTGCGCGGTGGCACCAATCCGTGGGGCCGTACCGGACAAGATGACCGAGACAACGGTAGGTGCGGCCGGGGCCGCGGGCGTGGCCGGGCCATTGCCACCACTACAGGCCCACAAACCGACGGCACACACACCCGCGACCAGCGCGGAAACTATTCCACGATACATGGCGATGCTGACCCCGTATTGAGTTAACGCGGCGACCGACAGAAGCAGACTAATTTGGCGAGATTGGTCTGACCTGTTTAGTATCGGGCAAGATCGATCGGAATGCGTGCACAGCCCTGCCTACAACTGCGCTCTATCGATCGATGTATGGCAGTAGATTCGGCGAGTCCGGTGGGATTGTTGAAGTTCTGTCGACGGGATCGGTCGTCCGGCGGCCTTGCTCTCGGGTGTCTTGCTTTCGTGCACCTTGACCTTAATGCCAAGTTTCGGGTGTGGCCCTCGACGTCAGATAGGTTAACTTAGCGGCCGATTCTGAGCGCACTTTCTAGAATCAAACCGATCAGCTCGGTATCGCCTTCGCCTTTGTAAATCTGATCGCGGCCGCTATCCTTCTCGATCCGTAAGCCATCTCGGTAGACGTCGAAGTGAATCACCCGCTTGAGGAGGACCTGGGAGTTCTTGTTGGTGCCATTAAACAGCAGGCGTCTGCTGGTGATGAGTAGTGTTCCTGAGTCGAGCTGACGTAGTTCTTCGGTCTTGATTCGGCTGACATTCACCTGCCCGTAGCGGTAGGACAGACCCTTCATAATGCGGATGCTGCCGCTCGGCCCGTGATAGCGAACCGCTCTCGTCACGGTGCGCAGTTCGTGAAGAGAACACGGAAATTGCGCATGGCATTGCTCTCCTCTTTGCAGCCTGATGCGGCAGTCTAGGACAGGAAGCGTCCCGCTCTCGATTTGCGCGAGCAATCTAAATCGAGCGACCTTCGCAAGGCTCTCGGCGTCGTGCGTAATCTTCACGCCAAGGTTTTCGCTCATGCGAGCCAGCCGCTCTTCCTCTTCGGCTGTCAACCGTCGGTCAGCCACCGCCTTGTTGAACGCTTCCTGAACGACGGCAAGAACCTCTTCTGCGTAGATCGATTTACGCGTCGTCTCTGGCAGGCCAAAATTGACGGCCATCGCCTCAAGTGCGGTCTTTTCGGCTTCGGCCAGTGCCCCGTCGAGAAGCGCATGCCGCAAGACTCCTCGATACAAGTCGCGGAGTACTTCTAGCTCGATGTCCTTAGCGTCCGCATCATCGAGTCCGAGGACATAGCGCAGATGGCGAAGGTCGGCAACGTCTGCGTCCGACAGCCGACGGTCCCGTGCGACACGGTAATCGACGGCTGAGCGATAAAACTGACGAAATGTTTCGCCAGCCTCCGCGCGCGACAGTTGGTAGCTCGAAAGCACGTTTCCCACGTCTGCAGCACTCAGGTCGCCGACCGCCCGCTGCGCTAGCAGGTTTTGGACCTCGCGAAGCGCGTTCTCCTTGGGCCTTCGCCGGAACAAGCGACTGAGAAATCCCGGCCGTTCCAGCGCGACCAGATCAAAACCGTCCATGTTCTGGGACCTTGTAGAGAGTTCGTTCGGGCTGATCAATTGCCGACACTCGTGCGCTCCGAGGATTATGGTCGAGTCACGTGCAACACTGGGAAGTTCTGTGCGAATACTGAAGCGCTGCCCGCCGCGCGCCGACAAGAAATCGCTGCTATTGGCGTACTCACCGGGCGTTTATCGCTTAAAATAATCCCCTCGCCGCTTCGTTTGTCTTCATTTTAGCTATCCGCAAATTGTGTCCCAGGGGAGGCGTGTCGTGAAGCGACAGCTTTCAGATTTTCTTCCGCGTTCGCGCGATCTTGCAGCAGGGGTTCAGCGCATCGTGGCCAGCGCGGTCATTGCAGCGTTCGGCGTCGTCGGCGTAAAGGCAGCGCCTCCATCAGAAGGAACATCAGCTCCGTCTACCGCCCTCACCATCGTGGACCGGTCACGGAAGGCCGCAAAGCTGATGCTGAAGTTGCCGGGAAAGGCGTTTAATCACGCGATGGCTCAGCACCGGTCTCATTCCTCACATCGTTCGCACTCATCGCATCGTTCCCATTCATCGCATTACTCGGGATCGAGCGGTGTCGCTGCACCTCGTGTTCCCGCCGCTCCCGTCGTTCCGGCTGCGCCAGCCAGGCCCACCGTGCCGCCGGCCGTTCCCGCCCTGAAGGCTGAGGCGGAGCCCGGGACCCCGGCGATGGCAGATTTTGGCGGTTTGCCGTGGTTTGAGGCAGTCGTCGAGGGTGTGGACCGCGAAGGTCGGCTGCTGCGACTGCGGGCGGTGAACCCGGAGAATCGCACAGCGGTGCAGTTCAAGGATGACACGATCGTCGACACCACATCGGGCGCGCGCGTCCGACTTGATGATTATCTGGACTCGAATTCCAACCGATTCCCATTCGGGTTAGGGGACCGTATCCAGCTGTCATGGCGACAGAACGCGACGACCAAAGCCCCTACCGCCGTCGTCATCGTGCGCGTACGGAAATGACGCCGGGCATCGAGGCACGCGACGCCGAGTCGCCTGTGCGTTCGCGCACGGATGGCTCCATCGGGCTGGAGATCGACCGTGAAGTGTTCTCGTTGGACGCGCTTCTCCGAGCGTCCTATAAGTTCACCGATCGGTGTCACGTCTTCATCCACATTCACGAAACGAGAACGGATCGCTGGCTGATTGTCATCCGTGGCAAAACCGCTGACGAGCACGATGTGAGCGACATCGCCGGTGATTTTTCGAATGAGCTCATTGATCAACAGTTGCGCGAACGCTTGGAACGCCAATTCGGCGACGTCCGCACTCTAATCGTTGCGCAGGCTTTCGCTGAGGGCAACCTGCTCGACGCGGCTGGTGCCGATGAGGATTACGTAGAAGACCCGTCCGGGATCGGACGCCCACGGCCGTGAAGCTCGTTTTCCATCGCCCGGATCATTTTCGGCCGACCAATAGGACCAGCACCTACCGGCCGCTGCCTTTTCGCTTCATGCGGTGGCCCGGCGGCGAAGTGCTGCTCACGAATGACGTCGGCGAGTTCATCTTCCTGCCGACCGACGCATTCTCGGCGTTCGCCGAGCAGCGCCTCACCAACACGTGTGCCGTGTACGCCGAGCTGAAAGCGAAGCATTTTCTTCACGACTCGGCGTCGACAGTTCCGCTGCAACTGCTCGCAACAAAATACCGCACGAAGAAGAGCTTTCTTGAGGGGTTCACCAGCCTCCACATGTTCGTGGTCACTCTGCGGTGCGATCATTCGTGCCCCTACTGCCAGGTGTCGCGTGTCAACGAGGATCGTACGCGGTTTGACATGAGCATCGAGACGGCTGACCGTTCGATTGAGCTGATGTTCCAATCGCCGTCGAGCGCGCTAAAGGTCGAGTTTCAAGGTGGCGAGTCGCTTCTCAATTTCGACCTGATCAAGTGGATCGTCAACCGTGTGCGCGAACGAAATAAGACGGAAGGCCGTGATATTCAGTTCGTCGTCGCGACCAATCTCGCGCCGCTGACCGACGAGATACTGGCGTTTTGCGCGGATCACGGGATATATCTGTCCACGTCGCTCGACGGACCGGAGTTCCTGCACAATCGGAACAGACCGCGCCCTGGCGGAAACAGCCATCAAGTCGCGATCGCCAACCTGGCGAAAGCTCGAACGGCCCTCGGCCACGATCGCGTGTCGGCGCTGATGACGACGACCGAGGCCAGCCTGCGATATCCGAAGGAGATCATCGACGAATACGTGGCCCGCGGCTTCGACTCGATTTTCCTCCGCGCTCTCAGCCCTTACGGCTTCGCCGTGCGGAGTCGCATGGCCTTTCGTTACGAGACGGTGCAGTTCGTGGACTTCTACAACGCGGGCCTGGATCACATCATCGAGCTGAACCGGCGCGGCACGCCCATCATCGAAGTCTACACACAGCTCCTGCTGCAGAAAATGCTCACTCCGTTCGCAACGGGCTACGTGGACTTGCAGAGTCCGACCGGCGCTGGGATCGCAGCGGTTGTTTACAACTACGACGGCGACGTCTACGCCTCGGACGAGGCGCGGATGCTGGCGGAGATGGGCGACACATCGTTCCGGCTCGGCAACGTCCATCAGGACAGCTACGCGTCAATCTTCGGTGGCGCGCGTCTCAAGGCGATTGTCGAAGGCTCCTGCCTCGAAACGATGCCCGGATGTTCCGAATGCGCATTCGCGCCCTATTGCGGCGCAGACCCGGTCCTGAATTGGGCGACGCAGGGAGATCCGATCGGTCACCGACCCACGAGCGCGTTCTGTGCGAAGCAAATGGCCGTATTCCGGCGGCTGTTTGATTTGCTCCGCAACGGGGACGCGTTCACACGGGAACTGCTGGTGCGATGGGCGACGCAGGTGGATACTCGCGAGGCGGTCGCATGATCCCGTTGAGCGCCTACGGCAAGGCTGAAAACATCCACGGACCAATCATTGGCCGCGTCGCATTTCACGGCGTCGAGCCGAGTGTTCGGAACGATCATGTCCGCGTGTTGCGGTCATCAGACCGGGCCGCCGATCTGTGCGGCTATGCCGCTGTGCTCGCGGAAGGCTACGTCACGGCTCGCGAGCTGCCGCTGGTCCATAGCGTGTCGGTCGACCATCTTGGGCCGGGCGACGTCGTCGCAGTCGATCCGCGAGGCCACGTCCGAACGCTCTATCGACGGGCTTCACCGCACAACTCCATCTTCGCGACCGATCGGTGCAACAGTTTCTGCCTCATGTGCTCGCAGCCACCGAAGAACGTCGACGATCAATGGCGAGTTGCAGAGCATCTGCGACTGGTGGATCTGATCGATCCCGCGACGACCGAGCTCGGCATCTCGGGCGGTGAACCGGCATTGCTCAAGGATGGCCTGATCGACATCGTTGCCAGGTGCAAGGAACGCCTGCCGCAGACGGCGCTCCACATCCTCTCGAATGGCCGGGTGTTCTCCTATCGGCGGTTTGCAGCGAAGCTCGGAGCGGTGGGCCATCCGGACTTGATGATTGGTGTCCCTCTCTACTCTGACATAGACGATCGCCACGACTACGTAGTCCAGGCGCGCGGTGCGTTCGACGAGACGCTGATCGGCCTCCACAACCTCGGCGCAGCCGGCGTGCCGGTCGAAATTCGCGTGGTCGTTCATGCGCTCACCTGGGAGCGGTTGCCGCAGATCGCTGAGTTCGTCTACCGAAACCTCACGTTCGCGTCCCATGTCACGTTCATGGGACTCGAGATGATGGGATTCGCGGTCCCGAACCTCGAACTGCTCTGGATCGATCCGTGGGACTACAGGGACAAGCTGGCCGAGGCGACTCTGTTCTTCGCCACTCGCGGCGTGCCGGTGTCGGTGTACAACCACCAGCTCTGCACAGTGCCGGAAACCATCTGGCCCTACTGCCGCAAGTCGATCTCCGATTGGAAGAACGAATACGTCGCCGCCTGCAACGGATGTGAGGTGCGCGAGCACTGCGGTGGTTTCTTCTCGTCAGTCGCCAATCGGCGGACAAGTCGGCACATCCAGGCGATGGCGGCCGACTTGACGGCGCGGACAGAATGCTGACCGTCGTCTATCCGGCGTGATCCCAAGGCCCCACATGAACGCGCGAGAGCGGTTCGAGCGAGTCGAACGTGCCACCGACCTTCCGCTTGCGCTGCTGGCGCTGCTAATCGTTCCGGCCCTGATCCTCGAAGAACGCGCCGACAGTGCGACAGTGCGGCAGGTCGCCCACGGGTTGAACTGGTTCGTGTGGCTGGCCTTCGTTGCGGAATACGTAGGCAAGCTCCTAATCGCGCCGTCACGTCGTTGGTACGCCAAGCGGGCGTGGTTCGACCTCGTCATCATCGCTCTGTCCCCGCCGTTTCTTGTCCCGGACTCGTTGCAGGGCTTTCGGGCGGTCCGCGTGATCCGCCTGCTGCGGTTTGTGCGAGCCGGCGCGGTCGCGGCAATCGGCTTGCGAGAGGCCGCACAGGGATTCAAGCACCGGAAGTTCCACTACGTCGCCTTAGCGACTGTAGTCGTCCTCGGGCTTGGTGCGCTGGGAATCTTCACCGTCGAGCGCGGCCAGAATAACAACATCCAGTCTGTCGGCGATGCGTTCTGGTGGGCAGTGGTTACCACCACGACCGTCGGCTACGGCGACGTGAGCCCCGTCACGGTCGAGGGGCGACTTATTGCCGTCGCCTTGATGTTTGTGGGCATTGGATTCCTCGGAATCATGACCGCGACCATCACGAGCTTCTTCCTCGAACCGGAGAAGGGAACCGAGGAACGGCACAGCATCGAGGAGCGTCTGACGCGGATCGAGAAGAAACTGGACGCGCTGATGAGTGAGCGCAACGGGTAGCCGGTGTGCCCGGCGTCGTCGTTCCGTTCCGGCCACTGCACAATTCAGGCGGCGACGCGCTCTTCCCTCTGCCGCGGAGCGGCTCGCACTCTGAGTCGCGCGGTAGTGTTCCACCGGATTCTGACGACGAAGCCGTCCCGCCCGCGGGACGCCATGACGGCGCGCTCCAGGCACAACCGAGTGGCTGACACACTAACTGACACACAAACGGGTTAACAAGGACGGATCCCGCTGGACGAAGCAGCCCGGGAGTGACGGGAAATTCGACGACAACGCGCTCGGTAGACGCTGCTGGACGGTCGCCAGCCGTTCTCTTAATCTGCGGGTTGTGGGTTCGATTCCCACCCGGCTGACCACTGCATTCACAGCACTTAGCGGAATCTGATGCTCGTCGCGGACGGCCCGTGGTGCCGCCTGGGTGCCGTCGGAGGCCGCGTCGTCGAGCAGGTTAACGAGCCGGCGCATCGACGCGTCGGGCAGCCAGTGCGCGTACACGCGGAGCGTGATCGCCGCATCCTTGTGGCCCAACTGCCGGCTGACGTAGGTGATCGGTGCGCCGTCCTGCAGGAGCTGTGACGCAAAGGTGTGCCGCATCTGATGCGGCCCACGCCGATGCAGACCGGCGGCGTCGAGGATGCGGTTCAGGGCCTTCCTCACGTTGGACTGGTCGAGCGCCGTGCCGGTCACCGAGGCGAACACCCAATCGGGAAACGGCAGCCCCTTCTTGAGCCACAGTGCCCGCTGCTGCCGTCGCCACAGGCGCAGCGTAGCCATCAGTTGCCGAGACAGGTCGACCGTGCGTCGGCAGTGGTTCTTCGGTGTCGTGACCTGGCCGCGCACGAGATTCCGCTGCGCGCGAGACCCAGACCTGCAGAACGGTGCGCAACCCGCCGAAATCCCGTTGGGGACGCCACACCGTTTGAACAGAGAATTCCTTGGAAAGATCGGCCCAGTGTGAAGTTCGCTTCCCCTCGTAAGATGGCGCCGTCGCCGGTCGTCGTCGGCGTAAGCACGATTTTTCCGTCCAGCAACTGCTGAATTTGGTGACGCAGCACGGCGTCACCCTCGAGCACGTCGCACCATTCCGTCAGCCGCGCGCGAATCTGTTTCTCGACGATGCGCCGCACGTAAACCGACGCAGCCGAAGGCTCGCGCGCTCACGGAGTCCCGTTCACGAGTTGGATCGTCGGTTTGGCCGAGACCTTTCTCGGAGTGGGTAAGACAAACGGCTATCAGCCGATACCGGCACACCGGTACCGACTCGCGGAAGGTGCCAGAGTGCGTGTGCCCATGGCGCGGGATGTGCACGATGCTCGGCCCGAGGAGCGAGGTCGAGAGGTGGAGGGCCGGCTCATGAAATTCCCCGTTTTTGCTTTCGTGTTTGTTGTTGGGCTGCTCACTGCGAGCGGCGCGAATGCGGATCCCCTCACGTTGACACTTGTTCTCGTTGACGAGCGACAGGCCGTGATGTCCACTTCTGCGTCGTTTACGCCTTCGCTGACCGGCTTTGAACGGGGCGACGTCGTTGAGTCGTCTAGGTTCGGGGCGCGAACAAACCTTCGCTTGACTCTGTTGGAGCCTGTTGGGGTCGTTGCTGATCCGACTCTTGTGTTCCCCGCTCAGTTTGAGCTGTTCATCCGAAACGTCCCGAAAGGTTTCCCTGTCGGGGCGGGGGCGGGCGATGTTGTCGATCTGAGGTTCCAAAGCCTGGATTTCGCCGTTTCTCTAGCGTTTGACGATCAAAGCGGGACACTGCTCAATAGCGCGACGTTTCCGAGCGCCCGCGATTTTCAAAGGTTTCCGTTCCATGTCGAAGGTGAAGTGGGCGTGAACTTTGGACCGTGCGGAACAGAGGGTGACCCCGACCCGACATGCGTCTCCTTCGGAGCCGGCGACGTACGTCTTCGTTCGCTGTCACTGAGTGGTACGCCTCCCGCGACCCCGGAGCCCAGCACCCTCATCCTGTGTGGCACGTGCGCATTAGCTGTGGCGGCCCAGAGGTGGCGCCGGCCGAAGGTGCGAGTACTCTGACGACGGTTGGAACGCGCCACATATCGCGCATCATCAAAGTCCACGATCGAGTATGCGATCGCGCGCCCGGTGCGCCCTATCGGCCGCTTCTGAGGGCTTCAATTTGCTGTGCTGTGCCTTCTTACCGACGGGGTGGCTAAGCGCACTGTCCGCAGCATTCCGGTGAGAGGGCTGACCATGGAACGTTGTCATGCCACCCGCAGAATCTTTCGAGAATTCACCGTCCAAAGGGTGTCCTCGGCGCTCGCGATCAGATCCCGGTATCGTTCCTGAATTTCGATACCGTTCGGGATCCGGGTCGCCGCGATGTCCTCGTTCACGATCAGCGTGCCGATCTTGCGGTCGATGAAACCACTATCAGCCATCAGGTTCGTGATCCGCTCGTTGATTTCCGCTGCCGCGCGGTACGCGAGCACGCGCGCCCGCGTGTCCTTCGTGTGATGCGCGTCGCGAATGCACTACCGCACTAGCGATTCGTACGACGCGACTTTCTCCAGCACGAAGTTGATCGCGTCGAAGCGACGCGGGTTGAAGAGTCGCTGGTTCTCCCGGCGCATGTGATCGAGATCTCGGGCGACGGTCCAGCGGCTCACGAGAATCGGCGGCGTGCGCTTCGCGAGTCTGTCGACGATGCGATCCAGCGTCAGCCGCTCGTCGATGAACAACCGGGCGATCAACTCTCGTCGCTGCCGGATGATGTCGCGATCCTGCGTGCGCGCGAGCGCCGTCGACGCGTCGGTCGCGCCTGTCGTCTTCACGGACTCAGGATCTCGAGATTCTGGGCACGGTGCAAGTTGTGCGCGGCGACCTTCGGCGTTTTCGGCGTACAAGCTCGTCGTCAACCCCTTCCGCCTTGACAGCGCTACGCGGGCGGGCGGTACATGCTCGGCAGCCGCGGCGACGATGGGCTGGCGGTGTGGGCGGCGCGCGATCGAGCGATCCGCAATCAGGACATCGTGGTGTGGGTCAACCTCGGGATGCACCATCTGAGGCGCGCCGAAAACTTGCCGGTCACGCCGATGATGTGGCAGTCGTTTCGGCTGCGGCCGCACAACTTTCTGGACCGCAATCCTGCGATCGATCTGCGGCCTGAGACGCTGTACCCCCAGGGCGATTTCTGTCACTGACGCGTCCCGCCGCGATCGTGCGCCAGACAACGCTATCCAGCATCAAAGGTCCGGCTGCGGCGCCGGCGCAGCGCATATGCGGCGCCGACTCCGATCAGGAGAATCGACGCTGGTTCAGGCGTCGCCGCGACCGAATCGAGACGGAAGAACGCGGCTCCGCCGCCGAACGGCGAGAGCGCCGCGCGAATCGCGATGTCGTGAGAACCGCGGCCGAGAAGGAACGATCCATGGCTCATCGCGGCATCGGTCACACAGTTGTCGGGGTTGTCCCCGCAGTTCGGTCCGCGCCGCGGTTCTGACGTGAAACCGAGTGACGTCGACCGATCGAAGATCTCGAAACGATCGCCGGCCAGGAATGCGTCCGTCACGATAAGCGACGCGGGTGTCGCAATCGTCGTCGTCCAAGGTTGCCCCGGAGCCGGTTGCGAATTACCAGCCGAGCTAGGAAGACATTCGCCGGCGCCGCAGGGCACCGCAAACGAGCCCGGCTCGCGAAAGAGGAATTCGTACCAGACGTGAGCGGTGATGACGTCGGCCGCAGCCGGTCGCGGAAACAACGCGGCCAAGGTTGCGAAAGCGATTAGCACTCTTCGCACAATTCACCTCACGATCACAACAGAACCCCGCTCTCCACGGCTGTCTTGCAAGCGCCAGCCCAAACCGTCGGACGCCCGAGGATCAGCCCTCCGTTCAGTTGCGCAGCCTTAGCACGAGCGTGGAAATCGGACTGTCGGTGTGGTGCGGAAGCGGGGATTTGATCCCCGACCCGATTGCTTGGACTAGCTCCTGAAGCTAGCGCGTCTGCCGTTCCGCCACTTCCGCAAGCGGTGAGAAAAGCCCCGTGGCCGAACACTCGGTATAACGTAAACAGGCCTCATGGCGCGGGTGTCGGTGCCGGCGCTGCGGCCTTCCAGCGCAGCACCACCGATGCAGTCGTCGTATTGTCGGTCTTCTTGAAACCGGGCACCGGCTCGTTCGCGAAGCGGAGGAGATAGCCGATCTTCAACGCGAGGTGCGCCGCCATCGCCGCCTGCGCGGTGAGTTCCGCTTCGGTGCGGTGCAGACGACGTCTTGAAGTCCGGATGCCAGGTGAAGCGCTGCGTCGTGTCGCCGGCGCCGCCGAACGGAACCCGGCTGAGAAGCTGGAACACGCCGACCGTCCTTGTCGTTCCACTCGCGTTCGGCAACTGCCTTCTTCGCTCGCCTGAAACGTGAGCGAGGCTCCGGCTGGCGAGCCAGCCGATCTCGCCGAGCCAACCGACTGTCGAGCGAACGCTCCGCCATGCGAAGGCTGTCCGCCGGAGTCGGCTCTGGACTCAGGCCGCGTAGGCGGACCGTCAGTTCGCTTGCCTGCAATGTGAGCGAGGCTCCGGCTGGCGAGCCAGCTTTGTTCACGCTTCATCGACGAAGAAAACGTCTAGTCCGAGCGAACGCGATGAACGGCCGCAGGCTGCAGATTCTGCGATGCGCTAAGCCGCTCTGGATTGCATTTGATCCGCGGAGTCCCGTCCCTGGCGGTCGTTGGTTGTGATCGAGTTCGATGAGGAACGGCCGGCCCTCGAGTTCGAGCGCTACCTCAAGACTGGATCCGGCCGTGAGTTCGCGCGGCGTCATTTCCGCCGCCGCTAAATGCGAAATGTGACGCATCACGCTCACTGGCGCGCGCCGGCAGGTCGCGCCATAGACGCATCACTGTCGTCCCGTTTGATCGGAGCGGAACCCGCGTCCTCACGGGAGTTTCGAATTGCAGTGGCTCGGCGATTAGAACCAGTAGTTCAACCGATACGGATCCTGCGCCGCCGCCGCGCGGCACCAACCGACACAGCAACACCCAGCAGCAAGGCTGTCGCCGGCTCTGGCGTCGCTGCCGTCGAGAACGTGTAGTCCACAACACCTGGAGTGGACGAAAATCTCGCCACACCGCTTCCCGTGAGCTGCGTCGTGAACGTGCTGCCTCCGGGCAAGAAAGACTCGACGGTCAGATCGCCGGAGAACCTGAACGGCGATGCCGCGGCGCATTCTGACTCACCGTCCGCGGTCGTCTGACAAGTCACGCCAGCCGTGCGCGTCGCATGAAACGCAAAATCACCGGTGAGCAGCGCCGTGTGATCAACCAGCAAGCCTAGAAACGGCAAGTCGCTGGATAAGTCGATGCGGTTTCCCTCGAACACGTCGTCCGCTAAACGAAAGTGAATGGCAGGGCTGAAATCGAAGGCACCAAGGCCTTGGATGCTCAATCCTTGGCCGAACAACGTGAATTGCACTTCTTCTGAAGGCCCATCACAGCCGCCGGTGCAACTGCCGACAAGGTCGAGGCGGACGTGGCCTGACGTGATCTGGATAGGCTCAGCGTACGCAACGAAAGGCAGCGAGAGAAACCCGGCGGCAAACGCACAGATGAATTTCGTCATCCGCCCTCCGATCCACGGGCCGGGAATGCGGCGATGCGGGCTGCTGGCGTCGCACCGACGTGCTGCTTCGCCGACCCTTTGCTTCAAACGCCTCTACGCATCGAAGCCGCGACAAGCGCAACAGCGCGGCCCGGGCGATCAGGCGCTTGCAAGCCGGCCGCCGTCGCGGCCTCACGCGGGCAGGTGCATCTTCTCTAGGAACGCCTTGTAGCGCGGGTCGCGCTCGAGATTCTTCAGAAGCGGATCCCCTTTGATATCCGCCAACCCGCCGTCACGTTGCGCGTAGGCGCGGTCGAGCCACTCGAACGCGCGATCGAGCTCACCGCGGAACGCCAGGATCTCGGCGATCTGAAACGCGGACCCATCCTGATACTTCGGGATGAACTCCGCGAGCGCGGCATCGGCCTCCCGCTTCCGGCCCAGCGCGAAGTAGTCCAAGGCGAGTCCGTAATCCTTCCATAGGGACTCC
>Ga0134123_10001153_pt1 | contig 17337 bp, 17 predicted proteins | sample KB303_FD_96460 | JGI IMG/M metagenome (GOLD analysis project Ga0134123, IMG submission 96460) | Terrestrial soil microbial communities without Nitrogen fertilizer from Kellogg Biological Station, Michigan, USA - KB3-0-3 | ecosystem: Environmental > Terrestrial > Soil > Unclassified ...
GGCGCCGACCCGAACCGCTCGATCAGCTTCGTCTGCATCTCCGCCTGCAGCTCCACGCGACGCTGCCGCGCCCGCGTCACGAAAAATACGATCAGCACCGCCGCCGTGAACGAGGCGAGGATGCCGGTGATGGGAATCATGTACATGCTTACGCTTCCTCCGCGTGTAGTACGTTGGAACCCCCGCCCAGGTTAACACCCCCCGGTTGCGCGGTTGCTCCCGCCCGCCCCTCCCCCGGTTTTCCCCATCCGCACACCCGTTCCTCCACGCGCGCGCAAGCGCGCGCTGTTTTTCGCGAAAAGCAGCACGCCGAAAGGCGTGCGTGGAGCAACGGGTGCGCGGTCGGGGGAAAACCGGGGGTGGGGTGGGCGGGAGCAACTGCGTAACCGAATTAAGGTAAAATCCCGCCGGGTCACCTGCCATGACAATCGAAGTCAAAGAGCTCCGATCAGGGGAGCGGTACGTCCTCGACAATCCTGTTTCCGCAAACTTCGGCGCGGCCGAAGTCTTCGTAGTCGACATCGGCTACGGAGGCCTCCAGATTCACCATCCGCTTCCGATCCGCATCGGGAGCTCGTCCCGCCTCGTCTTCCGCTTCGGCGAGGTCACCGTCGCCACGAACGCGCGCATGCTCTGGAGCCACCTCTGGAAAGTGCCGAACTCGAACGGCAAGACCACCTACCGGTCCGGCCTCCGCGTCGAAGATCAGGAGTTCGCGGCCGCGGTGCGCTCGCTGATCGAGCGGAAAATCATCCATCCGGACAGCGAGTCGCTCGACCGCAAGCGCAAGCGCCTGATCGAAAAGGAGCGCGAGCGCAGCGACAAGCACCTCGTGAAGGCGCTCCCGACCGAGACGACGCTCGCCTCGGAACAGCTGCTGCTCATCCAGCACGCCCGCGAGCGCCTGCGCGCCAACCCCGCCGAAGCCTCGCGCCTCTACCAGCAGGCCCGCACCGCCGACGCCGCCACCGGCGTCCCCGAGGAAGTCCTGGCGGTATGGGAGTACCTCGAGCGCACCATCTCGCTGCCGACGATCACGCGGGTGTTCGAGGGAAAGGCGTAGAACCCGGTTTCGCGGTTGCGCGGTCACGCGGTTGCGCGGTCACGCGGCAAAACCGATGAAGATCGGCTCGGGCAATATCTCCACGCCGAACTTGTCGCGCACGCCGCGCTGAATCACCGCCACCAGCTCTGTGACTTCCCGGGCAGTGCCACCGCCGCGGTTGATGATGGCGAGGGTGTGCTTGGTGGACAGGCCGACGTTGCCGTGGACGAAGCCTTTGGGGAAGCCGGCGTGCTCGATGAGCCAGGCGGCGGAGAGCTTCACGCCGTTCGGCGCAGGAAAGTGCGGCATATCGATCCCATGCGGCGGCGCCGGGACGATCGGATTCATGAAGAACGAGCCGTCGCTGCGCGTGTCGGGATCGGCAGGATCGAGCACCATCCCCTTGCGCCTGCGGATCGCGATCACCGCCTCGCGCACGCCTCGCAGGTCATCGAGCGCGATGCCGCGCTCGTCGATGAAACGCTGCAGCTCCGGATAGCGCACCGTCGCCGCGCCGCCGCGTCGCAGGCGGAACGTCACCGAGAGCACGATGTAGCGGTCGCGCTCCTGATTCTTGAAGCGGCTCGAGCGATAGCCGAACAGGCACTCGGCATTCGTGAACCAGGTCACGAGTCCCGTCGTCCGGTCGAGCGCCTCGACGCGTACGATCGTCTCGCTCACTTCCTGCCCGTACGCGCCGACGTTCTGGATCGGCGTCGCGCCGGTCGAGCCGGGGATGCCGGAAAGGCACTCGATCCCCGCCCATCCGCTGTCCACCGCCTTCGCGACGAACGCGTCCCACGGCTCCGCGGCCGCGACTTTGACCAGCGCGTGCTCGTCCTCGCTCTCGATCGTGATCCCGCGCAGATCGAGCTGCAGCACGAGACCGTCGAAGCCGTCGTCGGAGATCAGCAGATTGCTGCCGCCGCCGAGGACGAAGACGCGCTGCTCGTTTGCGCGCGCCCACTCCAGCGCCCCGGTCACGTCGTCCACGCTCGACGCGCGCAAAAAAAATCGCGCCGGACCACCGATCCCGATGGTCGTGAACGGCGCGAGTGGAACGTTTTCCTCGAGCTGCACTAAACGCCCGGCATCGCCTTCTTCAGCGGCCGGAGAAGGATGACGAGCACCACCGCCATCGTGAGCGCCATCCCCGCCAGCAGGATGAAGAAGAACGAATGGCTCCAGCGGTCCCAGTAGCCGGCGACGCCGGTCAGCTTGTTCCCGATCGCCGTCGCCGCGAACCAGCCGCCCATCATCAGGCCGCGCATGCGGACGGGAGCGACTTTCGACACCAGCGAGAGCCCCATGGGACTGAGCATCAGCTCGCCCAGCGACAGCACGAGATAGGCGATGATGAGCCACAGCGCGGAGACGCGCGTCGTCGTCGCCGTGGCGATCCGGCCGTTCAACTCTCCTTCGAAACGCACGAACTCCCCCTTCGCGGAAGCCGCGCCGGTATTCGACACGCGCCACGCCTCGGTTCCGTCGTCGAGCTTCTCCGGCGATGCCGTGATGCCGAGGTGCGCGCGGGCTTCCGGAGAGATCGAGACCCACGTGTCCGCGCCGCTCGAGCGCACGACCTCGAACACCGGCTTCGTGAAGCCGCCGGAGCTCGCGGCGAAGTAGAGGATCACGAACGAGAGACCGGTGAGGATCATGCCGATCATCATCTTCGCCGGCGTCGACGGTTCGAGATTGCGCTTGTCCAGCCAGCTCCAGAACGCGGCCAGCGGCGTGGAGAGGATGATGATGAAGAGCGGATTGATGCCGAACGACAGGATGCCGGGCAGCGAGCGCGAGTGATCTTCGGCCCACCACGTGAGCGAGATCGAGTTCTGGTGGAAGACCATCCAGAAGACGATGACGATCAGGAAGATCACGATCAGCGCGAGGATCCGCTTCCACTCCGGCACGGCATTCATCGCCGCGGCCTCCGGCGTCGGCGGCAGGTCTTCCGTCACCGCGGCCGCCTTCGGATCGGGCAGCGCACCCCGGCTCTGCTTCCGGTCGGCGTGGCGCACATACTGCTGGTTCACGCCGAAGACGATCAGCGAGATGATCATGCCGATCGCGCCCATGAAGAACGCGGGATGGAAGCCCCAGCGCGGCTGGATGAAGTTCGCCACCAGCGGCGCCAGCAGCGCGCCGATGTTGATGCCCATGTAGAAAATCAGATAGGCCTTGTCCTTGAGATGGCTGCCCTCGCGATAGAGGTTGCCGACCATCGACGAGACGTTGGGCTTGAAGAAGCCGTTGCCGATCACGAGGAAGGTCAGCGCGATGTAGCAGATCAGCAGGTTGTCCGGCACGGCGAGCAGCGCGTGGCCGATCATGAACGAGACGCCGCCGATCATGATGGCCTTGCGGAATCCGGTCAGACGGTCCGCGATCAGGCCGCCGATGAGCGGCGTGAAGTAGATGAACATGTTGTACGTCGAGACGACCGACGCGGAATGGGCGTTGGTGAACCCGAAACCATCCGCGGTGTTGCGCAGGTAGAGCGAGAGCATCGCCCCGACGGTGTAGAAGCTGTAGCGCTCCCACATCTCGGTCCCGAACAGCACGTAAAGTCCGCGAGGGTGTTTTTCAGCCGCAGTGCTCATCCGCTCGTTCCCCTTCCAAAGCCGCTGGTGTCGCCGCACGATACAAAATCTTTACCAGACGCGTCTGAAAACTTATCGTGGCTGCCATGAGCGACTACGTACAGAAACAATGGCTCGGACATCCGCGCGGACTGGCCACGCTGTTCATGACCGAGATGTGGGAGCGCTTCAGCTACTACGGCATGCGCGCGCTCCTCTTCCTCTACATGGTCGGTTCGGTGTCGCAGCCCGGCCTCGGCTTCCCCGAAGGGAAGGCCGGCCAGATCTACGGGCTCTACACGATGTCCGTGTATCTGATGGGCATCCCGGGCGGCTTCGTCGCCGATCGCTTCCTCGGGCATCGCCGCGCGGTGTTCCTCGGCGGAGTGCTCATCGCCGCCGGCCACTTCAGCATGGCCTTCCCGAGTCTCGCGACGTTCTATCTCGGCCTCGGCCTGATCGTCCTAGGCACCGGCCTGCTCAAGCCGAACGTCTCGACGCTCGTCGGCACGCTCTACACCCGCGACGACGTGCGGCGTGACGCCGGGTTCTCGCTGTTCTACATGGGCATCAACCTCGGCGCGTTCATCGGGCCGATCATCTGCACGCCGCTTGGCCAGCAGATCAACTGGCACTACGGCTTCGCGGCCGCGGGCGTCGGCATGGTGCTCGGACTGATTCAGTACGTGTACGGGCAGAAGTACCTCGTCCCCGTCTCCGATGTGAAGACCGCGAAGACCGGCGTGACCGCGCCCGATGCGCCGCCGGAAAAGACGCCGTTCACGCGCGAGGACTGGGGCCGCATCGCCGCGGCGTCGATCCTCACGCTGTTCGCGCTGATCTTCTGGGCCGGCTTCGAACAGGCGGGGTCGAGTCTCACGCTGTTCGCCGATCGCGCGACGCGCCTCACGATCTTCGGGCAGCAGTTCGCCTCTGGTCTCTTCCAGTCGGTGGAGCCCTTCTTCGTGATCGTGCTTTCGCCGGTATTCGCCTGGATCTGGCTGAAGCTCGGCTCGCGCAATCCATCGAGTCCCCTGAAGTTCACCCTCGGCCTCTTCTTCCTCTCGCTCTCGTTCCTGCTGATCCTTCCGGCGGCGAAGTATTACGAGGCGAACCAGACGCGCGTGAGCCCGCTGTGGCTGGTCGGCCTGTACTTCCTGCAATGCCTGGGCGAGCTCTGTCTGAGCCCCGTCGGCCTGTCGATGGTGACGAAGCTCTCGCCCGCGCGCGTGGTCGGATTCATGATGGGCATCTGGTTCTTCGCGACGGCGATGGGCAACTACGTCGCCGGCTGGGTCGCGGGCTTCCTCGAGAACCGCCCGTTCAGCGAGGTGTTCATGATCGCCACGCTGACCTCGGCCGCCGCAACGCTGGTGCTCGCGGTGCTGATCCCGCCGATCAGGAGGCTGATGTCGGGGGTGCGCTGAGCAGTCCGGCCCTGCCGGCGCGCCGCAGGTAGACGATCACCACGATCCCGACGATGGTGCCGGCGGGCACGTTCAGCAGCGAGAGCAGCGCGATCAGCCAGGCCAGCACCTTCGCCCACCCGCGGCGATCGTTGATGCCGCGCGCGGTGATCCACGACAGCAGCGCATACGCGCCGTTCCACGCGAAAAAGAAGAGTCCCATGCGCGTGTCGCCGGTCGTGCGCAGGACGAGTCCGTACACGATGGCGATACCGGCGAGCACCGCGAGCACGTCGAACATCAGCGCGAGCTTGCGGACCGCCTTGCGCGCCGGATCCTCGACGACGGACTCGAACATCAGAATGCGCGGAACTGTGCGATCTCAGCCTCGGTCGCGACGAACATGCGCGACATGCCCGAGTTGCAGAACGCCCAGTCGTGGCTGATCCCGGTGACCATGAGCGAGTCGTCGGGACAGAGCTCGCCGAGGGCGCGGCCGAGAGTGTGGACGTCCGTGCGGTCGTCCGACTGGAGCACGAACGTCGACTCGAACGGCAGATGGACCACGGTGCCGAGGCGTTGCAGCGCGTCGTGCAATTCCGAATAGTCCGCGTGCGGCGTCATGCTGTGCCGGACGAGGAGAAAGTCGCGTGTGGTCGTGAACTGCGAGCACGCCACCAGCAGCCGCGCGTCGGCCGAAATGTGCGAGCGGATGAACCGCACCAGCGGCGCCGCATGCCGCCCCTCGGGCAGAAACACCTGCCAGCTCTGATCGAAATTTGCCTCCGCCCCGAGCTTGCGCATCACATGCGACACCGCCACCGTGAGCTCACCCTCATAGCAGATCTGGAACAGCCTGACCTCACCCATCACACCCTCCCGGTCCATGGCCTTTGTCTGGTGGGACAGCAAATGTTAGCAGAATGAAGGCAGAAGGCAGAAGGCAGAAGGCAGAAGGCAGAAGGATGAATGCAGAATTCAGAATGCAGAATTGAGAATCGAGAAAGCTCAGGGCGGGCGGGCTTTCTCAATTCTGCATTCTGCATTCTGCCTTCTGCATTCCTGGGCCGTGCGCGCCAACCGCAGCCGTGGCAGGAGTTTTCAAGCAAAGCCGCACGTTCCAGCCTGGAAAAATGACCTCATTCGCGTCAGAGGTTTCGGCCCTCAACCGCCCATGGATCGACTCCCCCTACTTCCCCGACCTCATCAAACAGGCGTCGCTCACCCACGACCAGGAGCAAATGGTGCGCGCCTTCGCCCGCGACGGCTACGTGGTCCTCGATCCGAAGATTCCGGAGGAGACGATCGAGCGGGCGGCGCGGGACATGCGGGAGATTCCGCCGGGGAAGCTGCTGTTCTCGGACTCGATCCGGCTGCAGGATGCGTGGACGATGAGCGAGGCGATTCAGCAAATCGCCATCGCGCCCGCGGTGCTGGACGCGCTGCAGCTGCTATATCAGCGCAAGCCATATCCCTTTCAGACGCTCAGCTTCCGCTGCGGCTCGCAGCAGAAGACGCACAGCGACACGATCCACTTCGGATCCATCCCGTACGGCTTCATGTGCGGCGTCTGGGTCGCGCTCGAGGACATCGACGAGGCCAACGGACCGCTGCACTACTACCCGCAGTCGCAGAAGCTGCCGGTCTACGACCTCCTCGACATCGGCGTGACCGCGTTCACCCAGGCGCAGGCGTTCGAGAACTACGCGCGCTACGAGGAATTCGTCGAGGGCATGATGGTCCGCGAGGGACTCGAGCGGATGGAGCTGCACGTGAGGCGCGGACAGGCGCTGATCTGGGCGTCGAACCTCTTCCACGGCGGCACGCCGATCCGCGATCTCGCCCGCTCACGCCTCAGCCAGGTCACGCACTATCACTTCCACGGCTGCATGTACTTCGCCCCGCTCCTCTCCGATCCCGGCCTCGGCCTGCTGCACGTCCGCAAGCTCCTCGACATCTCCACGGGCGAGACGATCCCGCAGTTCTACAACGGGATGGCCGTGCGGAACCCCGGCGAGTGGCCGCCGAAACTGGAGATGAAGAGCGCGCGCGACGCCATGCTCAGCGACGCGCGCCGCTCCTCGAGTCTCCTCCGCCGTACCGCGCGGTTCTTCTTCCGGCGCTGACCTACTGCTTCGCCGCCCCCACCTGCGACAGCAGCCACGCGTAATCCGCGGCGTCGTCCTTCAGGCGGTCATAACGTCCCGACGCGCCGCCGTGGCCCGCGCCCATGTTCACGCGGAGCAGCAGCACGTTCTTGTCGGTCTTGTTCGCGCGCAGTTTGGCCACCCACTTCGCCGCCTCCCAGTAACCCACCTGGCTGTCGTTGATCGACGTGCGCACCAGCAGGTTCGGATACTTCTGCTTCGTGATGTTCGAGTAAGGATCGTAGCTCTTCATGTAGACGTACGCGTCCTTGTCGTTCGGGTTGCCCCACTCGATGTACTCCTGCGTCGTCAGCGGGAGCGTCGCGTCGGACATCGTGTTCATCACGTCGACGAACGGCACGTACGCCAGCACGGCCCTGAACAGATCCGGACGCATGTTCACCACCGCGCCCATCAGCAGTCCGCCCGCGCTGCCGCCCGAGATCGCGAGCTTGTCCTTCGACGTATAGCCCTGCTTCACGAGGTAGTCGGCGACGTTGATGAAGTCCGTGAAGGTGTTCTTCTTCGTCATCATCCGGCCCTGCTCGTGCCACTCCTTCCCCATCTCCCCGCCGCCGCGGATGTGGGCGATCGCGTAGGTCATCCCGCGATCGACGAGCGAGAAGCGGTTGGAGCTGAAGCCGTCCGGAGTCGACGAGCCGTACGAGCCGTACGCGTACAGCATCAGAGGATTCTTTGCCTTCGGGTTGACGTCCTTCCGGTACATCATCGCCACCGGGATCTGCGCGCCGTCCGTGGCCGTCACGAAGAAGCGCTCGACCTTGTACTTCGCCGGGTCGTAGCCGCCGAGCACCTCGGTGCGCTTGAGCAGCGTCTGCTTCTTCGTGTCCATGTCGTAGTCATAGACCGAATTCGGCGTGATGAACGAGTTGTAGCTGTAGCGGTAGACGTTCGTGTCGAACTCCGCATTGGCACCCCCGCCCAGGCTGTAGGCCGGCTCGGGGAACGTGACGCGGTGCGGCTTCGCGCCATTCTCGCGGAGGTCGTAGATCTCCAGCTGCGACAGACCGCCCTCGCGCAGGCGGACCACCATGTGGTTCCTGAACAGATCGACCGATTCGATCTTCACCGGCTTGCGGTACGGCACGAGCTCTTTCCAGCTCGACTGCGCGAAGTTGTCGACCGGCGTGGTCACGACGCGGTAGTTGATGCCGGCGTCGTTGGTCATGATGTAGAAACGATCGCCGCGGTGATCGGGGTAGTACTTGTGATCGGTCTTCCGCGCGACCATCAGCACCGGATCGGACTCCGGCTTGTTCGCCGGGATGAAGCGCGCCTCGCTGGTGGTCTTGCTGTCGGAGATGATGAAGATGTAGTCGCCGCTGAGCGAGCGGTTGATGAACGTGTCGTACAGCTCGTCCTTCTCCTCGAAGATCGTGACCGGCTGTCCGCCGAGGACGTGGCGGACGATGCGGTCGGAGCGCTTGGCGTCGTTCTCGGTGCTGTAGAACAGCGTCTTGTCGTCGGCCGCCCACTCCAGCGACGTCACGCGCTCGGCGATCGGTCCCGTGACCTCGCCGGTGCGGAGGTCCTTCACGAACAGCTTGTACTGGCGGTAGCCGTTGTCGTCGGTGGTGTAGGCGAGGAGGTTCGTGTCCTTGCTGACCGTGAAGTCGCCGAGGGACATGAACTTCTTCCCTTCGGCCAGCTGGTTCACGTCGAGCAGGATCTCCTCCGCCGCCTCGAGGCTGCCCTTCTTCCGCGCGTGAATCGAGTACTGCTTTCCTTCCACCGTGCGCGAGTAATAGAAGTAGCCGCTCTTGCGGTAGGGGACGTTGACGTCGGTCTGCTTGATGCGGCCGAGCATCTCGTCGTAGAGCGTCTTCGCCAGCTTCTCGTTCGGCTTCGTCACCTCGTCGGCGTAGGCGTTCTCGGCCTCGAGATAGGCGATCGTGTCGGCGCTGGTCTTGTCGCGGAGCCAGCCGTAGTCATCGACGCGCTCGTCACCATGCATCGTGACGGACTTCGGGACTTTCTTCGCCACCGGCGGCTTCGCGACGTCGGCAGTCGTGGTCAGGGCAAATGCGGTCATGAGCAACAACGTGAAGAGGAACTTCTTCACCGAATTTCACCTCCGAAAATTGGACGTCGGAGGTGAAAGATACGCGACGGGGTCGCGAATTCCTCAAACAATCAGGTGAAGATCCCCGAACTCGTGCCAGAGATAACGCTCGCCGAGGGCGGCCGCGTAGGCCTTCTCGACATGCTCGCGTCCGGCGATCGCCTCGAGCATCGCCAGGTGCGTCGCGCGCGGCTCGTGGAAGCCGGTCAGCAGCGAGTCGACCACACGCACGCCGCGCTCGGGCGTGATGACGAGATCGGTCCAGCCGCGCGACGCGATGACGTTGCCGCGCCGGTCGACCGATGACTCCAGCGCGCGCACGACCGTCGTCCCCACCGCCACCACCCGCCCCCCGCGCTCCTTCGCGCGCCGCACCTCCTCGGCAGTACGCAGCGGCACTTCGTAGTACTCCTCGTACGGCCGCTCGTGCGTCTCCAGACTCGCGACGCCCGCGTGCAGCACCAGCTTCGCCAGCCGCACGCCCCGGCGCCGCAGGCAGACCAGCATCCCCCGCGTGAACGCGCGCCCCGCCGACGGCATCTCCGCCGACCCCGGCTCGCGCGCGAATACGGTCTGATACACGTCGATGCCGAACCGCCGGTCGATGTACGAGTAGGTGATCGGCCTTCCGAACTGCGCCAGATACTCGCGCAGATTCGCCACATCGATGCGCGCGATCCACAGCCGCCGCGAGTCGCGATATCGCGCGAGCAGCATCGCCGTCACGCCCCCCGGCAAGTGGAGGACAGACAATCCTGTCTGTCCTCCCTGTCCGCGCGGCTCAACCACGACCAGTCCGCCCGGCAGGGGTGTCGACACATGCAGCGCGATCGCATCGCCGTCCTCGCGAATCGCGGTGACCGCCGCAGGCAACGTCGCCGTCGTGTTGAGCACGACCAGATCGCCGGCGCGGAGAAACCGCGGCAGCTCGCGAAAATGCGCGTGCACGATCGAGTCGTCATCCCGGCGCGTGACCAGAAGGCGCACGTCATCGCGCCCGCTGCCGCGCAGCTCCGCCGGCTCGCGCGCCTCCAGTTCGGGAGGGAGCACGAAATCGACTGCCGTCACGCCGCCACCAGTTCTGCAATCGACGGCGCGACGTCCTCCGGCCGCGCGAGCTGCGTGACATCCGCATCCGGAATCGCGAGCCGGTGCATCTCCGTGTTCATGTCGCCCGGATCGACCGCGTACACGCGCACACCTGTCCCCTCGAGCTCCACGGCCAGCGTGCGCGACGCATGCTCGAGCGCCGCCTTGCTCGCGCCATAGCCGCCCCACCCCGGATACGCGTTCACGCCGGCGTCGGAGGTGATGTTCACGATGACGCCCGAGCCGCGCGCCTTCATGCCCGGCAGCACGAGCTGCGCGAGATGCAGCGGCGCGACGACGTTGACCCGGAACACGCGCATCAGCGCGTCCCACGGATAGTCCTCCAGCTTCGGCATCGGCAGCGGCCCGAGCTCGGAGGCGTTGTTGATGAGGATGCCGGCCTCCCCTGCGGCGGCAGCGGCGATCTCTTCCGCGATTTCAGAAACGTCCCCCGGCACCGCGACCGCGCCGAGCTCCCGCGCGAGCTCGTACAGCGGTTCCGGACGGCGGGCATTGAGAATGAGCCGGTGGCCGCGCGAGGCAAACAGCCGCGCCAGCGCGCGACCGAGCCCCTGCGAGGCGCCGGTGATGATTGTGGTCGTCATGGACCCACGATGCGTCCACACGTGGTCCCGCGGCTTCGTCCGTAAGGGCAGCGGGTACCTGTACGAAAGGGCAGGTCCGGGTTGCGCCGCCAGGGAATACGACGTACAGTCCGCCTGTACACGTCATCGGAGCGCCAATGGCCATTGAAACGACCTACACACAGGCCCGCGCCAATCTGAAGTCGCTGCTCGATGAAGTGGCTGAGAACCGGGAACAAGTGATCATCCACCGCAGGGAAGGCGGAGATGTCGCCCTCATTGCCGCCGACGAGCTCCGGGGACTGATCGAAACCGCCCACCTTCTGCGCTCGCCAAAGAATGCGCAGCGGCTGATGCAGGCGCTCCGCAGAGCACAGGCGGGTAAGGGGCGCGCCGAGCCCCTCGCCAAGCTGCGCGCCGAGCTCGGCCTCGACGACGAAGAGTAGCGGTGGCGATCCGACGCGATCGGCTGGCCGTCTTCCAGCCCGAGTTCCGGGAGGATCTCCGCTATTGGGTCGAAACGGACAGGCGTGTCGCCCTGCGCGCGCTGGAAATCGTCGAAGCCGTTCTTCGCGATCCTTTCGAAGGCATCGGCAAGCCGGATCCGCTCAAGTATCTCGCCTCGGGTACGTGGTCACGGCGTCTCACTCAGGAACACCGCGTCGTCTATCTCGTGTCGAACGACCGTATCGATTTCCTGCAGGCGCGATATCACTACTGACACGTATCCAGCCGCGCCAGCGGCGCGCCCGCCTTCGTGAACGCCGCCTCCAGCGCGGTCATCGTAGCGGCGAACGAGATGCCTTTGCCGTCGTCGCTGTTGCTCATGTCCACGGCCTTGCTCGCGCCGCAGACGGTCAGCGGCTCGAGGCGGGCGGCGGGGGCGATCGCGGTCATGAGGGCGGCGTCGCCGAACAGCGGGCGGCCGGCCACCGCCACCGCGGCGATATCGGCGACTTCGGCGTGGATCAGGGACTCGTACGCGTCGCGGGTGCCGCGCTTCACGATCACGTAGTCGGCGACCATGCCCGGCTCGAGGCGGCCGATCCTGTCGGCGAGGCGGGCCAGGCGGGCGGGGTTCGAGGTCGCCATCTGCACGAGCTCCTTCGCGGTGAAGGGATTGCTCGCGAGGCCGGCGGCGTAGCGCAGCTCGGGGATCATGCCGTCGCTGCCGGAGGGCGACCAGTCGGGCGCGATGGCGATCGTCAGGTACTTCCTCGCGGTCGCGACGTCGGCGGTGCTGCCATAGAGCTCGATGTTGCTGCGCGGCGACCACACCAGGCCGACGCCGTTCTTCCCGAGGTCGTCGCGGAATTCTTTCTCCTTCAGCGCGACGCCGTGAATGGCGATGAAGCCCGGCACCAGAAATTTCTGCGAGTTGGCCATCCGCACTTCGCGCAGCGCGCTCGGGTCGATCCCCTCGGATAGATGCACGATGACCGGCAGGCCGCTCTTCATCGCATCGCGCACCGCCGTCTCCTCTTCCGGCGGCAACTCGAGCGGGAACACCTTGTAGAGCAGGGCGTCGCTTTTCTCGAACCCCGGCGCGTAGTCGAGATTGCGCGCCATTCCGCGGCTGCATTCGTTCGGAAGCCCGCCGACGACGCTCGTCGCGCCCCACGCCAGCGCCTTCACTTCGCCGAAGCGCTCGAGGTCGCACGACGCATCCTTCGCCACCGCGTAGTGCGGCCCGTTGAGCTCCTTCGTGTACTCCGGCATCGCCTGCCAGTCATAGCGGTTCCGCGACATCTGCGGCGGTTTCCAGCGCGGATGCGCGTTCCAGGTGAGGTGGTTGTGGAGGTCGATGAGTCCTGGATAGATGAAGCCGTTCGTCTCGATCACCACGACGCCTTCGGGGATCGCGACGTCCGCCGCGGCCGCGGCGATCCTTCCGTCCGAGCGGACGAGGAGGACGCCGTTCTCGATGACCTGATCGGGCGTGACCAGCGTGCCGAGCAGCGCGTAGTCGGCGAATGCGCTCGAAGTCCAGAGAACAAGCAGGGCGACCATCCATCGGATTCGCATCAGATCAGACCTCTCTCCGCCGCGATGGCGACGGCCTGCGCGCGGTTCTCCGCGCCAAGCTTGTTGAAGATTGCGGTGACGTGAAATTTTACCGTGCGCTCGGCGATGCGGAGCGCGCCGGCGATCTCTTTGTTCGAGCGGCCCGCGGCGACGAGGCGCAGCACCTCGCGCTCGCGCGCCGAAAGACGCGGGGCCGCGGACAGCGCGACGAGGCGCGACGCGACGCGCGGATCGACGTAGGTCTGTCCGCCCGCGACCGCGCGGATCGCGCGCTCGATCTCCTCGAGCGCCGCGCCCTTCAGCAGATATCCGCGCGCGCCGGCGCGCAGCACGGCGTCGATCTGTTCGTCGCTCGCATACGCCGTCAGCACCAGCACCGGCCTGCCGACGCGCGGGATGGCGTCGATGCCGCTCATGCCAGGCAGCTCGAGATCGAGCAGCACCACGTCCGCGTCGACGCGCGCGCGCAGCAGTTCCTCCGCCGATCCGAACGCACCGGCGATCGTGAAGTCGCCCCGGTTCGAGAGCGCGGCCGCGAGTCCCTCGCGCACGACCGGGTGGTCATCGACGATGACGATCTTCATCGCGGCACCTTCGCGAGGATCCGCGTGCCGCGACCCGCGCGCGAGACCACGCGCAGCGTGCCTCCCGCGAGCCGCGCGCGCTCGCGCATGCCGCGCACGCCGTGGCGGTCGTCGGGGATGCGGCGCGTCGAGAAGCCGGCGCCGTCGTCCTCGATGGTCATCGTCACCGCGCGCTTCGTGCAGCGGAGCGTGAGGCGGACGGTCTTCGCGCGCGCGTGCTGGCGCACGTTCGCCAGCGCCTGCTCGGCGATGCGGTACAGCTCCGCCTCGACCGCGAGCGGGAGCGCGCAGCCGTCGGCGGTATCGAGGGAAACGCGGATGCCGGACTGCGAGGTGAACTCGCGCACGAGCAGCGCGAGCGCCTGCGCGAGCGGCTTGCCGGCCAGCGGCTCGGCGCGGAGGTTCATGACCGAGCGGCGCGCCTCGTCGAGCGTCGCGCGCGTGATGCGCAGCGCCCGCTCGCTGCGTCCCGCCTCGATCTCCAGCGCGATCGCGGTGAGGCTCTGCGCGATGGTGTCGTGGATCTCGCGGGCGAGGCGCGTGCGCTCGTCGGCGCGCGCGTGGGTCGCGCTCTCGTCGGCAAGCCGCGCCCGCTCGATCGCGACGCCGAGCTGGAAGCCGATCATCGACAGGAGCCGCAGCTCGCGCGCCGAGAGACGGCGCATCTCCGGCGCCGTGACGTTCATGATGCCGAGGGGCTTGTCCTGGAAGTAGAGAGGGACGGAGGCGTGATGCGCGATGCCGCGCGTGAGGTCGTCGCGCCGCTCGTTCACCGCGGGACGCAGCCGGCTGCAGCCCATGACGTCGACGTTGCTCGCATCGAGCTCGCCCTCGCGGAACTGCTCGATGCACCAGCACGTCGCCCCCGTCATCCGCACCGGCTCCTGCAGATACGGCGGCAGATTCCGCGCCGCCGCGCTGTACACATGCCCCGTCTCCGGATCCACCAGCCACACCCACCCCGTGTCGAGACCGAGCTCGCGCGCGATCAGCTCGAGCGTGCGCTCCAGGGCTGTGTGCACGTCGGGCGCGGAGTTCAGCGTCTCGGCGACGGTGGCGATGATTTCGAGGTCGCGTTTCATGTGTTCCGTGTTCCGTGTTCCGTGACCCGGGTTTTTCGGTTCTTGCGAGAAGTCTACGCAAGGTCGCAAATGCCCGGGTCACGGAACACGGAACACGGAACACGGACCACGCCTCTTCGTGCTACGTTTCCCCACCATGGCCCGGATCGTTTTTCTCACCCTCTTTCTGGGTCTCACGATGGGCCGGCAGCCGGTGGCGGTCACGGTCTCGGGGCCGGTGGCGCGGGTGGAGATTGCGCTCGACGGGCGGAGGGCGGCGGTGATCACGCGCGAGCCGTGGCGCGCGAGCGTCGACTTCGGGACGCGGCTCGTGCCGCGGCGGCTCGTCGCGCGCGCGCTCGACGAGCAGGGCAACGAGCTGGCGCGCGTCGAGCAGCGCGTCAACCTGCCGAGCCGCACCTCGGCGGCGACGCTGGTGCTCGAGTCTCCGCGCAGCGTGCGCCTGATCTGGCAGAGCATCGACACCGAACAACCGAAGGACGTCCGGTGGACGCTCGACGGCGCGCCGCTGGACGCGACGTCGATGCACGCCGCGCTTCCCGCGCTCGATCCCGAAAAGCCGCATCTCGTGCGCGCTGTCGCGATCTCCAGCAGCGGCCAGGTCACCGACGCGGAGCTCGTGTTCGGCGGCGGCCTCACCGACGCCGCGGCGTCGGCGTTGACGGCGGTGCCGCTGCGCGTCGAGCGCGCGCAGTCGATTCCGTCCTCGCTCACCGTCGGCGGCGAGCGTCCCGACATCATCGCCGTCGAGCAGCTGCCCGCCGAGATCATCTTCGTCCGCGATCCGTCGCTCGCCGAGCTCGCGCTACGGCTCGAATCGCAGAACCGCCTGCGGCGCCGCGCCGGACTGCAGTCCCTCGGCCCGCCGAACGCGACTTCGCAGGCGGCGCGATTCATCTGGCCGGTCGCGACGCGCGCCCAGGGCACCACGGCTTCGGAGCTCTTCCCTTCGTCGCGCAGCTTTCCGGTGAAAGACGCCGCCGGCATTCAGTGGGTGCTCGCGAACGTCTCCGCGCCCACTGCCGAATCGTTGCGCTTCGCCGATGCCGTGGCCGTCGCGGGCCTGCAGGCCGCCGCGTCGCGGCGCCCGCGCGCGGTCGTGCTCATCACCGGCTCGCGGCATCGCGACGACAGCAGGCTCACGCCGCCGCAGGCGCGCCAGTATCTCGCCTCCATCGGCGTGCCGCTGTTCGTCTGGTGCATCACCGACTTCGAGCCGGCCGGCTGGGAAGAGCCGCGCCACATCGACACGTCGGAGCGTTTTCGCGACGCCGCGAACGACCTGCTCGAAGAGATCCGGCGGCAGCGCATCGTCTGGATCGCCGGCGATCGCATGCTCGACGAAGTCTCGGTCAGCGGCGCCGGCGTGACGCCGCTATGGAGCCAGATACACGATCCGTAGCAGCTGTCCCTGATGCTTGTCCGGCTCCGAGAAATCGCGCAGGCGGACGTCGTAGCCCTTCAGCTTCATCGGCCCCAGCGCCATCGCCGCGGCGTTCATCTCGTCGATCGCGCCGAGGTCGTTCATGAAGTACCAGATCATGTGCGTCCAGCCCGGCGTCGTCACCATCTCCTGGATTGAGAATCCCCACGGACCGAGCTTGCCGGAGCTCGAGAACATCGGTTTCGCCCATTCGTTGAACAGCGCGACCGCGTCCTCGTGGCGTCCCGGCTTCACGACATAAGTATCGACGCCGATGTACTTCGGCTTCGCCGCGGGCGGCGCGCTCGGCAGCGGCGACTGCGAGACGTGGCGCAGGACGACGTCGCGCCGCGAGTGCGGTTTCAACGCCGCCATCATCTGTCCCTCGAACGTCGACCGCTCCGACGGCGACAACTTCGCCATCGCCGCCTCCGACGCCGCCGTCAGCGCTTCGTAGCCCGCCCAGTTGTGCGTCGTGACGAAGACCGCGTGCGTCCACGTCTCCGTGGTGTGCGAGGCCGGAACGACCACGCCCCACGCGACGACCTTCCCGTCCGCGATGAGCTGATCGAACACCGGCTTCGACGCCGCCACGAGCAGCTGCCCGAGCTCGCGCTCCTTCCCCGGCTGCGCTTCGTAGTAGCGAAGCCAGGTGAGCGTGGCCGGGGCTTGTTGGGCTGTTGCCGGGATGGCGATTGCCGCTGCCAGGAGGAGGAAGATGAAACGACGCATGTTGCCTCCGAATGTGTTCTGTGTTCCGTGTTTCGTGACCCGAGCTTCTACGCCTGAGGCCCAGGCGACGATGCCCGGGTCACGGAACACGAAACACGGATCACGAAACTATACCTTCGCCGCCACCTTCGCCCACGCATCCTTCAACGTCGCCGTGCGATTGAACACCAGGCGGCCGGCGGCCGAGTCGCGGTCGACGCAGAAGTAGCCGAGGCGCTCGAACTGATAGCGCGTGCCCGGTGCGGCGCCGGCGACCGACGGCTCGAGCTTCGCGTCCGGCACGACCTCGAGCGAGTGCGGATTCAGGTGCGCGAGGAAGTCGCCGCCTTCTTCCGGGTCCTCGACGTGGAACAGCCGGTCGTACAGCCGCACCTCGGCATCGATGGCGTGCTGCGCCGATACCCAGTGCAGCGTCGCCTTCGGACGCCGGCCGTCCGGCGCGTCGCCGCCGCGCGTCGCCGGATCGTACGTCGCACGCAGCTCGACGATGTTCCCCTCGGCATCTTTGACCGCATCCGTGCAGGTGATGAAGTACGCCGAGCGGAGCCGCAC
>Ga0134123_10001154_pt1 | contig 17323 bp, 19 predicted proteins | sample KB303_FD_96460 | JGI IMG/M metagenome (GOLD analysis project Ga0134123, IMG submission 96460) | Terrestrial soil microbial communities without Nitrogen fertilizer from Kellogg Biological Station, Michigan, USA - KB3-0-3 | ecosystem: Environmental > Terrestrial > Soil > Unclassified ...
CAAGTCCGCGTAGCCAAGGGACTTGTCCCACTCTTGTAACTGTCTTTGTCCTGCACAGACTTGAGCACTTTCTCCGGGCTGTCCTGAATTGGCACTTCGCGCTTCGTCACGATTCCGCCGCCGGGCAGTGTGCTGCCGACAGCCGGACGAACTTCCGGCAACGCGGCTCGTGGCATCACAGAGATGTTAGTGGCCTGCTCCGGGGGAATGCCTTGCTGCTCAACCAACGCAGCGCGCTGGGCATCCGTTATCGGCACTGTGGCGGGTGCTGCGGCTCCGGACATTTCGCCCGGTGCGCCAAGTTTACTTGGTGACTCAGGCTTGCCTTTGGCGTCCCACGTTCCGGGCATAAGATTCGTCGGGTCGGTCAAATACTTTTGCACGGCATCACGCGCGCTCGGGTCATACACCCGCCCGCCATACGTAATCGTAGGCTTTAAGATGGTGATTTCGTTTCCCTGCGCATCTTTTTCCGTGATGGGGGTCATCTCGGTCTTGTCCGTCTTCGCGAGAAAATCCTGGGCGTGCGCAATTTCCTGTTGGTGTTGTAACACCGTTTGATACCGGCGAAAAATTTCTTTCTGGGTGTCCGGAGTCACGGGCTGTGTCGGGTCCGACGCAGTCACCGGCCAACCGGCTTTCATCAACACGTCCTGCATCGGCCCGAGTCCTGCGCCGTGTAGCTGGGCGTCCCAAAGCGCGGCCTTGAGTTGCGCTGCTTGCGTCGTTGCGGCGAGGGGCACGTTCGGCATACTCGCCTCCGCTGTTGCGCCTTCCAGTTGGGCCTTGTTTCCGGCGGCGAGGGTGATGGCGTGCTTGGCGGCAACCAGTTCCGGGTTCTGCAAGTCTGCGATTTCCCGTTTGTGCAACTCAATCTGCGCCTTGCGCGCTGTTTTGCCGAGTTCTCCGAGCCGGTCAACCACGTCCTGCGCCGTAAGCGCACCGGTTCGCATACTATCCGTCATCGCCTGGATGGCGGACGGCGTCATCGGCGCAGGCGCATTTGCGTTGACCAAATTCTGTGCGGACAACAGTCCGGGATTGATTCCGGCGGGTGGTGTAACGTCGTTTATGCCTGGCATAGTGTTAGTAATTTGGAGATGTCACCCAACCGGACGCGGCCTGTTTGGCAAAATTCTGCTGCCCATACAACGACGTTAGCTGACGGTCACGCTGCGCTTGCTCGCTGCTTTCATAGCTGCCCGGCGGACGCAACGCAAGGCTCTGCACGCCGAAGACATTGCTGTTCTGGGCATTCAGCGCGTTTATTTGATTCTGGATGTCTATTGGGCGCTGCTGGTTCAACATTTGGCTGTTGATTTGCGCCGTCTGGGCTTTGAACAACGCTTCTTGCGCCGGGCTTGGACCGTTTCCGGAGCCGCCCCCGCCTAATCCGTGCAACACCTGATTTAAGATGTTCGCAAGGGTGCTTGACTGAGTGTTAGCGCTAAGGTTAGCACTGGCGTTAGCTATTGCCGCCGGAATTCCTCCGGTGCCCGCCTGCGCGAGAGACCCACTTCCCACGAGGGTTTTTCCCCCACTGGCGAGTGGACCCAGACCCGTTACGCGTGCCCCGAGACTCGGGTCATTCAATGTGCTCCCAAGATTTACGTTCGGAGCCACAGGTGCTTGCGCAAAAACCGGAGCAGGCGCAACAACGCTGTTACTACCACCACGGGTTCCGAGACCGGGGTCGCGTAACACGCCGGAGCGAATAGAGTGTGCCATGCTGCCGCCCGTGCTATCAATGGCGGCGTGCGCAGCGTCATGCACTCGCATGTCCGGCGCTATCAATCCTGCTGTCCACCCAGAAAAAGCCATAAATTATCCAAATGCTGCGATGTCAGACGTAGAATACGTGTTAGCGGCGTCTGGACTCGTTACCATAGACGACGCTGCGGGAGACGAAAAAAGTCCCTTGGCCCAATTATACGCAGAACTGGTTGACGGAAGCGCCTGACCAACATACGGTGCAGTGTTAGCCACAGCGTTGCCCCAGATTTGACCCTGGGCCGCGCCGCCCGCTGCCGCCGCATTGGCGGCTGTTTGTGCAAGTTGATTCGTCGCGCCGACTCGCCCGAGCCACAAATTGGTGATGTCGGTCCCACCGAGTCCGACGTTCGGGGCCATTGAATTGCTCTGCTGCAAGATTCCCTGCTGCGCGGCGATGGATTTGAGTTGCTGGTTCTGCAAATTCGGAAAAAGACTTCCGAGAATTTGCTGGCGAGAACTTTCAAGGTCTTGCGCCGACTTCGTCAAGTTCGCGGCCTGCTGCTCGCGCTGAAATTTCAAATTGATGCCTGCGGTGCCGAGCAGTGTTTGGAGTATCTGTCCGCCAACGCCGCTGGCGTTAGCCGTGCCCGTGACTTGGCCCGTTTTGCTCAAACCGGCCTGCATGAGTTGCGCTTGAACATCGGACGGCAGCGTTGCACCCGCCGCAAGTTCTTTTAGCGCCGCGTCCACGAGCGCCTTTTTAGCCGCCTCATTCTGCGCGCCGCCGGAGATTGCTTCCGTCGCTGCGGCAGCCGCCACTTGGTCCGCCGGGGTGTTGCCCGAAGACAGTTCTGCGGCCTGTTTCGCTATTGCCCCCTCGCTGGCGTATCGCTGCGCTAACAACGCCGGGTCAATCTGGCCCTGCAACGCAAGTTGATTCTGCGCGCGATTTACATCGGCGAGTTGCGCCTGGCCTTGAATTTTGTCCGGGTCAAGTTGGTCGAATACAAACTGTTTTTGTTCTTCAAGCGCCTGGATTTGCATCCGGGTAGCTTCTTGCATGGCGTTCGCCTGGATGGCCGCGCCTGCCACTTGCCCAACGGCTCCGAAAATATCGCTCACAGTGTTAGTCCCTTCTGAAAAGTTCGCTCTGTCTGGACATAGTCTCGGGCGCGGTAAATGTCGGCGATTCGGTCCCCGTCCAAGCACTCAAAAGCCGCAATACTAATCCGCGCGCACTTAGCTTTTCGAGCCGCCTCTTCTGCCACGTCCAGCAACTGACGCGCGCCCTTGGTGCCCGGCAAGGCAAACCAAAACGGGACATGGGCCACGGGAATCCCAGAAAAAATATCCGGGGTAATCAACATCCCGAGCACTGCGCCCTCAGACAACTCCCACGTCCAAGCAATCCCTAGTTCCATCAACCGCCGCCAGTGAGGGAAAAAATAAGTGGCCTTACGACCCTGCAAATTCTCCGGCAGCCGGGACTCCACGGAGCGGAAAATCGGCTCAAGCCGCTCGGTAAATTCTGTCGATTTCAGTTCTCGCAACATGTGATAGTCGTCTTTAAACAGTGCTTACTTTGTCTCTTTTTGACAGGTTTTCCGACGCCCACAAGGGTTGAAGATTCGTGTAGTGAAAACACTCTTTTTGTTGACTCGGGTCTGACAAATCAAAACTCGCGCACGGCTCCCGGTGGTCAACATGCCAAGCCCCATAATTTGACCATGACATGCCCGGTTGAAAATAAAAGGTCAACCAAACTTTTAGATGCTCAATTGAGCACCCCAACAATTCTTTAGTGCGTGCAGATTTGGAACGCCCTCGCAACACTGCGTTAATTCTAGTCCTTAAATAGTTACCTAACTTTCGTTGTAACTTCGCATCAAATTTTAAGGGTTTCCGCATTCTGTTGCGTTTCTTTTTTCGCCAAAATTTTCTTTGGGCGCTCCTTTTTTCTGTGTGGTTATCCCAATACAAATCCATTCGGATTTTTTCACAGGCGCGACACTCTGGCCGGATGTTGCCCGCCCGTTTACCAGATTTTCGGACAGCCCACTCTAACCCGATAACTTTGGGGAATTTACAAGTTGGACAAATTCGTTCTAACACTTTAGTTTATAGTTTTACTAGGGACCATAAGCTAACAGTCGGTGGATACGGGACTGTGCTTCCAGGTATAGAAAAGGTGGTTGCAAGAACACTCTGACTGATATTCACAGTAACTTTTGTGGGACTGGTGTAAGCCACGATAGTGACGGTCGGACTACCGTTGGCGAACTGAATTACTTGACCTACCATAGTAGCGGCGAACACTGCTGCACTAGCCGTGACCACTGTAGTGGTCTGGGTCACGGTAATAGCCGGGGAGGCATCGGCGGAATTGAATCCGCTGTTGTTTATAGCTAAAAAATCCGTGGTGCCAAATGTCTCAAAGGCGGCACGACTCGCAACGTTCGGGTCTGTGGTTAAATTTGTCGCCGGACTAGCTCCCGCGTCTTTAGTGGCTTGAGAAAAAGCCCGGCCACGAAAACCTTGATTTCCTGCACCAAGCAAATCCCAGCCTGGGTTATGGGCAAGAGCATCTGTCAGCACCCCAAAAAACACTTGCTTGACATCACCAGGCACGCCGGAGACGGTTCGCCACGCGCTGCGTTCCCACCAGATTCGGCACGCAATGTCCGTATCGTAGTATTCCTGAAACTCCACCGGGTTCACCGGACGTTGCGCCGTAGTGCCGGAGCGCATCACGCTGTTGAACGGGACCCAGTTGGACCCATTCCACTCATACCACCCGATGGCATCGCCCCGGCTCGGATTCGCGTCGGTCGGGTCAACGGTTGACCGCAACCAAATCGGCGGGTTACTCGACGGAGGCGTGCTGGCTTGGAACCAAAATGCGGGAGTAAAGCTGGCGGAAATATCGAGCGGGACGTATCGCTTGATGTCCTCAGACCAGACCCACCACTGCGTCCCGTTCTTTAACCACGGACCCACGTTGCTCGTCGGCTCAGTATCGCCGATGAAAATGAAGTTAGTGCCGGAGGGACTAACAATACGGATGCGCTTGACCATTGCGTTAGCAAGGTCTTGGGGAGTGCCCGTAAACGTCGCGGGCAACTGCGCCATCTGCAAAATTAAGTTTGTTGCATTGAGTGCCATAAATTACACAATCTCTTTGAGTCCTTGGTTCCCGTGCTGCACGGCGAACGCTTTGGTAGGTGTAAACACCACATCAAAAGGTGCGTCGAATCCCGTCTTCACGACAAAACTATCATCGGCGGGGTTTATCACGACGACCGTGTTGTCGGCCCATGTCGGAAGATAAATTCGGTCATCCACACTGTTGTATCGGATGTTGTAGGGGGTCGCTGCCGGTCGCCCAACGTCAATCTGAACTGTGGGGGCGGCGTTATCTGTTTTTCTGTGCCGAATGACTCCGTTTCCCATCGTAACATACGCGTGGCTGTTCGCAGGCCGGTAACAAATCCCATATCCCCGGAGGGTAAGACTTAATGTAACTCCTGAGTCTGCTAAATTAGAGACGGCGTATCCATGAACGGCTCCAAAAGCAGAAGGCAACCACAATTTAAAATTAACTGAGTCATAAGCCAAATCAGTCCTAAATAAATCCTGAACACTAATGCTGTTATTCACTAAAAATGTTCCTGATGCCGGAGTAAATCTGAACGGATAGCAAGCGAGAGTGGTCGGTTCGGTGTAGAAAAGACCGAAAATAAAGTTACCAATTGAAATCAACTGCCGAGGACCTGCCGAAAAAGACCGGCCATCTGAGGTTGAAAATTGGTCCGCAGCGATGTCATAGGTGTTGACAACCGACAAGGTGTCTGGATTTATTTGATAAAGAAATTTACCACCTTTTCCATCTCCGTTATTGGTGTTAGGAAAATTCATCCAAATGCTGGCATACAAACTATCGGTCGCTGGCGAGTAAGTGACGTAAGCGTCATCGAAATCTGGAACAGCGAAAGTTGAGTATGCAAGTAGTGCGCCGGTCGTGGCGTTGATTGAAAAAATACGTCCGCCGCGAACGGCGTAAATAATCCCCCGGCCAGGCTCATATACGGCATTGTTCAGCGACCCAAAGGTGGTGGACCCAATCACGTTGCCGCCCCCGCCACTGCTACCGGAACAGCTAACATTCAGCATACCCTGCAACAGCGCTGTATGTGGACTGTCGCGAAGCGCTTCGAGCAGTTTAATTTCGCTGCTGTATCCGAACCGGTCATGCAATCCCTTGAGCGCATCGGCGGCAAGCTGGTCAATTGGTTTTTCGTAATTCTGTTGAAAATACGTTATTACGAACTGGATTCTCGCCCGTTCGGCGTCTGTTAAAGGTGTGCAACTCATAAATTAGTAGCTTTCGATGTAAACACTGGTCGGCCCGGCGCTGCACCCACTGGCGCGAGCATAACATCCCTCCGGCCCGGTGCCTGTTGATTTGTATCCTAGCCACACATCGTCGGTATGACCATAAATTTGCAGTAACCACCCGCACCCGGTCGGAGTAGGGGCAGAACTGTCATTGACATAAGTCACTTCAGCAAAGTCCATCCGTTTTCCGTTTAGGCTCTTATTGCTGTCAGAGTCCCACACAAAAGTATCTGGGTATGCGAGAAATGAACTTGGCATGGTCCCATCCCACGCGGGGTTCACGCTGTCTGGCTGGCTCGCGCACACAGAAAACACAGCCGGGTTAAAATCCACAATACGCACTCGGTCTGGTTGCACGGGGAATGTTGAATTCTGAATTACCTGCCATGTCGGCAACGGACTTCCGGCAACAGGATTTGTGCCCCCGCCAGGTATTCCAAAAAATATTCCCCACGTTTCGCCCGTCGAAACAAAATCATAAGTCTCTCGAAACGCTCGAACGTCTGCGGCGAGATTTGCCTCGGACGCGCTGCAAAGAGATAGCACCGGGTCAAGCCAATCAAGAACCGGAGTCCCGTTGGTGCTAACAGAATACCCAACGAATTTCCACAAACTTGTAATATTAAACGGACAAGGATTATCGTCGTTATGAAAAGCCCCGCTGGTGTATTTTAAAGTGTAATTTCCGGGCGGAAGCGCGCCTAAATTAGAATCTCCCCCGGCCAAACCGGGTGTTAGTGTGCCAAGCACTCCGGCACCTGGGACGCTCAGGTCACATGGCGTGTTATCTCCGGACGGACACCCGCCCGACGCGAGTGTCGTGAAAGACCTGTCCACACCAGTTACTGTCCCAGCGATGTTGCTGGCTACGGCGCGAAAATGATACGTTGTGTTCACGCTCAGGCTGGCAATAGAGTCGAGGAACGCGGTCTCGGCGACGCCCGTGCTCTGGATGCCCGTGACGTTTCCATACGCCGTCGTGAGTCCCCACTCAAAATGAACGCTGGTTGTATTACCATGCGGCGACACAAAACCATTCAATCGTGCGCTGGCTTCTTGAATGTTGTCGGCGGCGTTAGTAACCACTTCCGGCAAAACAGGCGGGTTGATTGAGCTAGTGCAAGTGGGAATGCTCAGCGGTGTTTCCCCATTCGCCGTGATGGCGGAAATTCGATAACACCCCGCGCCAAAAGGTTGCGTGTCAAACGGAGGATTCGGAATACACTCTGCGACAATGGTGTAGCTCCCGAACGGGTCGGAGCTATCGGCCTTGTAAATGCTATAGCACAACGCGCCGGGGTAATTGTCCCACGACAGGAAAAAACTTCCGGAACCACCAAGGATAAGTCCGGTTGGGAACCCTTGTGACGAAAGCGGGTTCAACACAATGACCGGTCCACCGGAGGCCGAAAAAATAGCCTCGCATATCGGGGGACTGATGTAATCAATCCGGGGTCGTCGCAAAAACAACACTTCAATGGCGTTATTCATTGAACCCCTCCCCGAGACTGAGGACCGGCGGCAAGGTTAGGGCCACTTCTGTTTCGGCCATTCGCGTCGCGATAATGTTAGCCACCCGGTCGGCGGCTGCCTGGCTGATAATGCTCTCGGCTACGCCGACACCAACAGCGGCTACGCCTCCCTCTGCTACAGTAACTGTTTTGATGGATTCAAAATGTTGGATGTCCCGAACGGCGAGTTCTTCCGACACCGAGATAATATTGTCCCCATGAACGCCTTCTCCGTCAAACCTAACAGTGTTGAACGGAATTTCGTCCACGCACGCCCTCGGCTCGCCCGTGAGCACTTCCGGAGTAGTCAGCGCAAAAGACCGGAGCCAGCGAACCGTCGCCGGGCCTTGTCCGACGACAAGAATTTGGAAACTGGTGTCGATGCCTTCCAAATCGGAACTTTCTACCGGACAACTTCCGATTTGGTTATCCGGAGACATCTGATTCGCGTCTTGGGTCCGGTTCAATCGGTCTTGCGGTTTAAACGCAAAGATATTTGTGGTCGCCAAAATAGTCCGGTCGAAGGCCAGACTGCCGCCAGCGACAGAAATCTTTTTGGCCAAGATGGGTTTGTATTCACCCCGAAGCCCCCCGGCGAAAAACACCCCGAGATTCAGGTCTTGGCTTATGCCGGAGATAGCTACGTCCGAGTATTGATACCGGCAGTTTGTCCCTGGGATTTTACTGGCATGGCTTGTGGGTCCAAAGTGCCCACGGGACTCCATCGCCCACGTAATGGGGCACCCATTGTCGAGCCGGTCGGGAATGAATGCCTCCCACAACCGGTTGTTGCCGTCCTCATCCACGCTGACATGGTATATCCGGTCCACTCCGGAAATAACCCCGGACACCCACTGCACGGGCCTCGTCCCAAGCCACACGCTGCACCAAGAGGGGTCAGACGAATTCGTCAGCGTTTCGTAACTAACATTGTTCAGACACCATGTGTGCTTATTATAGTAATCTCCGCTCGGGACGCTCACAAGCGCAAACTGCCCGAAGGACGCCATCGCGATTGTGTCGAGATTGTCCGAGATATGCGTTTTTGAAACCAACATCTCGTTGTCCCGAATCGGCAAACGAGTGCTCAGTTTCCCCGCCGTGGCAAAATCGAAAACCACTACGCCTTGGGGACTAAACCACGCGAGTTGTCCAAAATGATTGACGACGGCGCGCGCCCCAACGCACCCCGTTTGCAACACTTCGATTTGGAACTGGTCGGTCGTAGGCCAAAGCGTTCGGTCCCGAATGTTCGCCTGCAATATGCTGGCGTTCTGCGCCGTGAACACAATGAGTTGTGGCGCTTCCAGACTTGGGGTTTTTGCCATCGCGGTCACGTCGCCGGAAAACTGAAACCCTTGAACGCTCCCGAGATAGATTTGCTCACGAAAAGAAAAAGGATTGCTGATGTCGCTGGCGAATACTTCGTTGGCCACAGACACCCAAAGCCGGTCCCCCACCCAAATCATCGGCCCACCTGCCGGAGTCTCAAACAAATTGTCGCGGATGTGTCCGGAGTCAGACCCGTCATACCACGCGGGCGCAGTGTGTCCTCCGTCTTGGATAAACAGCACGTTCCGGGGGTTATTCACGGCTATGGCGGCGCTAAAGTCATTGGACAACCGGTGCGCGGATTGAACAGCTTGCACAAAAAACACCTGCTTAGCGTATGGCTGCATCAGCACGTTAGACAGCCGCCGGAAATCCAAAAAAGGATACGGCGCAACATACACCACACCGTCAACAACGACGACGAGTTCTTCCAACCCAACTTGGGGACGAAAAAGCGCCAAGCCCTGCAAGTTGCCCTGCGGAAAAGTGACGAGGCATCGGTAGCCAGGACGGCAACTAACCACGCCGCCAAGATTTATGACATTGATTCCGTTCCAGTATTGACCCTGTGGAAGTTGTCCGGGGTCCATGCTGCTATTCTGGCCCTGGTAGAAGGTGCCGTCATAGTCAAATAGCGTCTCTTCGCTCATCGGATGTCATAGTCGAACTTATCCCTTGGGCTGTTCCGGTCAACAACCTGAATCGGCGCAAGAATTGGCGGCTCGATTTTCATCTGGGCTTCAATTTCAAGCCGGGCCGCGTCCGCCTCAAACGCGTGTGCGTCGCCGATTTTTTGGTCAGAATAAAACTTACGGGCCTGCATCCCGAGCAGAAACGCCACGCGGCTGAGCATCGGAATATGGTCAAAGCGGCTGGTGAAAATGGGGTTCGAGCGCATATACGCAACGCGCACCCAGCGCGCGCAGCGGTTCAGCTTAATGCGGCGGTATTGTGGCACCTGCTCGTCCGGTTCGTAAACCGCAAGCAACACGCCCGTTGTTCCGGAGTCGTCAATCGTGCTCAGTCGGACGGACCCAGCGGTGTTATCTTTGAACACCCCCGTGATGCGGGCAATTAGCGGCGCGGCATCGTCTGGAACGGCAACCCCGAAAATCGTCGGCACCCGGTATCCGTTCAACCACACGCCGCCTTCTTCTCGCCGGAGAAGCTGGCCGTTGCTGTCGTAGCCATACACGATAAGTGATTTCCCGTTGTCGTCAGGAGTCTGCAAGTATGCCACAAGCTTAGCCGGAGTAATCAGGTCGCGATACGTGCTATGGTTCGCGCTCTGGTCCTGCCACTGGTGCTCACACGAAGTGGCGTTGGTTCGGTCGCCTGGACCGTTCAAATGGAACGAAAAAAGCTGGTCAACCCCAAGGCTCGGGCGTCCTTCTACATTCACGGCGATGACTGTCCCGACTTCTCGGGGCATAGTCACGCACTGGCTTCCGCAACCGCGCTCATGATGCTGCAACCCGCGCGCGTGGCACCGGCAGCCGACTGTGCAAATGTCGATGACGCCCTTCTGGGCCTCCATGTCCGCCTTGTTGCAAATCATGGTGACGACATCGGAACACCAGCGAAAAAGCTTGACATCATCACAGATGCCAATAATCTTCTTCGCCTCGTCGTAGATTGAGTCAAGAACTAACACTGTTATGAATCCTTTTCGTCTCGGTCTTTTGCGGCCTGTGCCATAAGGCTATCAAGCAAATCTGAAACTGATTTGTCGCTTCCGTGCGCCGGAGCGTTGTCATATTCATCGTGGTCTTCCACGTCGCAAATAGTTCTCACTTCAATCGTGCAGGCGTATCGGTGCTCGCCTTCCTTGTTCACACTGGATGTGCTGCTCACCTTACGAAACTTAATGGTCATCTCGCCTTCGTCCGGAAGGTCAAGCTCTTTCTTTCCGTCGTAGTGAAAAGTGGGGTAATCTGGCTCGCGGGGTTTCCCAGACACGGGGGACGGTCCCGTCACCATGCCCATGTAATCGTCCATCGCCAATGAAATTTCGTCGCTCATAAGTCGTCTTTAAACAGTGCCGTTTTCGTCTGGATTCGTGACCACCAAGACCAACGGCGGGGGTGGTTTTTGGGTCGTGGTGCCGCCTCGCTCCGTGCGGCAGGTATGCGCGTGCAGCCGGGCGTCATCGTCACGCAAAACCGGGGTGCATCCGCCTTTTGTGTCGCTCGGTTGCATTATGCCAGCCTGACGAAAGTGACGGTGGTGTTCAAGGCGACAGCCGTAATGATGCCTGCGCCGGATGCCTTGCCGAATAATGCCACGGTCTGGTTTGCGCCGGTCGTCGTCACCAGCGCGTTGACAGTGATTTGAGAATACTGCGTCGGGGACAGATACGTAATGTTCTGTTCCGAACCGGGCACGTCAATGCCGGTGCTGGTGTTGCGCAGCTTCACGATTGCGGCGTCCGCCGTCGTTACGCCTCCGAGTCCGGCGACAGTGACCACTGCGGTCATAAGATACTGACCAGCGGCAGGCAACAGCACAGCCGGGGAGCTAGTCGTGAAGTTGACTGCCGTGTAAACGGCTGTCAAGTCGTAATTACTGCCCGTCGTGCTGAAATAATATCCGTTACTGTGTGTAACGATTTCTCCTGCCGGACCCGCCGGACCTGCCGGACCCGCCGGACCTTGTGGGCCAGTAATCGAAGCGCCCGGAGGACCTGTTACTAACACCAGCTTGCCCGCCGTAATCGTTCCGGTAGCGCCGGGCACAGCCTGAACGAGTTGCAAGAAAAGAGTTCCCGAATTGTCGGCGTTAGTGACGAGATACCATCCGGATGTTTGGATGTTCACATAACTTCCCGTGAAAACTGCCGGGTTAAATGCCGTGGATACTTGAATGTTAGGATTGCCCGACGTTGGTTGCGTAAAGCTGTGCAACGTGACGGTGTAGGCATTCCGTCCGTCCGTTCCGGGGGTTCCTGAGTCCCCCTTGGGACCGGTCAGACCTATGATTCCGTCTGCGAACAGCCGAAGAAAATAGCACGCGAGACCTTCGCCGGAGCCACGGGGGTTCGCCGGGAGACCGACATCAAGACTGCAAGGCAAAGACCAAACGACAGCACCGTCCACTTCTGTCTTCGTCACGACGCCAAAAAACTGGGTGGTGAAATTACTTATCTGAGACGGCAATGACTCGCACGCAGCCGTGTTCGTCGTGCTGCGATGGCAAGGGTCCTCACAATTGTGCCTAAGATTTGGATTATCGCCACAACTTCCGCAAGACATATTAGGATTTTCCTTTCAACAGCGATTCAAGAGTCCCTCGCATTTGGCCGTGCCGGTGGGCAAACCACCAAAGCGCTGCCAGACCAAGAGACACCCCCATGATTAACAACTCGTGGCCTACAATAAGGCTCGGGAGGAAAACAAGCGCAAGTCCAGCGGCGGCGCACGCGGCGCTGGTCGTCACGCTGCCGACAATAAGCTTTAGCGGGGGATAAAATGCGCTGGCGATTCCGAAAAGAAAAACGAACACTCCAAGCCACACCACGCCGCGAAGGCTGCCAAGCTTGGCCGCGATTTCCCGGCCCGTGTCTTTCTGCGCGGACCCGATGACGACTTCGTTACTCTCGGTCGTGCGGACCCCCGCCGGGGATTCCACTGTCCGGACATACTTCTGAGTCGTGGCGGATTGTGGATTCTGACTCTGCCGGATTTCGCTGTGAATGTTTTCGGTATCCATCCGCGCGCGGCCTGGACGGAGCGGGAGATAGCTACACCCGGCCACACTAAGTGCCAGAACCAGAATTGTCAGGATGGGATTTTTCATTCTTCGACTTGATTTTTCGCACGACATAAATCACCGTCACAATGGCAACAGCGGCTTGTCCGAGAGACACTAACAGTGTAGCTACGGGCAGCAGGGCTTCTGCCCATTTGTGAATTGCTTCCAGCCCCAGGTTGCCAGCGGCTAGGATAGAAAAGGTGTAGTCGTTGTTGTTCATTTGGCGAGAATCTGCTTTAGCACCAAAAGGATTTTACGAAGAAGTTCTGCCTCGGTGTCACCGGGCGACGGGTTTGTGTTTTCTGTGGCCATAAAAATTTGTTACCGTAATTTAAGAGCCGCCAGACATTACTCTGGCGGCTCCCTCACCTACTACCCCTGACCACCGCTGGTTACAGCGGGAATTGAGCGCCAGGCGGAAGAACCGGCGTGGCGGTAAAATCAGGATTACCAACACTGGGCGTCTCGTTGTCGCCGCAGACCCCGATGGTCGAGAAGCTGTCCGAGCCGCTGAAGCTGCTGGCCGTAGTGTCCAGACAGTTCACAAGGCCAAGGTCGGCTTTGCAGCGTTTATACAAGATGGGCACAATGTGCTGCGGGCGCAGAGGCCGGTAAGCACGAGTAATTTGATACTTGTGCCAGCCGAAATCTCCCCACTCATTACACTGGTTGTCGATGTGGTAGTGCCACTCAAGTTCACCCATGTGCAGTTGTGGCGCGAACTTAAACGAGCCTTCGCCAACATACTTCTCGGGCACCAGCCGCTCGAAGCTGCCGTCAGCAATGAGCACGCCGACTTCGTAGTCCGCGCCGAGCCACGCCGAATTCGGCTTGGCAAACGCAGTGCGCCGGGCCGGGTTACTCACGATGGTAACGGGGTCCACGAGCGCCAGAGTGCCATCAGCATTAAAGCCAGTGGCGCGCAGCGGGCGCTGGTCAACACCGAACGCAATGCCCCGGTAAGCCGGAGACTGCTCGAAACTGTAGGCCGTCAGCGTGGTTTCACCCAGCTTGTAGCCGCCGGTCGTCAGCGCAACCATGACGTTCTGGACGCCAACTTCAGACCGAAAATACTCAATCTGGTCGGACCCGCCGATGAAACGAAAATGGGGCATCCCCTTGTCGTTGGCAAACCATTCGGCGAAAAGCACTTCGCGCATATATCGCGCAATGTAGTGCAGCGCCTTGAAGGTCATAGGACCGGTGGGCAACAGCGGCGCAAACTTTACGCCAAGGTCGGTTTCAAGTCCGCCGGTCCACAAACTGTCGAAATCATAATTCGCGTTAGCGGTGAACTTACTCGCAGAGCGCAGATACAACTGGGCGCGAACGTCCGCGTTGATATACTGGGTCACGAGTTTCTTCATGGAGTCTTCCGCCATGACATAGCTACCTTTGAAGGCAGCGTAACCTTTCTTCACGCAAATGTTCGGACCCCGGCCACGGAAAGATTCAAGCCGGAGCGTGAAATCCACTGTGTCGGTCAAATCCTGGTTGCCCGTCTGTCCGCAAATCTCCGTGTCACAAACGAAGGTGGGGATGGCGAGAGAGTCGCCGGGCGCGGCCTGCATCTGAACCACGCTTCTTATCGAATCACTAACGCCAGAAGGAAAAACGCCGCCACCTATCACATTCATATATGGCGCGTTAGCAGCAAGCGCCTTGGCAATTGTGCCAACGATGCGGTTCGTGTCCTTGGAAGCAATATCCGAGATTACGCTCGGGTCATCGCAAAAAAAAGCCATAAATCGAAAACTTTCTAACACTCTCGTTGTGCGAGAGAAACTTTTACAACGGAAGTTAAACTCCGGCATCCAGGAACAACCCCCTGAACAGGGCACTTTGTTTTCGCTGTGGCCATCAGCGGTTAGGCCGTCTCGACGAAGCCAAGTCGAGGCTCTAAGGCTTCATTAAGATGTGGGAAGAAACAAGAAGACTGTCAACTCAAGAAATTAGTGTCTCTTTTTTAGAATTCTCATTCCTCCAAAGGGGTTGGAGATTGGAATAATGGAAACACTTTTTCTGGTCATCCAAAGAGGCCAAGTCGAAGCAAACACAGGGAATTTTACAGTCCACTTCCCACCCGCCCAAGCCCCGATTTTTCCACGTCATGCCCGATTTAAATAGCATTTCGATATAATACCTAAAATACTCTTCAGAACATCCCAACAGGGACAACACTTTCTTCGCCCGGTATTCTCCCGCCAACAGCGCACGAATACCCCGGTGGATGTTGTCTTTAATTTTAAACGCAGGGTCCTTGAGTCTCCGCTTTCGAGAATATTCAGATTGATACTCCTTGTCAGGATGTTCTCGACACCAATCCCGCCGCATTTTTCGTCTGCGGCACTCTTGCAAAAGCCGGGCGGCGCGCTTGAAATTCACAGGTCAATCCGAATCTGTTCAATTCGGCCCTCGCTGTTACGAAACCCCCACACCGGAAAAAATCCATCTCCATACATAGTCTGAACAACGACTCCATTTTTATTTCCGCCTTCCTTAAAGGAAAGTTGAATGTGCCCCCTCTTCATCAGTTTGTCCTCTTGTTCACGGTCAGCCCCGTTTTCTAAACAAGGGTCTTGGATTCGGATGCAGCCGGAGTCCACACAACAAATCCCCAATTTCACCCACTTCAATTTTGCTTTCTTAGTGTTTTTCATCTCTAAAAATAGCACATTATTTAACCAAACACAAGCGTCTTTCCATTAACAATCGGTCAAGCACTTCCCGTGTTTTGACCTGGTGGACGAAGACCGTCCCGGAGTATCGCACCATTCGGGCCATTTCCGTTAGCCCAGTTTGAGACGTGGTCTCCCAGCTTGCGCCGTGTGCAAAGGACCTATGCGGAAATCCACTTCCGGCGGTCAATTGCCAGTGGTAGTGGTCGATGCAACCGGTTGGGATTGGGTCGCCGCTCACTTCGCCGTAATACGACACTGGGGGGTTGTCCGCCGCCTTGAGCAGCGCAGTCAGCACGTCGCGATGGAAAAAGTATGGGGGCTGCACCGCGATTTTGTCCAAATGCGATTTACCGGTGTTCAAGTCCCGGACTTCATTGCTCCACGCGGCTTTTTCTCCATAGAGATAGTCCGGTAACTTCGGACTCAGACACACACTGTCGGCGTCGTGCATAAGATACCACGTAAACGGAAAAGTCAGCATCATCTGCAAATACGTCCGATGGCGAACAAGTGTTTGTGGCCCGGCCCAACCGGCCTCGCCCGCCCACTGACAATGCACGCGCTTGTCCGACACTTCGGTGATAGGCGCGTTCGAGGGGGACAAGATAACGACCGGGCAATTATGGTGCAGATAGCACGGCAAGTTGGCTTCGACTTGGTGTTTGTCGCCTGCGTAGGCGCTCACAAAAACAATCGTATCAGGATTCATAAAACTTTCTCGCTTCGACACACATGTCGAACTGCTCACCCGTCTTTATCGGGTGGCACATGCAAGTTCCGGTGTATCGAATTCGGTAATCGAGTTGTTGCCACGCCGCCGCCTCAGCGCTTATGTTTGGCGACGGATGAAAAACGTATTTGCTTGGGCGCTCAAGTTCCGTAAACGCCCGATGACTCAACCCCGCCTCACACGCCCACGCGAGCATGGCGAAGTCGATGTAGGGGGTAATCGGATGCACCGGCACGCGAGGACTGGCTTGCAACATTCGATGGATGCTTTCGCGTGTTAGGAAATAGGGCGGCTGCGCAGCAATCTTGGGATACGGACTCGCGTGCGGGCGAGGCTCCGTCACTTCGTTTGACCAGAGCGTGTTTTCCGCCATTGAGTAAAGCCGGTCGTCAATAGTCGCTGACAAACACAAGCTGTCCGCGTCGTGAATGAGAAAATACTTCTGCGGGAAACTGAGCAGAATTTTCAGGTGTTCGTGCTGCCGGGTCCAACTCTCCGCGCCGATGTATGCCCGTTTTCCAGCGAAAATATTTGACTGGGCCGTCGTAATCACAACCGGGCTGTCAGCCGGGCTAAGCACCACCACAGGACGGTTATGCGCCAAATGCACAGGCATTGCCCGCTCGACGAGCGCCGCGTCACCCTGGTAACAGCACACCGCGATTATCGTATCGGCATTCATCGCATGTTGTCGTAAATTTTGCTCGCGTGCGGGAGCAACTGCTGCGCGATGAAGTCGGCGTATGTCCGGCGCAAGCCTTCATGAAAATCCGTCTCCGGCTTCCACCCGAGCGCAGTGATTTTGGCGATGTCGAGCAACCGCCGGGGTGTGCCGTTTGGCTTAGACCTATCCCAAACCGTTTCGCCTTCGTATCCCACCGTGTGGGACACTGCGTATGCCAGTTCTGCAATCGTCATGTCCAAGCCAGTGCCGATGTTTACCGGAGACTCATCGCTGTATTCCTCCATGAGCCGGATGCACGCCGCCGCGCAATCGTCAGAGTATAAAAACTCTCTGCGCGCGGACCCGTCGCCCCAGCATTCCACAATCGGTTCGTTGCGCTGCTTGGCCTCTGCGAATCGACGAATGAGCGCAGGCAGCACATGACACGAAGACAATTGATAATGGTCGCCCGGACCATACAAATTGGTCGGCATACACGAAATGAAGTCGCAACCGTGCTGACGACGCATCGCCTGGCACAACTTGA
>Ga0134123_10001157_pt1 | contig 17320 bp, 22 predicted proteins | sample KB303_FD_96460 | JGI IMG/M metagenome (GOLD analysis project Ga0134123, IMG submission 96460) | Terrestrial soil microbial communities without Nitrogen fertilizer from Kellogg Biological Station, Michigan, USA - KB3-0-3 | ecosystem: Environmental > Terrestrial > Soil > Unclassified ...
GTAGACGCCCATCGCCTTCGCCCGCTCGCCCTCCTCTGTGAAGAGATCGATAATGAGCGAGAGCGCGATCGCCGAGACCACGGCGCCGCCGAGCCCCTGGATCGCGCGCGCGGTGATGAGCAGCCATTGCGAGTTGGCGAAACCGCAGACCAGCGACGCGAAGGTGAAAAGCGCGATGCCGTGCAGGAACAGGCGCCGGTGGCCGAAATAGTCGCCGAGCCGCCCGCCAAGCAGCAGGAAGCCGCCGTAGGTGAGCATGTAGGCGTTCACCACCCAGACCAGGGAAGCCTCGCTGAAGCCGAGGCTCTCCCTGATCGAGGGCAGCGCGACGTTCACCACCGTGGTGTCGAGCACGATCATCAGCTCGCCCGCGCACAGCACGTACAGCGCCCACCAGCGCTTTTCCTTTTCAACCATGCGGATTCGCTCGATCGCCGAGACGGTCGAGCGTCTCGCCCCAGCCCTGCTCCATTCCCCCCAGCATCGCGGCGGCACCCGCGCCGGAGCCGCCGGCAACGGCTTGCAGGGTCAGCTTCGTGCCCCCGTCTTCCGCCGCGAGCCAGACCCGGATGACCTCATCGATCTGCTCGACCCCGCTCTCGTCGGCGGCGCGGCAATCGATGACCAGGCGCTCCGGCGGCACCACTTCCCGGTAGCTGCCGTTCACCCAGTATTCATCTCCCCAGGGGGCGCGCATGCACAGGCGGAAGATCCCGCCCGGACGCGCGTCCGCTTCGCAGGAGTGCACGCTGAACCCGCGCGGCGCGAACCAGTGAGTCATGTGCTCGGCCTTGGTCCAGCACTCGAACAGGCGCTCGCGCGCGACCGGGTAGAAGCGCGTCGTGTTGACGGTGTATTCGCGCCGCTGCGCGGGCTTTGCGCTCGAGCTCATTTCTTCCCGAGATAGCCGGTGAGGTTCTCGAAGGTGCCGCTCCAGCCCTGGGTCATGCTCGCGCGACCGCCGTCGAACACCTTCAGCTCAGCCTCGCTCGCCTCGATCGGCTCCCACTGGATGGTGAGCAGCGTTGCCTTGCCCTTTTCGCCGAAGGTGATGGTGGAGAGCATCTTTGCCGGCCAATCGGGTGCGAACGGATGGCGCGTCAGGCCGCCCTGCGGATCGGAGAAGGTGTTGACGAACACCAGCCGCTCGGGGCGCTTCACCTCGCGGATCAGCCATTTGCCCCACATCTCCTTGCCGTCGGGCATGCGCATGCCGTAGTGGTAGGTGCCGCCGACACGCAGGTCGAGGTTCGCCTTGATGACGCTGAAGCCCTTGGGGCTGAACCACTGCTGCAGGCGCTCGGGCTCGGTCCACGCCTGCCAGACGCGCTCGCGCGGCGCGTCGAACTCGCGGCTGATGACGAACGGCTTCACGCGTCTACCATGACCTTGAACCCGCCCCAGAAGAAGCGCTTGCCGTCGAAGGGCATCTTCTTCGGGTCCATCGAGTTGGCGATGCGCTTGTCCTTCATCACCTTCTTCATCACGGCGTCGCGGTGCTTCCGGTTCCGGTAGACGATCCAGGAGAACCATACCGCCTCGCCCGGCTTGAGCTTCACCGCCCGCGGAAAGGAGGTCAGCTTGCCCTTCCTCACGTCGTCGGCGATGCACTCCTTGTAGTCGAGGGCACCGTATTCGCGCCACACCTTGCCTCCGAGGCGCGCCATCTTCAGGTACGCCTTGGTGTTCTTCTTCGGCACCGGCAAAACGAATCCGTCTACGTACATGGACATTCCTTTCTCTCTAAGTGTTAAGGAACGCGGCGAGCTTCTCGAGCGTGCCCGTCCAGCCGCGCTGGTGGTCGTCGCGCACCTTCTCGTCGAAGAGCTCTGCGTGACGGAAATCGAGCTCCGTACCGCCGCCGGAAGCCTGGAAGACGATCGTCACCAGCGACTCGCGCTCGGGCGTGCTGTTCGGCCAGCTCCAGGTGAAGACCAGTTTCCGGTTCGGAACCACTTCCTTGTAGGTCCCCTGCACCTCATGGTCGGTTCCCTTGGCGCCGCCGAAGACGATGCGAAAGCGGCCGCCGACGCGCACGTCGAGCTCGGCGACTGCAACCGCCTCGCCGGGCCCCGGGCCCCACCACTTCTTTACCGCTTGCGCGTCGGTCCACGCCCGCCAGACCTTTTCTGGCGGGACCGGGTAGGTGCGAACGAGGTTGAGGAAGGGTTTTTGCCGGGTTGCTTGTTCCATACCTGCAGCTCCTCCTGCTGATAAAGGTAACGGGCGAGCGAATCGAGCTTCTCGGTCCAGAACTTCTCGTAGTGCGACATCCACGCGGAGGCGGCCTTGAGCGGCGCGGCCTCGAGCTCGCAGCTCACCACCCGCCCCTCCTTGCTGCGCTCGATCAGGCCGGCATCCTCGAGCACCCGCAGGTGCTTCATGAAGCCGGGCAGCGACATGCCGTGCGGCGCGGCAAGCTCGCTCACACCGACGCTGCCCTCGGCGAGGGTATTGAGCACCGCGCGCCGGGTCGGATCGGCGAGCGCCGCGAACACCAGGTCGAGATCGTCGTCTGAATACTTAACCACAAGGTTTAGTATCGGCCAGAGCCGCCCGGCGTGTCAAGAGCCTTATACTTTTCAGGGATGACAAGAAGAAGATTCGCCCGCCGGGAGGACCTGGGGCTGACGCCCGCCGAGTTCGCGGTGCTGCGCCGCCTCGATTCGCCCCGCAAGATTCAGGCCTTTCTCTACGGCCTGGGGCAGAACTTCGAGCTGAAGGGCGACACCTGCCGCCCGGTACGCGTGGTGCTGCGCACCCGCACCGCGCACTGCATCGAGGGGGCGATGCTCGCCGCCACCGCGCTATGGATCCAGGGCGAGCCGCCGCTGGTAATGGACATGCGCGCGCACCGCGACTACGACCACGTCATTACGCTCTTCCGGCGCAACGGCCTGTGGGGCGCCTTCTCCAAGACCAACGGCATCGGCCTGCGCTGCCGCGACCCGGTGTTCCGCACCCTGCGCGAGCTCGCCATGTCGTACCTGCACGAATACGCCAACAAGGCCGAGATCAAGACCTTGCGCGAATTCTCCGGGCCGGCCGACCTGCGGCGCTTCCACCCGAAGCTGTGGGTGAGCGGCGAGAAGAACTGCTGGGAGGTGCCCGAGTGGCTCGACGAGCTGCGGCACTACCCGGTGCTGCGCACCCGCCAGTTCAAGGCCCTGCTGCCGCGCGACCCGTTCGAGAAGCGCGTCGGCGCGATGCTGCAGTACCGGCGGCCGAAGGCGCTGCTCGCGAAGCTCGCCCGCCTGAAGAAGAAGCGGAATTCGGGGTCAGGGTAAGAATTAGTTGGCTCGCACAACCGGGGTGTTGAGATTTCCCAATTGTTACCCTGACCCCGAATTCTCACTTCTTCGTCGGCTCCTCGACTTTGCCGATCTTCTCCAGCGCCCCTTTCAGGCGCGCGGCGTCGCGGTCCCAGTACTTCTTGAACTCGGGCGCGTCGAGGTAGGCGATCGGCGTCTGCACCTTGTCCATCGCCGCCTTGAAGTCGGGCGACGCCGCGGCTTCCCTGACGACATTTCTCAGCCGGGAAACGACCGCGGGCGGCGTAGCGGCGGGCACGAACACGCCGGTCCAGATGTAGAACTCGGCGTCATAGCCGAGCTCCTTGAAGGTCGGAATGTCGGGCAGGAGCTTCAGCCGCTCCGTCCCCCAGCTCGCCAGCGCGCGCATGGTGCCGCCGCGGATCTGGCCGATCGCAGCCGCAGGCCCCTGTGCCGAGGCCTCGACCTGCTTGCCGAGCAGCGCGGTGACTGCCGGCCCTCCGCCCTGGTACGGCACATGGAAGAGCCGGATGCCCGCCGAGTTGGCGAAGATCTCCATCGCCACGTGCAGCGTGCCGTACACGCCCGACGAGGAATAGTTGATCTTGCCGGGATTGGCTTTCGCCGCGTCGACGAAGTCCTTCACGGTCTTGTACGGCCCGTCGGTGCGCACCACCAGGATGGTCGGATCGGCGGTCACCAGCGCGATCGGCGCGAAGTCGGAAAGCTCGTACGCGGGCGTCTTGCCATTGATACGGTCCGACACCGGGAAGATCGAGATCGACGACAGGCCCATGAGGATCGTGTAGCCGTCGCTCGGGCCCTTGGCCACCGAGGCCATGCCCACCGCGCCGCCCGCGCCGGGTCGGTTGACGATCACCACCGGCTGCTTGAGCAGCGGTTGCATCGATGCGGCGAGCGGCCGGCCGACCAGTTCGGCGACGCCGCCCGGCGGGAACGGAACCACCATGGTGATCGGTTTCGACGGGTAGCCGTCTTGCGCAGAGCACAGCGACGAAACGAGAAGAATGTGAAGAAAAAGCGCAACCCGTGGCATACGTCTCCTCCTCAGGATCCGGACTTACAGGATGTTACAGATGTTGCACTTTCCCGGTTCACTTGGACGGGGCCGGCGCGTGAAATGGGCACGTCATTCTTGAAGGAGGAAACACCATGCTGAAAAAGACTCTTCTCGCCGCCGCCCTGACCGCGCTTTCGGGTGCCGCTCTCGCCAATCCGCCGCACTGGGCGCCGGCGCACGGCTACCGGGCGCACGAGGCCTACCGTTACCAGCCTCACGTCCGCTACTACCCGATGGCGCCGCGTCCGGTGTACGTGGTGCAGCGCCCGGTGTACGTGGCACCCCGACCGGTGTATGTGGCACCGGCTCCGGTGGTCTACGCGCCGCATCCCGATGCCGGCGCGATCCTCTTCGGCGCGCTGCTCGGCGGCGTGATCGCGCACCAGATCGTCACGCACTAGCGGCCCCTTCCGGTCCCCTCCCCGGACCGGGGCGGCGAGCAGGAGCACTCCCTCTCCTGCTCGCCGCATCGTTGTGGATTCGTGTTAGCTTTTGGCATCCCGCACGACCAAGCTGCACCGGATCAATGAGGAAGCCATGGAACGACGCACATTCCTTCTCGGGCTCGCGCTCGCCCCGTTCTGCGCGCACGCCCAACGCAAGACCATGAAAGACATTGACGCGCTGCAGAAAAACTGGAAAGCCTTCCTGCCGGCGGGCGCCGCCGTGCCTTCGCCGTCGGAGCCGATGAAGCTCTCGGATCAGGAATGGTCGAAGCGCCTCTCGCCGCAGTCGTTCCGGGTGATGCGTAAGGAGGGCACCGAGCACGCCGGCTCGAGCCCGCTCAACGACGAGAAGCGGGCCGGCATCTTCGCCTGCGCCGGCTGCGACCTGCCCGTCTTCACTTCGGAGATGAAATTCGAGTCGGGCACCGGCTGGCCGAGCTTCTTCACCACCATCCCGGGCGTGTTCGAGCAGAAGAAGGACTTCTACCTGATCTATCCCCGCACCGAGTACCACTGCATCCGCTGCGGCGGCCATCACGGCCATGTGTTCGACGACGGCCCGCCGCCCACCGGTCAGCGCTGGTGCAATAACGGCGTGTCGCTCAAGTTCCTGCCGAAGGACGCGAAGGCCTAGCCCCCGCTGGGGTTCCCGGTAAGCCGCAGGTCCTCTTCCAGCGAGGGCCCGGGGAAGTGGAAGCGGACCGGGCCGTCGGGCAGCGCGTTCACGAACTGCTTCAGGTACGGATTCTCGGACGACGAGATCTCCTGCGGCGTGCCCTTGCCGAGCACCGCGCCGTCGTTGATCACGTAGACGTAGTCGGCGACCTGCAGCGCCTCGTGCACGTCGTAGGTGACGACGATCGAGGTCAGGCCGATCGCCTCGTTGAGGGTGCGGATCAGCAGGCGGATCTGGTGCAGCGAGATCGGGTCGAGGCCGGCGAAGGGCTCGTCGTACATCATGAAATGCGGCTCGGTAGCGATGGCGCGCGCCAGCGCGACGCGGCGCGTCATGCCGCCCGAAAGATCGTTCGGCATCATCGCATGCGCCCCGCGCAGGCCGACGGCGTGCAGCTTCATCAGCACCAGGCGGCGCACCAGCTCCTCCGGCATCGGAAAGTTTTCGCGGATCGGGAAGGCGACGTTCTCATAGACCGAGAGATCGGTGAACAGCCCCGAGGTCTGGAACATCATGCCCATCTGCAGCCGCAGCTCGTACAGCGCCTGCGGGCTGAGCTGGTGCACGTTCTTGCCGTACACCTTCACCGTGCCGCCGCCCGGCTGCAGCTGGCCGCCGATCAGCTTCAGCAGCGTCGACTTGCCCGAGCCGCTCGAGCCGAGGATCGCCACCACCTTGCCGCGCGGGATCGAGAGCGAGAGATTGCGGAACACCTCCAGGTCGCCGTAGGAGAAGCGCAGCCCGGAAACTTCGACGACGTTGGCGTCCGCCATGGGGGACAATTCTATGGTGGAAGAGCACCCCTACGCACGGCTCACGCCGGACATGGTCCTCGACGCGGTAGCCGCAGCGGGGCTGCATCCCGACGGGCGGCTGCTCGGCCTGAACAGCTACGAGAACCGCGTCTACCAGGTCGGGCTCGACGAAGGTCAACCCGTCGTCGCCAAGTTCTACCGGCCAGGCCGCTGGAGCGACGCGCAGATCGACGAGGAGCATGCGTTCGCGCGCGAGCTCGCCGAGCGTGAGGTGCCGGTCGTCGCGCCGCTGCATTCGCTGCAGCACGAAGGCTTTCGCATCGCCGTCTATCCGCGTCGCGGCGGCCGCTCGCCCGAGCTCGACAATCCCAGGACGCTGGAATGGATCGGCCGCTTCATCGCCCGCATCCATGCGGTGGGCGCGGCGAAAAAGTTCAAGCATCGCGAAACCCTGAATCAGAAGACGTTCGGCCACGAGCAGCGGGCGTGGCTGCTCGCGCACGATTTCATCCCGCCCGACCTGCTCGACGCGTGGCGGGCGGTCACCGAGCAGGCGCTGTCCCTGGTCGACGCAGCGTTCAGGTTCTCCTTCAAGGACATCCGCCTCCATGGCGACTGCCATCCGGGGAACATCCTCTGGACCGACCAGGGCCCGCACTTCGTCGACCTCGACGACGCGCGCATGGGGCCGGCGATCCAGGATCTCTGGATGCTGCTCTCGGGCGACCGCACGGCGATGACGCGCCAGATCGCGGACGTGATGCGCGGCTACCGCGACTTCATGCAGCTCGACCGCCGCGAGCTGCAGCTCATCGAGCCGCTGCGCACGCTGCGTCTCCTGAACTACTCGGCGTGGATCGCGCGGCGCTGGGACGATCCCGCGTTCCCGGCGGCTTTCCCGTGGTTCAACACCCAGCGCTACTGGCAGGACCGCATCCTGGAGCTGCGCGAGCAGATCGCGCTGATGACCGAGTCGCCGCTCGAGGTCGACTAGAAGAGGAACGGGATCCAGCGCTTGACGCGCGCGGCGTAAGCCTCGTAGTCGGCGCCGAACAGCTCGCGCAGTCTCTTTTCGTCTCTTCGGATCCTGATGTGAAACCACGCGGTACTGAACACCAGCAGCACGAGCGCAAGCGCCGATTGGAACATCAGCGTCAGGCCGAGAAGGAAAATCAGGTGCCCGAGGTACATCGGGTTGCGGCACCAGGCGTACGGCCCGGCGGTGACGAGCCGCGCCGGCGGAATCTGCATTCCGGGCCCGCCGCCGCCGATGCGCTTGCGGTAGCGGCCGACCAGCTCGTACTGCAGGAATCCCCACGCCAGCAATGGCGCCAACCACCAGACGACATCGAAGCCGCGGAAATACTCGAAAGCGAGGACGGCGAGCGGAAAAAGGACGAAGGTCCGGGTCGACGAGCCGGGCGCTTTCACTCCTTCATGTACCCGGCGAGCTCGGGCGTCGCGACCGAGTGCTCGATATAGCCGAAGCTGCCCTGTTCGTTCACCTCGCGCGCGGCGGCGATGAGCCCGGTCATGGCCGCGCGGTAGAGCGAAGTCGCGAGGCTGATGCGCCGCACGCCCGCCGCCTCCAGCGCGGCGACGCTGAAGGACTTGCCGCGGATCCCGGCCATGAAGTTGACCGGCTTCTTCACCGCCGCGCAGACCGCGCGCACCGCGTCGAGGTCGGGAAGGCCGGGCGCCATCAGCACGTCCGCGCCCGCTTTCTCGAACGCCTGCAAGCGCTTGATGGTGTCGTCGAGATCGGGCCTGCCGCGCAGGTAGTTCTCGGTCCGGGCGGTCAGCACGAAGCCGGCTTTCTTCGCCGCCTCGGCGGCAGCGGCCACCCGTTCCACCGCGTGGGCGAAGTCGAAGATCGGCCTTTCCTTGTTCCCGCTCGCATCCTCGATCGAGCCGCCGGCGAGGCCGACGCCCGCGGCGAGGCGAATGGCGTCGGCCGCCTCGCGAGGCGCGTCGGCGAAGCACTTCTCCAGATCGGCCGAGACCGGCAGCTCGACCGCCGCAGCGATCGCCTGCGCGTGGGCGAGAGCTTCCTCGCGCGTCACGCGGCCGTCGCGGCGGCCGAGCACGCCGGCGCAAGCGCCGCTCGACGTGGCGAGCGCCTGGTAGCCGAGGCCGGCGAGCACCCGTGCCGAGCCTGCATCCCAGGGATTGGGCAGCAAGAGGGCGCGCGGCCCGGCGTGCAATGCCCGAAAGCGAGTCACTTTTTCCTGCTGGATCATTTTCGCCTCGATACGTAGAGATACCCACCCGCGACGCACAGCGGCAGCAAGACCGCCAGCCAGTATGGCGCGCGCGGCACGCTCTGCTCCAGCGCGCCGACCAGCGCGTCGCCGAGCGCCGCGCCCTGCCAGCGCTCCCAATCGACGATCCGCCAGTACACGCTGCCGACATTCTCGAGCAGCCAGACGGCGAGAACGCAAGCGGCGAATAGCGCCGTGACGCGCGCCGCGCGCTCGCTGACGATCAGCCCGAGCGCGAGCGACGCGAACACCACCGGCGGCACGAAAGCCGAGAACATCGGCCACCAGACATAGGCCGGAGTGGTGACGAGCGAGATCCAGCCGAGGAACGGCACGTACGCGAGGCACAGTGTGCCGAGCGCGATGCGCTTATGCGGCGGGGACATAGCGATAGAGCCAGCGTGTGATCGCGAAGAAAAGCAGCGGGTAGGTCACCCAAAAGGCACCAAACATGAGCACCAGTGACTCGAATCCCAGTCCGGCGGCCAGCGCGCGGTAAATGAAAATGGCCGCCACCGGACCGACGAAGAGAAAAACCAGGAGCGTCGCGATACCCGGTAACGCGGACTTCCTGATCGAGGCGTAGGCGCCGCAGCGTTCGCACCAGAATCGCCACACCATGCGAGGTGGCTGACGGGTGACGCTCACATTGGCGAAGGCGCGCCAGTCGCGGTGCCCGCAGGCCGGGCACTCGAACCAGTGGAAGCGCCACCGCTTGAAGCCGGTCGGGAGATCCATCAGGCGACTTTTAGCCGCAATACCCGCACCAGCGCAACCGCGGCGAGCGGTAACACCAGCGTCATGATCGCGGCGACGATCATCAGCTCGCCCAGGTCGCCGTATTCCCCGCGTTTCACGACGAACCAGCGATTCAGGTAAACCGTGCCGAGCTGCGAAGCGGCGAGCGCCAGGTTGGAGAACGACGCCATCACCGCGAAATAGGTCGCCTTGAGGTTGGCGGGCGCGGAGTTGGCGATCCAGGCGAGCATCGGGATCTGCGCGATCTGGCCGAGCGGCGACTCGAGCGCGGTGTTGAGCAGCATGATGGCGCGCGCGTCGACCACGCCGCCGGTATGGCGTGCGGTCCACTCGTGCAGGCCGTAGAACATGCCGATGGTCGGCAGCGACAGCGCCGCCGCGACCACGCTCAGCGCCACCACGATGGTCGCGATCGAGTGCCGCGCCATGAAGCCGCGCAGCGCGAACATGCCGGCCAGCGTCAGCGCATAGGTGACGAGCTGGACCTGCGAGAGGAAGCCTTCGTCGAACTTCAGGACGTCGATCATCCACCACGTCGCGCCATCGCCGGTCAGCGGCACGGCGCGGTAGAGGAAGAGGACGATCGCCGTCGCTACCAGGGTGTTGCGCGCTGCCGGCTCGAGCTCGCGCGCCAGGCGCCAGAGCAGGAACACGATCACCGCCAGCGAGCCGGCGAAGATGATCTCCTCCGCGTACGGCACGCCGCCCAGGCCGACGGCCAGCGTGAGCGCGACGAAGACCAGGCTGCCGCCGAGCACCGCCCAGTTGGGATGCGTCTTCTCCACCGCTTCCCGCTCGTGCTTGAGGAAGCGATGCAGGACGACCCCCAGCACCGAGATCACCGGGATACTGAGCGCCGCGGCATAGACGCTCGCGTATAGCGCCGTCCTCGCCTCCTTGCCCAGGTTCTCCGTTCCATGAAACAGGTAGACGTTGATCGCGGCGACGAGCGCCAGGCCGCCGATCAGCGCGACGCGGCCGAGCGTCTGCATGGTGGTGTGCATGACCTTGCGCGCCGCCTCGTCGTAGGGCTTGCCGTTTTCGTCGAGGCGCGGCACCGCCTCGACCGTCATCGCGTCCGCGACCGCGTCCTGGACCATGTAGCCGACCGGTGCGATCAGCGCCGCGAGCACGTACCAGCTGCCGACGCTCATCACGCCGCGCATCGCCTCGGTGTGGCTGATGAGTCCGATCATGATGACGAGGCTCGCCGCGATCATCGCCGCGCCGAGCCAGACGAGCGCCGCCTTCCAGCGCCAGATGAGGTCGACGAGGTGGCCGACCGGCATCTTCATCGCCCAGGGGATCCCCGCCCAGAAGAGCAGCGCCGCCAGGAACTCCGGCGACAGGTCGAGGTAGTCCTTGACGAAAAACGTGCCGACGGTGGCGGTGAGGCCCGAGACCCCGAACGCCGCGTAGACCATCAGCGGCGGCAGGTATGAAAGCTTCACGCGTTAATGACGCGTAGCGGCTTCCCGGACATCCAGGCGGCGACGTTCTCCACCGTGTCGCCATAAAAGATGCGGTAGTTGTCCTCGTGCACGTAGCCGAGGTGCGGCGAGAGCGTCACATTTTGCAGCTGGCGCAACGGGTGATCGGCGGGCAGCGGCTCGCGCTCGTAGACGTCGAGCGCAGCGTGGATCCTACCTTGCTTCAGGACGTCGATCAGGTCCGGCTCGACGACGATCGGGCCGCGCGAGGTGTTGACCAGCACCGCGCCCCGCTTCATGCGCGACAGGTCCTCCTTGCGAACCAGGCCGCGCGTCCTTTCGCCGAGGACGAGGTGAATCGTAATGACATCCGATGTTTCGAATAATTCTGCTTTTGAAACCGGGGCCACGCCGGCCGCCTGCGCCTTCTCGGCGGTGAGGTTCTGGCTCCAGGCGACGCATTCCATGCCGAACGCCTTGCCGATGCCGGCGACGCGCGCGCCGATGTTGCCGAGGCCGAGCACGCCGAGCCGCTTCTTGTCGAGCGAGAACCCGGGCCCCATGCCCTCGTGCCAGCGGCCGGCGCGCATGTTGCGCTCGCCCTTCGCGAGGCCCCGCGCCCCGGCGATGATCAGGCCCCAGGTGAGCTCGACGGTGGAGGTTCCACCGCCCGCCGAGCGCGTATGGCTGACGGGGATGCCGCGCGCCTTGCAGGCCTCGGTGTCGAGGCTCGGCGAGCGCGCACCGGTGAGGCTGATGAACTTGAGGTTCGGCAGCGCCTCGACCAGCGTCCCGGGAAACGCGGTGCGTTCGCGCATCAGGCAGACGATGTCGAACGGCGCGAGCTGCGTCTTCGCGTCCTGCAGCGGCTTGTCGAAGACCGTGACCTCGACGCCCTTCAGCTTCCCCCAGTCGGCATACTTCTGCGCGACTTGCTGGTAGTCATCCAGAACGGCGAGCTTCACTGGTTGGTGATGCCGTTGTCCTTCACCACCTTGCCCCAGCGCGCGATCGCGTCGGCAAGGTACTTGCCGGTTGCCTCGGGGCTCAGCGCCAGCACATCCATGCCGAGCGTCTCGGTGAGGGTCTTCTGCACGTCCGGAAGTCTTATTGTTTTCTGCAGTTCAAAAACCAATTTGTCGATGATCGGCTTGGGGGTCCCGGCGGGCGCGAGGATGCCCCAGAACGCGTAGGCGCCCTGCCAGGGAATGCCGAGCTCGGCGAGCGTCGGCACGTCGGGCATCGTCGAGGAGCGCTTGTCCCCGGTCAGCGCCAGCGCGCGCATCTTGCCGCCCTTCACGTGCGCAGCCTGCGCGGCGGTCGACGCCATCGCCAGCTCGACCTGCCCGCCCATGACGTCGAGCGACAGCGGCCCGCCGCCCTTGTAAGGCACCGGCACGATCTGCACGCCTGCCGCCTGGTTGAGGACGATGGTCGCCAGGTGCGCGAGCGAGCCGTTGCCGACGTTGCCCATGGTGACGGTGTCGGGCTTCGCCTTGGCCGCGGCGATGACGTCCTGGAAGGTCTTGTAGGGCTTCATCACGCCGGTGGTGATCGCCATCGGCGCGGTGCCGACGATCATCACCGGCGCGAAGTCCTTGATCGGATCGAACGAGAGCTTCGGGTTGAGGGCCTGGTGGACCGAGTGCGTGTCGAAGATGAAGACGAAGGTGTAGCCGTCGGGCGCGCTCTTCGCCACGTAGTCGGTGCCGACGATGCCGGAAGCGCCGGTGCGGTTCTCGACGATGAACTGCTGCTTCAGCGATTCGGAGAGCTTGCCGGCGAACAGGCGCGCCAGCGGGTCGACCGAGCCGCCGGGCGGGTACGGCGAAACGAACTTGACGACCCGGGTCGGCCAGTCCTGCGCGAATGCGGGCAGGGAAAGGCAGAGCAGCAGCAGAAACCTAAAAGCCCACATTTCTTCCTCCTTTTAGTTTGAGCATCTGTCGCGCATCGTCCGGCGTCGCGACGACCAGCCCCAGCTCCTCCAGAATCCGCCGCGCCTTGCTCACCTGCTCGGCGTTCGATTTCGCGAGCTGCCCGCGCCCGAGCCAGAGGCTGTCCTCCAGGCCGACGCGCACGTTGCCGCCCATCACCGCGCTCATCGCGGCGGTGAACATCTGGTTGCGGCCCGCGCCGAGCACCGACCAGTAATAGGCGTCGCCGAACAGGCGGTCCGCGGTGCGCTTCATGTGCAGCACGTCCTCGGGGTTCGCGCCGATGCCGCCGCGGATGCCGAATACCGACTGGATGAACAGCGGCGGCTTGAGCAGCTTGCGCTCGACGAAGTGCGCCGCGGTGTAGAGGTGGCCGATGTCGTAGCACTCGACCTCGAAGCGCGTGTCGTTGTCGGCGCAGCTTCTCAGGATCAGCTCGATGTCCTTGAAGGTGTTCTTGAAGATCCGGTCGTCCGAGCCGGCGAGGTACGGCTTCTCCCAGCCGTGCCTGAAATCCTTGTAGCGGCCGAGCATCTCGTACAGGCCGAAGTTCATCGAGCCCATGTTGAGCGATGCCACTTCGGGTTTCAGCTTCAGGGCCGGCTGCAGCCGCTCCTCGATCGACATGGTCGGCGCGCCGCCGGTGGTGAAGTTCAGCACGACGTCGCACGCCGCCTTGATCTTCGGCGCGAACTTGCGGAACAGCTCCGGATCCTGCGTCGGGCTGCCGTCTTTCGGATCGCGCGCGTGGAGATGGACGATCGCTGCTCCCGCCTTTGCCGCGCCGATGGCCGCCTCGGCGATCTCGTCGGGCGTGATCGGCAGGTGCGGCGACATGGTCGGCGTGTGGATCGAGCCGGTGACGGCGCAGGTGATGATGACCTTGCCCTGGGCGGCGCTCATCGAGGGCCTTTCATACGAGATATCTCGTGCCGGCGTCGACCGCGAGCGCCTGCCCGGTAATGTGCCTGCCAGCGGCACTCGCGAGGTACAGCGCCATGTCGGCGATTTCCTGGGCGTTCACGGTCGAGCGCATGCTCGTCGTCTCGAGAAACTTCTCCAGGAAGGCTTCGCGGCTCACGCCCAGCATCTTCGCCTTCGCCTCGACGACGCGCTCGATGCGCTCGCCCTCGACGATGCCGGGGCAGATGCAGTTGACCCGCACCTTGTCCGGCCCCGCCTCGACCGAGAGGCTCTTGGTAAACCCGACCACCCCCCACTTCGCCGCGCAATACGGCGAGCGCTGCGGGAAGCCGTGCAGCCCGGCGGCCGACGAGAGATTGATGATGCTGCCGCCGCCCGACGCCTTGATCATCGGCATCGCCTTGCGCGTGCAATAGAACATGCCGCTCAGGTCGACGGCGATGCAGCGGTCCCAGTCCTCGGGCTTGAGGTCCTCGACCTTGCCGGTCGGGCCGGCGATGCCCGCGTTGTTGACCAATACGTCCAGTCCGCCGAGATTTTTCTGCACCTCCTGGAATAATTTCTCGACCTGGCCCAGATCGGCGACGTCGGCCAGGGTGTCGGGCCTGGTTTTGGGGTCGATATCGCTGGTGTGGACGCGGGCGCCGTGCTCCCGGAACGTTTGCGCGATGGCGCGGCCGATGCCGGCGCCGCCCGCGGTGACCAGCACGCGTAATCCCTTGGCGGAGGTTTCCATGCCCGGCGATAATAGCGCAGGGGCTGGGAGAATCCGTGCCGCTTAACGCATCACCCGACAACACCAGGGTATCGCTCGAGCAGGAAGAGCTGCGCGGCATCTCGCGCACCGTGGCCGAGATCCACTGGCTCCTGCTGATCCTGGTCCTGCTCTACCTGTTCTTCAGCGGCGCGCGCGACGACGGCGAGACCTCGGCCGCGATCAGCATGGGCCTGTTCTTCTACGCCGCGCTGGTGATGTCGTTCCGCTACGCGAACTTCTACAAGCACGAGACGCGCTGGAAGATCGCCATCGAGAGCATCGGCATGATCGCCTTCGTCACCTGGGTAATCTGGTTCGGCGGCCGGCTGTCGAGCCCGCTGCTCAATCTCTACCTGCTGCCGGTGATCACCGCGGCGCTGACGCTCGGCAGGCTCACCACCCTGATCGAAGTCGGGCTGATCGCCGCCTGCTACCTGTTCCTCGGCTCCGGCGGCGAGCTCGCCTCGCTGCGCTTCACCGGCGCCTTCGCCGCGCAGATCGCGCCGGTGCTGCTGGTCGCGTACATCACCACCATGTTCTCGGCCGACATCCGCTACGGCCTGACGCGCGCCAAGCTGCTCGCCGAGACCGACGAGCTGACCGGGATGCTCAACATCCGCGGCTTCGCCATCGCCGCCAACCGCCTGTTCGCGCAGGCGCTGCGCCACGAGCGCGCCTCGAGCGTGCTGATGATCGATTCCGACAACCTGAAGAAGGTCAACGACAGCTACGGCCACGACGCCGGCAACCGCCTGCTGCGCCACCTCGCGATCGCGATGCAGGCCGAGCTGCGCTTCACCGACGTCGCCGCCCGCTACGGCGGCGACGAGTTCATCATCCTGCTGCCCGAGACGCCGGCGAAGGGCGCGATGGAGGTCGCCGAGCGCATCCGCACGCGCGTCGCCGAGACGCCGCTCGAGCTCGACCACCGGCGCATCGTCTCCAGCGTCAGCATCGGCATCTCCTGCTACCCGGAGGACGGCCGCACGCTCGACTCGCTCGCGGCGCATGCCGACCGCGCGCTCTACGCGGCGAAGCAGGACGGACGCAACCGCAGCGTCCGCTTCCGCACTGCAGCCTAGCTAGAGCTTCAGCTCCCAGAACTCGCTCACCGCCTTCGGTCCGAAGGTGTCGTGGGTCTCGGTTTTCTTCAGCTTCCTGAACCCCGTCCCGGCATAGATCGCGCGCGCCGCGGCGAGGTGCGAGTGCGTCCAGAGCACCAGCTTGCGGTAACCCTTCTCGCGCGAGAACGCGATGCACTCCTCGACCAGGCGCCGGCCAAGCCCGGTGCCGCGCGCCGATGGCTCAACGAGCAGCAGTCGCAGTCTCGCCTCGCCCTTGTCGTTCACCACGAAGACGCAACCGACCCTCTCGCCGTTGCGCTCCGCGATCCAGCAGCGCTCGCGCTTCGCATCGAAGTTCTCGAGGAAGTCCTTGACGATACCCGCGACCAGCGCCTCGAAGCCCGCGCCCCAGCCGTCCTGCTCGTAGTAGAGCACCGCGTGGCGCTCCGTCACCCAGCCCATGTCGCCCGGCCGGTGCTCGCGCAGCACGATCTCCGCCGGCGCGTGGTCGCTGCTCAGCAACGACTCGACCGTCTGCATCGCCGAGACCAGCTTGCCTCGCTGCTCGGTCTTCAGCGGCGCCAGCATCTGCGCCATCTCGTCGCGCGAGCGCGAGTCGATCAGGGTGAACGCCTTGCGGCCCTTCTCGGTGAGCGTGAGGTGCTGCTGCCGCGCGTCGTGGGCCGCGCGCTTCGCCAGCAGCAGGCCGCGGCGCCGCAGGCTCTGCAGCAGCCGGCTGAGGTAGCCGAGGTCAAGCGCGAGCTCGCGGCCGATCGCCGTGGCGGTGCTCTGCCCGTCGCGGCCGAGCGCGTAGATGACTCGCGCCTCCGGCAGGCTGTACGGCGAGCCGACCATGCCGGGCTTGAGCACGCCGATGCGGCGCGTGTAGAAGCGGTTGAAGCCGCGCACCGCCTCGATACTTGCTTTTGTCAAGTATGTCATGATCGCAGGATGAACCTGTTCGACCTGGAAGGCAAGGCGGCGCTGGTCACCGGCGGCAACGGCGGCATCGGCCTGGGAATGGCGAAAGCGCTGGCCGGGGCCGGCGCGCGGGTGGCGATCGCCGGGCGCGACAAGGCGAAGAACGCCGAGGCGCTGAAGGTGCTCGGCGACGGCGCGGTTGCCTTGATTGTTGATTTGAAAAATGAAAAATCCTGCCGGGCGGCGGTCGACGAAGCGGCGCAGAAGCTCGGCCGGCTCGACATCCTGGTCAACAACGCCGGCATCAATATCCGCAAGCCGCCGCAGGAGCTGTCGCTCGCCGACTGGCACGAGGTGATGGACACCAACCTCACCAGCGCCTTCATCGCCTCGCAGGCCGCCTACCTGCACCTCAAGCGCGCCGGCGGCGGCAAGATCGTCAACATCGGCTCGATGATGTCGATCTTCGGCGCGGCCTACCTCGCGCCCTATGCCGCGAGCAAGGCCGGCATCGTCCAGCTCACGAAAGCCATCGCCAGCGCCTGGGCGAAGGACGACATCCAGGTCAACGCGGTGCTGCCGGGCTGGATCGACACCAACCTGACCCGCAAGGCGCGCGTCGAGCTGAAGGGCCTGGATGAGCGCGTGCTCTCGAGGACGCCGGCCGGCCGCTGGGGCATTCCCGACGATCTGGGCGGCATCGCCGTGTTTCTCGCTTCAGCGGCTTCCGATTTCGTGACCGGAACGGCGATTCCCGTCGACGGCGGCTATTCGTCGCAGGGCTAGAGCGTCGTCTCGAGGAAGAAGTAGATGTAGTTCGAGCCGCCGTCGACGTAGCCGTAGTTGCGCGACCAGCCGAACATGCCCGAGCGGTGCGAAACGCCGACGCCGACCCAGGTATCGCGCAGCCGCGGCGTCGGGATGAGGTCGCTCAGGCGCACATCGATGGTCGGGTCGAGGTAGTTGACCAGCTTCCAGGAATGCAGCCCGCTCTTCTCCTGGTCGCGCGCTTCCATGGTCGAGATCTGCTCGACGTA
>Ga0134123_10001161_pt1 | contig 17283 bp, 15 predicted proteins | sample KB303_FD_96460 | JGI IMG/M metagenome (GOLD analysis project Ga0134123, IMG submission 96460) | Terrestrial soil microbial communities without Nitrogen fertilizer from Kellogg Biological Station, Michigan, USA - KB3-0-3 | ecosystem: Environmental > Terrestrial > Soil > Unclassified ...
AGCCCCATTCCCCACCTGATCAGCGACACCGGCAGACCGCCGTAACTCAGAAACTCGTTGTGGAATTGCTGAAGCTGGAACGAACCGCCTTCGCGGTCGCGGTAGGCATCCCGCAGATGAAGAATCTCGCGGCGGCCGACGGCGTAACACAGCTGATAGGTTGGCCACGCACAGTAGCGACTCACCTCGGCGGCAGCTCGACCGCGATCCATGGCGAGGTGATCCACCATGTAGTCGGTCGCTTCCACCGGAGTCATGCCCCGGGTGTGCAGCCCCACATCCAGCACGATGCGGATCGCACGCCACAGGAGGTGAAGCCGCTGGAAGAGCCGCTGCTCGAGCGAGGCGAAATATCCCTCCTCCGCCATCAGCTCCTCGCAGTAGAGCGCCCAACCCTCGACGGTGACCGGAGTCCAGAGCACACGCCGAACCGGAGACTCCTGCGCCTGCGCCGTGAGCATCTGGAGATGGTGCCCGGGATAGGCCTCGTGAATTGCGGTGGCCGCCACCTCGTGCATGCAATACAGCCCCTCCGAGGAACGAGCCCCATTGGGAGAGGTGACGTAGAACATTCCGCTGCGGTCGGCCGCCATCGCTCCCGGCGCCTCGTATGCGGCGAAGGGAACCAGGGGACGCAGGAAACGAGGGGTGTCCACCACCTCGAGCTCCCCGTCGGGGATTCGCACGAGGCTGCGCTCGGCCACGAACTCCCGTGCTCTGCCGGTTTCTTCGCGGAAGACGTTCACCAGGTCGGTGCCGGGTGGCGACTGGTTGCGGAGGCGCTCGATCAGTTTCCGCCACGGAGTGGAGGGGTCGATCTTCCTGGCCAGCGCGATTACCTCCGCCTCGACCTCTTCGACCAGGTGTAATCCGTAGCGATACAGTTCCGGTGCACCGGCTTGCAACGCATGCTCGTGATGCAGCCGCCGGTTGAACTGGTCCTCGCCGATCGCGAACGAGAGCTCATCGGGGTTCGCGTTGAGCTCACTCCGCAGCGCCAGTGCAAATCGCTCGAGCGCGGACTCGGCCTCTGCCAGCGCCTCGTCCAGGTCGTCGCTGGTCTCGGGGGCCCAGTGCTTCGCCGCGCTGGCCGCCTCCCGGAACAAAGCGGGTCCGCCCGCGACCATTGCCGATGCGGTGTCGAGGAAAATCCGGGGCGGATCTACCAGTGTCTCGCGCGCCGAGCGGAGAAAGGCAGGAGTGGCCTTGAGACGACCGAGGACGCCGTGCCCGCGAGGCCTCGCCTCGGGATCCCGCCGGCGCAGCAGAGAATGGAAGCCCTGAAACAGATGCGAGAGCCAGTACCCGGGGTCGTGGATGTGCGGCTTCTCGCGCTCGAAACGGAAGACGGTAATGCGGATTTCGTCCAGGAAGGCGGTACGATCGATTTCTTCCTCGGTCTCATCGATCTCCAGCTGCTCCGCCGCCGCCGCCATCGACTTGAAGGCCGCGAGGTGGGTGCGCATCGCTTCGGCATCGAAGGAGCCGAGCCGGTGATCGAGCGCGGTGATGCCCGTCGCGCTGGCCGCGGCGGGATCGAAATGCCACCGGAGATCGAGGTAGGACCGGTAGAGATCTTCAGTGCCCGACATCAACTGCACCCATTCGCGCCGCCTCGACCAGACGATGGCACTCTTCGTCCGCCAGTGTATGAGACGACCGCTTGGCGGCCTGGAACAGCGCATCCACTGTGCGGGAATCCTCGGGATCGTACCCGTGTTCTTCCAGCCAGCACTTCACATTTGAAACCCCAGACTGGGGTGAGATGTCGATACGCTGGTTCAAGCCAAACTCGCCGGCTGGCACGCTGGAGTAGACCCGGTCCGCCAGCCAGGCGTCGCCCTTCTTGCGAGCCTTGACGATCGCGGCGGCGTGCACGCCCGTGCCGGTGCGAAATGCGTCCGAGCCCACGACCGGATAATTCGCCGGAATGGGCACGCCGGTCGCCTCGGCCGCCAACCGGCAGTACTCGGGCAGGCGCGAGACATCGTGGGTGTAGAGACCGAGCAGACGGAGATTCACGATCAGCAGATCCATCTCGGTGTTTCCTACTCGCTCTCCCACTCCCAGGGCGGTGGCGTGAACCCGGTCCACGCCGGCCTCGATCGCCGCCAGGCAATTCGCGATCCCGAGTCCCCGATCCCGGTGGCCATGCCAGTCCAGCTTCACGTCCTCTCCGGATGGCGAAATGATCTCGTGCCGAACGAAACGCACCAGGTTGCGCACACCGGAGGGCGTCGCGTGTCCGGTCGTATCCGCGAGACAGAGCCGGCGCGCTCCCCAGCGAATGGCGTTGCCATAGAGCGCCTTGAGGGTTTCGGGTCGAGCGCGAGTGGTATCCTCGGTCACGTACATTACCGGCAGGCCCTGCCGCACGGCGAAAGTGACGGCCTCCTCCGATACCCGCAGCATCCGATCCAGCGTCCAATCCTCGGCGTATTGCCGGATGGCAGAGGAGCCGATGAAGGTCGCCGCCTCGAGAGCGAGGCCGGTCTCCTGACTGATTTGGGCGATGGGCTCGATGTCCCTGACGAGGGTCCGGGCGGCGCAGTTGGGACTCACGGGCAACCGGCTGTTGGCGATCTCCCAGGCCAGGGTCCTCACCTGGTCCACCATGCGTGCCCCGGCCCCGGGCAGCCCGATGTCGGCCGACGCAATGCCGAGGTCAGCCATAAGGTGGAGCAGGCGAACCTTGTCCGGCATCGAGGGATCCGACACCGACGGCGACTGCAGCCCGTCCCGGAGGGTCTCATCATTGAGCTCCACCCGGGCGGTGCGATAGTCGAACCCGCCATCCAGCGGATTCCAGTCGTAGATCAGATCGGCTTCCCGCATGGGGGAAGTGTTGCTGGAGGGCGGGGAGGGGTCAAGGGAGGTGAGAGAGATTGAAGATTGCAGATTGAAGATTGACGAACCGCACTCGACGATGGAAGTTCTCCTCCACCAGAACTCAATCTTCAATCTTAAATCTTCAATCTTCAATTGTTGGACCTCGACTACCCCACCATGCAGCGCCTTGGGCGCCGGGTCGCCGACCTGGTGGCTCGCCATCTCGCCACACTGCGGGAGCAGCCTACCCGGCGCACGCTGAGCCGCGCCGAGGCCGACCGAATGATCGCAGGTCCGGCTCCAAGAAACGGCACCGATTTCGAAACGCTGCTGGCCAAGCTCGAGCGGGACGTGATCCCCTACCACACCCGGGAGCCGCACCCGGGCTTCGTAGCCTACGTCCAAAGCTGCTCTGCATTCCCGGCGGTATTGGGAGACTGGATCGCGACCGGATACAACTTCTTCGGCGGAGCCTGGGTCGTAGCTCCCGGTCCCACCACGCTCGAGTTGACGGTGCTGGACTGGTTTCGTGAATGGCTGGGAATGCCGAAGGGGGCCGGCGGACTGCTCACCAGCGGGGGATCCACCGCGACCCTCACCGCGGTCGTCGCCGCCCGTCACGCCATGTGCGATGACCCGGCCCGGCTCGCCAAGGCCGTGATCTACACGTCGGATCAGGCTCATTCGTCGGTGACGCGCGCCGCCTGGATCGCAGGACTCCCTCGAGATCACATCCGCTCCGTCCCAGTAGACGGCGAGTGGCGGATGAAACCGGACGAGCTCCAGCAGGCGATCGTCAGGGATCGGAATGCCGGGCTTCTTCCGGTCGCGGTCGTAGCCAGCGCGGGAACCACCAACACCGGAGCAGTTGATCCACTGGTCGCGATCGCCGATCTCTGTAAGCGGGAAGGTCTTTGGTTCCACGTGGACGCGGCCTACGGCGGCTTCACCGTCCTCACCGAGCACGGCCGGCGGATGCTGGACGGGATCGGCCTGGCCGACAGCATCACACTCGACCCGCACAAGTGGCTCTTCGTGCCGTTCGAGTGCGGCTGCCTCATGGTGAAGGATCCGGCCCGGCTGCGCCAGGCTTTCCACATCCTGCCCGAATACCTCGAAGCCCTCGACACCGCCGCCGAGGAGGTGAACTTCGCCGACCTCGGCGAGCAGCTGTCGCGCTACTCGCGGGCCTTCAAGGTCTGGCTCTGTGTGCAGTACTACGGAACCGAAGCGTTGGGTGAGGCGATCGAACAGGGGATTCGCAACGCGGAAATTGCGGAGGAACTGATACGACAGGCACCGGAACTCGAGGTACTCTCGCCGGCCCGGCTCGGCATACTGTGCTTTAGGGCGCGAGGGACTGGAGACGTCGCCGCACTGGACGGCTTGAACCACCGGATCCTGCAGCGGGTGAACGACAACGCTCGCTACTTCATCTCAACAACGCGGCTCAATGGCGCGCTGGCGCTTCGCATCTGTACACCGGGTTTTCGCACCCGGCCAAAGGATATTGAAGGGTTGATCGGAGAGATTCGCGAGGCGGCTGCCAGCGTTTAGCGCGGAGGTTGCATCCCGAGTCGCCGTGCGGGAGACGATGCGCCGTGAGCGACACCGTTGATCAACCGCTCCGAGGCCTCCGCCCCCTGTATGGGGAATATCACCTCAGGAGCGACGAGACTCCGTACCATTTTCCAACCGCACGACACAAAAACCCACTGTCCCGCTATTCGATCGTCACTTCCGAATCGTCCCCCAGGCTGGCGAAGCCCTTGAGCCCAATCGCGGTGACCCGATCGCCCAGCATCGAGTGGTGCAGGTCGCTCTTAACTACCGTGCTCTTCCTGCCGATGATCGAATGCTTGATCCGGCTGTCCCGCACGTCGGCGCCGCGCTCCAGGGTGACGTTGGGGCCGATCTCGCTCCGCTCGATTCTCACTCCTTCCTCGATACGAACAGGATCGTGCAGGGTGACGCCGGGAAACTCCTGACGCAGCGCCGCTCCTTTCCTGAGCAGGATCTCGTTGGTCTCGAGCAGGGTGTCGAGCTTCCCGCAGTCGTACCAGCCGCCCACCTCGGCGGCGAGAATCTTCTTCCCGTTTTCGATCATGTGTTGGAAGGCGTCGGTCAGATAGAACTCGCCCTTGTTGGTGGGGCTCTTCAGCACATGGTCAATACCCCGCCAGAGCGCCTCGGTATCGCGAATGTAGTAGAGGCCGATATTGGCCAGCTTCGAGATCGGAGTGGACGGCTTCTCAACGATCTGCGTCATGTACCCTGACTGGTCGGTCACCACCACCCCGAAGCGCTGGTAGTCCTCCACCTCCTTGGCCCAGATGATCCCGTCCGCATTGGACCGGTTGATGAGGGTGAGATCGGCCTCGAACACCGTATCCACGAACACGATGAGGATCGGCTCCCGCACCAGTTGTCTCGCGAGGTTCACCGCACCGGCAGTCCCGTCCTGGACCTTCTGCTCGATGAACCGGCTGGGAATTGGGTAACGAGCCCTCGCGTACTCCTCCACCTGTTCCTTGAGGTGCCCGGTGATGAAGATCAGCTCGGTTACATCGAGACCGGCGAGCGTGTCCATCACCCAGTCCATCACCGGCCGGCCCGCGACCTTGAGAAGCGGCTTGGGAACGAGGTGGGTATGCGGCCGCAGGCGAGTGCCCTTCCCGGCCAGGGGTATGATCACCTGCATCGGTCACATTCTCCCGTAACGGTCCTCTAATCGGACCAGGTCATCGAGTTCGGCGGTTGAAGCTTCCAGAACGTCGGTATCCACCACGGCTTCGATCTGATGAATCAGCTTGGCCGGGATATGGACCGACTCTCCCGCGATAAAGCGCCGGGACTCGAGCGTCGCTCCCGGCTTGGTACGCAGCACCAGCTCGCCCTTGAGGACGTGCATCGTCTCGTCCTTCAGGTTGTGATACTGGAGACTCAAAACGTGCCCCGCCTTCACATGGAGAATCTTGCCCACGTAGCGGTCGGTGCGGGCCCAGACCAGTTCGTAGCCCCATGGCTTATCGACGCGGTACGGCGGATCGGCCATCAGGCCTCCAGTGGGGTGAGCTGAAATGATGAGGGCGACGTGATGCAGGCTCGGACACAGACCCCGCAGCCGACGCAGCCCTCGATCTTGATGACCGGATGACCGTCTTCATCCATCGCGAGCGCCGAGGCTCCTACCGGGCAGGCATCGGCACAGACCCGGCAGGTCTGGCCCTTGAAGGTGACGCAGCGCTCCGGAAGCAGCTCCAGAGTCGCAAGACGATAGCCGGTCCAGCCCTCCGATGGGAGGGTGAGGGCACCGGTCGGGCAGGCTTTGACGCACGGCATGTCGGGGCAAACCGTGCAGGGCTGAATATTCGAATCGATGTACGGAGTGCCCGCCGCCAGGCCCCCTTCGCTCGTCGCGAGGCGAATTGCCTTCGGCGGGCATGGGTCCGCACACAGACCGCATCTGGTACACGCGGCGAGAAAGCCAACTTCCGGCAGCGCACCAGGCGGCCGCTGGTAGCGCTTGGTCACCACGCGCTCCTCGGCCCGTTCCATGGCCTTCTCCATCCACTGGCCGAAGGTGGATCGGAACAGGGCCCGGCGGTCGGTGGGTTCGTACGGGATGCGCATTCAGATCAAACTACCATGCCGCCTCGAAACTGAAGAGCCAGCGGAAGCCGAACTCGTCTCCGCCGGGGTGCTGGTCTTGAGCCAGGTCAGGACGGCTGGTGTACAGCGGGAAGTCTACCCGAGTGACGAAGGTGGTCTGGCCCAAACGGTGTTCGGCACGGATTCCGGCGCCTGCGTCGGCCAAAAACTCGATATTGCGGCCGGTGATGGGATCGTCCTCATCTGCGATGGCGTGACCAGCGTCGCCGAACGCGGCGAGGCTTACCCGCTTGAACAGCTTCTTCTGGTTCCGGTCGAGCACGGTTCGTTCCAGCTCCAGGTTGGCGGCGACCAACGCAGACATCGAGACTGTCGGGTCATACCCGCGCAGGTTGCCGCCGCCAGCCATGTGATAGTACACGTCGGGCCGGAGCAAGAGCGCGCCCCTCGAGCGGAGAAATGGATTGGTGATCCGTTCCAGCGGGTCGGCGCCGGAGGCGTAGATCTGGCGCTGCTTGGCGGTTTCACCGTCACCGCCGGCGCTGACTCCCGCGTAGCCACGAAGACCGAGCCGCCAACGTGGAGCGATTGAACGGTCCGCGGTTCCCTCCAGCGTGGCGCGATAGAAGTATGGATCGAGGTCATTGCGGCCCGTGGCATTGGCGAGCCCGCGACTGTTATAGACCAGGCCGCCTCCGGCCGTGCCCTTGAGGCCCAGCCGCCATGGGCCACGGCGATCGCTAACCCCGGCCGACAGCTCCAGCTCGGCGGTTCCGACATCCTCGTATTCGCCAGGGACGAGGAACCGAGCGTCATCGGGAACCACCCACTGAAGCCGGAGACCGACCTTCCGTTCGGGACCGAAGCTCAGATGCGGGCGATTGGTGCGCTCAATCCCTAATACAGCGCCGTAGCGGCCTTCCACATTGAAGACATCGAGCGTCTGGGTCATCCCGGGGCTTCGGAGCCAGACCGGATTCCTGAGCCGCACGAATTCATCGAGGTCGAGCACGTCCTCATCGGTGGCCCAGCCGGTGCCGCCGCTCACCAGGAACTGATTCTGCTCGAAGCGGCCAAAGTAGTCGCTGCGCGAGCGGAGACCCAGCGTGATCCCGCCGGCGTCGTTGTACCACACAGTCGGAAGGAACCCGATCGTTCCCTCTTCGCGATGTACCGGCGTCGAGAAATAGGTGTCGAGATAGAGGTCGTAGTCGCGCCCGCCCAGGGGATGGAAGCCGAATTTTTTCTGGTTATTCATCATGTCCCAGTCGTGGGTCGCCACCCGCGGATCGAGCCGTATTTCTTTGGGCTCGCTCCGCGTCTCGATTGTCACCCACTCCCGCTCCGCCAATCCGATCGAGCGTGCGGCGGCCGTATCGCTCTGGCCAATGACCCAAACTTCGACCGGAACCCGCCCCGGTGCCTTGCGTACCACCTCCACCCGGGTAGACCAGCCGCTCGACGTCGAATCGTTCGGAGGAGTCGTTGTGCCGAGCCGGCCATCCGCCGAGCCGCTCAGCCGCCGTTTTGTCGCCCGCCCAACCGAATAGTCGACCAGATCGGTGCTGTGCAGACCCTGGGCGAAGAAGCCGCTGAGGTCCATGCCGGAGACCTCTTCCGCTACATCGCGGAACGCTTCCTCGTCCACGTGCTTGAGCTTCCAGCGGTCGTAGTAGGTGCGGAGGATGCGGTGCATCGCCTCGTCGCCCACGAGATACTGGAGCTGGTGAAAGAACTGCTCGCCCCGGGTATAAATGCTGATGTTGTAGCTGGTGAAGTCCTTGTAGTACTCGCTCTGCAGACTGGCCGGCTCGGACTGACCATCGAGATCGAGTCCGGTAATAAACGCCTCGTCTCCGGCGGCACCACCGAAGTGCCCGTTCGCTTCGTCGAATAGCGTGGTCTGATAGCTGGTGAATCCTTCATCCAGCCAGCCCTCTCGCCACTCGTTGTTGGCCAGAATTCCCATCAGGTAATTGTGCCCCAGCTCGTGCACGATCAGGCCCTGATCCGCCGAGCCGTCGTGGATCATCATGGGGAACTCGGTGCCGCCACCTTCGATCCGGTGCACATTGCTGATCTGGGGCCAGGCAAACTTGCCGAACACCCCATCGAGCCACTCCAGGGCCTTCGCGGTTCGCTGCACCGCGACTCCTCCACCCCAGGCGGAGGTGTCTCCCGGCTGGTAGAGGACGTGGATCGCGACGTCGCCCCAGTGACCGCCTTCGTAGCGGTAGTCGGGGTTCATCGACATGGCGAAGTGGTGGACGTCTTCGGCGTACCAGACCAGCCGTTTGCGACCTGCAGCGGGCTTGGCCACTGTCGGGATCGAACTGCAGCTCGGCGCCTTCGGGTAAAAATCGCGCTGATACTCGATGGGTTGGTTCGCCAGCCGATTGGCGCGTTCCCAACCGGGATCACCGCACAGCGGCACCCCCGTAGCACCCATCACCTCGTCCTCGGGAAGGTCCAGATCCACGAGGAAGGTCGCGAACTCACCGTAGAATTCGCCGCCCGGGTAGAGCGGATGTTCCTCCCAGCCATGTTTGTCGTAGACCACGACCTTGGGATACCACTGCGCAAAGTCGTACGCCCGTCCACGGCGCCCCTGTCGGCGCGGGAGAGTGGAAGGACGGGCATCCCACTCCATTCCCACCTGCGTCGAACCGCCTGGAGGAAGCGGCCGAGGCAGCTCGAACCGCACGATCGTGCTGTCGGGTGCGAAGGGATAGATCGGCTCGACCGTCTCTCCCATGATCCTCACGTTCCGGACGTGGTTGTATGCGTAGTCCGGATCTTTGAGGTCGTTGAATCGCCTTTTGCGCTCAACCGAATCGGCGTCGCTCCAGCGCGAGCCGGGACGGAAGGCGTTGAGGTAGAGGTGGAGCGAGAACGTGCTGAGCGTATCGGGCGAGTTGTTGACGTATTCAATCATCTCGGTGCCGGCCAGCTCAAACCGCGACTCATCCAGCCGAGCGTTGATCTCGTATCGCACACCCTGCTGCCAGTAGGCGGGGCGAGGCGATGGGTTGACTTGAGCAGTGGCGGACGAGAAGGACAAGGCGAACAGGGCGGACAAAAGGGTCGGGGCGCGCGACACGGTCATGGCAATATCGAAAGTGAAGGAGTAATGATATCACGCACCAGCGGCCCGGCAGGATTCACTTGGCATAGAACGAAGGCCCACTCTTCACGAGTGAGCCTCCGAACCGACGAACCGTCGAACCGGCGACCGCCTAGCGCGCCAGCAACTGCCTCCGCAGCCGTACCAGCCTCCGCCGCACCGAGCCGTCGTAGACCCGATCTCCCACCCGGACGATCACGCCGCCCAGGATGGCCGGCTCCACTTCGAAATCGGGCAACACCTGCTTGCCGATCGCCTTGGTCAGATCCTCGGCGATCTTCTTCCGCAGCTTCTCGTCCGCGGCGCGCGAGACCGTCACCTTGGCCCGCACCCGGTCGAGCTTGATGTCCACCAGCGCCAGATACTCCGAGGCCATCGCACCAAACAACCGCTGGCGGCCCCGCTTCACCACCGACTGGAGGAACAACACGAATTCCCGCGGCGCATCAGGAAGCGCCTGCGCCAGAATACGAGACTTCTCCGCCTTGGTGATCCGGGGAGACATCAAGACTGCTTCGATCCGGGGGGTAGTCCCGATGGCGTGAGCCACCGCGTCGAGCAATTCGGCGTACTCGGCCGTGTGGCCGCTCCCCTCCCCCAACTGAAAGAGAGCTTCAGAGTAGTTCCGGGCGATCGTGACCGGCCTCAATTGCTCTTCCCCAGGGAGTTGATGTACCCCTGAACGAGGGCGCGATCGGCGGCGTCGTCGAACCGCTGTTCCACCAGACGAGCCGCTGCCGCGAGCGAGAGGTCAACCGCCTCCCGGCGCAGGTCGGCGATAGCCTTCTCCCGCTCTTCAGTGATATCCCGCCGGGCCCGGTCCAGGAGGGCCTCCTGCTCGTGCCGGGTCTTCTCCAGCGCCGCGGCGCGCTCCTTCTCGGCCATGACCTTCACCTCGGCCATGAGCGCCTGTGCCTCCGTCCTGGCCTGCGCCAGCTGACGCCGGTTTTCCTCTAACAGACTCTTGGCTTCGGTGTTGGCCTTCTCCGCCTCGCTCAACTGCCGCTGGATAGTCTGTTCTCGCTCCTCGGTGACTTTGAGGATGGCTGGGAAGGCGAACTTCTTGAGCATCCACAGGAGCACCAGGAAGACGGCCCAGGTCCAGAAGAACAGACCGAAGTTCACCTCGAACGGCGTAACGGGACCGGCGTGTTCCGCCTCCTGGACCATGCCAGCCAGCAGCATGAGTGTCATCGGTACGTCCTCAGATCAGCTTGAACAGCAGAGCAAACACCAACGCGATGATCGTGACGCCCTCAAGGAGCACCGCGAACAGCAGGCCTGCCGCGCGAATCTCGCCGGCCGCCTCCGGCTGACGGGCGATAGCCTCAGCCACCTGGCCGCCAATGCGACCCAACCCGATCCCGCCGCCGATCACCGCCAGGCCCAGTCCGATACCGGCGCCGAGCAGGCCGTTGATGTTCTTCGCAGCATCGACGCTGAGTCCACCCGCCGTATCCTGTACCAGCGCAAGCAAGTTCAACATGTTGTCTCCACTTTCCGCTTCGGGAGATCGAGGATCACCTTCCGCGCCCGCCGGCCGGCCCGTCGAGTCTCCCGCTCGACGCCGTCACCGTGGCTCACCAACGGCCCGCAGGCCAGTGAGCTTTGTCTACCGTTCGGCAGACTGACAATCCAAAGCAGCGCGGACGCGCGGTGCCCGGATCCCCTTCTTACTCCTCACTCCTCACTCCTTACTCCTCACGCTTTCCAACTAGTGCTCATGCTGCATCAATCCTATGAACACCGCGGTGAGCAGCGCGAACACATAGGCCTGCAGAACTCCAACAATCAGCTCCAGCAGCATGATGCCCGTTACCAGCGCCGCCGTCACGAAGCCGATCAAGTAGCTGGCCACCCCCAGCGTCCCGAACAGGAAGATGATCCCGAAGAGAGAGAGGATCACAAAGTGGCCGGCCGTCATGTTGCCGAAGAGACGGACCGCCAGCGCGAACGGCTTTACCAGTTTGCTGAGAATCTCGATCGGGGCCATGAACACGGACATCGCCACGGCACCCACCCCGTGCATGCCCGGAACGTGCGGAAAGATGGTGCCCAGATATCCCTTGGGGCCCAACTGGACGAAGCCCGCGATTTCGATCACCAGGAACGACAGGATAGCCAGTGCTCCGGTCACGGCGAGGTTGCCGGTGATCGTGGTGGCGAAGGGGAGGAGCCCGAACAGATTGGCGAACAGAATGAAGAAGAACAGGCTCAGGATCAGAGGAACGAACTTGGCGCCGGTCTCCCGTCCGATGTTCGCGATCGCGATGTCATCCCGCACCCAGAGGACCATGCCTTCCATGGCTCCAGCAAACCCGGTCGGCGCCTTTTGATCGGCCCGCTGACGATTGAGGGCCCGTCCAGTCCACCACATCACCAGGAAAGTGAACGCGGCGACGACGAACAGGAAAAAGACGTGCTTGGTGATCGAGAGATTGACCGTCAATGGCCCGATATGGGTATCGGGCCACCGGGGGAAATGGATGGCCGGCAGACCGTAGATCGGCTCCCAGGTCCAGGCGTCGGCGGTGTGGTGCAGGACCATCTCGCCGATGTTGGGTGTCCCTTGCAGCATCATCGCACCAACCGGACCTCGAGAAAGAGAAGCGGTATCAACACACCCACGAATCCCAACGACGAAGGAAGCGGTGCAAACACGCTTCGGTTCATCACGATCGCGGCGGCAAGCACGGCGACCCCCGCGAGCCGCAGACCCATTCCCTCGGCGAAGCCCTTGAGGGGCCCCGTACCCCGTTCGTGCCAGGTGCGCCGGAGCCGGGCCAACGCCATCATCTCAATCGCCGTCGCCAGGGCCCCAAAAACCAGTCCCGGGAGGATCGCCCCACGTCCCCAGGAGAAGCCCAGAACCACGGTAACCAAAGCGGTGAGGCCGACTCCCCAGCCAACCACCTTCATTCGGGGCGGTCGTACTTGTGGGGGTGCTCCGCTTCGTATTGCCGCTCGTCCGCCCGGAGCTTGGTATAGACCCAGAAAAAGCTCACCGCAGCGCCCACGAGGGTCCCCACCACCGTAAAGGCTGGGGAGACCTTCAGCCACCTGTCCAGCAGGAATCCCAGCCCCATGAACAGCACAATGCCGAGGGCAAAGCTGATCCCTAGCGAGACGTACTTATAGCCGGTTCCCAACTCCTGGGGCGACCGATTTTCTGGGGCCATAAACCGGGCTCAAAATACCCGCTTGTGAAAAATTTCGCAAACCCTGGCCTACCCTCAAAACGCCTCCGCTACCGCCACGTAAAACAGCCCGCCGTCAGACCCGAAGGCGGCGTCCACCCGATAGTTGAGCGGATACTTCTTCGTCAGCTGAAAACGCAGTCCCGCCCCGCCCGCCGCTCGCAAATCGCCGCCGTCAAACTGGGCCGGCGTGGGGGAAATACCCGCGATCCCTCCGAAAACCACGAAACCGAACCGGCCGGCGATCTTGCGGCGGTATTCCGCCTGGAGGCTGGCTTGGAAGCGGTCCTGGTAGCGACCCACCTGATAGCCTCGGATGCCTTTCAATTCACCGATGCTGCAGTAGTTGCTGATCGGGACATCTCCGCTGACATAGCACCCGTCCACGCCGAGTGCAAGGACTTGGCGGCCCTCGGCCCAGCCGTGGTAGAAATCGACGTAACCGTAAGTGCGCTGGAATGTACTGTCCGAGGCGAAGCCGTCGAAGGACATCGTAGTTGCGAGAGAGCTGTTCCAGCCGCGGACGGGATAGTACGTGTTGTCGCGGGAATCGAATTGCACGACGGGAGCAAGGCCGAGGCTGTTCACCGTCCCTGTGAGCCCGGCGAATGGAGCCAATTCGGGTGGGATGGTATTGCTGTTGATGCTGAACTCGGAATGGACATATTGCGCGCGCACTCCGCCGTACAGGTCTCCGCTCACCCGGCGGAGTCCCTGGCCAAAGAGGAAGCTCACCGGCTGTTTGATCTCGATCGATTCTCCACTGGTTCCCGCGTCCGTCCCGAAGCCGAAGAAGTCGTAAAACAGCTTGAAGTATCCCAGCCCGCCGGCCGCACGCCACGCGTCTCCATCGAAATGGGCGATGCCCGCCAGCATGGTTCCCCAAGTGCCATTATCCGACGCGTAACCGAGGAGCATGCCGGTCGAGGGAGGAGTTTCGGGATGGTCATCCAGCTTTCGGAATGCCATTCCAACCAGGGCGACTCCGAAGCCGAACTGCGCGTTGTAATTGGGAATCGGCGCGACGGCGAAGGTGGTTCCCCGGTCAGGATTGACAACCTCCGAGTCGCGCCCGACATCCTCGGGTGCCATGGGTGCGCCCCGAGAGGGGGATTCAGCGGGCGGAGGGGCGAACCATTCTGAGGTTGTGTCCGCCTGGGCTCGGAGCCCGGCGGGAATCAGAACGAGGGCGAGAGCCAGCGCTGCCCCACCCAACCTCTCAACCAATCCGCTCGTGCGTTCGGCGGTCGCCATCGCCCTTCCGTTTCAGATGGGAAGACAGTTACCAAGGTCACATCGAATGTCGTGGCCGATAGTGTCCTTTGGTGCATCTCCCCGGATGTGCCGAAAGGGCACGGGACCAGACGTTTGCCGCAATTCCTGAAACGGGCTAAGCTCCAAGACGTACGTCGTTCGTCCCCGTTGCCGGTTCACCGCCTTTCCGTGATCTGATGACCGTAACCCAGGCTCCCAGTTCCGACATCCAGCAGCTCGAGAGACTCGCCTCCGCCGTGGGCAGTCTCCGTACTCAGGTCGCACGACGGATCGTTGGGCAACAGGAAGTGGTGGATGGGATCCTGACCGCGGTTCTCGCGGGCGGGCATGCCCTCTTGATCGGGGTCCCCGGCCTGGCCAAAACGCTGATGGTCTCAACCGTCTCCGAGGCGCTTCGCCTCGGCTTCAATCGGGTCCAGTTCACCCCCGATCTGATGCCAAGCGATATCACGGGCACCGAGATCATCGAGGAAGATCCGGCGACCGGCAAGCGCGCCTTTCGGTTCGTCCACGGGCCCATCTTCGCCAACGTCGTCCTGGCTGACGAAATAAATCGGACCCCGCCCAAGACTCAGGCCGCACTGCTCCAGGCCATGCAGGAGCACAACGTCACCGCTGCCGGCGGGACTTACCCGCTGCCCGAGCCTTTTTTCGTACTCGCTACGCAGAACCCGATCGAGCAGGAGGGGACCTATCCACTTCCCGAAGCTCAGCTCGACCGGTTCATGCTGGAGCTCAGGGTTGGATATCCCAGCCGGAGCGAGGAAGAGTCCATCGTTGAGCAGACCACCGGGAGCCGGAAGGAACGGCTCGACCCGGTGCTCGATGCGGAAGCGCTGCGTGGAATGCAGGACCTGGTGCGACGGATTCCGGTCTCGAAGGAACTGATCCGCGCTTCGGTGACGTTGGCCCGGATGACCCGCCCGGCCGATGCCGAGGCGCCCGCTTTCATCAAGGAATTCGTGGAATGGGGAGCCGGACCCCGAGCCTCTCAATACCTGGTCCTCGGCGCCAAGGCGAGAGCAGCACTCGAGGGTCGTCCCATGGCGGACCTGGACGATGTGCGGACGGTAGCTCCTGCGGTACTTCGCCACCGGGTGCTGACCAACTTCTCGGCCGAGGCGGCGGGTCGGAACAGTGAGGACGTGGTGCAGGAACTGCTGACAGGTGGTGGCTGGCTTCCCTGAAGCGTCGGGATCAAGCCACCATAAGCAGAACGAAGAGCATCAACCCCAGAGAATGGAAAACCGAATCAAAGACCCCGCTCAATAACGTCCCGATCAGGATCTGCTCGTCCTGAGTCAGCTCATCTCCGTTGGCCTTTTCCCAAACCGGAAAACCTCCGTCATCTCTCGTCGACGTCGCGAAGGTCTGGCCGTTGCCCCTGAGGGTAAGGTCGGTCGTGTACAGGCGCGAGCCACCATCGAAATCCTGGAATCCCGCCAGGCGCACTGACTCCTTGCCTCGGTTCAGCAGCACGTCGACCGCGGTGTGCGAGTCCTCCGAGACGGGATTGAAGGTGTCGACGAAGTCGAAGTGCAGATTCTCCACTGGCCCGACCAGATCCATCTTCACGCTCTGGTTCCGGGGGTCGACCTGCGCGAAATGCAGGTTGAAGTCCATCGGGTCTGCGCCCCTCGAGAGGATTCCTTCGGCATCGAGCTCGAACCCGTCGCTGATCGGGACGCCATTATCCGGCAGCGTGACGGTGTAGTCCGCATAGATCTCCTGAGCCATTCCGGTCACCCGGACGCTGACCTGGAAGGTCTGCGCGTCACTCAGGTCTTCCACATCCAGCATTCCCACCTGGGTCCCCGGATCCAGGGTTCCTGCCGTCACGTCGTACAGGACGAACCGCACCCCGTGGGGAGGCCCCAGGTCGGAGCCGTTGTCTTCGTATTGTCGGGTAAGGGGATTGAACTCGTAGACGTTGCGATAGAACCGGTCGTCGATCGCATCGCTCATTGGGCGGAATTGCCGGCCGCCCAGGTACGGAAGCCCGTGGGACCATTTCGCCAGCGGTCTGCTCGACGGGCCGGCCGGCCCCCTAGTCACAAGGGATCCGACCTGAAGCACCGCCACCATCTGCGGCCCGTGACCGCGGGAAAGCACGTCCAGCGCGCCCGTCCCAAACTCCGCGACATTTTCCACCCCGACCAGCGGGCCGTTGGTGAGCGTCCCCACCAGGTCCTTCATGGTGGTCACCAACCCCTGTGGATCGCTGATCGCGGCCTCGCTCGGCCCACTACTGTCCCCGCAGGCGCCAAGGAGGGACACCAGCGCAAGCCCGGATGCCGGCAGAAGAGGCCGTAACATGAGACTCATGATGGATCCAAGGTTCGACGGAGTTCCGTCTTTGTCCAGACGAGGACCGACCTCCGTCCTGCACATCGAAACGAATGGCCTTCAAGCCGAACCGGCCCGGATCAATTGACCCGGGCCGGTTCTCCCTACGAGACATCCCCGCTGGCTGGTTACGCCGTAACCATAAGCAGCGCGAAGTAGACCAGCGCAAAGACGTTCAACGTTGCACCGAACACGGCGGCAGCCACCGCCCCGATCAGGTTCTGCTCGGCGTTGGTAAGCGGCTGGCCGTTTTCCTTGACCCACACCGGGTCGCCGGACCCGTCATCCGTTGTGGCCCGGGCGAAGATCCTGCCATTGGCCCGGATGGTGAAATTGGTGGCGTAATTCCCCGAGCTACCATCGTAGTCCTGGTCGCCGTTTACCCGGAGCGTTTCGTTGTGCCCCTGCAGCGTTATGTCCAGACCGAAGTGGGAATCATCGGTCTGCGGATCGTCGGTGGTTTCCACATTCAGACCCATGCTGGCGTTGGGGCCGGTCAGGCCAACGGTTACCACCTGCGCGTCCGGACTCGTCTGCGTCAGATGCATCTCGAAGGCTACCTGACCGTCGCTCAGCGTTCCCTCTGAGAGCAGGTCGAAGGTCTGTGCCACGGGATCGAAGGTGTCGGGCAGGGTGACTGAGTAGTCTGCGTAGGTGACGGTGCCGTTGAGGTCGGTCACCACGATGCCCACCTCGGACTTGGTCGGATCGCTCTGGTCCAGCACGTCCAGGTAGCCGACCGGCGTGTTGGGATCGATCTCGCCGACGTTGCCGCAATTGTCACCGCTCGGATCGACGCACTCGTCGACCGTGCCGTCGCAGTCGTCGTCAGCGCCGTTGCACGACTCGTACGTCGCCTGGCCTACCGCGCCGTTGCAGACCTGCTCGCCCGCGACGCAG
>Ga0134123_10001165_pt1 | contig 17258 bp, 16 predicted proteins | sample KB303_FD_96460 | JGI IMG/M metagenome (GOLD analysis project Ga0134123, IMG submission 96460) | Terrestrial soil microbial communities without Nitrogen fertilizer from Kellogg Biological Station, Michigan, USA - KB3-0-3 | ecosystem: Environmental > Terrestrial > Soil > Unclassified ...
GCGTTCATGAAGGCCTTCGCCGAGAAGAAATTCAAGAACCTCATGTACGCCAACAGCGCAGTGTTCGGCAACGCCGCCACCCGCATCGAGTCCTTCGTGGCCTCGGGGGGCATGTACGTCTACGGAAGCTACCCCGACATCGACGGCCTCTTTCGCGAGCAGGGCGCCGAGCTCGACCGCAAGCGGCGCGAGGCGGCGCTACACCGCATCCAGCAGCTGATTCACGAGAAGGTGATGTTCGCGCCGCTCTGGGAGCCGTCCATCCTGACCGGTGTCGGGCCCAGGGTGGAGGAGCCGGGGCTCGGCCTGATCGGCGGCTATCCGTACTCGGCTCCGTACGAAGAGCTGCGGCTCAAGGGAAAGTGAGACGACCGTGATCCGATTCGCGACACTGTTCACTGCCTTCACGCTGGTCCTCGTCGTCGCGTGCGCGCCCGCGCGCGCGGAGGCGCCCAGCGGGACGATGACCTGGGGCGTGCACACCACGCTGGTACCCGCCTGGGTCGATCCGGCCGACAACATCCAGCAGACGCCGTTCATGGTGCAGCTGGCGTTGCACGACGCGCTCGTGAAGCCCATGCCCGGCAAGAGCATGGCGCCGAGCCTCGCCGAGTCGTGGAGCATGTCGGCCGACGGACTCGTCTACGAGTTCGTGCTGCGCCGGGGCGTGAAGTTTCACAACGGCGAGCTCCTCACGGCGGACGACGTGAAGTTCTCGTTCGAGCGCTATCGGGGCGGCCTTGCCAAGACGCTGAAGGAGCACGTGACGGCGATCGAGACGCCTGATCCCGGCCGCGTCCGCTTCCGGCTCAAGCAGCCCTGGCCCGACTTCATGACCTTCTACGGCACCCGGACGACCGGAGCCGGCTGGATCGTGCCGAAGAAGTACGTCGAGAAGGTCGGCGACGAGGGCTTCAAGAAGGCGCCCATCGGCGCCGGGCCGTACCGCTTCGTCTCGTTCACGCCCGGCGTCGAGCTGGTGGTCGAGGCCTATGAACACTACTGGCGAAAAACTCCCAGCGTGAAGCGGCTCGTCTTCCGGGTCATCCCCGACCACGCCACGCGGCTGGCCGCGCTCAAGCGCGGCGACGTCGACGTCGTCTACCTCATCAGCGGCGAGCTGGCTGGTGAAGTCCAGCGAACGCCCGGCCTCTCGCTGAAATCCGTGTTCCCGTCGAACCACTGGCTCATCTTCGCCGATCAGTTCGATCCGAAGTCGCCGTGGTACGACAAGCGCGTGCGCCTGGCTGCGAACCTCGCTCTCGACCGCAACACGCTGAACCAGGCCGCGACGCTCGGCCTGTCCAAGGTCACCGGCAGCGTCGTGCCGTCGAGCTTCGACTTCTACTGGCAGCCGACCCCGTATCCTTACGATCCACCCCGCGCGCGGAAGCTGCTCGCGGAGGCCGGCTTTCCGAACGGCTTCGACGCTGGCGAGTTTTTCTGCGACCTGCAGGTGTGCCCGTGGGGTGAGGCGATGCTCACCGACCTGAAAGCCGTCGGCATCGCGCTCAAGCTGCGGCCGCTCGAGCGGGCCACGTTCTTCAAGGGCGTTGCCGAGAAGCGGTACCGGAACCTCGTCTACCTCTTCATCGGGGCCTCCGGCAATGCGGCCACGTGGCTCGAGACCATCGCGGTCACCGATGGCACCTATGCCTACGGCGGCTACCCCGACATCGACGGCCTCTTCCGGGAGCAGGCTGTCGAGCTCGACCGGGCCAAGCGCGAGATAATGCTCCACCGTATGCAGCAGCTCATCTACGACAAGGCGATGTTCGCGCCGATCTGGGACTTCGCCTTCCTGCACGGCGTCGGGCCGCGCGTGGAGGAATCCGGTCTCGGCCTCATGGGCGGCTATGGATTCTCGGCGCCCTACGAGGACGTGAAGCTGAAAGGTAAGTGAGCGATGGATCTCGAGGCGCAGCGCGCGGAGCTCATCGCGACCCTTCGGGCCGCCGCCGAGCGGCGATTCGGCGCCGAGCGGGCCGAGGCGAACGCGAAGATGATCGAAGAGTTGGCCGGGAGGATGGCCGAGGTGGCGGCGTTCCCGGTCGCCGCTGACGAGCCGCCGGCCTTCTACGCGGAGCCGGCGCCATGACCCTGCACACCCTGGATGCCTTCGACGCCGCGCGGGCGATCCGGGAGAAAGTCCTCTCGCCGGTCGATCTGGTCGATGCGCTCCTCGAACGCATCACGCGGGTCGATGGGCGCGTGCAGGCGTGGGCGCTGGTCGACGCCGAAGGCGCCCGCGCGGCCGCGCGGCGGGCCGCTGATGAGGCCGCGCGCGGCGTCTTCCGCGGTCCGCTTCACGGCGTGCCGTTCGGCGCCAAGGATATCTTCTACAGTGCCGGCCTTCGCACCGAGGGCGGGTCGAAGGTCATGGCCGGCTTCGTTCCCGACTACGACGCGACCGCCGTGGCGCGGCTCAAGGGCACGGGGGCGATCCTGCTCGGCAAGTGCCACACCACGGAGTTCGCGACCACCGATCCGGCGCCGACGCGCAACCCGTGGAACCTCGCCTGCACGCCCGGAGGCTCGTCGAGCGGCTCGGCGGCCGCCGTGGCCGCGCGCATGATTCCGCTCTCGCTCGGCACCCAGACGATCGGCTCGAACGTCCGGCCCGCTTCGTACTGCGGGCTGGTGGGGCTCAAGCCGACGTTCGGCCGGATCAGCACCCGAGGTGTGATGGCCCTCAGCTACACCCAGGATCACGTCGGGCTCATGGCCAGAAACGTCGAGGACGTCGCGCTCGGCCTCTCGATCGTCGCCGGTCACGACGCGCACGATCCGAGCTCGTCGCGCTCGCCCGTGCCGGACTATCTGTCGGCTCTCACCCTGCGGCGCCCGCCGCGCATCGCCGTCCTGCGCGAGTTCTTCGAGCGCGCGACCCCCGAGGTCGCCGAGGTCACGATGCAGGCGGTGAATCGTCTGGCGCGGGCCGGCGCGGCCGTGGACGAGGCCAAGCTGCCGCCGACGTTCCAGGCGGTGCACGCGGCTGCCGCGCTGATCACGCGGAGCGACACGTCGAGCATTCACGCCGAGCGTCACGCGCAGAAGGCCGATCTGTATCGGCCGGCCATCCGGGCGGCGATCGAGGTCGGGATGCTGGTCCCGGGCGAGCTCTACGTCCGGGCGCTCAGGATCCGCAGCCAGTTCCGTCGGGAGATGCGGCCGCTCATCGAGCGCTACGACGTGCTGCTGACCCCCACGACGCCGGCGCCCGCCCCCGAGGGCATGGCGACCGGCGACCCCCAGTTCCAGACTCCATGGTCGCTGAGCGGCCTGCCGTCGATCACGGTGCCGTGCGGCCTGACGCGGTCGGGGCTGCCGCTCGGGATCCAGCTCGTGAGCGGAAACTTCACCGAAGCCTCACTGCTGTCGGCGGCGGCGTGGTGCGAGGACATCCTCGGCCGCGCCTCGGCGCCGGAGCTCTAGCGAGATAAAAGGAGAGCACATTGAGCGAGTCCCTCGGTCAGGCGGTCGAATTCCTCGCGGCGGGCGACTGGAAGAAGGCGCACGAGATCGTCCAGAAGGACAAGTCCACGCTGTCGTCGTGGATCCACGGGATCGTGCACATCGTCGAGGGCGACCTCGACAACGCGCGCGGCTGGTACAAGCGGGCCGAGCGCGAGTTCCCCGGAGGCGACGCGGCCCCGGCGGAGATCGCCGCCGCGCGCCGGGCGGTCGAGAGCGCGTCTAGCAGAGGCTGATGTATAGTGCGAGCGCCGCGCGCACCGCGCGGCGACTCGAGGAGGCGAGCTATGGCGAACAAGGGCAACATCCTGGTCGGGACCGTCGGTCAGGGCGTCATGCTGAGCGCCGACGAGGGCGAGAGCTGGACGCGGGCCTCCGTCCGCTCGGGGATGCATTCCGACTGCATCGTCCGGGCGCTCCGTGAGGACGCGCGCCACCCGGAGGTCGTCTACGCGGGCACCGACATGGGGCTCTACAAGAGCGACGACCGCGGGATGAAGTGGCGCCTGCTCGACAACCCGATGAGGGGTTCGGTCGTCTGGAGCGTGGCGATCGATCCGAACGATTCGGCGGTCATGTTCGCGGGCACCGGTACGCCGAGCAAGCCGGGCATCTTCCGGTCCACGGACGGCGGGAAGAGCTGGGCCCCGCTCGGCGTGGCGATCGCCGACGACTGCCCGAACGTCGGGATTCCGCGGCCCACCGGTATCGCGGTCGATCCGACCAACGACCGGAACGTGTGGGTCGGCCTCGAGGTCGACGGTGTCCGCTACAGCACCGACGGCGGCGACACGTGGACGAAGGTGAACGGCCAGATCCCGAACCAGGACGTCCACAACGTGCTGGTGATCGAGGGCCCGCCCAAGACCGTGTTCACCGTGGTCAACGACGACATCTGGCGCAGCACGGACGACGGCAAGAGCTGGCATGCGGCGCGCGCCCGCGAGATCTTTCCCTGGCACTATCCCCGCGGCATCGCGGTCAAGCCGAACGATTCGCGCACGGTGTTCCTCACGCTGGGCGATTCCACGCCGGGCCGCATCGGGACGGTGATGCGCTCGCGGGACGCCGGCGCGACCTGGGAGAGCTTGAAATTCCCGGTGCCGCCGAACTCGGCGATCTGGACGGTGTGTATTCCCGCGGCGGCGCCCGACACCATGTTCTGCGCCAGCCGTTACGGCTATCTCTACCGCAGCGACGACGGCGGCGACTCCTGGCGCAAGCTCTGGCGGGAGTTCGGCGAGGTGTCGTCCGTCCTCTGGATTCCGCAATAGGAGCCCTCATGAAAGCGATCCGTGTCTCGGAGTATGGCGGCCCGTCGGTTCTGAAGCTCGAGGAAGTGCCGGCACCTCAGCCCGGCCCCTCCCAGGTGCTCGTCCGAAACCACGCGGTCGGCGTGAACCCGGTCGACACCTATCTCAGGTCGAACACCGACAATCGCGGGCCAAAGCTGCCGTACACGCCGGGCTCGGACGCGGCCGGCGTCGTCGAGGCGGTCGGCGACGGCGTCACCCGCGTCAGGAAAGGCGACCGCGTTTACGTAGGCGGCACCGTCTCCGGCGCCTACGCCGAGCTGGCGCTCTGCGGCGAGACGCAGGTGCACGCGCTGCCGGGCAACGCCAGCTTCGCTCAGGGAGCGGCGGTGAACGTTCCCTACGCGACGGCGTTCCATGGCCTCTTCCACCGCGCCCACGGTGAGGCCGGCGAGTCGGTGCTCGTGCACGGGGCAAGCGGCGGCGTCGGCATTGCGGCCGTCCAGCTGGCCCGGGCTCGCGGGCTCACGGTCATCGGCACCGCCGGCACCGAGAAGGGGCGGAAGATGGTCGCCGAGCACGGGGCCCACCACGTCCTCGACCACACGGCGCCCGGCTACCTCGATGAGGTGGTCAAGCTCACGGGCGGCCAGGGCGTCGACGTCATCCTCGAGATGCTCGCAAACGTGAATCTCCAGAAGGACTTCGGCGCCCTCGCGATGCGCGGCCGCATTGCGGTCATCGGCAACCGCGGCTCCATCGATTTCAACGCGCGGCTGGCCATGAACAAGAACGCGGCCATCATCGGCGTAGCGCTGTTTCACGCCTCCCCGGCCCAGCTGGCCGGCATCCACGCGGCCCTGGTCGAAGGGCTCCGGAACGGCACCCTGCGGCCGGTCATCCAGCAGGAGCTGCCGCTCGGCCAGGCCTCGCGTGCCCACGAAGCGGTCATGGAGAACGGCCACCACGGGAAGATCGTGCTCGTCCCGTAGGCTCCCGGCGGGCGTCCGACATCTCCCGCTTCTTGACCGCGCCCCCATATTCGGCGCAGGATTGGGCCGGGCGGTCAGACCGCCCTGGTCCCGCCGCACGGGGTGCACGGCGAGAACCCACCGTCAGAGCGACTCATGTGCCCCAAGGGGAGATCATCTGTGCGCAGAATCGACCTTGCGATAGGCATTGGCGGGGCGGCGGGCCAGGGCATCGCCACCCCCGGCGATGTTCTCGCCCGTATCTTCGTCCGCCGCGGCCTGCACGTGAACGCCTACAACGCCTACCAGTCCATCATTCGCGGCGGCCACATCTTTTTGACGCTCCGAACGAGCGACGAGCCCGTCCTCAGCCAGGGTGACAAGATTGACGTGCTCGTGCCGCTCAACCAGGACACGATGAACCGCCACCTCCGGTTGATGCGCCCGGGCTCGGCGGTGCTGTTCAACAGCGACACGATCAAGCCCGGCATGGTGCCCGACGGCGTGCAGCTCTGCCCGTTCTCGGTCAAGAAGCTGGCGCCCTCCGTCCGGGGCGATCTCGTGCAGAACACCATCGCGCTCGCGGCGATCCTGAAGCTGGTCAAGGTCGACTTCGAGATTCTCGAGGAGATCCTGGCGCTCCAGTTCCGACGGCGCGGTGCCGACGCGGTGAAGGAGAACGTGGGCGTGGCGCGCGCGGGCTACGACTTCGCCGCGGCACAGTTCACGCCGTTCCCGTACGCCCTGCCCGACATGGGCAAGCGCCTGGCGTTCTTCGAGGGTAATCAGGCCCTCGCGATGGGCGGCGCGGCCGCCGGCGTGAAGTTCTACTGCGCCTATCCCATGAGCCCGGCGTCGGGTGTGCTGCACTGGATGTCGCGGCACGCGCGCCAGCTCGGCATCATGGTGCGACAGGTCGAGGACGAGATCGGCGTCATCAACATGGCGATCGGCGCCGCCCACACGGGCGTCCGCGCGATGTGCGCGACCTCCGGGGGCGGCTTCGCCCTGATGACCGAGGCGCTCGGCGCGGCCGCCATGATGGAGATCCCGGTCGTCTGCATCAACGTGCAGCGCGCCGGCCCCGCCACGGGCGTGCCCACCAAGACCGAGCAGGGCGATCTCTGGCAGGTGCTGGGCGCCGGGCAGGGCGACTATCCGCGGATCATCGTGGCGCCCACGAACATCGTCGACTGCTTCAAGCTCGTCCCGCAGGTCTTCAACCTGGTCGACAAGTTCCAGTGCCCCGGCATCATTCTCTCCGACCTGCTCCTGTCGGAAGGCCGGTCCAGCGCGGATCCGGCCGAGCTGGACTTCAAAGTGCCCATCGACCGGGGCGAGGTCATCGGGCTGAACGGCGGCGGACCGTCGGAGAACGGGAGCTACAAGCGCTACCTGGTCACCGAGAGCGGCATCTCGCCGCGGGCCGTCCCGGGCACGCGCGGGTTCACCCACGTCGTGGCCACCGACGAGCACGACGAGGACGGCGTGCTGATCAGCGACGAGTTCACCGATCCGCACAAGCGCCAGTCGAGCCACGAGAAGCGGATGCGCAAGATGGAGGGTGTCCTGCCGCTCCTTCCGGCGCCGCAGCTCTCCGGGTCGGCCGACGCGCAGGTAACGCTCCTGGGCTGGGGCTCGACCGAGGGCGTCATCCACGAGGCGATGGAGCAGCTGACCGACGCCGGCGTGTCGGTCAATAACCTCCAGATCCGGTGGCTGGTGCCGCTGCACACCGAGGCGATCGAGTCGATCCTGTCGAAGTGTCGCAAGGTCATCATCGTCGAGAACAACTACAGCGGCCAGTTCGCGCGCTATCTGAGATCGGAGACCGGCTTCGCCGCCGCCGGTCACATCAGGAAGTACGACGGCGAGCCGTTCATGCCGCACCACATCGCCGACGGCGTCAAGGCGATCCTGGCAGGCTCCACGAAACTCTACGTGCCCGTGCACGAGATCCAGGTCTAAGGAGACCACATGGCGACCGTAGTAGAAACCGAACGAGTCAAGGTCACGATCAAGGATCTGAAGGGCAAGGCCGATCCCGACTGGTGCCCAGGCTGCGGTGACTTCGGCGTGCTGGCGGCCTTGAAGCAGGCGATTATCGAGGCCGGGCTCGAGCCCCACAAGGTCCTGACCGTCAGCGGCATCGGCTGCTCGTCGAACCTGCCAGGCTATATCAACACCTACGGCATGCACACGCTGCACGGCCGCTCGCTGGCCGTGGCCACCGGTGCCCAGCTCGCCAACCACGAGCTGAAGGTCGTCGTGACGGGTGGCGACGGCGACGGGTACGGCATCGGCGGCAATCACTTCGTGCACTCCATGCGCCGCAACGTCGACCTGACCTACATCGTCATGAACAACCAGATCTACGGCCTGACGACCGGCCAGCTCTCGCCGACCAGCATCAAGGGCATGAACACCAAGAGCACGCCCTTCGGCAGCGTCGAGAATCCGATCAATCCGATCCCGCTGGCCATCGCGGCCGGCGCGACGTACGTCGCGCGCGGGTTCACCGGCCAGCAGAAGCACCTGGTCGAGCTGATCAAGGGCGGCTTGCAGCACCGCGGCTTCGCCCTGATCGACACCTTCAGCCCCTGCGTCACCTACAACCACGACAACACCCACGAGTTCTTCAAGCAGCGGACCAAGCGGCTGGACGAGATGGGGCACGACCCGACGAACTTGCCCCTCGCGATGCAGCGGGGCTGGCAGTGGGGCGACGAGATTCCGATCGGCCTCTTCTGGAAGCGCGAAGACCTGCCGTCCCTCGATCAGCTCGAGCCGGTCCTCGGCAGCGGCGGTCCGCTCGCCCATCGCCCGCTGGGCATCGCGCCGGACATGGCGCAGGCACTCGTCAAGGAGCTGATGTAGCGGCCAGGAGTTTTTCGCGCTCGAGGTAGCGCCAGATCGCTTCGGCGACCACGCGGTTGCCGGCGGCGGTGTAGTGCCGCAGCACCAGCGTGTCGAGGGGAGCGCCGCCGCTCCCCAGGCTTTCCACGAGGTCGATCACCCGGATGCCGCGCGCCCGGCAGTGATCGATCAGCGCTGCGTAGTGCCGTGACCCGTTGCGCTGGAACCGCTCCACGTCGCGCCGGCGCGGATAGACCACGAAGATCGGCAGCGAGCCGTTGCGGCTCACCGTGGCCGCGAATGCCTCGACGATCGCCGCGGTAACCCGGAACGGCTCGCCGCTCGCGTCGTAGCTCCCCCCGTTGACGCCCAGGCGCCAGTCGGTCCACGACCAGCGGAAGCTCTTGACGACGCGCATCAGCGGCAGATCGAGCGCGCCCTCGTGCGGCCGCACCTGGAAGAACAGATCGTGAGCACCCAGCCGCGCAAGCTCCCGCTCGGGATTGGCCAGGAGCTCGCGGTAGCCGGAGAGATCGCGCATGGGGTTGTCCACCAGCACCAGCCGGCCCTCGGCCAGCTTGTAGCGCGGCTTGGCGAGGGCGAGCCCGCTGTTCGGCACGTAGAACGGGCGATAGACGTTCACGTGGCGGAAGAGGTTCTCGGGCATGAAGCCCATGAGCACGACGCGGGCCCCGTAGCCGGCGCCGTCGCGCTGATAGCGCAGGAAGGCCTGATCGAGGCCGTAGGCGCCGACGCCGAAGTTCATCGCCTCCACGGCCGGGTGTGCCCGCATCAGGATTTCCTGCCACGTGTCCTCGTTGGGTACCTCGTCGCCGTGGGTGAAGGAGTCGCCGAACGCAGCGATCCGCAGTGTCCCCGGCGGCGGCACGCGCGCGAACTCGCGATCGGCGCGGATCCCCTGGGCGTTCGCGCGGTACGTGTCGCCGCGCCCGCCGGGCTTGATGGTCCAGCCGAGGGCGGCGCTGTACGTGAGATAGCCCAGATCGTCGGCGAGCAGCCGGCCGAGATCGCGCCGGTGTCGGTCGGGGATGGAGCGGACGGCGAGGCTCTTGGTGCGAACACCGGCCAGCCGGTCCAGCACGAACAGTCCGGCGCCCGTCACCAGCTCGAGGCCGGCCCACATGAGAACGATCAGGACCGCCCACCGCGCGAGCTTCATGCGAGCCTCTCTACGCCCGGTCTCCGATCACCGCGATGGCCTGGATCTCGATCTCCATGCCCGGCCGCGCGAAGTTGGTGACGGTGATGAGCGCGCTGCCAGGGTAATTGCCGTCCGGGAACTTCTGCTTGCGCAGCTCGACGAACCGGTCACCGTAGCGCGGCTCCTTGATAAAGACCGTCATGGTGACGAGATTGGCGAGCGTGCCACCGACCCGGCGCAGCGTCTGATCGATCAGCGCGAACACCCGATGCGTCTGCGCCTCGAAGTTGCCGGAGATGTCCTTGCCGTCTCCGTCGACGGTGGCGGTCTGGCCGGCCAGCCAGACGACGCGCCCGCCCTCAGTGATGACGGCCGGCGAGTACGCCCGGTTCTTCTGCGCGTCGGTGCCCTCGAGATACTTCGCCATGTCGGCTCCTTATTCATAAGCGCGCCTCGGCCGGCGGGGCCCCAGCCCCGCGACGGCCTGCAGCGCGCACATCTCTGTCGCGCGGCGAACGCGGTGAGTATAGGGCTCTGATGACCGGGTCGCGAGGCCCGTGGGGGACTCGCGGGAGCGAATGGGCGGGGGCTGACGCTCGGGTTAGAGCGACTCTGTCGTGACTGATCCGCCTTGGACGTCGCGGTCCTGATCGGCTAACGCGAGCCGCTCCGCGTCCCACACCTCGTAGCAGTCCGCGTGAAAGAAGACCGACATCCATTCCAGCGATACCATCACCAGCACAGCTTTCTGATTCGGGCTGATTCCTTGGTCGCAGGCGTTGCACCGGCGGCCGTTGCTTGACAGCCTGCCCGTCTCGCGAATGCCGACCGCACCGCTACGGGGCAGACGATTGTCCTTGAGCTTGAAGCGGACTAACTCGTGAAGGAGGTCTCGGTCCATTTGGCGCCGTTGATGAGCATCGCCTTATAGGGTGAGGGCTGTCAATGTGGTACTTCTCATAGGCAGCCCCGATGTCAATCATTTGCGAGTTCAAAGACCGGGCATCCTTGGTTCGCCACTGGCGGCTCAGCAGCGACCCCGTAAGTTTTGACTCTGATAGACTTCCCGGCGTAAATCCCGCGACAGTTGAAGGAGTTCGGCAATGGATCTCGGCCTGAAGGGACGAGTGGCGCTGGTCACCGGGGGCAGCAAGGGCATCGGCAAGGCCGTCGCGCGCGGTCTCGTCGAGGAAGGCGTGCGCGTCGCGATTTGCGCGCGCAGCAAGGCGTCGCTCGAGGAGGCGGCCCGGGAGCTCGCCGGCGCAGCGGGGGCGGAGGTGTTCGCGGTCGCCGGCGACCTGACGCGGCCCGACGACGTCCAGCGCATCGTCGACGCTGCGGTCGGCCGCTTCGGCCGCATCGACATTCTCGTCAACAACGCCGGCGCGGCGCCGGGCGGCGAGATTCTCGACTTGACGGAAGAGGACTGGCAGAAGGCGCTACAGCTCAAGTTCATGGGCTATGTCCGATGCATCAAGGCGGTGATCCCGCACATGCAGCGGCAGGGCGGGGGCCGGATCGTCAACATCGTGGGCAACGACGGCGTCAAGCCGATCGGGATCGAGCTCTCGCCGAGCGCGGCGAATGCCGCCGACCTCGCCATGACGGTGGCGCTGGCCGAGCAGTACGGCCGCCAGAACATCCTGGTGAACGCGATCAATCCCGGGCCGGTCGCCACCGAGCGGTGGGGGCAGCTCATCGGCGGTATCGCGCGCATGCGCAAGATCAGCGTCGACGAGGCCCAGCAGCGCGCCGAGCGCAGCATCCCACTCGGCCGGATCTGCACGCCGGAGGAAGTGGCGAACGTGGCGGTGTTCGTGGCCTCGCCCCGCGCCAGCTTCATGAACGGTGCGATCATCACCCTCGACGGCGGCCAGCGGAAAGCGCTCCTGGACTGACGGCGGCGTGATCGTCGACGTCCACGTCCACTACATCGCACCCGCGGTCTTCGAGTCGCTCCGGCGCGGAGCCGGCCCGGGCGTGCGGCTGCTCCCCGGGGACGGCGTCAGGCTCCAGGTCGGCGACGAGGCGCCGACGCGGCCGCTCCTGCCGGCCCTCCACACGCTCGATCTCCACACGAAGTTCTTCGCCGAGCGGGGGATCGATCGAGCGGTGTTCGGGCCGTTGATGGACGTGGCGGGCTACTCGCTGCCGCCGGCGCAGGGCGCGGCGTGGAGCCGGATGCAGAACGAGGCGCTCGCCGGGCTGCTAGGCGACCACCGCGGGCTCGCCACGGTGCCGCTGCAAGATCCGGCGCTCGCCGCCGCGGAGCTCACCGTGGCGGTGCGCGATCTCGGGCTCCGCGGCGCGATGATCGATCCAAACGCGCTCGGACGGCCGCTGGGCGACGCCGCGTTCGATCCATTCTGGAAGGCGGCCGCGGACCTCGCGGCACCGATCGTGCTCCATCCCTACCTGCTCGAGGCGGTCGAGCGGTTCGGCCGGCACTACCTGCACAACCTGGTCGGCTATCCCTTCGAGACGACGCTGGCCGCGGCCAGCCTGATCATGGGTGGCACCCTCGATCGATTCCCCGCGCTCGACGTCGTGCTCGTGCACGGCGGCGGTTTTCTGCCCTACCACATCGGCCGATTCGACCGCGCCCATCAGACTCGCCCCGAGGCGCGCGCCGACGGCGCGGCCATGCCCAGCGGCTACCTCAGGCGTTTCCACTACGACACGCTCGTGCAGCGGCCGGAGGCGCTCGGCTATCTCGTCCGCACCGTCGGTCACGATCGCGTCGTGCTCGGGAGCGATCATCCCTTCTGGATGGGCGATCCCGATCCCTGCCGCGTCGTTCTTGACGCCCGACTGGCCGCCGACGAGGAGGCCGCGATCCTCGGCGGCAACGCGGCGCGGCTCTTCCGCATGGACCGGCGATGATCGGCCAGCCGATCAAGCGCAAGGAGGACTTCCGCCTCCTGACCGGGCGCGGGAAGTACGCCGCCGACATCCGGCTGCCGGGACTGCTCCATGCGGCCATGCTGCGCTCGCCGCGTCCTCACGCGCGCATCGCGGCCATTCGCGCGGGCGCGGCCCGTGCCCTTCCCGGTGTCGCGGCCGTGATCACCGCTGACGATCTCGGTGCGGTCGGCCGCATCCCCGTGCGACTCGGTCAGCGCGCCGGCGTGGGCCCCAACGCCTGCCTGCAGCCGCCGCTCGCCACCGGGCTGGTCCGCTACGTCGGCGAGCCGATCGCCTTCGTCGTCGCCGACAGCCGGTATCTCGCCGAGGACGCGGCCGAGTTGATCGAGATCGACTGGGAGCCTCTGCCCGTGGTCGCCGACGTGCGCCGCGCGACCGAAGCAGGGGCGCCGGTGCTCCATCCCGACGCCGGCGGCAACATCATCGAGCGGCTCAGCGCCCGCGCCGGCAACGTCGAGAGCGGGCTCGCGGCCGCCGAGCGCCGGCTCGTCGAGCGCTTCGCGGTGCAGCGTCACACCGGCGTGCCGATGGAGACGCGCGGGCTCACGGCGGCGCACGAGCCGGGAACGGGCATGCTCACGCTCTGGGGCGTCGCCAAGGTCCCGCACTTCAACCGGCGCGTCCTGGCCGATCTGCTCGGCCATCCCGAGCATCTGATCCACTTCATCGAGCTGGAGGTGGGAGGCGGCTTCGGTGTCCGCGGCGAGTTCTATCCCGAGGATTTCGTCGTGCCGTGGACGGCCGTGCGCCTGGGACGCCCGGTGCAGTGGGTCGAGGACCGGCGTGAGCACCTGATGGCGGCGAACCACTCGCGGCAGCAATATCACGAGGTCGAGATCGGCGTGCGGCGCGACGGCACGATCGTGGCGCTGCGCGACCGGTTCACCGTCGATCTCGGCGCCTACATCAGGACACACGGCGTCGTCGTGCCCGAGCTGACGATCGCGCTCCTGCCCGGGCCGTATCGCGTCTCCAACTACGAGTGCGAGGCCCTCTGCGTGATGACCAACAAGACGCCGACCGGAACCTATCGCGGGCCTGGGCGCTACGAAGGCACGTTCGTTCGCGAGCGGCTGATCGATCGCGTGGCGGCCGCGCTCGAGCTCGACCCGGCCGACGTCCGGCGGCGCAACTTCATCGACGCCCGCGAGATGCCCTACGAGGTCGGCGGCGCGACGCTCGGACAGAAGACGGTCTACGACTGCGGCGACTATCGCTCCGCGTTCGAGCAGGCGCTGGCGGCCGCCGACTACAAGGCCGCGCGCGCCGAGCATGCGCGGGCCCGGGGCGAGGGGCGCTATCTCGGGATCGGCTTCGGCTGCGTCCTGGAAAAGGCCGGGCTCGGCCCGTGGGAATACGCCCGCGTCGAGGTCGACGGCACGGGCCGCGTGGTCGTCTACTCTGGCGTCGCCGCGGTCGGCCAGGGGATCGAGACCACCCTGGCCCAGGTCGTCGCCGACCAGCTCCAGATGTCGGCCGATGACGTCACGGTCGTTCACGGCGACAGCGCCCGAGTCCCCTTCGGCATCGGCGGCTTCGCGAGCCGCGGCGCCGCGGTCGCGCTGCCCGCCGCGCTCGAGGCGGCGCGCAAGGTGCGCGACAAGATCTTCCTGATCGCGGCCGGGCTCCTCGAGGCCCACGCCGGCGACCTCGTGCTCCAAGCGGGCGCCGTGCACGTCCGCGGGCTTCCCGAGCGCGCCGTCACGCTACGTCAGCTCGCGCGCGCCGCGGTGCCGGGCCCGCCGGGCATGGAGCCCGGGCTCCAGGCCGCGCACTTCTTCGAGGCGCCGCGCATGACCTATCCCTACGGCACGCACGTCGCGCTCGTCGAAGTCGATCCCGACACCGGCCGCGTCCTGCTCCGCAAGTACGTCGTGACGTACGACGTCGGCCGCGCGATCAATCCGATGATCGTCGGCGGTCAGATCGCGGGCGGTCTCGCCCAGGGGCTGGGCGGTGCGATCTTCGAGGAGCTGGTCTACGATGACCAGGGCCAGCCGCTCGCGACCACGTTCATGGACTATCTGGTGCCGACGGCCATGGACATGCCGGAAGGGACGATCGTGAAGATCCTCGAGGAGACGCCGACGCCGCTGAACCCGCTCGGCGTGAAAGGGGTCGGCGAGGGCGGTAGCTCGGGCGCCGGCGCTGCCATCGCCAACGCGGTGGCCGACGCGTTGGCACCGCTCGGCATCGCGATCACCGAGCTGCCGCTCTCGCCCGACCGCATCGCGGGGCTCGTGCGCCAGCGTGGCTCACGCTCATGACCATCCAGGGGAGACGTCGAATGGCTCGAAGAATCGCGCTGGCGGCGCTGGCGCTCACGCTGGCCACGCTCGTCGCGCCGGGCAGGGGCGACGCGGCGGAGACGATCAAGGTCGGGTTCATGGCGCCGCTCAGCGGTATTTTCGCCCAGGCCGGCAAGGACATGCTCGAGGGCATCCGGCTCGCCTTCGAGCAGATCGGCTACCAGTCCGCCGGGCGGAAGATCGAGCTGATCGAGGAGGATTCCGAGGGCAACCCGGCGGTCGCGCAAGCCAAGTACCGCAAGCTCGTCACGCAGGATCACATCCACGTGCTCACCGGCGTGCTCCTCTCCAACATCGGCTACGGGCTCATCCAGCCGATCGAGCGCGACCAGATGCCCACGCTGTTCCTGACGACGCCCGACGACCTTACCAAGAAGAATGTCTCGAAGTGGATCTTGAGAACGAACTTCGCGGCGAGCCAGCCCATGCACCCCTTGGGCGACTACGCGGCCAGGACGCTCAAGTACAAGAAGGTCGTCGCGATCGCGATGGACAACCCGTTCGGCCATGAGCAGATCGGCGGATTCCAGCGCGTGTTCGAGGACGCGGGCGGCCGCGTCGTGCAGAAGATCTGGGTGCCGCTCAACGCGCTCGACTTCGCGCCGTACCTGACGCAGGTGGGCAAGGACGCCGACGCGGTCTGCGCCGTGTTCGTGGCGGCCCAGGGCGTGCGGTTCATCAAACAGTACGCCGAGTACGGGCTGAAGGCGCGGCTGCCGCTCATCGGCAGCGGCGTCATGACCGACGAGCACGTCATCCGCAATCTGGGCGACGAGGCGGTGGGCGCCGTCGGCGCGCTCATCTGGGCGCCGACGCTCACGACGCCGGCCAACCGCACCTACCTGAAGCTCGCCGAGGCCAGGGTGGGCCGGACGCCCGCCTACTTCACGGCCATCATGTACAGCGCCGGACGCTGGGTGGCCGAGGCGGCGAAGATCGTCGAGGGGCGTGTCGAGGACCGCGAGCGGTTCCTGGCCGCGATCCGGAAGGCGAGCGAGACGGTCGAAGATCCGCGCGGACCGATCAAGCTCGACGACCTGGGCAACCCGACGCAGAACGTCTACATCCTCAAGGTCGAGAAGGTCGGCGGCAAGCTCACCAACACCGTCCTGTACACGTACCCGATGGTCAGCCAGTTCTGGACGTACAAGGCCGACGAGTTCCTGAAGCTTCCGGCCTACAGCCGCGACTATCCGCCGGCGCGCCCGTAGCGATGGGCCAGCCGGCCACGTATCGCCTGAAGGTGCGTCACTACGAAGTGGACCAGTACGGGCACGTGAACCACGCGCAGTACGTCCACTATCTCGAGACCGCCCGCATCGAAGCCCTGGATGCGCTCGGGCTCGGGCTGGGGGAGATGCGGCGGCAGGGTTACTTGATCGTTGCGGCGGACCTGTCGGTGAAGTACCTGGCGCCGGCCCGATCCAGCGACACGCTCGAGATCGTGACGTTCATCCGCGAGATTCGCGGGGCGCGGTCGATCTGGATCCAGGAGATCCGCGAGGCCGAGAGCCAGCGTCCCCTCGTGACGGCTGTGGTGACCGGCGCCTTTGCGTTCGAGGACGGCCGGCCGGCGCGGGCTCCAGAAAGCTTCCGCGAGAAGTTGTCGGCACTGCTGGTGCCCGACGAGTCGGTCGCTCAGAGCCAGCGGTGAAGACCGACCTGCTCCTCATCCCGATGAGCGCGCGCTACCGCGACATGCGAGCCGCCGCGCTCGCCGCCGAGGAGTCCGGGTTCGACGGGCTCTGGACCTGGGATCATCTGCGCGATCCCGACGGCTCCGCCGAGCCGGGTGTGCCGGAGGCGTGGACGGTGCTGACGGCGCTCGCCGAGGTGACTCGAAAAATCGCGCTGGGGCCGCTCGTGCTGAACGTGGCGAACCGCCATCCCGGCGTGCTCGCCAACATGGCGGCCACGCTCCAGGCGGTGTCGGGCGGCCGGCTGCTGCTCGGGCTCGGCGCAGGCGGCAGCCGCCGCACACCGTATGCGGCCGAGCAGCAGGCCATCGGACAGACGGTCGAGCGCGACGAGACGCGCGCGCGCCGGGTGACCGAGGCGATCGAGCTCATGCGGCGGCTCTGGTCGGGGCACGCGGGCTTCCTGAAACCGGAGCCCCCGCCGCCGATCATCGTCGGCGGCTTCGGCCCTCGGATGGCCGCCATCGCGGGCCGTCACGGCGACGGCTTCAACACGCAGGCGATGCATCCGCGGCTCGCCGACCTCGTGCGCGTAGCGCGTGACGCGCGGACGGCGGCGGGCCGTGAGGCGTCGGGCTTCATCGTCACGGTGTTCGCCGGGCTCGACGAGC
>Ga0134123_10001168_pt1 | contig 17232 bp, 16 predicted proteins | sample KB303_FD_96460 | JGI IMG/M metagenome (GOLD analysis project Ga0134123, IMG submission 96460) | Terrestrial soil microbial communities without Nitrogen fertilizer from Kellogg Biological Station, Michigan, USA - KB3-0-3 | ecosystem: Environmental > Terrestrial > Soil > Unclassified ...
CCACGACGAGCTGAAAAGCAACGACCGGGTAAGGCAGGCGTATCTTGGAATGTAACGGAGCCGATTTGCTCGAAGTCGAACGGAATTATTGGAGGATGTGATGCACGACATGAAAATCACCGGGAAGGGAAAGCGCGCGATCCGGGCGCTGCTGGTTACGGCGATGGCAGCGTATGCGCTGGCTGCCGCCGCACAGACCAAGGAAGTGGAGGTCGGGTTGATCGCGCCGATGTCCGGGCCCTACGCCAGGCAGGGACAGGTCATGAAAATGGCCGCCGACATGGCGATCGACACCATCAACCAGCAAGGCGGCATCAAGTCCATGGGCGGGGCAAAACTCAAACTCTCGGTATTCGATGCCGGGGATTCGGTCGAAAGGGCGAAGAACGCGGCACAACGCATGGTGGCCAATGCGCCCGATCTGGTCGTGGCAACCGGCGCGTACCTGAGCTCTTTCACGCTCGCGGTCACCGAAGTCACCGAGCGCGCCGAGTTGCCGGTAGTCACGTTCTCATACTCGGACCTGATTACCTCGCGCGGTTTCAAGTACGTTTTCCAGACCTCCGCCACCGGCGTGCAGCAAGCAGAGGGTTCGCTGCCGGCGCTGATGGAAATGGCCGAGAAGGCCTCCGGCAAGCGGCCGCAGACCATCGGCATCGTCATGGACAACACCGCCGCCTCCGTTTCTTTCGTCAAGCCGATGCGGGATCACCAGTTCGCCAAACTCGGGTTAAAGCTGGTGGTGGACGAGACTTTCACACCGCCGCTGGCGAATGCCACGCCGCTGATCCAGAAGGTGCGTTCGGCGCGGCCGGATATCCTGATTCTGCTGCCCACGGTGATCTCGGACGCCAAGCTTCTGCTGGAGAAAATGAACGAGTTCGGGCTCGGGCGCGGCAAACTGCCGACGATCGCCAATGGTGCTGCGATCCTCGATCCGGACCTGCGCAACAACATGAATATCGAGCAACTGGAAGGCGTGATGGCCGTCGTAGCGAACTGGACCACCAGCGCGCAGAAGGATTTCGTCGCCGAGGTGAAGGCCAAGACCAACGAGCCGTGGCCGACCCAGCACTTCGTGACGACCTATGGCGACATCCTCATCTTCAAGGCGGCTTTGGAAGCCGCGGGCAAGGCCGACCGGAAGGCAGTCGCCCAAGCGCTGCACACAATGAACCTCAATGGCGGCGCGGCGAATTTCTTTCCGGGCAACGGCAAGCTGAGGTTCGAAGAGAACGGCCGGCGCGCCGACGCGAGCTTACTTATAGTGCAGTGGCAGAAAGGCGTGCCGATCACCGTGTATCCGCCCAAGGACGCGCTTGCCGGCCCCGCCTGGCCGAAGCAATAGCGCCTCACCCCCAGCCCTCTACCCCTCAAAGGGGGTACTGAAGTGAGTCCACTTGAGTGGAGAGGGAGCCAAGAGCCGGATCAAGAGCATTGAACGCATTCCGGGTTTGAATTTTTATTTGGCAGGACCAAAAGGAGAAAGAAAGATGAACGACGAATTATTCGAACGCGGTCTGAAGATCCGCAAATCCGTGCTCGGCGCCGAGTTCGTGGAGAAATCGCTCGCCTCGGCGGACGACTTCAACATGCCGATGCAAAGACTGACCACCGAGTACTGCTGGGGCGCGATATGGGGCCGGGAGGAGCCGCCGAAGAAAACGCGCAGCATGCTCAACCTGGCGATGCTGTCGGCGCTGAACCGTCCGCACGAACTCAAGATGCATATCGGCGGCGCGTTGCGCAACGGCGTGTCGAAAGCCGAGATCCGCGAGGTGCTGCTGCAGGTAGCGATCTACTGCGGCATCCCGGCAGGGGTGGATGCGTTCAGGGTGGCGAGGGAAACCTTTGCCGAACTGGACAAGGCGGAAAAGAAGTAGGCAGCCGCGGGCGACGCAGGAGATGAGTTCCATGAATGACGAAGTGTACGAAGTTTATGCGATCAAGTACGCGTGGTTGATGCGCCGCTCACCGGAAAATTTCATCGGCGGCGACCCTCACGATACCGAGATGCCGCTCAACTATTACGTGTGGGTGATCGCAGGCAAGAACAGGGCCGTCGTGGTGGACACCGGTTTCAACGAAGCCATGGCCAAAAAGCGCGGCCGGCAGATCATCCGCCCGGTTGCGGAAGGGGTCGCTGCACTGGGTATCGCGCCCGAAAAAGTCGAGAACGTGATCATCACCCACATGCATTACGATCACGCCGGAAATCTTCCATTGTTTTCACGGGCGCGCTATCACCTGCAGGACAAGGAAATGGACTTCGCCACCGGCCGGTGCATGTGTCATTCGATGCTCAGGCACGGCTATGAAGCCGCCGATGTTGCCACCATGGTTCACTGCGTGTTCGATGAGCGCGTGCAGTTCCACGACGGGCCGGCCGAGATCGCACCGGGAATCGAGGTGCACCACATCGGTGGCCATACCAAGGGCATGCAATCGGTACGCGTGCGCACCCGCCGCGGCTGGGTGGTGCTGGCCTCGGACGCGAGCCACTTTTATGCGCACATGGAACAGGGCCGGGCGTTCCCGATCCTGTACAACCTCGCCGACATGCTGGCCGGATTCGAAACTTTGCGCCGGCTTGCCACCTCACCGAATCACATCGTGCCGGGACATGACCCGCTGGTGATGGACCGCTACCCCGTTGCCCGCCCCGGCATGGAAGACTGGATCGTACGCCTCGACGCGGATCCGCGCGCCGCGTGAGGGCGAAGACAAGACGACGTTACACGCCGGCAATCACGGCGGCCAGCGTACCCACCAGCCAAATGGTGCCGCTCCCCGCGGCGATCAGCAGTACCTGCTTGACAGTCACCATGACTCCCGGCCGGCCGCGCAGCATAGGGATAAGGTCGGCAATCGAAATGTAGAGCATGCTCGCTGCTGCTATGCCCAGCAGCGGCGGAATGAGCGTGTGCGCGGTCTGCAGCGCAAAATAAGCGCCGACCCCGCCGACGACCATGGCGCCGCTGGCGATGAGATTGAAGCCGAGCGCCTGGCGCTTGCTATAACCCGAGTGAAGCAGCACCAGGAAATCGCCCACCTCCTGCGGTACCTCATGGGTGATGATTGCCAGCGCCGTGATGATTCCCAGTTCAGTGCTTACCAGAAACGCGCCCGCGATGATGACTCCATCCACGCAGTTGTGGAAGGTATCGCCGATGATCACCATGGCGGCGATGCGGCCGTGATCGTTTGGACCGTGCCGGCTGGCGTGCGGTTCGCGCTGTCCTTCGTGGGAATGCCGCCAGAGGACCAATTTCTCGAGCACGAAGAAAAGCAGAATGCCGATCAGCACGGTGACGCTGACGTGTTTCGCGCTCGGCGCAAGTTCCAGCGCATGGGGCAGGATCTCGAGAAACGCCGCGCCCAGCAAGGTGCCGATGGCGTAACTGACCAGCGTCGGCAGTTGCCGCGGCCCGGCTCGCAGCGCGAGGACCGCGGCGGCAAATACGCTCAGAACGCCGCCAAGCAAAGTTGCGGCGACAATCCAGGCAAGCACTGGCATGGCGCGGGGTCGTGAAGAGAACTATCGAGCCCACTGTAGCAGACATGACATGAACATGGTCACTCTCCGCGCAAACGCATTGAGCATGGCCCGAGTGACAGGCGCTTGGCGACTATCCGCGCAAAGCGCACTGCGTCTGCTTCCAACTCGCCGCATCCACAGTCCGTCTCCAGTCTTCGCTGCGGCGCAACAAGCCCCCGATCGACTACCACTTGTCAACTCCATGCAACCGCCGCAGACTGCAGCGAGCATCTGATGTCTTCTGCGTAATGACCGGGGGAGGTCATGGCGGGAGTCGAGGGCAGCAAAAAAAAACCGCCCGTGCGACGGCGGCATCTGGCCGTGGCTCTGGGAATTGCCGGCTTCATTGCCGCAATGGCGAAGCTATGCTGCTTTACGGTTCAAACCGGGGAGTACGCACTGGTTACCGAGTTCGGCAAACCGGTCCAGGTCATCACGGTTCCCGGCCTCGGATTCAAGTACCCGTACCAAAGCCTGCGCATCTTCGACAACCGCCTGTTCGCCTATAACCCGGCGTCCACGGAATTCCTCACGCTGGAAAAAACGCCTGTTGTCGCCGCCAGCACGGTCCTCTGGCGTGTAAACGATCCCAAGAAGTTCTTTCAGACCGTCTTCGACCGCGCCGGAGCGGAGTCCCGCCTCGGCGACATTCTGTTTGCCGAACTTGGCGCGGCGATAGGGCGCAGTTCTCTTGCCGCATTTGTTTCAATCGACCCGGGCGCCTTCCGGTCGGAAGCAATCCTTGCCGGAGTAAGCGGCAAGTGCCGCGAGGTCGCGCTCAGAGACTACGGGATCGAAGTGATCGATGTCTTGCTCAGACGTTTCGACTTTCCCAAGCAGAACAGGCCGCCTCTTTACTCCCGGATGAAATCGGAACGCGGACGCTTGAGCATGAAATTCCGTTCGGAAGGCGAAGAGAGCGGGCTGAAGATCCGCGCGGCGGCGGACCAGGAAAAAAGCCGCATTCTTGCCGAGGCGCTGAAGCTTGCGCAGCGCCACCGCGGGGAGGGGGAAGGCCAGGCGGCCCGCATCTACGCCGAGTCGCTCTCCAGAGGGCCGGAGTTCTATGAATTCGTGCGCACGATGCAGGCTTCGCACAACCTTATTCCCAAGGGAACCACCCTGATGCTGCCGGCGGAATCGGAGTTGTTCGGTCTGCTCCAGGACAGCAGCCACTACGAACACGGCGGCGCGACCAGGAAGGCCAGCGCCAGACCAGGAAAGGAGGGAGCGATGAAATGACACCGCGTCATCACGCCGTCGTTACCGAATGACACCGCAACACCAATCATAAATTTGGGAGGTAGTCATGTTTTCAAAGCACAGCAGGTTGGCATTGTCGAGTTCGTGGTTGCTTGCTGCCGCATACATGGTTGCTTTGTGCGGACCGGCCGGCGCAGCCGAGGTCAAGTACGATCCGGGAGACAACGTTCAGTTCACTTATTGTTTTTCACATCCACCGGTGTTGCGGATCAAGCCGGGCGACAGCGTGGTAACGAGCACCCGGGACGCTTCCAACGACGTGTATTCCACGGGCGACAAGACGCTGTTTCCGAAACTCGATCTGAGCAAGGTCAATCCGCAGACCGGGCCCTTCTATATCGAGGGCGCGGAGCCTGGAGACACCCTGGTTGTTCACCTGGACAAAATAGACTTCAACCGGGACTGGGGTTGGGGCGGATCGATTCCTTACTTCGGCGCGCTGGCGCCGGAATACAAGACGGCGATGATCACCGCACCGGTCCCGGACAAGTTGTTTATCTGGCGCATCGACCGCAATCGTCGCGTCGGCACCCTGGATCTGCCCAATAGCAAGATCGGGCGCGTCGAGGTTCCGCTGCGGCCTTTCTTCGGCACCATCGGTACCGCGCCTCCGGGCAAGGAATGCATCAGCTCGCTGGTCCCGGGTTCGCATGGCGCCAACATGGACTTCAACGAAGTGATTGAAGGCGTCACCATGTATTTCCCGGTTTACGAAAAGGGTGCGCTGTTCATGCTCGGTGACGGTCACGCGGCGCAAGGCGATGGAGAGATCGACGGCGCGGCCATCGAGACCTCGTTCAACGTGCGCTTCACGGTGAACCTGATCAAGGGCAAACGGATCGGCTGGCCCCGGCTGGTGAACGACAAGGTGATCATGTCGATCGGCAGCACCCGGCCATTGATGGATGCGCTGCGGCTCGCCTGTGTCGACCTCATCAACTGGATGGTCGAGGACTATGGCTACGACAAGCTCGAAGCGCTGCAGTTGCTGGGTCAGGCGGCGCAACTCGAAATCGCCAACGTCGTCGATCCCCAGCATTCCGTTGCCTGCATTCTGGACAAGAAGTACCTGCCGAAGTGAGCCAGGCGCCGGCATGAAGATGTTGTCCGGCGGTGACCGCGAAGTTTGCGGTCACCGGCCGGTGCATCGCTGAGACCTCTCGAATGACTGAATTTCTCGTACGGTTGCTGTGGGAGACCTGGAATATTTTCAGGCAGGCTTCGGTCTTCCTGCTGTTCGGCTTTTTGATCGCTGGCGTTCTCGCCGTGGTCGTTCCGGAAAAGACCCTGGCCAGGCTTTTCAGGACCGGCAAGGTGAGATCGGTACTCTGGGCATCAAGCATCGGCGCGCCGCTGCCGTTGTGCTCGTGCGGTGTCGTGCCCGCTGCGATAGGTCTGCGCCGGCAAGGCGCGACCCCGGGTGCAACCGTGGCATTCCTGATTGCGACGCCGGAAACAGGGGCTGATTCCGTCAGCCTGACATACGCGTTGATGGATCCGATCACCACGGTGGCGCGCCCGGTTGCCGCGGTGACCACCGCCATCACTGCCGGCGTCTGCACCAATCTGTTCGGCGCGCCGAAGCAGGGCGATACCGCCGCCTTCCAATCGGGTGCGGCAGATTCGCAGACATCGCACTTCCATGATCCGCATTCCGCTGATCAGCACTCGCACCATCACCCGGCCGAGCTCACCCCTGAACCGCGAGCGCGGATATTCAGTGGCGCGGGAGCCTGGCAATCGGCCAAACGCATTCATCAGTACGCGTTTCGCCAGTTGCTGGACGAAACCGGCTACTGGATCGTACTGGGGATTATGCTCTCTGCTGTGATTGCGGCCACGGTGCCGCCGACCTTCTTCGAGCGTTATCTCGACAACGAACTGGCGTCCATGCTGGTGATGCTAGCCATCGGCATCCCGATCTACGTCTGTGCCTCCGAAGCCACCCCTTTGGCCGCGGCGCTGGTGCTGAAGGGACTGAATCCCGGCGCCGCGCTGGTGTTCCTGCTGGCGGGACCCGCCACCAACATCGGCAGCATGGTGTTGCTGCTGAAGTTTCTGGGTGCCAGGGTCATGGCGATCTATCTTGCGTCGATTTGTGTGGTCGCGCTGCTGGCAGGCTTTGCGCTCAATTGGGTATACCGATACTGGGGAATCGATCCGCGCGCCACATTCGGCACAGCGACCGCCTTTCTTCCGGAATCAGTCAAGGTTGGGGCCGCGCTGCTGCTGATTGGTCTGCTGCTATTGAGTATGCGGCGCACGCCGGTGCCCGCGGAATGGCTCTGGTTGAGGGACCGTTTTGCCGCGCTGTCGGGATTGCGGCTCACCGCCGCCGGACTGGCACGCGCTATCGCTATGGTCGCGGTCGTACTGTGGGTCGGCAGCGGCCTGTTCATGGTTCAGCCGGGCGAAGTCGGCGTACAGATGCGATTTGGCAGGATCATAGAAGCCGACCTCGAGCCGGGGCTGCATTACCGGCTGCCGTGGCCGTTCGAAGCACAGCGGATCATCCACAAGGAGCGCGTGCAGCGCATCGAATTCGGTTCTCCCGGTCAGAAAACTCTGATGACAGCGCAACCCGTCGGGCGGCCGCGCACGGCTGCCGGTTGGACGCCCACGCCCGAGATCACCACCGCAACCGGGTCCTGGTTCCAGAAGGAAGCGGATCCCGAAGAATCCTATCTGCTGACCGGCGACGGAAACCTTATCGATTTGCGCTGGGCCGTGCAGTTCCGGATCAAGGACGCCGTCGCCTACGCGTTTAACGTCGCCGAGCCTGACGTGCTGGTACGCAGCGCGAGCCTCGCGGCGCTCGGAGGGGTTGTCGCGCGTACCGGGATCGATGCGATCTACACCGCCGAACGCAGCGGCATAGAGCGACAGATCGAAGAAGCGCTGCAGCGTGTCCTGGACGACACTCGCAGCGGTGTCGAAATCCTTTCGTTCCAGCTTCTGTATGTGCATCCGCCGGGCGAGGTCCACGACGCATTCCGCGACGTTGCCAGTTCGCAGGAAGACAAGTTGCGCACCATCAATCGGGCCAACATCTTTGCGGTGGAGACAGTGAACCAGGCGAAGGCGGAGGCTGCCGCGATGATCGAACAGGCGCTGGCCTTGAAGGAGCAGCAGATCTTGCACGCGCAGGGCGATGCAGCGGGTTTCGGCCTGAAGCTTCGCGCCTACCAGCGCGCCCCCGGGCTCACCAGATTCCGCCTGCAGGTCGAGAGTATCGAGGAAACATTGCCGGGACTGCAGAAATTCGTGATGCCGGGCGCGGGCGACATCAAGGATCTGGATATGTGGCTGCTGCAGCCGCCGGGACTCAACCGGGGCAAATGATATGGAGCACGCGACCAGTCCGCCGCTTCCCGCACTTGCCGTCCTGCGGCCGCGCGTGGCCGCCATTCTGATCGCGATTGCGCTGTCTGCATGGGCGTTTACCGGCTGCTTCTTTGCCTTGGACGTCACCGAATTCGGTCTGGTGAGCCGGTTTGGAAGCATCGTACGAGTGGTTCACCAGCCGGGGCTTCACCTGAAGGCCCCGTTCGATGCGGTCGTGCGCGTGGACAGACGCCTGACCTTGTCGCGACCGGGGCAGGCCGAATATCTGACCGTGGACAAGAAGAACATTGTTGCGGAAAGCATGGTCACCTGGCGTGTTGCCGATCCGCAGCGCTATCTGGTCACCCTCGCAGACCGTGCCGCGGCCGATTTGCGGCTTGCCGACGTCATGCTCGGCGAAGTCGGATCCGTGCTCGGTAGTCATCCGGCCGCATCCCTGATCGCCCCCGACGGGAATACCGAGCGCTTCCGTCAGATTGTCGGTGAGATCCGCGAGCGGGTCGCGTCTTACGCACAGTCGGCGTACGGGATCGAAATCATGGACGTGGAACTGCTGCGGCTGAGCCTCCCCGAGCAGAATCGCCTGCCCGTCTTCGAACGCATGAAAGCCGAGCGCGGCAAGATGGCCAAGGAATTCCGCACCGCCGGAGAACTGCAGGGCAGGAAGATCATCGCGCAGGCCGACCGCGAAAAAACCCAGATCGAAGCGCAGGCCTATTCCCAGACGCAAAGAATCAAGGCCGAGGGCGACGCCGAAGCCACGCGCATCTATTCCGTCGCGTTCAGCAGGAACCCCGCGTTCTACAAATTCCTGCGCACCCTGCAGGCATATGAGAAATTCATGGACGAGAACACCACGCTGTTCCTGCCGGCCGAGTCGGAAGTGCTGCGAGTGCTCGGACCGCTGCCCCGCCAGGGAGCCGTCAGCCCGTCCAGTCAGTATGCGAAGGCCAAGCCGCATGCGCCTGCGCAGTCCGCGAAGCCGCCCGTTCCGGGCACGCAGGCGGACGTCGTGCCGCTTGCGCGCCGGGCCGCCGACATGGAGCGGAGGCCGCAATGAGCAGCCTGCGTTACTGGCTCGGCGCGCTGGGATTCATCCTCGCTGTGGTCTACTTTGCCTCTGGATTTTACGTGGTGAACGCCGACGAGCACGCGGTGGTGCGCCGCTTCGGCGCCATTCAGGCGCGCGACGGGCCGGGAATGCATTACCGGTTGCCGTGGCCGGTGGACCGGGTCGACGTGCTGAAGACAACCAGCGTGGTGAAGACCGGGGTCGGTTTCACGTTGCGCGATAACGATCCCGAGTCTTTGAAAGGCGTCGAACTGCTGACCGGCGACACCAATATCCTCAACATTGCTTTGATCGTCCAGTATGTCATCCGCAATCCCGCGGATTACCTCTTCCAGGTGGACGGGCCACAGACGCTGGTCGGCACGCTTGCGGAAAGCGTCCTGACGGAAACGGTGGTTGGAATGCCGATCGACGAAGTGCTCACCACCGGCCGGCTGGCCATTCAGGCGCGAGTCAAGCTGAAGACCCAGGAGACGCTGGATCGCTACCAGAGCGGCGTACAGGTTTCCTCGGTAAACATCATGGCCATGACCCTGGATCCGTCCGTTGCGCAGGCATTTCAGGATGTGGCCGACGCCATGGCGGACCGCGAGAAGACGCAAAACGAGGCACGCGCCTACGCCAACGACCAGATTCCGAGAGCGCGCGGCGAAGCCAGCCGGACGGTGGGCGAGGCGCAGAGCTACAAGCAACAGCGCATCGCCGAAGCCATAGGCAATACCACCCGCTTCAACGCGCTGCTGCAGGAGTATCAAAAGGCTCCCGAAGTGACGCGCTCGCGGATCTACCTGGATGCGATGGAAAAAATCCTGCCGAAGGTGAAGCTTTACGTCATCGATTCCCAGGGCGGCCGAGTTCCGATCAATCTCCGTGTTACCGCTCCGGGAAACACCGAGAAATGAGAGCGGACTGCGGCGAAGGTGCAGGCGTAGCAGGTCCCCTCAAAAGGAAGCAGGGCCCATTATTCTAACGGCATTCACCGCAATTACGTACTCAGGACATCAACGGCCCTTTTTTCACGTCCCCTTGAGAACCCTCATCGGCTTGCCGTCGAGGAAAGCCAGCACGTTTTCGACCGAATCCCCATAGAACTGCGAGTACACCTCGCGGGCACAGTAGCCCAGGTGCGGGGTCAGCACGGTATTGGGCAGATTGCGCAGCGGATGCCCCGCGGGCAGCGGCTCCTGCTCGTACACGTCCAGCGCCGCGATGAGCTTTCCGGTCCGGAGTCTTTCCACCAGCGCCGCTTCGTCCACCAACGGTCCGCGCGAACTGTTCACAAGGATCGCGCCCGGCTTCATCAGGGCGAGCTCCTGCGCGCCGATGATGCCGCGGGTGCGCTCTGCCAGCACGAGGTGCAATGAAATCGCGTCCGACTCGGTGAGCAGCGTGATCTTGTCCACCAGTTTCGCGCCGGCCGCAGCCGCTTTTTCTTCGGTCATGTTCTGGCTCCAGGCGAACACCCGCATGCCCAGCGCCTGTCCATAGCGCGCCATCTTCGAGCCGATCTTGCCCAGTCCGATGACGCCGAGCGTCTTGCCCTCGAGCACCTGGCCCACGGGCACGCCGCCCTGAAACGCGCCCTCACGCATTGACGCATCGGCGTTCGGAATGTACCGCGCCGCGGACAGCAAAAGACCGAGTGTCAGCTCGGCAGTGGTGGCGGTGGAATGCGTACCACCGGTATGGGAGACAATGATGCCGCGCGCGTTCAGAGCGTCGAAGTCCATCGTCCATGTGCGCCCGCCGGTCAATGCGATCATGCGCAAGCTCGGCAGGCGTTCGATCAGCGCCTTCGGAAACCTGGTGCGCTCACGCATGGCGACGATGATGGAGAAGCCGGCAAGCGCATCAGCGAGCTTGTCCGGGCTTGCGAACGGCTCTTCGAAGAACACGACCTCGGCCCGCTGCAGCAGCCGGCTCCAGTCGGCGCTCTGTTTTGCTACGCCCTGCCAGTCGTCAAGAACTGCAACCTTCGTCATCGTTATTCCTCAGAAGGTGAAAGGTAAATTCAAAAGCGAGTGCTGGGTGCTGTGTGCTGGGTGCTGTGTGCCAGGTGAATTTCGCAGATACCCAGGATCTAATTAATCTCAATGCCCAAACGGCGCCGTGCGCCGTAACGATTCCTCGCAGCACTCAGCACGCAGCACGCAGCACCTTTCAATGTCTGCATAATGTCACTGTTCCCATATCCAAAACAACGTTGCTTCCGTGAAGTCGTCCGAACAGTCCTTCCTCGTCGGCCTGATTGGCGCCGGCATCCAGGCCTCCCTTACCCCCGCGATGCACGAGCGCGAGGGGACCGAGCAGGGACTGCGCTATGTTTACAAGTTGATCGACCTGGAGAAGCTCGGCGTCGGCGCGGAGGCCTTAGCGGAACTGCTGATTGCGGCCGAGCGCACGGGGTTCGCCGGTCTGAACATCACCTATCCTTGCAAGCAATCGGTCATTCCGCTTTTGAGCGATCTTTCCGATGATGCACGCGCGTTGGGCGCGGTGAATACGGTGGTGCTGCGCGACGGCCGGCGCATTGGCCACAACACCGACTGGTGGGGATTCACACAAAGCTTTCGCCGCGGATTGCCGGATGTGCAACGCGATCGCGTGGTGCAACTTGGCGCCGGCGGCGCCGGTGCTGCGGTAGCGCACGCTGCCCTGACACTGGGTGTGCAGCACCTCACAATCTTCGATCTCGATGCCAGTCGATCGCAACGGCTTGCTGCGGAACTCACCGCCCGGTTCGGAAGAGGGCGGTCTACAGCCGGCACGGATTTGAGGGACGCTATGGCCAAAGCCGATGGGATGATCCATGCGTCGCCGACCGGCATGGCAAAGCTTCCCGGCCTGCCCTTGCCCGCAGACCAGTTGCGGCCGCAGTTATGGATTGCCGAAATCGTCTATTTCCCGCTGGAAACCGAGCTGTTGCGCGCCGCGAAGGGTATCGGTTGCCGCACGCTGAATGGCGGCGGTATGGCGGTGTTCCAGGCGGCCGAAGCGTTCCGGTTGTTCACCGGGATCGCGCCCGATGCCGAAAGAATGTTGCGTCACTTTGATTCCATGACCGCCTCTCCCCCTCTCCCCGACCCTCTCCCGAGGGGGAAGAGGGAGATTTAGAGCGCGAAGCAAGAAGGGGAAGCGTCCACGCTACGTTAAGACAATTTGGGTCAGTCTTGGGTTACCGTTTAAGGCTCCCTCTGCCCTGGCGGAAGAGGGCTGGGGAGAGGGGGGAGGGATGCTATAGTCCCTCGCTCAACCAGAACAACAATCAAGCAATGACAAGTCAATCAGCGCGTCCGACCCGCACCCGCTTTGTGGTGCTTGCGCTGCTCGCCGTCGGTACGATGATCAATTATCTCGATCGTACGGTGCTCGGAATCGCGGCGCCCAGCATCGCGCGGGAATTTGGTCTCTCGGCCGCCATCATGGGACTGGTATTCTCCGCGTTCTCCTGGACCTATGCTGCGGCGCAGATTCCGGGCGGGATTTTTCTCGACCGGTTCGGCAGCAGGCTCACGTATTTCCTTTCTGTCAGCGTATGGTCGCTGTTCACGCTTCTGCACGGATTTGCCAATGGGCTGTACTCGCTGCTCACTTTCCGTTTCGGTCTCGGTTTGAGCGAGTCGCCCTGCTTCCCCACCAACAGCCGCGTCGTGGCGACCTGGTTTCCGCAGCAGGAGCGCGCGCGGGCGACCGGTGTCTATACGGTGGGCGAGTATCTTGGGCTGGCCTGCTTCGCGCCGCTGCTATTCTGGATCCTGGGCACGTTCGGATGGCGCGCGGTCTTCATTGTCGTTGGAGGCGCCGGCATCGGTTTCGCGTTCGTGTGGTGGATGATGTATCGCGAACCGCACGAGAGCACCGCGGTAAACGCTGCGGAACTCGCGCACATCGCCGCCGGCGGTGGTCTGGGATCGGCCGGCGGCCGCGAAGCAACGAGGTTTTCATGGGCGCGTGTTCGCGCGTTGTTGCGCTTCCGGCAGATGTGGGGTGCCTGTCTCGGCCAGTTCGGCGGCAATTCCACGCTGGTTTTCTTCCTCACCTGGTTTCCGACTTACCTGGCCACCGAGCGGCATATGGGCTGGATCAAGATTGGGTTCTTCGCGGTCATGCCGTTTGTAGCAGCCGCGGTCGGAGTGATGTTCGGTGGCTGGGTATCCGATGCGTTGCTCAAGCGCACCGGGTCGGCGAACATCGCCCGCAAGCTGCCAATCATCGCCGGACTGCTGGGGGCGTCAACGATCATCACTGCGAACTATGTGGATAGCGACGTCGCGGTGATCGCCATTCTCTCGGTGGCCTTTTTCGCGCAAGGCATGACCGGACTGGGCTGGGCGCTGATCTCTGACATTGCACCCAAGAACCTGATGGGGCTGACCGGCGGCATATTCAACTTCGCCGCCAATCTGGCCGGGATCATTACGCCGCTGGTCATCGGGTTCATCGTCTCGGCCACCGGATCGTTCTTCTATGCGCTGGCCTATGTCGGGGCCGTCGCGCTCATCGGCGCGCTGTCGTATATCTTCATCCTCGGTGACGTGAAACGCCTGGAAGTCGATTGATTCCCGCAAAAGGGCTGGCCGATGACCAGCATTAGAAGCGTTGACGCAAAGGATTCATTTCTATACCCCGGGATACGCGAAGAGGAAAGAGAGGACGCAAAGAAAAACAAACGCATGTAACGTAGGAAATTACACTTTCCTCGCCCCTCGCCCCTCGCCCCTCGCCCCTCGCCCCTCGCCCCTCGCCCAACGCCCCTCATCCCTGGTCAGCCCCTGCGTTGCCGATGGTGCCGATCAATCCGAAACGACGATCGATCCGTTCATTTCCTCATGGCCCCCGCCGCAGAAGTTGTCGCAGAGAAAGTCGTAGCGGCCCGGTGAGAGTGCCCTGATCGCCACGCGCGTCACGGTGCCGGGCATCAGGTCGGTCCGGATTCCCAGTTCCGGCACCTTGAAACCGTGCACGAAATCGAGCGACCTGATTGCCAGGACGGCCGGCTGGCCGGTCCTGAGCGCAATCTCGTTCGGGGTGAAGCGGAATCGCTGCGCCAACACTTCGATCACCTGCGCATTCCCGGATGCAACGGTCCGGCGAGCCGTCGCCGCGCCCGCCGGGAGTATGCCGAGCAGCGCAATGGCGCCGCCTCGTTTTAGTGCCTGTCGCCTGTCCATGGTCAGCCCTTCACGACCGAGAACTCGGTGATCTTGTAGCGTGCGTCGCTCACCTGCGCTTCGACTTCCCTGAAGCCCAGCCCCTTGTTCGGATGCGCCGGGTCCCATGGCAATGGCGCACGTTTGGGCTGGGACATGGGCGCCGGCAGCGGAAAGATCAGGGACTTTGCCGAGTGGTGAACGATGTGCCCCGTCTGGTGATGGTGCTCCTGGTGAATGTGGCCGTAGAACACGGTCACGTTCGCATACGACATGAGAATATCGATGGCCTTTGCGCCGTCGCGGGTCGCCCAATCCCAGGCGGGCGCCAGGTCGAACAGCGGCCGATGCGTGAATACAACGATCGGCGTGGACTTTGCGAGCCTGGCGAGATCGGACTTCAGCCATTGCAACTGGATTTCGCCCACGCTCGCGCCGGGATCGGAGACGTTGTCGAGTACGACGAAATGCACCCCCTTGTGATCGAATGAGTAATGCGTGTCGCCGAACAGTTCCTTGTACGCCGCGCCGCTGTCGAGCGAAGCGTCGTGCTCTCCGGGCATGAAGCGCAGGTCCTTGACCTTGAGCTCGCTCACGATGGCGCGAAATTCGGACAGGCGCCGGCGCCGCTCCGCGGAATCGTCGGTCGTGTGAGTCAGGTCGCCCGTGAACACGATGAAGTCGGGTTGGATGTCCAGAGAATTGACGGTCGCCACGGCTTTGCGCAGCGTGCTGTCCGCCTGCGGGTTGGCCGGGCCGCTGTATCCCCAGTGGGTATCGGACAACTGCACGAAAAAGAATTCTTCGTAACCTGCTGCGCCGTTCTTCCCGGCGGCACGAACCGAACCGGGCAAGGCGGACGCGAAGACGACACCGCCACCCAGGGCGGCCAATTGCAGAAAACGTCGGCGATCGATCATTGCGTTTCTCCTGAAAATTGATGAACCGGCGGGCCGCAGCCCGTGCTTCCGGAGTGCAATACCGATTGCCGCACGGGTCTATTCCGGCGCAACGCAAAAAAAGAGCGGGAATAAAACGCCCTGCCGTCCGGTATTACATCGAGGAACCTGCGCGAGAAGGGTGTATGGAACACGCAAGCCGCCAATTGGCCGGCATACAATATTCAGTTCAAAGCGGCGATCGCGGAGGAGTCGCGTTGGACACGAAGACACAGCAATTCGAGGCGAGGGTGCTTCCGCATCTCGACGCGGCCTACAACCTGGCCCGCTGGCTGTTGAAGGATGACGACGGCGCGCGGGACGCGGTGCAGGATGCCTATCTGCGCGCCTTCCGCTTCTTCGATCATCTGCGTGGCGAGGAGGCGCGGCCCTGGTTGCTCGCGATCGTGCGCAATACCTGCTATTCCCTGCTGGGAAAACGGCGGCAACTCGGCGAGCAGGTCGAGTTCGATGAAGAGCGTGACAGCGAGTTCGCGGAACGATCGGCTGAAGCCCACGGGGTTGATCCCGCGGCGGCCCTGTTGCGCAAAATCGAGAAGGCCCGCATCGACGAAGCAATCGAACGGCTTCCTTCGGTCTATCGCGAGGTGATCGTGCTGAGGGAACTCGAAGAACTGGCCTACGAGGAAATTGCGCAGGTCGCGAATGTTCCCGTAGGCACGGTCATGTCGCGTTTATCGCGTGCCCGGGCGATGCTTCGCGCAAGCCTGCGCCGGCCGGATCAGGAGGGATGAGTCATGGACGAACGTGACGACGATCTGAGCGCACTGATCAAGACCAAGGCGACCCGGCATGCTGCGCCATCGCAGCTGCGGGCGCGCATAGACGCGAGGATCGCCGAAATCGGCACGGCTCGCGCCGAGGAGACTGCGGGGGCGGGAGCACCGGGTTCGCCCGGGCGAGCGTGGCTGCGCTGGACGAATATGGGCGCGGCTTTTGCATTCGGCGTGGCGGCAAGTCTTGTGGTGGTGCTGACCTTGCGCGGTGCGGACGAAGAGGATCGCTTTGCGCAGGCGGTGGTGGACAGTCACGTCCGATCCCTGATGGGCGCGCATCTGGTGGACGTGGAATCGTCGGACAAGCACGCAGTGAAGCCGTGGTTCTCCGGGAAGCTGGACTATGCGCCGCCGGTGAAAGATCTTGCCGCCGAAGGCATTCCTCTCGCCGGCGGGCGGTTAGACTATCTGGGTCAGCGGCCGGTGGCGGCTCTGGTATATCGGCTGAACCTGCACACGATCAATGTATTTATCTGGCCCGCCACCGGGCAATCATCGAAGGATCCGGTGTTCCATGTGCGCCAGGGCTTCAACGTCGCGCACTGGACCGGCGATGGAATGCATTTCTGGGTCGTATCCGACGCGAATGTCGGCGAATTGCGCAATTTCGTACGGCTGCTTTCGCTCGATGACCGACGCTAGAAGAGTGCAAGAGGCGATGAGTGGCGGCCGTAACGACTTGGATTGCCGGGCCGGTCGCATCGGGCGAAACCATACCGGCGTGCCGCCGGAGCCGCACGCTCATCTCAAACGTTCCCTCATAGGCAATTCCGCGAGACCTCAATGGCAGATATCCCATATCCAGTCGCAATAATTGCCGCCCAGGCACCAGCAAGAGCCAAGTCTTCAAACTATCCGGAGCCTTTCGCTTCCCGAATGAACGGTAGGCAAAAGCATCCGCTGGGCGACCTGTTCGGCATTACCAATTTCGGAGTGAACCTTACGAAGCTCGGGCCAAACGCGGTTTCAGCGCTGCGTCACGCTCACACGAAGCAAGACGAGTTCCTGTACATCTTGCAGGGTTATCCCACGCTGCATACCGACGAAGGTCGGACCAGGCTTTCACCGGGCATGTGCGCCGGTTTCAAGGCCGGGACGGGCAATGGTCACCGACTCGTCAACGAAACAG
>Ga0134123_10001170_pt1 | contig 17226 bp, 11 predicted proteins | sample KB303_FD_96460 | JGI IMG/M metagenome (GOLD analysis project Ga0134123, IMG submission 96460) | Terrestrial soil microbial communities without Nitrogen fertilizer from Kellogg Biological Station, Michigan, USA - KB3-0-3 | ecosystem: Environmental > Terrestrial > Soil > Unclassified ...
TCAACGACCTGCGGGCGCGCCCCGAGCTCTCGAAGGCCGACCGCGACCGCCTCGATCTCCACTTCACCAGCGTGCGCGATCTCGAGGTGGGGATGACCAACACCATGGGCCCCATGCCGGCGCCGGGGGGCGGGCAGCTGGCCACGGACCTGCAGGCGCTCAACGGCATGTACCAGGCCAACGACAAGATGGAGGACATCGTCAAGCTCCACCTCTCGCTGGTGGCCTTCGCCGTCTCGTCCGATCGCTTCCGGGTGGCCACCGTGCAGATCGGCGAGGGGAACGACCACACCCAGTACTTCGTCAACGGCGTGAAGGTCCCCCCCTACCACTTCATCTCTCACCGGGTGATGAGCGACGGCGACGGCGGTGCCAGCATCGGCAACGCCGTCCAGCTCCACGCCGCCATCGACCGCATCCACGCCCGCTTCTTCAAGCACCTGCTCGATCAGCTGACCATGTACAAGGCGGCGGACGGCCGGCCCCTCCTGGATCTGGGGACGGCGATCTGGCTCAACTCCAACGGCAACGGCCCACCCCACGACGTGGGCAACGTGCCCCACATCGTCGCCGGCAGCGCCAACGGGTTCTGGAAGCTGGGGCAGTACCTCAACGTGAAGGCGCAGAACAACAAGTTCCTCAACACGGTGGGGGCGGCGGCGGGGGTCAAGAACACCGCCGGGGGACCGCTCGACGACTTCGGGGACGCGGGGCTGGCCAAGGGGTTGATGCCCGAGCTGATGGCGTAGCCCGCTCGGCTGCAGCCCGCTGCAGCCACCTGCAAGTCCTTGCACCCCGCGCGTGCAAGGCCCTGCACCTGCTGGTGTCTTCCCTGTGGACCGGCTGGGTCTGCCGGCTGGCCCGGGGGCTGCAGTGACTCCCGACCGGCCAGGCCATTCGCCGGTCAGGGAGGGAGCCACGCATGAACGTTGGGACGCTCGCTCGAACCGTCTTCGTCATTCCACTCTTCGCGCTCGGTTGCGGCATCGAGGACGACCCCGGGGCGCCGATCGATCACGACCTGCGCATCATCGGGGACTACGATCCGCCGCCCATCGTCGTGCGCCCGCCGCCGGTGGCACCCACCTCGGCCGACCTGAAGATGGACGGGACCATGCGCTTTTACGGGGGCGGCTCCGACCTCGGGGTCCAGCTCAACATCGTCAACATCGGCAACGCCGCGGCCACGGCGGCCTCGGGCCTGATCAACATCGGCGGCTTCACCGTCACCGCCACCCTGCACCAGTACTGGGACGGCAGCCCCCCGCCCGCCGACACCCTCTTGCCCGGCAAGCGCGGCTACCTGATGGCCCACCTGCCGCTGGGGTCGCTGGCGCCGTGCCAGAAGTTCCTCACCCACATCGACATCAACCGCAACATGCAGTTCGCGACCGGCGGCGCGCCCGATCCCTTCGTCAACGACGAGGCTGACGTCGCCACCCAGTGCCTGGGGTGGAACACGCCCATCACCACCGACAACTTCTTCATCTCCGACCCGCTCATCAACGGCAGGACGCTCCTGCAGATCGTCAGCAGCCAGGTGGTGGGACGCAAGGACGGCAAGCTCTGCTCGGCCTGCCACTTCATCGGCTCGGGCCTCCCCTACAGCCCGCCGGTGGCGCAGAACGGGTCGGCCGTCATCTGGCCCAACGACGTCATCAACGGCCGCACCTGGGCCGGGCCCGGCGGCTACGCCCGCAGCTTCCTGGCCCAGCCCACCGACCAGCCGGTGGTGAACTCGAAGCCCTTCTATCTGCAGGCGCTGGTGCAGACCTGGATCGACGACGGCGAGCGCGGCACGCGCCCCCTGGTGGCGGACCCAGGGACCTTCGTCGGCAAGTACCTCTACTGAGCAGGCGTCGTCGGCCGGGCCCCCGAGCGTGATATACAGCACGCGTTAACCAAGGGGGTCCACGACGATGAAGCCGCACGCGAAGCTCCTGACAGCACTCCTGGCCGTCGTTCTCGGCGGCGCCTCCTGCGGAAGCAGCTCCAGCGAAGGCACCGGCGGTAGTGGTGGCGGAGGCGCCGGCGGCACCGGCGGCGCGCCCGCCACCGGTGGTGCTCCGGGGACCGGTGGGACCACCGCGACCGGCGGCTCCTCGGGCTCGGGCGGGTCGCCCGATGCGGGCGCGGCCGATACCGGCAGCACCTCCAGCTCCGACTTCGGCATCTTCGCGACCAACGGCACCGAGATGATCGCCCTGACCGAGGGCGCCACCGCCACCAACGGACAGTCCTCGGCCACGGTGATGGCCTCGTTCACCAACGGCGGCACCATGCTGCCGAAGTCGATGACCCTTTCGATCCTCGCCAACGGGGCGATCGGGCCGGGCACCTTCGAGTGCAGCAAGGGCGGCGCCGGTGTCGGCTACGCCCCCATGTTCGGGATGGGCTACGTCGCCAGCATGAGCCAGGGCAGCTGCACCATCATCGCCACCTCCGTCGGAAAAAATGCCGGCGAGATCACCGAGGGGACCTTCACCGCCACCCTCGTCCCCTCGATGGGCGGCGGCGCCAACATCACCATCACCAACGGACGCTTCAAGGCCAAGATCAAGTAGGTCGTCCCCGTTCGCTGACAGCGGGGTCCGGGTGTGCCCCGCTGCCACATCCCCGCAGAGCGCCTCCCGTCCGTCGAGCACGCCCGGTGCCCGACCGCGGGTGACCCCGTATCCTCGAGTATCTTCGCTCGTTCGTGCATCGGGAGGCACGCGTGCTCGAAGACCGGGGGCGAGTCGACGAGAGTCCGGTTCCGAGGCTGCTGGTCGGGCTGCGCGGCGAGGGGCTGACCGGCTCCGTCGAGATAAGGGAAGACTCGGGGCGGCCCAGCACGCTCTACCTCCGGCAGGGTCTGCCGGTGCACGTGGTCCGGCCGGACACGCTGGACCGGCTGGATCTGGTGCTGGTGCAGGCGGGGCTGCTCACCTCGGACGACCTGGCCCGGGCCCAGCTCGTCCGCGAGAGCACCGGCCAGCTCATGGGGCAGGTGCTGCAGCAGCTGGGGCTGGTCCTGCCGCCGCAGCTCTCCGAGGCCCTGCGCCTGCAGCTCCGGCGCAAGGTGACGCGCCTCTTCGAGACCTCGCAGGGGTCCTTCACCATCTCCCGGGCCGACCATCCCTTCGGCCGGGACCCCGGCTCACCCGGGGCTCCGGTCGACGCGCGCGCGCTGGTCTTTCCCGGGATCCTCTCCAGCTACAACCAGGATCGGCTGGCCGCCGCGCTGGCGTCGCTCTCCAGCCGGCGGGTGCGGCTCGTGCAAGTGGGGGGCGCCGAGCTGAACGCGCTCGGCTTCAACGCCAGCCACGCGCCCATGCTGCTGCACCTGCGGCGCTCCGGCTTCCGCCTGCAGGAGGAGTGGCTCCACCGCGATGGAGGACCGCGCGGCCGCGAGGCCAAGGCGGTGCTGCTGGCGCTGCTCTACCTCGACCTGCTGGAGTTCCCCGACGAGGACCGGACGGCGGCGGTCGCCGAGCCGCTGGTGATCAAGTCGTTGTCGCCGCGCTCGCCCTCGCCGACGCCGCTGCCGGATCTCGATCCCGCCTACCTCTACGCCCTGGCCCTGCGCTTCTTCAAGAGCGGCGACCTGGCCCGCGCCGAGCAGACCTTCGAGAACGTGGCCCGTAACGAGGCCGGCAACCAGCGAGTGCAGGCCTTCCTGGCCTGGATCCGCTTCTGGAAGACGCCGGACCGTGACCGGACCCTCGAGCTCACCCTCACGGCGCTGCGCGAGGCGGTCCGCGCCGAGCCCGCCTTCGCCATGGGCCACTACTTCATCGGCGAGCTGTTCAAGCTCCGCAGCGACATGAACCGGGCCGAGAACGCCTTCCGCGCGGCGGTCAGCCACGATCCCGACCTGATCGACGCCCAGCGCGAGCTGCGCCTCATCACCATGCGCCGTCGGCGCGGCTGAGCTACTGCCCCTTCTTGTAGACGAGGGGAAACCGGAAGGTGACCTCCTTGTCGGGGTGGCGGGGAAATCTCAGGCTGGTGGCCTCGGCGGTCAGACAGGCCGCCAGCCCCGAGGAGCGGACCTCGGGCATGGTGGCCCGCGACGCCGAGACCTTGCCCGACGAGGCCACCGTCACCTCGATGATGATCTGCCCCTCCTTGGCGGGGAGATCGGCGCTGTAGCGGCGCAGGCAGGCGGTCAGGCGCGGGTGGGCGGCGTCGACCACGCTCTTCAGCTTCTTCTGATCGAGGACCGCCAGCTTCTCCACCGCCGGGGCCTTGTGGACGCGCGGGGGCGGCGGCGTGCGCGGCTCGGGGGTCACGAGGTGAGGCTCGGGCGCCGGCGTGGCGACGATGGTGGGGTGCGCCGGCGGCGCGGGCAGCGGCGGCGGGAGCAGCAGCGGCCTGGTGCGGGTCGAGTACCAGAACAGGGCCACCGCCGCGGCCAGGCCGACCAGGCCCATGGCGCCCACCACCCAGGGCAGCCGCGGCACCGGGGCCGGCGGGGCCTTGAACATCGGCATCTCGAGGGTGGTGGGACCGCCCTCGCTGCCGTCGGGAGCGGTGTCCTCGTCGTCGAGCGCGGTGGGGTCCACCGGCGGCACCGAGGTCGACGAGGGGCGGTTGCGGATCAGCGCGGTCGGCGTCGAGTCGACCAGGTTGGGGATGTTGCTGCGCTCCTGCATCGCCTCCTGGCCGAACAGCGCCACCATGAAGCTGGCCACGTCGGCGGCCCCCACGCCGGGCGCGATCTTGGTCAGCGCCAGCTGCAGGGCCGCGCCCATCTCGGCGGCGCTGCGGTAGCGCTGGTCCCGGTCCCGCTCGAGAGCCTTCATCATGATCGCCACCACGTCCTCGGGGAGGTGCTCGCGGAAGGCGCGCGGGTCGGGCAGCTCGTCGTGCACGATCGCGTGCATGGTGGCCACCTCGGTGTCACGCCGCCAGGGGTGGCGGTTGGCCACCAGCAGGTAGAAGGTGATGCCCAGGCAGAAGACGTCGGCGCGCGCGTCGATGGGGTTGTCGCTGATCTGCTCGGGCGAGAGGAACCCCAGCTTCCCCTTCAGGCCCCCCGAGCGGGTGGCGCTGATGCGCGAGGTGGCCTTGGCGATGCCGAAGTCGAGCAGCTTCACCGTGCCGTGGTAGCTGACCATGATGTTGGCCGGCGAGATGTCCCGGTGGATGATCCCCATCGGCTTGCCCGCCTCGGTGTAGCTGTGCGCGTACTCGAGGCCCGCGCACAGATCGAGCATGATCCGCAGGGCGATGGGCACGGGGATCTTGGCGTTGCGCTCGCGCAGGCGGGTGATGATCGAGCGCAGATCCTCGCCAGGGATGTGCTCCATGGCGATGTAGTAGGTGCCGTCGATGACCCCGAAGTCGTAGATCTGGGCGATGTTGGGGTGAGCGAGGCGGGCGGCCAGCCGGGCCTCGTCGATGAACATCCCCTGCACCTCCTGGTCGTCGGCCAGCGAGTCGAGCATGCACTTGATGACGAAGGTCTTCTCGAAGCCGCCCACGCCCAGGCGCTTGGCCAGGTAGATGGTCCCCATCCCGCCCTGGGCGATCTTCTTGAGCAGGTGGTACTCGCCGAGCCGCACCCCCACCCGGGGCGCCGGCGTGCTGGGCCCCGACGGGTTCACGAGCGCACTCGCAGCTTCCGGATCCAGTAGCTCTCGCTGCCGTTCTTGCCCACCAGGCGGAACACCACCGCGGGGGCCCGGCTGACCTTCTCCTGGAAGCGCCCCTTGCCGTCGAGGTGGGCCTGCTTGCCGTTGATGTAGAGCTTGCTGCCGAGCGGGGCCACGCCCAGGGCCTCCACCTCGGGGCCGGTGGCCACCTCGTTGGGCTTGGGGCTGCCGATGGCCAGGCGGGTGAGCGCGTTGTCGTAGACCAGCTCGAGCTTGTTCATGCGCCCTCCCGCCAGCTCCTGCCCCTGCGGGCCCAGCGGCACCGCGTGCCAGACGTAGCTCCCCTCCTTGAGCACGTTGGCGTCGACGGGGCAGCGGGTGTCGGCCACCACCCGCTCGACGATCGGCTGCTCGAGGGCGCCGGCCTTGTAGACGCGCAGGCGGTACCTGGCCGCGCCGACCTTGGTGGCGTACGAGAAGGTCAGGGTGGGCACCACGCCCTGAAAATACACCGTGGTCATGGGCCCGCTCTCCCCCACCAGGTTGTGGGGGTGCTCGAGATCGAGCACCGAGCGGCGCCGATCGGGCTCGAAGCGGGCGTGGCCGACCAACGCCTTGTCGCCCTTGCCGGTCACCCGCCAGTAGAGATCGGCCCGGCGGGGCGCCGGCACGGTGACGGAGTTGCCCGCCACCTTGCCGGTCGCCAGCACGTCCTTGAACTCGGGATCGCTGGCCACCTCCACCAGGCTCCCCTCGCCCCCGCCGCCGCTCCAGGACAGGGTCACCTCGGGCAGGCCGTCGGCGTAGACGTGCAGCCCGCGCGCCGTCGGCAGCACCACGTCCGAGGCGGGCCGGGCGCCCACCGCCAGCCTGGTGCCGCGGATGGCAGCGCGCTCGTCGGGGGCCAGGCGCCGGTGCTTGTCACCGACGGCCACCTCCCCGCTGCCCGCCAGCACCACCACCTCGGCCTTGCCTCGCTCGGACGACACGCGGAAGGTGGTGGCCTCGGTGGCGCGCAGGGTGATCGGCTGCTTGCCGTCCAGCACCACCTCGTGGGCCTGGCCGCCCTCGACCGAGATGAGCGCGGAGCCGCGGTCCAGCACCAGGCCGAAGCGGCGCCCGGTCCCCGAGCGCGAGGCCTCCCCCACCCGCCCGGCCGCGCCGCCCTCCAGGCGCGCCTGTAGCCCCGGCGCCAGGAGCCGCGCCCGCCCGCCCGCGCTGCCCACCTTGAAGCCGGTGCCCGCCGGGGCCGGCGCCGCCCGCCGCGCGGTGAAGCGCCGCTCGCCCGGCGCCTGGATCAAGAGCGGGCCGATCTCCGACGACAGCATCACCTCGAGGCGCTCCGGGGCCGGCGTGCTCCCCGCCCGCACCAGCTCCACCGAGCCCAGCTTGACCTCGATGGCGTCGCGCGGGCCGGCGGTCACGGTCTTGCCCGACGGATCGACGAAGGCGATCTCGCCCAGGCTGACGTCGATGCGCACGCCCTCCTTGTCGACGCCGATGGTGGCCTCGCTGCGCCCGCCCGGCACCCGGGTGATGCCGAAGGGGGTGAGCACGGTCAGGACCACGCTGGGCGCCGCCTCGGTCGAGCGCGACACCACCCGGCCGCTCTCCAGCTCGGCCACCCACTGGCCGTCGCGGCGGTGCAGCTTGAACCGGGTGTTGGGGCCGACCTCGATCTGCCGGCCCGGCCCCACCCGCACCACCGCGCCGCCCTCGGGGCTGGTGACGAACAGCTCGCCCTCGACGCCCTCGTGGCCGGTGTAGGGGACCCGCCCGCCGTCGGGCAGCTCGCGCCAGAGCTGACCGCTGGTGGGGGTGACCATCAGCGGCGGCTCGGGCTCGACGGGCGCGGCTGCCTGGCGCCGGCAACCGGCCAGCGCCAGCAGCAGCAACAAGCGGGCGGCGCGCCTCATCGCTCGGCCTGGAGATCCACGTTGTAGATGTTCTGCTCGCCGGCGCCCGCGCGCACGCTCTTCTTCTGGGTGACGAACCCGGGCGCCTCGATGGTCAGGGTGTAGCGCCCGGCCGGCACCTCGAAGCGGAAGCGCCCGCGCTCGTCGGCGTCGGCGGCCAGCGACGGCTCGAGCAGGCGCACCTTGGCCGGCACCGGCTTGCCGTCCTCGCCGCGCACGAGGCCAATCAGCACCGCGGGCGCGGGGGCCTGGGCCAGGCGCAGGGTGATCTGCACCGTCACCTCTCCGCCCGGCGGCACCGAGACCACCTCCTGCGAGGGGACCAGATCGGCGCGCGACAGGTTCACCCGCACCAGCCCGGGCGGCACCTCGCCGAGCGCGAAGCTGCCGTCGGCCCCGGTCCTGGTCGAGGGCCCGTCCACCGCCGCCACCGCCACGCCGGCGAGCGCGTCGCCCGCCTGCAGCCGCACCACGCCCCGGATGCGCCCGCGGGCCGGCTGGACGATCTCCTCGCGCGGGGGCGGCGCCGCCCGGCGCGCGTTGTGGGGCGTGGCCCGCACCCCGAAGGCGATCTGGTGGCGCAGCTGCTGGACGCTGACGCCGCTCTCGTCGGCGGTGGTGTTGCCCAGCTCGTAGCTGACCAGCGCGCCCAGGCGAAAGTCGGCGACCCGCACCCGCCCGATGGTGGCGCCGATCCCGGCCGCCAGCCGGCGCACCGAAACGTCGGTGCCGTGGTAGCTGCCGCCGAACGAGATCGGCACTGCCCGCCCGCTCAGCTCCAGCGTCAGGGCGTCGTGGGGCGCCACCGCCACCAGCGCCGCGATCACCGGCCCGTGGGCGCGCAAGGTGTCGGTGCTGGCGGGGAGGCTGCCGTCGGCGCCGGGCACGCGTCCGAGCGGCACCTGCAGGAAGCCGTAGCCCAGCTGGGCCTCGAGCAGCACCTGCCCGTCGCCCGGGTGCAGGCGCCCCGCCGCGGCCCCGTGCGCCTCGAGCCCGGTGGCCGCCACCGACGAGCCACCCGAGTCGGTGCGCAGGGCGAAGCGATCCAGCTCGACCCGCCCGGCGAAGCCGATGGGCGAGCGCCCGTGGAACCAGGCCCCGCCGAGCACGAAGTCCGACAGGGCCGTCCCGCGCGCGCCGATGCGGGCGGCGTCGGTGGTGAGGGTGTCGTGACGAACGCCCAGGCCCGCCCGCAGATCGAGGCGGAAGCGGGCCGCCTCGGCGATCGGTTCACGCTCGCCGATCGCCGCTTCCTGGGCCGAGGCCGGTCGCGTCGCCGCGAGCAGGCTGGCAAACGCCATTAGATGGGGGAGGCGCATGGATTGAAGACCACAGGGGAAAATCGGCTGCGCGCGGCGCCAGCTTGATGACGCGCGGCAGAGCGAAGAATAGATCCCCGGACCGGGCCGCCGCCACTTAACGGGGTCGCGGCCCTCCTCCCCCGAGCCGTCCGCGGCGCGGGGGAGGTCGGGAGGGGGCGCCCCTCCTCGAGCAAGTGCCACGCTCCAGCGATCCGGAGACTCTACGGCCCGGGCTCGGTGTACTCGGTGGTATCGGGCGGCAGCGGCTCGGAGGGGTCGTAGCGTAGCCAGAGGCCGCCGGCGGCCAGCCCGACCACGGTGACCAGCGCCGCCAGGGCCGCCCAGGTGAGGCGGCGGCTGCGCTTGGGCAGGGTCACGCGGCGGCTGACGTTCCAGACCCACTGGGCCGTGGCGGCGTCGATGGCGCGGCCCAGGCGGACCCCGGCGCCGGCCAGGCGAGGCACGCGGCGGGTGAAATCGGCGGCCACCTCGCGCTCGAGGGCGCAGGCGGGGCACTCGAGCTCATGGTGCAGCAGGCGCTCGCGATCGGCGGGTGACAGGGCCCCGATCCGCTCCAGGTCCCGCAGGGCCTCGGGGTGCAGCTCGACGCCGGGACCCAGCTCGCTGCCCAGCTCTTCCAAGAGCTGGCGCTTGGCGGTGCGCAGGCGGCTGCGGACGGCGGCGGCGGGGAAGCCCATGAACTCGGCGATCTGGTCGACGCCCAGGCCAGCCAGCACGCGCAGCCCCAGCACCTCGGCCTCGTCGTCGGGCAGCGTGGTCAGCAGGCGCGAGAGCATGCGCCGCTGCTGCTCGCGGGCCAGGTGCTCGGACGAGAGGCGGAAGTACCAGGGCACCCGCGGCGTCTCGTCCTCCTCGGGCGCGAGCACATCGTACGCGGCCGGCGACCACTTCCAGGCTTCCAGGGCGCGGCGGAGCGAGACGAAGGCCGCCAGCTGCCCCAGCTCGAGCTCGTCACCGGTGACCGGCAGCGCGCGCAGGAAATCGACCAGGCTCTCCTGCACCAGGTCCTCGGCGTCGGGGTGGCGGCGGCCCAGCACCAGCCCGACCACGCGCGAGACCGTCGGCGCAACCACCGCCAGCAGCGACCGCACCGCCTTCTCGTCGCCACACTCCGCCGCGCGGATCTTCCGCGCCAGCCGGCTGGCCTGCCGAACGGGCTCTGCGTCGAACGAGCCGGAGTTTCTCGGTTGCATGTCTGTCGTGATTGAGTGGCTCGGCAGGGCGGCCGTCGTTCAATTTTGGGTCGACGGTGTCGAGACGGGGCCTCGTATACCAACCCTCCACCGCTGCATCCAGCACGGAAACGGTTCGAACGATTTGTTTACACCGTCGATACCCCCGCGTTTTCGTGCGATCACGAACAGATTGACCGGACGCGCTTCAAATTGGCACGAATTGAGCGCGGTTGCGTGTAACTGGATCGGTGTGATCCGGCTGGATCGGCGCGATCCGGCTGATACGCCGATCGGCAGACGGCGCTGGGCTCACTCGAACGGGTGAGGCGCCGGGGCCGGCGAGACTCCTAGGCCTCGGCCGTTGTCAGCGGGCCAGGGCTGACAGCGCGCCGTCGCCCAGGCGCTCGGCGAGCTGGGCGCGGTAGAGGCTCTCGGGGCGCGGGGCCTGGCTGGCGTCGTAGCTGCCGCTGCCGACCGCCTCGGCGGCGGCGCTGCCGATCACCCAGTTCTGCGCGGTGGGCGGGTTGTCGATGTTCATGCGCCCGGCCTCGCTGTTCCAGACCACGCAGTTGGCGCCGGCCCAGCCACCGCCACGGCCGCCGTTGCGCATGCGCATGGTGATCTCGCCGCTGGGGTCGCCCGCGGGATCGAGCAGGTGGACGTTGTCGAGCAGCAGGCCCGAGGTCCAGCGGTTGGGCGAGAGCACGGGCGAGCGAGCGACCGCGGTCAGCTCGAGCACCACGTTGGGGCCCGCCGAGCGCGAGAGCGTGCCGAGCGCGTGCCGGGCGCCCACCGAGCGGGCGCGCACCAGCAAGTTCTGCTGCCCGCCGAGCACGAAGGCGCGGCTCCAGCCCGGGGCGTCGGGCGCGGAGGTGTAGGTGACGTCGGCGACGGTCACCCACTTGCTGGTCTCCTCGAGGCTGATGAGGCCGCTCTCGTAGCGGTCGGTCTGCACCTCGCGCACCCAGGCGTTGGCCACGCCGTTCATCTCGATGAACATGCCGTCGCCGAGATCCGACTCGGGATCGAAGTCGGCCCGGCTGGCCAGGCGCTCGATGCCGATGCGCTGGGTGCGCTGGGGGAAGGTGAACTTGGTGACGGTGGCCTCGGTGAACTCGCGCTCGAGCGCGTTGGTGAGAGGCACGTCGAGGGTGATGCGGTTGCCGTCGATGGCGGTGATCCGGCGCTCGAAGTGCAGGCCCGAGCCGACCCGCCAGGTGACCGCGCCCGCGTCGCCCCGCCGCGGGGCCACCCGATCCATGCCGATGAGGGCCAGCCACTGGGGCGAGAAGGGCCGCTGCACCACCACCTCGTCGTCGACGTGCAGCCCCTCGGCGCTGTCCACCTCGACGGTGCGCGCGCCGACCGGCACGTAGACGTCGGTGATGCGATGAGCGGCCCCCACCAGGGTGCGGGCGTCGTCGGGCCCGGCGATGATCACGGGCCGGGCCACCCCCACCGCGCGCAGGACGGTGGCGCGATCGCCCTTCGAGCCCTGCCCGCGCAGCACCACCCCCGGCTGCATCAGCCGAAGCGAGCCGCGCAGGGTGAAGGTGCCGCTCGACAGCTCGACCGCTCCCCGGAAGCCGTTGGCGTCGGCGGGCCGGGCCGCCGTCGCGTCGATGGCGGCCTGGATGGCGGGCGTATCGTCGCCGCTCTTGCCGGGCGAGAGCATGGCGCTGCCGCGCTCGCGGGCCACGAAGGGGAGCGGCACCCCGCCCCCGCGGTAGCCGGCGTGCGAGAAGTCGGGCAAGCGGTTGCCGAAGCCGTCGCGGCTGTAGCCGAGGCAGCCGGCGCGATCGACCCAGGTCCAGGGATCGGCGCCGCTGTCGTCCTTGCGGGGAATGGCCGCGGGCAGCTCGCCCCGGCGATCGCAGTGAGCGTCGACGATGGCGCTGCCCGACCCCGACTCGCTCGGGCCCGGACCGAGGCGGCTGGGCAGGCCGGCCGGCGCCGCGCTCAGCGCCAGCGACTGCGCCCGCGCCTGCAGATCGCCTGGCATCGCCTGCCGCCCGCGCCCCACCCGCCAGAAGCCGTCCGAGGCGCGCGCCACCAGGGTCTCGCCGGCCTTGATGCGCAGGCCGTCGCGCTGGGGGAAGGGTCCGTGCACGGTGACCGCGCCGGCCAGGGCCGCCACCGACAGGCTGGAGGCCGCGGGCGACCAGCTGACGTCCACCTCACCCGCCGGGACCGAGAGGCTGTAGGGCCCGGCCTCGACCGACCAGTCGGCGCGCGGTCGCGCGGCCACCCGCAGGTGGGCCCCGCCGTCGTCGAGGCGCAGCCGCGCCCCGCGGTGGCTGGTCGAGACCACTTTCAGATGGGCGGCGGTGTCGGCGCTCACCACCGTGCCGTCGGAGAAGCGCAGCTTCTTGTCCGCCGCTCCCGGCGCCCGCTCGACGGAGTAGCGGAGGGCCGGCCCCGACAGCCGGGCCGAGCGGGCCAGCGCCACGGCGCCCACCGCCACCAGGCTGGCGCCCGCCAGCAACAGGGCCGGACGGCTCCACAGCAGGCGCGGGCGGAATAGACCCCGCCGCACGACGGAGGGGGCCAGAGGGACCGGATCGCCGTTGCGTCTGGTCGAGAAACCGTTTCGAACGATCGATCCGAGCAGGAAGTGGGGGTGCTCACCGTCCCGGGGTGGGGGCGAGCGACGGTTCACCGCTCGGTTCTCCCTCGCTCCGTACGAGCGACCGCACCTGGACGGCTCTCGACGTACTCCGAGAGCACGGGGTCCCGGCTCATCATGTGATTTACACGTTTGGCCAGGCGATCCAGCCGCCGGCGCACGGTCGACACCGAGACGCCGAGCGCCTCGCTGATCTGCGCCTGCTCCAGCCCCTCGATGTAGCGGAGCACGTAGATGGTCCGGTCCATCACGTTCAGGCGATCGATGACCCGGTAGAGGTGGACGATCGCCTCGCGGGTCTCCGGCTCCATCTCGGTCGTGGTGGCGCCCATGATGGTGTCACCTAGAAGTGGCGCGAACCACCGGCGAACGCGCCTCCGTTTTATCTCTTCCTGCGCGCGGCGGATGGCGATGGCCATCACGAAGGGGCGAAGCGACTCGACCTTCTTCAGCTCTCCCACCTTGCTGAAGAAGCGCAGGAACACCTCCTGGGTGAGGTCCTGCAGATCGCCGCCGGGGCCCAGCATGCGCCGCAACGTGGTCTCGACCAGCGGGTGGAAACGCCGCCAGGCCAGGAGCGCAGCCTCGGATCGGCCCTCGATCAGGCTCCGCGCCAGGAAGACGTCGTCATCGGCGCTCACCTGAGCCGTCCTCGACCTTGCCTGTATCCGGTTCTTGAGATCAGCAGCCACCGAGTCGCCTGCCTGACAGGTCATCCAAGGTACCCCAGCGGGACCCGAACCGTCTACAGGCGAATGGGAACGATCTCTTCGGGACCAGTTCACCTGATACGAGCGTGCACATCGGTCACCTCCTATCCTCCGCGCAGGGGACCTCGGGATGGCCCGAGCGAGGGGGCACTCCATTCGTAGCTGCGAAAACGGTTCGGATATTCTCCGATTCGGCTCGTTCCCGCGTCGCAATTCGCTTGTCCGCGACGCGGCCCGGCCGACCTCGACGGCCGGCGTCGGCGGAATGGCCGGACCGGATGCGCGTGCGTTCGTGATAGCGTCCGCCGGATGTCGGCCGCCCCAGAGGCACTCGATCGGGCGCGGGCCAAGGCGTATCGCCGCCTGATCCCGCTGGTTTTCATCTCGTACGTCATCGCGTTCCTCGACCGGGCCAACGTCGGCGCGGCCGGCTCGGAGATGACGAGGAGCCTGCCTGGCTTCGACGACAACGTCTTCGGGATCGGGGCGGGGATCTTCTTCTTCGGCTACTTCCTGCTGGAGATCCCAGGCTCGCTCATCGTCGAGCGCTGGAGCGCGCGCAAGTGGATCAGCCGCATCATGGTCACCTGGGGGATCGTGGTCGCGGCCACCGCGATGGTGAAGACGCCGACCCACTTTTACTGGGCGCGCTTCCTGCTGGGCCTGGCCGAGGCCGGCTTCTTCCCCGGCGTGATCGTCTACCTGGCCCACTGGTTCCCTCGCCGCGACCGGGCCCGCGCCCTGGCCGGCTTCTTCGTCGCCGGCCCCATCGCCCTCATCATCGGAAACAACATCTGGAGCTTCATCATCGAGATCGGCACGGGCAGCCATCCGGCGGTGCTGGGCCTGAAGGGCTGGCAGTGGGTCTACATCCTGTCTGGCATCCCCGCGGTGCTGATGGGCGTGGTGGTGTTCTTCCGCCTGACCGACCGTCCCCGCGAGGCCCGCTGGCTGACCGACGACGAGCGCGAGGCCCTCGAGCAGGCGCTCGCGCGCGAACGCGCCGAGAACGCCGCCGTCCAGCAACACCCCGGGCTCGGCGCCCTGTTCAGGAACGGCCGGGTGGCCGCCACCATCGTCCTGCTGTCGCTGGCCTATTTCGCCGGCAACGCCGCCAACTACGGCGTCGACTTCTTCCTGCCAAAGATCCTGAAGAGCTGGTACGGCAACCGTTACGGGACGGGCACCATCCTGGTGTGGAGCTCGCTCCCCTACATCGTCATGCTGGCGGCGCAGATCTGGATCGGGCGGCGATCCGATCGCACCGGCGAGCGCTGGCTGCACGCGGCGGTGCCGGTGGTGCTGGGTGGCGTGGCCCTGGCCTTCGCCCCGTCCTCGCACGGGATCCTACCCCTGACCCTGGTGGTCTTCGGGCTGACCCTCGGCGGGATCCGCGGCTACCTGCCCGCCTTCTGGGCGCTGCCCAACCAGCTCTTGCAGGGGGCCGCGGCCGCCGGGGCCATCGGGTTCATCAACTCGTTCGGCAACCTGGGCGGCTACGTCGGCTCGCGCATCCTGGGCAAGGGCTCGAAGCTGACCGGGTCGTATGACATCGGCCTCTACATGCTGGCGGGGTGCGCGGTGCTCTCGGCGTCGATCATCTTCGCGTTGTGGCGGTGGCAGCGACGCCAGTCGTCCGTGGCGGCCCGCAGCGTCGAGCCGGTGGCCTCGTCAGTTGGGGTCTGACGCCGGAGGGTCGACCGGCTGGCCCTGCTCGTCGACGTAGATCAGCCGGTTCTCGCGCTGGGACCAGACCCGCGACAGCTTCGGCGCGCGCGCCAGCGGCGCCGGCTTGGTCGGTCGTGCCGCGGGGGCCACCGGGGCCGCGGGGGCCTTGACGACCGGCGGTGGGATCGGCGCCGGCGCGACGACGGGCGGCGGCTCCGCAGGCGGAGGCGTCTGCACCAGCACCGGCGGCGGGACGGCGGGAGGGGGAGCTGGCGAAACCGTGACCGAGTGGGCGTTGTGCGCTGACACCAGCGCGTGCACGCCGGCGCCCAGCACCAGGGTGGCGGCGGCGGTGACCAGCACCCGGCGCAGCCCGCGGTGGCGCACGCCCCAGGGCATCTTCAGGGTGGGATCGGTCAGCTCGTCGGCGGCGGGGGCGTGGGGATCCAGCGCCGCCTCCAGCGCCTCGAGGAAGGCCGCGGGCGTGGCGAAGCGGCCGTCCTCCCCCAGCAGGGTGGCGGCGCGGATCACCGAGGTGATCTGCGGGCTCGCGCGCAGCGGGGTCAGCAGGCGATCCGCCAGCGCCGCCAGCGCGGCGATGTCGGCGGCGATCTCCCGCCGCGCGGCCGGCACCGTGCGCTGGCCCGGGCTCATGGTCGGTGCGCCGTCGAAGACCGAGGCCGCGCGCAGCCAGCGGTAACCGAACCCGCGCAGCCGGGGGAAGCCGAGCGCGTGCTGGGAGATCTCGACCAGCATCACGTCGTCGGCGGTCAGGGCGCCGTGGCTGACGCCGGCGTCGTGCAGGCAGCCGAGCGCGTGGGCCAGGCCCGCCAGCAGATCCATGGCCGCGTCGGTGGGCGCCACATGGCCGCGCGCCAGCCAGCGGCCCAGGCTGATCCCCACCGGCCGCTCGTAGATGATGACCGGCGAGCCGTCGGGCTGGGCGCCGATCTCCAGCACCTCGAGCAGGCAGGGGTGCCGCAGCTGCGCCGCCGCGGCCAGGTCGCGGCGGAAGGCGTCCAGCCAGGACCCGGCGCTCGAGGCGTGGAGCACCTCGAGGAAGGACCTGCACCCGTCCGGACTGACCGCCTCGTAGATCTGCGAGACCGCCGTCGCGTGAACCTTCTGGGTGACCTGGAAGTGGTGAGACGCCAAGAGCCCCCTCCCTCGACGAAACTAACGAACGCTACTACCAGCAGGAACGGGAGGGAAATCGATTGTTCCCCTGGGAACTTCAGGCCCGCGTCAACGTTTCCAGCCGCTTGCAAGCCTTTTCCCGCACTTCGAGTGCAAGCTGGCGGCGCGCCCGGGGCGGGAGGCACCCCAGCGCGGCCAGCTCGTCCGCGCCCGCGGGGTCGTGCAGGGGTGCGCCGGCGCGGGCCAGGGTGGCGCGCAGATCGGCGTTGCCGACCGAGAGGGTCCAGGCGAGGACGTCCCAGGCGAGCTGAGCGTGGCGGGCCTCGTCGGCGGCGATCTCGCCCAGGGCCGCGCGCAGCTCGGGCGAACGGGCCCCCTCCGCCTCGCGGGCCAGGCTGGCCGCCGCCACCGCCTCACCGAGACAGCCGTCGAGCCAGCTCTCGACGGCAAGCCGGGCCAGCCCCGCGGCGCCCGCGACGGCCGGGCGGCGATCGAGGGCGGGCGGTTCGAGCGAGATCGCCCGGCGGGCCAGGGCCGCCGTCACCCCGGCGGCGACGGCGGCGTGGCGGATCTCGTCCTCGGCCGCGGCCCGCGCCCCGGCCACCAGCGGCTCGGGCGCGCCGCAGGCGCGCAGCTCGTCGGCCAGCTCGCAGAAGGCGGGCGCCGAGGCCCACTCGGCGCAGGCACGCCCGGCCCAGGCGGCGGTGGCGCAGGATGAATCCGCGGGCCCATCGACCAGCACCGCCGCTGGCAGCAGCGCCCGGCCGCCCCCGCGGCGCAGGGGCCGCCCCTCGACCGCGCAGCCGCGGTTGAACGACAGCGGCATGCGCACGCCGGCGCCCGCCGAGAACTGCCGGGTGACCGCGTAGGCGAGCCGGCCCCGCATCAGGCTGAGGAAGGCCCCCTCGAAGCCGGGCTCGGCGTGGAACCCCGGATCGCGGCCCAGGCGAACGCCCAGCGACAGATCGGCGGCCACCTCGGTGTAGAAGTTGCTGCGCATCAGCTCGGGCCCCACCGCCAGCCGCACCTGATCCCAGCCGATGATCTCCACGCGGCCGAGCGCGCCCACGAACTGCCGGGAGCCGTAGCCGCA
>Ga0134123_10001172_pt1 | contig 17214 bp, 15 predicted proteins | sample KB303_FD_96460 | JGI IMG/M metagenome (GOLD analysis project Ga0134123, IMG submission 96460) | Terrestrial soil microbial communities without Nitrogen fertilizer from Kellogg Biological Station, Michigan, USA - KB3-0-3 | ecosystem: Environmental > Terrestrial > Soil > Unclassified ...
ACGAAGTTCTGGTCCATGCGCACGACTTCTGCGGTGATGACTTCGCCGATGCGCATTTCCTGGCGCGTCAGGCTTTCTTCGAACAGGGCCTCGAAGGATTCGGGGGCGGGGGCGGACTTGGATACGGACTTCGACACTGCGGGAGAAACGCTTGCCATGGAGTAAGTTTAAAAAGCCTTCATATCCGCGGGCTTGCGATCAGCCTCGCGGGTTGGGTTACAAAAATGGAAAGCAGACCTACCGCTTCCCGCCTGTTCTTTCCCGGTACTTGTTCAGCACCTGGTCGACAACTTCATCGACCGTCAGATCCGAAGAATCGAGAGACACCGCATCGGCTGCCGGCTTGAGCGGCGCCACCGCGCGGGCGGCGTCTCGCTTGTCCCGTTCCTCAAGAGCACTGGAAAGGGCCGCGAGATTAACACTGTTTCCCTTGTCTATCAACTGCTTATACCTACGCTGGGCCCGTACCGCAACGCTGGCCGTCAGGAACACTTTGAGGACCGCATCCGGGAACACGACCGTGCCCATGTCGCGGCCATCGGCTACCAAACCGGGTGGTTTCCGGAAAGCCCTTTGGCGCTCCAGCAATGTTTCCCGGACCGCCGCCACACCCGCTATTACGGAGGCATCTCTTCCGACCTTCTCATTTCGGAGGGCCTCTGTAACATCTTTATTATTAAGGAGAATTTTACCAATGGAGAATTCGACCTTCATGTTTCTCGCCGCCTCGACGGGATTTTCCAAGCCGTTGAGGGCGACCAGGCGATACAGCGCACCGCTCTCCAGATAGTGAAAGCCCAGGGCGGCGGCGACCTTAGCAGCGACTGTCCCTTTGCCAGACGCCGTGGGGCCGTCGATGGCGATCACCGGAACGCTCATTTTGTGATGCCGGCGAGCACCGCGAAATATTCGGGGAAGGTCTTGGCCACGCAAAGCGGGTCGTTGATCCTCACCGGCACCCCGCCCAGCGCCACGAGCGAAAAGCACATCGCGATGCGGTGGTCGTCATAGGTATCGATCGCGACACCCGGCTTGAGTTTCGCGGGCGGCGTGATTTTCAGGAAGTCGGGCCCTTCCACCACCGTGGCGCCCAGCTTCCGCAGTTCGGTCGCCATGGCGGTGATGCGGTCGGTTTCCTTCACCTGCCAGCTGCCGATATTGCGGATCGTGCTCGGGCCATCGGCAAACAGGGCGGCGACCGCGGCCGTCATCGCCGCATCCGGAATGTGGTTCAGGTCGAGGTCGATCGCACGCAGGCGAGACCCCCCGCCTGCCGGCCCGGTCACTTCGATCCAGTCGGGGCCGAACTCGACGCGCGCACCCATCTGCTGCAGCACTTCGCAGAAGCGCACGTCGCCCTGGATGCTGTCGCGTCCGACGCCGATCACCTTGACCGGTCCGCCGGAGATCGCGCCGGCGGCGAGGAAGTACGAGGCCGACGAGGCATCGCCCTCCACCAGTATCTCCTTCGGCGCGATGTACGAATGGCCGGGCACTTCGAACGACTGCCATGCGCTCACGCGCACGTCGGTGCCGAACTTGTGCATCATGTTGAGCGTGATCGTCACGTAGGGCTTGGAGATCAGCTCGCCCTCGACCTCGATGGTGCCGCCGCCCGCCAGCGGCAGCGCAATCAGCAGGCTGCTCAGGTACTGCGAAGACACGTTGCCGCGGATCCTGAGGTGCCCCTCGACGCGGATGTTTCCCGGATGGATCGCGAGCGGCGGGAAACCCTCCTTGCCGACGTAGTCGATGCGCGCCCCGATCGAGCGCAGCGGCTCGACCAGGTCGCGGATCGGGCGCTGGTGCATGCGCGGCACGCCCGACAGGCGGTATTCGCCGCCCGAGAGCGCCAGCACCGCGGTCAGCGGCCGGAACGCGGTGCCCGCGTTGCCGAGGAACAGTTCCTTCTTGCGGCTCGGGATCACGCGCGAGCCGGTGACCTTGATGTCGGCGAAGTTGCGCGAGTCGATCTTGATGTCGAGCTTTTGCAGCGCGTCCAGCATCACGCGCGTGTCGTCGGCATCCAGCAGGCCCTTGACATGCGTTTCGCCGGCGGACAGGGCCGCCAGCAGCAGCACGCGGTTGGAAATGCTTTTCGAGCCCGGCAGCCGGACCGTGCCGGAAGCCCGGCGGATCGGGTCCAGCGCGATGAATTTCATTCGTACTCTCCGTTCAGCCACTTCTCGCGCGCGGCACGCGCCTGCGCAAAGAGCTTCTCCAGCGACGCGGCATCCGCGTTCTCGAGCATCGCTTCAATGGCTTTCAGGTTCTTTGCATAGGAATGCAATTCCAGCAGCAGCAGGTCCCGGTTCGCCACGCTGATGTCCCGCCACATCTCGGGATGGCTGGAGGCGATGCGCGTGAAATCGCGGAAACCGCCCGCGGCATAGCCAAACAGCTGCGCCGAATTGGGCCGCTTGCTGACGCCGTCCACCAGCGCATAGGCGAGCAGATGGGGTAGATGGCTCACGGTCGCGAAGATGCCGTCGTGCTGCTCCGGCGTCATGCGCGAGACGCGCGCGCCTATCGCGCTCCAGAGCGCGTCAATCGCGTCGATGTCCTGCGGACTGTTTTCCTCGAGCGGCGTGAGCACCACGCGGCGGCCCCGGAACAGCGCGGGATTCGCCGCCGCCGCCCCGCTGTGTTCCGCGCCGGCGATCGGATGCGCGGGCACGAAGCGGCTGACCTTCCCGCCCAGGCCTTTCCTGGCAGCGGAGACCACGTCGCGCTTGGTGCTGCCGGCATCCATGACCAGCGTATTTGGTGCCAGGTCCGGACCCATCGCGAGGAAAATTTTCTCGAATTGGGCGACGGGAGCCGCAACCAGCACCAGATTCGCGCCCCGCAGGGCTTTCGCCATGTCGGTCTCGATGGAATCGACGGCGCCGCGCTCCAGCGCGGTTTTGAGGTTGGCGGCGCCGCGCCCGACTCCGACGACGTGCCCGCAGAGCTTTTTTTCCCTGGCCGCCAAGGAAAACGAACCGCCGATCAGCCCGACTCCGATGATCGCGACGCGCTCGAAGAACATCATTCCTTCAGGCTGGCGGCGAGCGCGGCGAGCAGGCGCTCGTTTTCCTGCGCGGTGCCGACCGTGATGCGAAGGTGTTCGGGCAATTGGTAGCCGGCCACCGGGCGCACGATCACGCCGCGCTTGAGCAGCCGCCGGAATACCTCGTTCGCCTTGCCCACGCGCACCGTGATGAAATTGCCGTAGGACGGAATCCACTCGAGGCCGAGCCTGGAAGCCCCCTCCTCGATCTGCCGCAGGCCGCTGAGGTTCTCGGCGTAGCTGCGCGCGACGAACTCCATGTCATCGAGCGCCGCGGTCGCGGCGGCAAGCGCGATGCTGTTCACGTTGAAGGGCTGGCGCACGCGGTTCATCACGTCCGCGACCGACGGATGCGCCAGCGCGTACCCGACCCGCAGCCCCGCCAGCCCGTAGGCCTTCGAGAAGGTGCGCGTCACGACCAGGTTCGGATGGCGCTTGAGCCATTTGACCGTTTCGCCCTTCAGTTCCGGCGACAGGTACTCGTTGTAGGCCTCGTCCACGACCACGATGACCCGCTCGGGCACGCGCTTGAGGAACGATTCGAGTTCCGCGGGCCGCAGCATGGTGCCGGTCGGATTGTTCGGGTTCGCGACCCAGACGACGTAGGTCTCGTCGTCGATCGCCGTGAGCATCGCCTCGAGGTCGTGCCCGTAGTTCTTCGCCGGCACCGCGCTGCCGCGCGCGCCGCGCGCCTGCGTCGCCAGCGGATAGACCGCGAAGCAATGCTGCGCATACACCGCCGACCGCCCGGGCCCGAGGAAGGCGAGCGCGACCAGCTCGAGCACGTCATTGGAGCCGTTGCCGAGCACGATTGCCCCCATGTCGACGCCGTAGCGGCGCGACAGGGCAAGTTTCAGGTCGTGCCCGTTGCCGTCGGGATAGCGCGCGATATCGGCCAGCGCCGCGTCGATCGCCGCGCGGGTGCGCGGGCCGATGCCGCGCGGATTTTCGTTGGAGGCGAGCTTGATGATGTTCTCCTCCTTCAGGCCGAGTTCGCGCGCCAGCTCCGAGATCGGCTTGCCCGGCTGGTAGGGCGCGATCGAGCGCACATACGAGGGGGAGAGTTCGCAGGGATCCATCTTCATGGCGGTGCCTCAGTTCGACGCGATGGGATAGGAACCCAGGATCTTGAGGAACGGCGCGCGCGCCTTGAGCTCGCCGATCGCGGCGGCCACCCTGGCGTCGGCCTGGTGGCCTTCGACGTCGACGAAGAACACGTATTCCCAGCGCGCCGAGCGCGCCTTCGCCGGGCGCGATTCGATGCGCGACATGCTCACGCCGTTGGCCGCCAGCGGCGAAAGCAGCGCGTGCACCGAGCCGGGCTTGTTTTCGGCGGACATCACGAGCGAAGTACGGTCCTTGCCCGTGGGCTCGGGATCGACCTGGCCGAGCACCAGGAAGCGCGTGGTGTTGTTCGGATCGTCCTCGATCCCGCTGCCCAGGACCTTGAGCTTGTAGAGCGCCGCGGCGGCCTCGCCCGCGATCGCGGCGGCAGCCTTCTCCTTCGCGGCGCGGCGTGCCGCTTCGGCGTTGGAAGCGACCGGAATGCGCTCGGCGCTCGGCAGGTGCTGTCCGAGCCAGCGGTTGCATTGCGCCAGCGACTGGGCATGGGAGTAGACCTTCCTGATCTGCTTCATGCCCTTGGCCCGCGAAAGGAGATTCTGCCTGACCTGCAGATCGACTTCGCCGCAGATCCTGAGCGGCGTCGTGAGCAGCAGGTCGAGCGTGCGGCCGACGGCGCCATCGGTGGAATTCTCCGCCGGCACGACGGCGAACTGGCTGGCGCCGGATTCGGCGCTGCGGAACGCCTCATCGATGGACGCGGTCGGCTCGCCCGCCACGGCGTGGCCGAAATGCTGGCGCACCGCCTGCTCGCTGAAGGTTCCCTGCGGGCCGAGGTAGGAAACGCGGATTTCCTGCTCGAGCGCGCGGCAGGCGGAAATCACTTCGCGGAACATGCCGCGCGCATGGTCGGGCATGCGCCGCAGTATTTCGCTCTCGCGCTCGGGCCGGTACGCAGGGGCTTTCCCCTTCAGCCTGCCCACCTCGCGCGCGAGGTCCATGCGCCGCTTGAGCAGCCCGAGCAGCTCGTCGTCGAGCGTGTCGATCTGCGCGCGCAAAGTCTTGATGCTCTTCTCGCTCATTTCGCGACGGGCAGGTAACGGACCGCGAGGACGCCCTTGATGGCGCACAACTCCTTGATCGCGTCGTCGGGCACCGGGCTGTCCACGTCGACCAGGGTGTAGGCCATGTCGCCCTTCGATTTGTTGAGCATGTTGTGGATGTTGATCTTGCGCCGGCCCATCGCGTTCGAGATGCTCGCCAGCATGTTCGGCACGTTGGCGTTGGCGATCGCCAGGCGGTAGGGCGACTCGCGCGGCATCTGCGCGTTCGGAAAATTCACCGCGTTCTCCATGTTGCCGTCGACAAGATACGAGGTGAGCTGGTCGCAGACCATGACGGCGCAATTGTCTTCCGCTTCGCTGGTGGAGGCGCCCAGGTGCGGCAGCGCCACGACGCCGGGCCTGCCGATCAGCTCCGCTGACGGAAAGTCGGTCACGTAGCAGCGCAGTTTCTTCGATGCCAGCGCCTTGAGCACGGCGGCGTCGTCCACCACGCCGTCGCGCGAAAAATTGAGCAGCACCGCACCCGGTTTCATGAGGCCGATGTTCTTCGCGTTCACCAGGTTGCGCGTCTTTTCCACCAGCGGCACATGCAGCGTGACGAAATCGCTCGCCCTGAGCAGTTCGTCCACCGAATTCGCCTTGCGCACCTGCGCGGGCAGGCCCCAGGCCGCGTCCACCGTGATCTCCGGATCGTGCCCGAGGACATTCATGCCAAGCCGGATCGCGGCGTCGGCGACCAGGCTGCCGATCTTCCCAAGGCCGATCACGCCGAGCGTATGGCCGGGCAGTTCGACGCCTGCGTAGGCCTTCTTGCCCCCTTCTACCTTTTTCTCCAGTTCTGAATCCTTCAGATCCAGATTGCGGACAAAGTCCAGGGCGGGAGCAAGGTTCCTCGCCGCGATCAGCAGGCCCGCGACAACCAGTTCCTTCACCGCGTTGGCGTTGGCGCCGGGCGCGTTGAACACCGGCACCCCGAGCTTCGAGAGCTCTTTCACCGGGATGTTGTTGACGCCCGCGCCGGCGCGTCCGACCGCCTTGAGATTCTTTTCGAACTTCATCTCGTGCATATCCGCCGAGCGCACCAGGATCACGTCCGGCGCCTTTGCATCCTTGACCACGTCGAAGTGCTCCGCCGGCAGGCGCTTCAGTCCCACCTGCGCGATCGGGTTCAGCGTCACCACCTCGAACTTTTTTCCGCCCTTAGCCACGGCGCGCTCCGAATTCCTTCATGTACCCGACCAGTTGCCGCACGCCCGCGGCCGGCATCGCGTTGTAGATCGACGCGCGCATGCCGCCCACCGAGCGGTGGCCTTTTAGCTGCACCATGCCCTCCTTCTCGGCGCCCTTGAGGAATTCCTCGTCGAGCTTCGCGTCGGCCAGCGTGAAGGGCACGTTCATGCGCGAGCGGTCCTCCTTCGCCACGGGGTTGCGGTAGAACGAGCTGGCGTCGAGGAAGTCGTACAGCAGCTTCGCCTTCTCGACGTTGCGCTGCTCGATCGCGGCGACGCCGCCCTGCGACTTGAGCCACTTGAACACCAGGCCGGCGACGTATATCGCGTAGGTCGCCGGCGTGTTCAGCATCGAATCGGCCGCGGCCTGCGCCTTGTAATCCATCACCGAGGGCGTGCCCTTCTGCGCCTTGCCGATCAGGTCCTCGCGCACGATCACGATCGTCAGGCCGGCGGGACCGATGTTCTTCTGCGCTCCGGCGTAGATCAGGCCGAACCGCGACACGTCGAGCGGGCGCGAGAGAATATGCGACGACGCGTCGGCGACGAGTGGGATGTTCTTGTCTATTTTTGGAACTTCATGGAATTCAACACCGCCGATCGTTTCATTCGAGCAATAGTGAACGTATGCAGTATCGGGCCTGACGTTCCAATTCTTCGGCGCGTACGTAAATCCCTTGTCCTCGGAACTCGCGGCGATGTGCACATCGCAGTAGGCGCGCGCCTCCTTGATCGCGCGCCCGGCCCACTCGCCGGTGGCGATGAAGTCGGCCTTGCCCTTGCCGGCGAGCAGGTTCATCGGGATCTGCGCGAACTGCAGCGTGGCGCCGCCCTGGAGGAACAGGACCTTGTAGCTCTTCGGGATCGCGAGCAGCTCGCGCAGGTCTTTTTCCGCCTCCGCGGCGATCGACATGAATTCCTTGCCCCGATGGCTCATCTCCATCACGCACATGCCGCTGCCGCGCCAGTCGAGCATCTCGTCGCCGGCGCGCGCGAGAACTTCCTCGGGCAGCACGGCCGGCCCCGCGCTGAAATTGAAGATCCTGGCCATGTCAGTGGATCGTCGGGCCTTCGGGCGCCGGCGCAACCGGCGCCTCGGGTTCCGAGCCGCCGTTGCCGTGCTCTCCTCCGCCGCCGTTGCCGTTCTCCCCCGCCGCGCCGTTGCCATCGTCGGCGCGATCCTCGATGCGCGCGATGCCGGCCAGCTTCTCGCCTTCCGACAGCGCGATCAGCGTCACCCCCTGCGTCGAGCGTCCCATCTCGCGGATTTGCGCCACCGCGGTGCGGATCAGCACGCCGCCGGTGGAAATCAGCATCACCTCGTCGTGGTCGTCGACCAGGACGGCGCCCACGAGGGCGCCGTTGCGCTCCGAGGCCTGGATCGCGATCATGCCCAGGCCGCCGCGGCCGTGCTTGGTGTATTCGGAGATCGGCGTGCGCTTGCCGTAGCCGTTCTCGGTGGCGGTGAGGACGGTCTGCTTTTCGTCCTTCGCTACGAGCATGCAGACCGTTTTCCAGCCGCCGCCTTCGGGCAGGCGCATGCCGCGCACGCCGGTCGCAGTGCGGCCCATCGGGCGCACGTCTTCCTCGTGAAAGCGGATCGCCTTGCCTTCCGAGGAGAACAGCATCACGTCGTAGCTGCCGTCGGTGAGCGCGACGCCGATCAGGTAGTCGCCCTCGTCCAGGCCGACCGCGATGATGCCGGAGGGCCGCGGCCGCGAAAAATCGGACAGCGGCGTTTTCTTCACCGTGCCCTGCGAGGTCGCCATGAACACGAAGTGGCTCTCGTCGAACTCCTTCACCGGCACCACGGCGGTGATCTTCTCGCTCTCCTCGAGCGGGAACATGTTGACCATCGGCTTGCCGCGCGACGTCGAGCCGCCCTGCGGCACCTCGAACACCTTGAGCCAGTACAGGCGCCCACGGTTGGAGAAGCACAGCAGGAAGTCGTGCGAGTGCGCGACGAACATGCGCTCGATGAAATCGTCGTCCTTGGTGGTGGCCGCGGTCCGGCCGCGCCCTCCTCGTCTTTGTGCCCTGTAGTCCGCCAACGGCTGCGACTTGACGTAGCCGCCGTGCGAGAAGGTCACCACCATGTCCTGCGGCGCGATCAGGTCCTCGAGCGCGATGTCCTCGGCCACGGTGACGATCTCGCTGCGGCGCCGATCGCCGAATTCCTCCTTGATGTGCTTGAGCTCGCTTTCGATGATCGCGGCGATGCGCGCCGGCTTGTCGAGGATGTCGAGCAGGTCGGCGATCGCGAGCATCACCTCTTTGTACTCGTCGCGGATCTTGTCCTGCTCCAGGCCCGTGAGGCGCTGCAGGCGAAGCTCGAGAATGGCCTGCGCCTGCTCCTCGGACAGCCGGTAACCTTCCGGCTTCAGGCCGAACTCCACGCCCAGCCCCTCGGGCCGGTACTGCTCGTGCCCGCCAGCCACGCGCGCGAGCATTTCCTTGACGAGGTCGGAACTCCAGGACCGCGCCAGCAGTTCGCGCTTGGCGTCCGCCGGCGACGGCGCCTTCTTGATCAGCTCGATCACGTCGTCGACGTTTGAGAGCGCGACTGCCAGGCCTTCCAGTATGTGGCCGCGCTCGCGCGCCTTCTTCAGCTCGAACACCGTGCGGCGCGTCACCACCTCGCGACGGTGGGAGATGAACGCTTCCAGCAGCTCCTTCAGGTTCAGCACGCGCGGCTGGTTGTCCACCAGCGCGACCATGTTCATGCCGAAGGTGTCCTGCAGCTGGGTCTGCTTGAAAAGGTTGTTCAGCACCACTTCGGGCAGCTCGCCGCGCTTCAGTTCGATCACCACGCGGATGCCCTGCTTGTCGGATTCGTCGCGGATGTCCGAAATGCCCTCGAGCCTTTTCTCGGTCACCTGCTCGGCGATGCGCTCGAGCAGCGCCTTCTTGTTCACCTGGTACGGCAGTTCGTCGACCACGATCATCTGGCGGTCGTTCTTGCCCGGGATGTCCTCGAAATGGGTGCGCGCGCGCATCACCACGCGGCCGCGTCCCGTACGGTAGCCCTCGTGGACTCCGGCGATGCCGTAGATGATTCCCGCGGTCGGAAAGTCGGGCGCCGGCATCAGCTTGATCAGTTCCTCGATCGCGCAGCCCGGCGCCTGCAGTACGTGCAGGCAGGCATCCACCACCTCTGACAGGTTGTGCGGAGGAATGTTGGTCGCCATGCCCACGGCGATGCCGGAAGAACCATTCAGCAGCAGGTTCGGGATCCTGCTCGGCAGGACGGTGGGCTCGCGCTCCTTGCCGTCGTAGTTGTCGACGAAATCGACCGTTTCCTTGTCGATGTCGGCCAGTAGCTCGGCCGAAAGCCGCTCCAGCCGGCACTCGGTGTAGCGGTAGGCCGCCGCGTTGTCGCCGTCCACGGAGCCGAAGTTGCCCTGGCCGTCGACCAGCATGTAGCGCATCGAGAAATCCTGCGCCATGCGCACCAGCGCCTCATAGGTCGCGGTGTCGCCGTGCGGGTGGTACTTGCCCAGCACCTCGCCCACCACGCGCGCGCATTTCACGTAGGCGCGGTTCCAGACGTTGTTCGACTCGTGCATCGCGAACAGCACCCGGCGGTGCACCGGCTTCAGGCCGTCGCGCACATCGGGCAGCGCGCGCCCCACGATCACGCTCATCGCGTAGTCGAGGTACGACCGGCGCATCTCCTCTTCGAGACTGACCGGGAGCGTTTCCTTGGCGAAGGGTTCCATTTCGGCTCTTGTTTTTGGGAGGCTTGGAGGGGCCGTTCTGTGGCGCAAAAATCAGCTCAAATTTTATCATGCGGCGCGGTTAGAATTGACCGCAAATCCGTGCCTAAGAACAGCCTTCTTTGTCCGCGCTGGATCATTCCGGTTGAGCCCGCGGGCGCGGTGCTGGAGGACCACTGCGTCGCCCTGCGCGACGGCGTCATCGAGGCGCTGCTGCCGCGCGCCGACGCCGAAATGCGCTTTTCCTCCTATGAGAAAGTCGACCTGGGCGAACACGCGCTGATCCCCGGGCTGGTGAACGCCCATACGCACGCCGCGATGGCGCTGATGCGCGGCCTCGCCGACGACCTTCCGCTGATGCGCTGGCTGGAGGAGCACATCTGGCCCGCGGAAATGAAGCACGTGTCGCAGGCGTACGTGAAGGACGGCACGCTGCTCGCCTGCGCCGAGATGCTGCGCGGCGGCGTCACCTGCTTCAACGACATGTATTTTTTCCCCGAAGCGGCGCTGGAAGCGGCGCTCGAGGCCGGCATGCGGGTGTCGCTCGGCCTGATCGTGATCGAGTTTCCCTCGGCCTACGCTTCCGACCCCGACGACTACCTCGCCAAGGGCCTGGCATTGCGCGATCGCTGGCGCGACCACCCCATGGTGTCGTTCTGCCTCGCACCGCACGCGCCCTACACCGTGTCGGACGCGACCTTCGGCAAGATCGCCAGGCTGGCCGGCGAAGTGGAAGTGCCGGTGCATATCCACCTGCACGAGACCGCGGACGAAATCGCGCGCTCGCTCGCCGAGCACGGCGTGCGGCCGCTGGCGCGCCTGGAAAAGCTCGGCCTGCTTGGTCCGGGGCTGATCGCCGTGCATGCGGTGCATCTGAACGACGTCGAGATCGCGTTGCTGGCGAAGCACGGCGCTTCGGTTGCGCATTGCCCGTCGTCCAACCTCAAGCTCGCGAGCGGCTTCGCGCCGGTGGCCAGGATGGCGGCCGCGGGCATCAACGTGGCCATCGGTACCGATGGTTCGGCGAGCAACAACCGGCTGGACATGTTCGAGGAAATGCGGCTCGCGGCCCTGCTTGCCAAGGCGGTCGCGGGCGACGCCGAAGTCATGCCGGCACATGCGGCCCTGCACGCCGCGACGCTCGGCGGAGCGCGAGCGCTGGGACTGGAAACGCGCATTGGTTCGATCGCGCAGGGCAAGGCCGCCGACCTTGCGGCGGTGCGCCTGTCGGGCCCCGAACTTTCGCCCTGCTACGACCCGGTTTCGCACCTGGTCTATGCGGCCGGGCGCCACGATGTGAGCGACGTATGGATCGCGGGAAATCACCTGTTGCAGGGCGGAACAATGGCCGAATCGGCGCCGCATTTCCCCTTCAAGGACTTGGACACCCGTAGCAAGATGTGGCAGAATAGTTTGAGGGTGCGTACAGAGTCTTGATTTCATAAAATATTTCCGGAAAACGGCCTAGCGGCGGTGACCGGAAATTCAGCGAGGGGAGAGCATGAGCAAAAAAACTTGGGTGCAGCTGCTGATCGCCGCAGGCCTTGTGCTGTCGGCATTGCCGTTCGCGGCTTCCGCGCAATCGCGGCAAGGCTATTGGACGGAAGGCCCCGATGGCCCCGTCTGGAAGAGCGGCTACGGCCTGTGCTGGCGTGCCGGCTACTGGACCCCCGCGATGGCGATCGCCGAGTGCGATCCGGACCTGATGCCCAAGCCGGCCGTCGTCCCGCCGCCGCCGCCGGTCGCCGCTCCGAAGCCCGCGCCGAAACCCGCGCCGGTCGCCGAAAAAGTGACGCTCGCGGCCGACGTGCTGTTCGATTTCGACAAGTCGATCCTGAAGAACGAGGGCAAGAACAAGCTCGACGACCTCGCCTCCAAGGTGAAGGCAATCAACCTCGAAGTCGTGATCGCGATCGGCCACACCGATTCGATCGGCAGCGACGCCTACAACCAGAAGCTGTCGGTGCGCCGCGCCGAATCGGTCAAGGCCTACCTGGTTTCGAAGGGCGTGGAGCCGAACCGCATCTACACGGAAGGCAAGGGCGAGAAGCAGCCCGTGGCGAGCAACAAGACGAAAGATGGCCGCCAGAAGAACCGCCGCGTGGAGATCGAGGTCATCGGCACGCGCAAGTAAGCGAGCCTCGCGGCTCTAGAAAAGCCCCGCTGCGGCGGGGCTTTTTGTTTATGGCAGCCATGGAACAGAACGCAGACCCGGCCGAGCTCGCGAAATTCGGCGAGCTCGCGCACCGCTGGTGGGACCCGCAGGGCGAATTCCGGCCGCTGCACGAGCTCAATCCATTGCGCCTGGGCTGGATCGACGGCCTGGCGCATCTCGCCGGCAAGCGCGTGCTCGACGTCGGCTGCGGCGGCGGAATCCTGAGCGAGGCGATGGCGCGCCTCGGCGCCGATGTGACCGGCATCGACCTTTCGGAAAAACCCCTCAGGGTCGCGCAGCTGCACCTGCTCGAGAGCGGGCTGGCCGTTCGATACCAACTGATTTCCGCCGAAGAACTGCAGAAAACTTCTGCCGGCGGCTTCGATGTCGTGACCTGCATGGAACTGCTCGAACACGTGCCCGGGCCCTCGAGCACGGTGGCCGCCTGCGCCAAGCTCGTGAAACCCGGCGGCCATGTTTTTTTCTCCACCATCAACCGCAATCCGAAGTCCTACCTGTTCGCGGTGGTCGGCGCGGAGTACTTGCTGAAGATGCTTCCCAAGGGGACGCACGACTATGCGCGCTTCATCAAGCCTTCGGAATTGGCGCGCTGGTGCCGCGATGCGGGGCTGCAGTCGGTCGAACTCAAGGGCATGACCTACAACCCGGTGACGGACCAGTACCGCCTGGGCGAAGACTGCAGCGTCAACTATTCGCTCTGCTGCATCCGGAATGACCACTAGCGCAGTGCTTTTCGATTTCGACGGCACGCTTGCGGATACCGCCGCTGACCTGTCTCGGGCGCTCAACTGCCTTCGTGTTGCGCGCGGCCTGGCCGACATGCCGCTGGAAAACCTGCGTCCGTACGCCTCCTCGGGCGCCCGCGGCCTGCTCGAAGCGGGACTCGGCATCCTGCCCGATCACCCGGAATACACGTCCCTTCGCGAATCGTTCCTGCGGCACTACGCGGACGGGATCTGCGTCGACACACGCCTCTTCCCGGGTATGGACCGGCTGCTGGCGGCGATCGAGGGGCGCGGCCTGCGCTGGGGCATCGTCACCAACAAATCTACCCAACTTACGCACAAGATCGTCGCCGCACTGGGGCTGGAGGGCCGCACGGCTTGCGTCGTCTGCGGCGACACAACGCCGCACCTCAAGCCCCATCCGGCCTCGCTGCTGCATGCGGCGAAGGAACTTGCGCTGGAACCGGCCAGCTGCGTCTACCTCGGCGACGATCTGCGCGATATCCAGGCCGCGCGATCGGCCGGCATGCGCTCCGTCGCCGTCGAATGGGGCTATGGCGCAAATGTGCGGGCCTGGCAGGCGGATGCGGTGATCGGGCAGCCGCCCGACCTCGTCGCATACCTCGCGCGCGTTGATTGAATCTTGCGATGGGGCCCGCTCAACGGCCGGATAATGGCGGGCATGGTGTTGCCGACGGTTGTTCTCTCGGGCCTGCTGCTCCTGCTCGGAGCCCTGCCTCTGCCCGCGGCAGGTGCGACGCAGCGCGCAATCTCGACACCAAGGCCCGCGGCAGGCTCGCTTCTCGTCGTTGCCGTTGAAGGCGACGCGCTGCTGCGCGGCCAGCCGCTCACGGTCGGCGCAGCCCTTTTGCCCGGCGACGAACTGCGCGCCGGGCGAGCCGGCCACGTCAGGCTGAAGACCACGGATGGCACCATGATTTCTTTCCGGGGTCCGGGCAGCCTGGTGCTCGACCGCATCCGCACGCTGCCGTCGGCCAAAGGGGTTGACGCGTCGTTGCGCCTGGACAATGGCCGGATCGAAGCCGCGGTGCGCGAGCCGCGGCACGGCGCGACGCGCGTCGAGGTGCGGACGCCCAACTCGGTGGTCTCGACGCGCGGCGCGCTGTTTCGCGTTACCGCCGCGCGGGGCCAATCCATGACCTGCGAGGTCGCCGAGGGATCGGTGCAGGTCGCCGACAGCGCAAACCTGGGCAGCGTCGCGGTGCCGGGAGGGCGCGGCACCCGCGTGCTCGCGGGCCGAGCACCGATGCAGCCGGTAGCGCTGCTCGCGCCGCCCCGCCTCTGGACCGGCATCCAGCTGGTGGAACAAAAGCGTGTCGAGATTTCATTCACGCCGCTGCTGCGGGCCAGCGCCTACCGGATGATCGTCTCGCCGGGCGCGGACCTGTACCGGCACCTGGTCGAGGACGTGTTCGACGTTCCGCGCCTGCGCATCAGCGGACTGGCCGACGGCGATTACTTCGTGCGCGTGCGCGCCATCGACGAATTCGGTCTCGAAGGCACCGACGTCATCGCAAGAATGCGGATCCTCGTTCGCGCGGAACCTCGCAATCTCGTGGTGCCGGCGGAACGTGCGGGCCAACCGCCGGCGCCGCCGGTACAGCCCAGGCGCTAACGCGAAGCCGGTCCGGCGACCCCGGGAAAAGTCGAATGCCTGGTCGAGGGTGAACGCGGCCTGTGCGCGGTGTACGCGCCGGCCGGCGCCTCGCCCCGCTAGGGCTCAGACGCCTATCGAGCGGCGCACGAAGGCGAGCGGCTTGCGGAACAGGTAGTAGGCGAGGCTGACCCGCCCCGCGTAGATCTTCGCCGTGCCGCGCAGGCCGATGCGCGGAAAGGAATGCCCCTGAAGGAGTTCGGCGCGCACGACGTAGGACAGCGTGCCGTCCGGCCCCTGGGTCGCCTCATAGCTCGAACGCGTGATCCTGGCCTCGATCGAGGACAGCGGGTCGACGTGCAGGAATACGACCACCTTCGCGCCGGCTTCGAGCTCCACCGCGTCATCCGACGGCAGATACACCGTCACGTCGATGAGCGAGGGATCGGCGATCACCATGATACGCTCGCCGACCTGCACCGGCTTGCCGCGCAATTCCTCCGCGTCGGAAAATACCGCGACGCCGCCGAAGGGTGCCGCGAGCTTCAGTTTTCCGAGCATCTCGCTCAGGTAGGCCACCTCGGCGCTCTTTTCCTGGACGCGCGATTCCAGCACCTGGAGTTCGAGCCGGGCGGCGTCGTCGCTGAACGATTTGTAGACCACGCGCTGCAGGTCGGCGCGCGCGATGTCGAGCGCCCGGTCCGACACGGTGAGCCGGTTCCTGATCGCCGTGTCCTCCAGCACCGCCACCACCTGGTCCGCCTTCACGATTTCATTGGGCTTGACCAGGATCTCCTTCACCACGCCATCGACCGGGGAGGTGATGGGGATCGGCTTGATGCTGGTGATCTCGGCCGGCGCGAGCGCCGTCAGCGGCACCGGAATCAGGCCGATGGCCGCCAGCAGCACGCCCACCCCGAGCACCAGCCTGACCACGTTGCGGCTCATGATCCAGCGGCGCAGCCGCGGCCGGTCCTTGCGCCATGCCCACAGCGTAAACGCCACCGATTCCGCGATCCATTCCCCCGTCGCGATATCGGCGTCGGTGAACGGTTCGGTGCGGAAGAAAATCATCCCGCCGAGCGCCGATTCATCCGCCGTGCGCAGCGGGCACATCAGCAGCTGCGGCGCGCTCCACTCCTTGCCTTCGGCGACGAGCTCGTCGGACAGGTCCGCCAGCGCGACGGCGTGCGGCTTGGTGAACGGATCCGGCGCGGCGTTGCGGATCACCTGCCTGAGCCACTGCTGGTAGGGACTGTCGACGGCGATGTCGGCGAGCCCGGAGGCGGCCACCACCATGGGACGGGAAAACGCATCGACGCGCCAGAGTATCGCCTGGCTGTGCCGCATGATGCCCGCAGTCTCGTTCACCGCGCGAAACGAAACCTCGCGGTTCGACTTGCACGAGCGCATGCGCCGCTCGAACGAAAGCAGCATCGCCGCCGTCTGCGGGGTTTCCGCCATCGGCTGCGCTACCTGGCGGGCTGCGAGGGAAACACCGCGACCCCGACCATGCCGGGAAGGAGACCGGCGCTGTTGCCATCGAGCCTGGCTTCGACTTCGAGCTGCTGGCTGACGCCCTCCACCCGCGAGTTCAGCTTGGAGATACGCGCCGGATAGCCGCGCCCGGTCTCCTTTATCCTGAGCTCGAACTGGGAGTTCGGCCGCAGCCACGCCGACCAGGCGGCCGGAACGAACATCTGGATCTTCAGCGTCGCCGTGTTCACCATGTCGATCATCGGCTGGCCGATCTGGACGCTCTCGGCCGCCTTGACGCGCAGGCGGGCGATCTTCCCCGGGAACGGCGCGTCCACGTGGCAGTAGGCGAGCTGCGCCTGGCGCAGGTCGACCTGGCTGCGCGCCTTTTCAGCCGCCGCGGCGGCGATCGTCACCTCGAGCTCGCCGGCGGCGCCCAGCGCCTGCAGGCGCAATCGCGCCAGGTGCGTTTCGCGCGCGCCGCGGAACTCCGCGTCGGCCGCCAGCAGCTGCGCCTGGCCCTCCGAGCAATCGAATTCCAGGATCCGCGTTCCCGCCCTTACCTGCTCGCCGAGGCCGGAACGGATGCGCAGGATGCGGCCCGCCATCTGCGCCGACAGCGTGGTTTCCTCGCCTGCCTGGATGATCGCCGCGACTTCGCCGGCCTGGGCCGGGACGGTCGCGGGGGAAGCGGTCGCCGCAGCGGGCGCGGCAGGTGCAGCCGGTGTGGCGGGCTGCGCGACGCAGCACTGCGCAAAAGCGACGATCACCCCGCCGAGGAGGGTGGCGCGGTACCCGCCCCGCTTACTTGAAATTGCGTTCATCCATGGATCCTGGTTGCTCCGCCGTCGCATCGACGAAGGAATGCATGAACTGTTCAACGCGCAACGCGAAGGGCTCGCCGTCGAGTCCCGGGAGCGCATCCGCCGGCCCGGCCAGCGGCACGCGCTCCTCGGGCGGCTGCTGGATGAGTGGTCGGGCGATGAGGGGTGGGTGCGGCGGGTGGCGGTGGATTATGCCTCGCACAGGGGGCAGGGGGAGGGGGTTCGGGAGGTGTTGGCGGAGGTGTTGGCCGGGGTGGAGTCGCGGGCTCCGGTGG
>Ga0134123_10001175_pt1 | contig 17193 bp, 18 predicted proteins | sample KB303_FD_96460 | JGI IMG/M metagenome (GOLD analysis project Ga0134123, IMG submission 96460) | Terrestrial soil microbial communities without Nitrogen fertilizer from Kellogg Biological Station, Michigan, USA - KB3-0-3 | ecosystem: Environmental > Terrestrial > Soil > Unclassified ...
ACGACATCCGGTCCGTGCTCGACCATCTGAAAATCGACAAGGCGCATGTCTGCGGCCTGTCGATGGGCGGCTTCGCGGCGCTGCACTTCGGCATGGCCTACGGAGCGCGCGCCCTGTCGCTCGTCGTCGGCGGCTGCGGCTACGGCGCCGAGCCGGCGAAGCGCGAGCAGTTCCGCGCCGAGACCAATGCGGCAGCCGACCAGATCGAGAAGCAGGGCATGCCTGAAGTCGCCAAACGCTACGCGCTCGGCCCGACGCGGGTGCAGTTCCAGAACAAGAACCCGCGCGGCTGGCGCGAGTTCGCCGACCAGCTCGCCGAGCATTCGACGCCTGGCGCCGCGCTCACCATGCGCGGCGTGCAGGGCCGGCGGCCGTCGCTGTGGGAGCTCGTCGACGACATGAAGCGCATCGAGGTGCCCACGCTCGTCGTCACCGGCGACGAGGACGATCCCTGCCTCGAGCCGGCGCTGCTCATGAAGCGCGCTATCCCGACTGCGGCGCTCGCGGTGCTGCCGAGCGCCGGCCACACCATCAACCTCGAGGACCCGGAGGAGTTCAACCGCGTACTGTTCAATTTCCTCGCCGCGGTCGACATGGGGACATGGCGCAAGCGCGACCCGCGCTCCACGGCCGGCGGCATCCTCGGCATGGCGAGGAAGTGACGCCGAACGGCTTCGTCCACTACGTCGGAGGCGGCGAGCCGGGCCTGCGCCTGGCGGTGAAGGACAACATCGACGTGGCCGGCATGCCCGTCGCCGGCGGAATGGCGCCTTACCGCGGTCGCATCGCGCAGCGCGACGCACCCTGCGTGGCGCGGCTCAGGGCGGCCGGCTACACGGTCGTCGGCAAGACCCTGATGGACGAAGCGGCGTTCGGCGCGCTCGGCGACAACCCCTGGTTCGGCCGCTGCCACAACCCGCACCGCCACGGCTACACCTGCGGCGGCTCCAGCGCCGGCTCGGCCGCGGCCGTGGCAGCCGGCCTGGCGGACATCGCGCTCGGCACCGACACGCTCGGCTCGGTGCGAATCCCCGCGTCCTATTGCGGCGTGGTCGGCTACCTGCCCGGGCGCGGAGTGATCGACGGCGCGGGGGTGATGCCGCTCATGCCCGAATACGACCGCGTCGGCGTCCTCGCACCCACGGTCTCTGACGCAGCGCGGGTTGCCTGCGTCACCCCTCGTTCCGGCGCGAGAGTGAGCGAGGTCCCGGCGGCGATCGACCTGGCGACGCTTCGCCGCGCGGCGCTGCTCATGGTGGAGATCGAGGCAGCGCGGATCCATGCCGCCCTCCTCGCCGATCCGGGGTCGAAGATCTCGGCCGGCCTTCGCGCGGCGCTCGAGTTCGGACGCGACGCCGCCCCGGACCGCATCGAGAAAGCCAAGGCGCGGATCGCCGAGGCGAGGCGCTGGCTGGACCAGGCGCTCCGCGAATGCGACGTGCTGGTGCTGCCCACGACGCCCGGACCAGCGTTCCCCTTCGATCAGCGCCCGCCCGAATCGCAGGCGGACTTTACGGTGCTGGCGAGCGTGGCGGGCCTGGCAGCGCTCAGCGTCCCGGCAAGAATGATGGATGGGCTCCCCGTGGGCATGCAGGCGATGGGGCCTGACGACGGGCTGGTCCTCGGCGTCGCCGCCGGGCTCGCCTAGGCGCGCTCGGTCTCCATCGCCGCGCGCAGGCTCTCCTCGCGGATGAGGTCGAGCACCTCGCGCCGCAACGCATTGAACTCGGGCGAAGTGGTCGATTCGATGCTGCGCGGGCGCGGCATACGCACTTCGATGCTCTTCTTGATCCGCCCCGGCCGCGCGGTCATCACGCAGACGCGGTCGGCGAGGAGCACCGCCTCCTCGATGTCGTGCGTGACGAAAAGCACCGTCTGGTGGTGCCTCTCCCAGAGCGCGAGCAGCAACTCCTGCATCAGTGTGCGCGTCTGCGCGTCGAGGCTGCCGAAGGGCTCGTCCATCAGCAGGACCTTCGGCTCCATGATCAGCACGCGCGCGATGCCGACGCGCTGGCGCATGCCCCCGGAAAGCTCCGCCGGGTAGCTCGCCTCGAAGCCGGACAGGCCGATCTGCTCGATGATCTGCGCGGCGCGCGCACGGTAGCCGGCGGCGGGCTGGCCGCGCGTCTTCGGGCCGAAGACGACGTTGTCCATCACGGTGAGCCAGGGAAAGAGCGCCGGCTCCTGGAAGACGACGCCCCGGCTCGGCGCGGGAGCGGCGATCTCCCCGCCCGCCACCCTCACCGATCCGCGCGTCGGCTGGTCGAAGCCCGCGACCATGTTGAGCAGCGTCGACTTGCCGCAACCGGAGGGTCCGAGGATCGCCACGAACTCGCGCTCCGCCACCGTGAGGTCAATGTCCTGCAGGGCGACGACGCGCCGCCCGCCCTTCGCGAACTCCTTGTGCACGCCGCGGATTTCGATCACCCGTGCGCCTCGAGGGTGCGCCAGCGCAGCAGAAAGCGCGCGGCCCAGACGATGATCCGGTCCGAGATGAAGCCGAGCAGGCCGACCGAGAACATCGTCGCCACGCAGATGTCCATCCGCCCGACGTAATACGCGTCCCACAGGACGTAGCCCAACCCGGACTTCACCGCGATCATCTCGGCGACGATCACCGCCGTCCAGGCGATGCCGATGCCCAGGCGCAGGCCGGTGAAGATCGACGGCAGCGCCGAAGGGAAGACCACCTTCGCGAGCACCGTGCCGCTGCCGGCGCCGAGCATGCGCGCCGCGCGAAGCAGAAGCAGGTTGGTATCGCGCACGCCGTGCGTGGTGTTGACCACGATCGGATAGAAGGCTCCCAGGCCGATCAGGAACAGCGCGCTCGCGTCATAGATGCCGAACACCGCGATGGCGAACGGCAGCCAGGCGGTGATCGGCACCGGCCGCAGCATCTGAATGGTCGGATCGACGACGCGGCTGGCGAGGCGGCTCCAGCCGATCAGAAGGCCGAGCGGGATGGCGGCGAGCGCCGCCAGGCCAAAGCCCTGCAGCACGCGGCGCGACGAGTAGGCGACGTTGTCGAGCCAGGTGCCCGAGTACGGCGAGAGCATCGCCGCGCTCGAGCCGAAGATCCAGGTGTACCAGGAGCGCATCACCTGCGCCGGCGACGGAATCAGTCCCTCGGTCACCCAGCGCAGGTCGACCGCGAAATGCCACAGCGCCACCAGCAGTGCCGGCAGCACCAGCAGCCAGGGCGCCGGCAGCCGCTTCAGCAAGTTATTGCTTGATGCCGAGCTGCTCCGGCGACTTTCCGGTCGCCTTGGCGAGGAAATCGTACGTGTAGTACTGCGCGATCTCGCCCGACACGTCGCGCGTGATCACGCCGTTGTCGGAGAGGAACCGCGAGATGCGCTTGATCGACTCGAGCGGCATGACCGGGTCGAGGCGCGTGGTGCGGATCGACTCGGCGGCCACGTTCTCCGGCAGGCCCGCCTTCTCGGCGTAGATCTTCGCCCAGCGCCCGGTGTCCTTGCGCGCGATCTCGAGCACGCCGATGTAGGCGGTGACGAGCTTCTGTACCGCGTCCCGGTTCTTTTCCATGAACGGCCGGTTCACTGCCAGCACGGAAATCAGGCCGCCAACCGTCTTCGACCGGTTGTGGTCCAGCGTCGGATAGGCGCCGAAGCCGTCGACGATGGCCTGGGCGCAGAACGGGTGCCAGACCACCGCCATGTCGATCTCCTTGCCCTGCAGCGCCTTCAGGTAGTTCGAGCCGCCGCCGACGATGTTGACGATCTTGAGTTTGTTGTACTGCAGGCCGTTCTCCTGCACCGAGGCGGCGAACTTGAGCCAGGAGATCGAGCCGGCGCCGATGCCGATGCGCTTGTCGGACACCTCCTGCCAGGTCTTGATGTCCTCGCCCTTGCGCACGATCAGGCAGTCGTTGCCCGAGCCCACGCCGGCCACGCCGACCAGGCTTTTCGCGCCGGCGCCGAGCGCGAGCGAGATGTCCTGCGGACCGAAGGCCGTGATCTGGATGTCGCCGGAGGCAAGCGCGGTGCGCGCGTCGGCGAAACGCTGGAACATCACCATCTCGATGTCGATGCCGTGCTTCTTCGCCTCGTCCGGCAGGAGCCAGAGCGGCGAGAGCGCCGGTACGTTGAGCATGCCCTGCTTGACCTTCACGGACTGGGCGAGCGCCGGCGTGGCGAGCGCCACGGCGAAGATGAGCAGCAGATTGCGGATCGCTTTCATTTCTCCCTCCTCTTTGTCCGGACAAACATACTACGGCGCGGCCCCCTCCACCACCATCATGTTGAAATCCGCGGCCCCGAGCCGCTTCTCGCGTGCCACCTGGTATTCCACGGAGTTGTAGAAGCGCTTGGCCGCCTCGACGTCCGGAAACTCGGTGACGACGACGCGCGCCCCGGGGATATTGCCCTCGAGCACCGTCTTCGCGCCGCCGCGCACGAGGAACCTGCCGCCGTACTTGAGGGTGGCCGGACCGGCGAGCTTCGCGTACTCCTGGTACTTGCCTGGATCGGTAACGTCGACCTGGGCGATGATATAAGCGGGCATGCGCTCTCCTTCGCTCTCTGACGTCTATTGAAATCCCGGTTCGTCGACTCCGTCAACGGCCTGCGCATGCACGTGCTCGAGGCCGGGACGCCTGGACAGCCCTGCGTCCTGCTGCTGCATGGCTTTCCGGAGCTCTCCTACAGCTGGCGCAAATTGATGCCGGCGCTCGCGGCAGCGGGCTTCCATGTACTCGCGCCCGACCAGCGCGGCTATGGCCGCACGACCGGATGGGACGGCCGCTACGACGGCGATCTCCGCTCGTTCCGCATCCTCAACATCGTCGAAGACGCCGTGGCGCTCCTTTCGCGCCTCGAGATCCGGCAAGCGCATGTCGTCGGTCACGATTTCGGCTCGCCCGTCGCCGCCTATGCCGCGCTGATCCGGCCCGACGTTTTCCGCTCGGTGGTGCTGATGAGCGCTCCGTTCGGCGGGCCGCCTTCCTCGCTGCCATCCACCGAGATCCACCGGGAGCTGGCCGCCCTCGGCAGAAAGCATTACCAGTGGTATTACTCGGCGCGCGAGGCGGACGCGGACATGCGCGACTGCCCGCAAGGCATCGCCGCCTTCCTGCGCGCCTACTATCACTTCAAGAGCGCGGACTGGAAAGGCAACCGGCCCTACCCGCTTGAATCGTGGAGCGCGGCCGAGCTGGCGAAGCTGCCGACCTACTACGTCATGGCGCTCGACAGAAACATGGCCGAGACCGTAGCGCCGGAGATGCCGGGACGCGCGGCGGCGTGGCTGACCGACGAGGAGCTGGCCGTATATGCGGAGGCGTTCCGCAACACCGGGTTCCAGGGCGGGCTGCAGTGGTATCGGTGCGGCACCGGGCCCGAGTTCATCGCCGAGCTGATCGCGCTTTCGGGGCGCACCATCGACGTGCCGTCGATGTTCATCGCCGGCGCCGCCGATTGGGGCATCTACCAGAGACCCGGCGAATTCGAGCGCATGCAGCGCCAGGCCTGCAGGCAGATGCGCGGCTGCCACCTCGTCCCGGGCGCGGGACACTGGGTCCAGCAGGAGCAGCCCGAGGCGGTCAGCCGCCTCCTGCTCGACTTCTGGCGCACCTAGAATATGCGCCGATGAGCGTCCGCGACGGCTTCGTCGGCAGCATCGGCAACACGCCGCTCATCCGCCTGCGCGGGCCCTCGGAGCTCACCGGCTGCAACATCCTCGGCAAGGCCGAGTTCCTCAATCCCGGCGGATCGGTGAAGGACCGCGCCGGCCTGTACATCATCCTCGACGCCGAGAAGCGCGGCCTGCTCAAGCCCGGCGGGCTGATCGTCGAGGGCACCGCCGGCAACACCGGCATCGGCCTCGCGCTGGTCGGCAACGCGCGCGGCTACCGCACCTTGATCGTCATTCCTGAAACGCAGAGCAAGGAAAAGAAAGACATGCTGCGGTTGTGCGGCGCCGAGTTGCGCGAGGTGCCGGCCGTGCCGTACAGGGACAAGAACAATTACGTGCACGTCTCCGAGCGGCTGGCGCAGGAGCTGAACGCCTTCTGGGCGAATCAATGGGACAACACCGCCAACCGCGACGGCCACTTTCGCAGCACCGGGCCGGAAATCTGGGAGCAGACCCAGGGCAAGGTCGACGGCTTCACCTGCTCGATCGGCACCGGAGGCACGCTCTCCGGGGTTGGAATGTTTTTGAAAAAGCAGAACAGCAAGATCCGTATTGCCGTGGCCGACCCGATGGGCGCGGCGATGTACCACTGGTTCAAGAACGGCGAGCTCAAGTCCGAAGGCGGCTCGATCACCGAGGGCATCGGCCAGGGCCGCGTCACCAAGAACATCGAGGGCGCGCCGGTCGACGACGCCTATCAGATCCCGGATGCCGAGGCCCTGCCGGTCGTTTTCGATCTGCTGAAGAAGGAAGGCCTTTGCCTGGGCGGATCGAGCGGCATCAACGTCGCCGGCGCAATCCGGCTCGCCAGGGACCTCGGGCCGGGTCACACCGTGGTCACGATCCTCGCCGATTCCGGCAGCCGCTATCAGTCGAAGCTCTTCAACCCCGCGTTCCTGAAGGAAAAGGACTTGCCGGCGCCGGATTGGCTGTAGGGAATCGGCCACCCTCCGCGACTGTTAGCGTACAGTCACCCCCGGGAGGAATCATGAAGCGACTGCTTTTGCCTTGCCTCGCGCTCGTCGCGCCGCTCGCCTACGCACAGGCGGACATCGAAGCCGGTAAGGCCAAGGTCGCGCAGGTGTGCGCCGCCTGCCACGGCGCCAACGGCGTCAGCGTCAGCGACACGATCCCCAACCTTGCGGCGCAGCGCGCCGTCTACATCGAGAACCAGCTCAAGGCATTCAAGGACGGCGCGCGCAAAGCGCCGAGTGCGACCTCGCCGATCGCGACCATGGCCGCGATCGCCACGCAACTCTCGCCCGCCGACATCACGAACGTCGCCGCGTTCTTCGCCTCGCAGCCGGGCGCCAGCGTGGCAGCCGCGAAGTCGTCGTTCCTGCCGAATCTGGCGAAGACCAACGTGACCTTCCCGGACGACTACAAGAAGTCCTTCGTCAAGTACCACACGATCAACTTCCCGGCGACGCGCCAGGTGCGTTACTACTACGCCAACAAGGCGGCGATCGATGCCGCGAAGGCAAACAAGCCCCTGCCGGCCGGCTCGTACCTCTTCGCCGAGGTGTACTCGGTCAAGCTCGACGCGAACAAGCAGCCGGTGAAAGGCGCCGACGGCTTCTTCGAGCCGGAAAAGCTGCTGCTGTTCACCGCGATGCAGAGCGGCGCGGGCTGGGGCAGGGACTTCCCGGACATGCTGCGCAACGCGGACTGGAACTACGCCGTGTTCTCGACCGACAAATCGCAGCGACCGGCGAACCAGGCCGAATGCCTCGGCTGCCACAAACCGCTCGACAACGTGAGCTACGTCTTCACGCTGAAGGAGCTCGGCGCAGCGAAGTAGAAGCCTAGTCCTCGTCGGGCTTGTCGTTGCAGCGGGTAACCGCCTTGCCCTTCACGCTGGTCGTGAAGCAACGCCGCTCCGGGGCTGGCGGCTCGGCAGCCGCGGCGGGCTTTGCGGGCTCTTCCACGCTCTGCGGGCGCGTTCTGGGCGGCGACCCGCTGGTCTGAGGCGCCGGCGCCGGGGTGATCTGGATCCGGTCCTTGACCTCGCCGGCGTCCCTCAGTCCCATGTCGGCGCACTTGATGCTCGAGTAGGTGACCTTCCCGCCGGCGTCGGTGCACTTGAACAGCTGCGCGGCGGCTTCCTGGCACAGCAGCAGAGCGAGGGCTGGGATGAGGTAGCGCATCAGTGCTTCGGCGGCGGCCGCTTCTCGATGAACGCGTCCATGCCGGCGCGGCCTTCGTCATGGGCGAAGCTGGAGGCGATGACGCCGGACGCGAGCTCGTAGGCCTTGGCAAGGCCAAGGTCCATCTGCTGGTAGAAGGCGCGCTTGCCGGCGGCGACGGTGGCGGGCGGCTTCTCCGCCAGCTTCTTCGCCAGGTCCGAGACCGCGGCATCGAGCTCTTGTGGCGAAACCATCTTGTTGATCAATCCCCACTCGAGGGCTTTCGCGGCGCCGATCGCCTCGCCGGTCAGCAGCATCTCCATCGCGTGCTTGCGCGACAAGTTGCGGCCGACGGCGACGCCAGGCGTGGAGCAGAAAAAGCCCCAGTTCACGCCGCTGGTGACGAACTTCGCTGCATCGGATGCGATCGCGAGATCGCACTGCGCGACGAGCTGGCAGCCCGCAGCCGCCGCCGCGCCCTGCACTTTCGCGATCACCGGCTGCGGCAGCGTCGGGATGGTCTGCATCATGCGGCTGCACTGGTTGAACAGCGCCTCGATCTTCGGCAGCGCCTTGAGGGCCTTGATCTCCTTCAGGTCATGCCCTGCGCAGAAGCCCTTGCCGGTGCCGGCGAGAACGACGACACGAACGCTCTTGTCGCTTTTGAAGGAATCGAATTCCTTCTGCAGGGCGGAAAGCATTTCGGACGTCAGCAGGTTCATCTGCTGCGGCCGGTTCATGGTCAGCGTGCAGATCCCGTCGCGCTCTTCGCGCAGCAGGACCGGCTGGTCGGATTTGGGAACGGCGCTCATGTGTCGATCGCGCTGCTGGACTTGGCCCTCTCGCGCAGGACGAATTTCTGGATTTTACCCGTCGAAGTCTTCGGCAGCTCGCCGAACACCACCGCGCGCGGCGCCTTGAACTTCGCCATGTTCTGCCGGCAGAACTCGATCAGCTCCTGCTCGGTCACCTTTGAGTCTTGTTTTATTTCCACAAAGGCGCAAGGGGTCTCGCCCCACTTGGGATCCGGCCGGGCGACGACCGCGGCGGCCATCACCGCCGGGTGCCGGTAGAGCACGTCCTCGACCTCGAGGGAGGAGATGTTCTCGCCGCCCGAGATGATCACATCCTTCGAGCGGTCCTTGATCTTGACGTAGCCGTCGGGCTGCATGACCGCGAGGTCGCCCGAATGGAACCAGCCGCCGGCGAAGGCCTCCTCGGTGGCGTGCGGGTTCTTCAGGTAGCCCTTCATGGTGATGTTGCCGCGGAACATGATTTCGCCCATGGTCTCGCCGTCGGCCGGCACCGGCTGCATGGTCTCCGGGTCCATCACGGTCAGGCCCTCCTCGACCGTGTAGCGCACCCCCTGCCGGCCGTTCAAGCGTACCTGATCGGCCAGCGGCAGCTTTTCCCATTCCGGATTCTTCGCGCAGACCGTCGCCGGCCCGTAGGTCTCGGTCAGCCCGTAGACGTGGGTGATGTTGAAACCCATCTGCTGCATGCCCTCGATCATCGAGGCGGGGGGCGCCGCCGCCGCGACCAGGGCGCTCACCTTGTGGTCGATGCCGCGCTTCATTTCTTCGGGCGCGTTGATCAGCATCTGGTGGACGATGGGAGCGCCGCAGTAGTGGGTCACCTTATGTTGTTTTATGAGTGAAAAAACAACTTCAGCTTCAACTCTTCTCAGGCAGACGTGGGTCCCGGCGTTGGCGGCGATCGTCCAGGGGAAGCACCAGCCGTTGCAGTGGAACATCGGCAGCGTCCAGAGGTAGACCGGGTGGTGCGGCATGCCCCAGACGAGGATGTTGCCGACCGCGTTCAGATACGCGCCGCGATGGTGGTAGACGACGCCTTTCGGATTGCCGGTCGTGCCCGAGGTGTAGTTGAGGGCGATTGCCTCCCATTCGTCCGCTGGCCAGCGCCACGCAAAGTCCGGGTCGCCTTCCTCCAGCAATGCCTCGTAGGCCTGGTCGCCCATGACGAGCGGGATCCTGGACTTCAGGCGATCGATGACCGGCGAGAACTCCGGGTCGGCGATGAGCAGCTTCGCCTCGCCATGATCGAGCATGAAGTCGATCGTCTCGGCATCGAGCCGGGTATTGAGCGTGTTGAGCACCGCGCCAGCCATCGGCACGCCGAAATGCGCTTCGACCATCGCCGGGATGTTGGGCAGCATCACCGAGACCGTGTCGCCGACACCGATGCCGCGTTTCTTCAGAGCCGAGGCGAACCGGCGCGCTCTCTGGTAAGTCTCCTTCCACGTGTAGCGCTGGCTGCCGTGAATGATCGAGACTCGGTCGGGGTACACGGAAGCCGCCCTCTCGAGAAACGAGAGCGGGGTCAGCGGGGCATAGTTCGCCGGATTCTTGCCGAGGTGCAGCTCGTAGGGGTTGCCCGCCATGTGACAAAGTATACGGCCCGGTCCCCGCGCCATGGCCCGATCGGCATCCCCCGAAGTGGACTGGCCACGGCGGGTCAGATGAAAAAATCCTCCGATGCGGCTACCCGTCATGTCGGCGCTGTCCCCCGTGCAGATCTGCCTCGCCGTGGCCGGCACCGCCGCCGGCCTGCTCCTGCTCTCGAGCCTGGCACGCGACCCCGGGCTTGTCGCCTGGATTGCCCTCCTGCTCGGCGCGGCATCGCTGGCAGTCGCCGTCTTCCTCGTGCGCAAGGTGCGGATGTTCGAGTTCCGGCCCGAGGTGCTCGCCGGCGACCTGATCCTGCCGCGCGCCAGCCGTGCGCGCAGCCCGAAGCTGCTGGTTCCCCTGCAGTTCAGCAACGCCGGGGGCGGCGATGGCGTTATCCAATGGGTGGCGCTGCGCCTCACGATCGACGGGAAGGCCGAAAGCGCGGTCCTCCTCAGCCCGGTCGCCGAGGTCGACATGCAGGGCTTCCTGCAGGCGAAACGACAGATCACCGCAGACAACGCGGTCGACCCCTTCACCGCGTTCGTCCTCGAGGGCAAGCGGGTAGTGGCGAAATTCGTGCTCTTCGATGTCTCCGAGCGAGGCCGTTCCGCGCCTCTCGAGCTGCGCCCGGGGCGCTACAGCTTCGAGGTGTTCCTGAAGAGCAGTGCATCGACGCAGCCGCGCCTGGAGCGGCGCTTCGAGCATGTGCTGACCGAGAAGCACGTCGAGGAATACCGGGCGGACACCACGGTCTACCTCATCAACTACAACATCACCCTGCCGGCCATGCGGCGCGAGCTTGCAGCGGGCGAATGGCTGCCGCGGACGCGCGAAGCCTAGGCGGCGAGCTTGCGCCAGAGGCTGCCGCTCTTCGCCTCCTTGTCCAGGCCGTCGAGATACTGCTCGTGCAGGACGATTTCCTCCGGCAGCGGCGGCAGCACGATCAGGCTGGAGACGTCGATCTGCAGCGCGGCGAGCGCGGCCGCGGCGGCAGCCGGGGTCTCGAGCTCCATCATCAGGCTCTCCTGGCCGCGCGTCATCGCCAGGTAGCACTCGGCCAGCAGGCGCGCGTCGAGCAGCGCGCCGTGCAGCGTGCGGTTGGCGTTGTCGACGAAGTAGCGCTCGCACAGCGCGTCGAGCGAGTTCTTGCGCCCGGGGTGCAGCTCGCGCGCCATGAACAGCGTGTCGGTGATCGCGCCGACGTGCTCCTTGAACGGACCGAGGCGCGCGCGGCCGAGCTCGAGGTCGAGGAACTCGACGTCGAAATCCGCGTTATGGATGATGATCTCGGCGCCAGCGACGAAATCGAGCAGGTCCTTCGCCACTTCGGGGAATTTCGGCTTGGCCAGCAGGTCCTCGCGGGTCAGGCCGTGCACCCGCGTCGCGCCGAACTCGACCTCGCGCTCGGGGTTCAGGTAGGTGTGGAAGATCCGCTCGGAGATGCGCCGGTCGAGGATCTCGACGCAGCCGATTTCGATGATCCGGTCGCCGAGCTTGGCGTTGAGGCCCGTGGTCTCGGTATCCAGGACGACCTGTCGGGTCATGGGGGATTCCCGTCCGGTATTCCTCTGTTGGCGAGCTCGTCCGCTCTCTCGTTTTCCGGGTGTCCGGAATGTCCCCGGACCCAATGCCACTCTACCTGATGCTGCGCGGCGAGCTCGTCGAGCCGGCGCCACAGGTCCTCGTTTTTCACCGGGTTCTTGTCAGCCGTTTTCCACCCCCTGCGTTTCCAGGAGTGGATCCACTCGGAGATGCCCTTCTGGACGTACTGCGAATCGGTGTAGACGCTGACCCGGCTCGGGCGCGTCAGCGCCTCGAGCGCCCGGATCACCGCGGTGAGCTCCATGCGGTTGTTGGTGGTCGCCGGCTCGCCGCCGCACAGCTCCTTTTCGCGACCGTTGACCCGGAGGATTGCACCCCAGCCGCCAGGCCCCGGGTTTCCCCGGCAGGCGCCATCCGTGAAGACTTCGATGGGCTCATTGCTGCTCATGATTCTTTTGCGTTCGCTGCGTCATCGGCGCAAGCGCGCGGCGCCGCGCGCGCTCCTTGCGCCACGCCGGCGTGACCAGGCGCATGGCCTGCACGCGCTTCACTGCCCGGACGACGTAGATGCCGCCCGCGATCGGCCACCAGCGCGAGCCCGCCTTCTCCATGAAGGCAAAGCGATCGAGCCAGGTGCGGTTCGCGAACGGCGGAGCGTAGCAGCCGAACATGCCGCCATTCAGCTCGAAGCCCAGCAGCCGCAGCCACTCGCGCAGCCTGAGCAGGCCGATGAATTTCGCGTCCCAGGGCGTCGCCCTTTCCTTGCCGAAGGTAAAAACCTGGCGCGCGCGCCACAGCGAAGCGGTATTGAAGCCCGAGATCACGATGTGCCCCTCGGGCATCAGGACGCGCTCCACTTCGCGCAGCACCTCGTGCGGGTTGGGGTGGAACTCGAGCACGTGCGGCAGCGCCACGAGATCGACGCTCTGCGAAGCGAGCGGCAGCTGCAGCGGGTCCGCGGCGAGCGCGGCGCCGGGCTCGAGGGCGAGGGAAAAGCGGAATGGGATGCGGTTCTGTCGCAGAAAGTCGACTTCGGGTAGGCCGACCTGTACTGCCCGGAAACCGAATACGTCATCAACGGCGCTGTCATACTGGGCCAGTTCCCAGCCGAGCACATACGCGCCCTGGGGGGTGGAGAACCACCCTGAAAGCGACGAGCGTCCGCCGCCGTTATACTTCTGCGCCCCGTTTTGCACGAAGGAATTACGGTCCATGCTTCAAGTCGTTCCGGTCGCCGCGTTCAAAGACAACTATGTCTGGACGCTGCGCAATGCCAGCCACGCCGCGGTCGTCGACCCCGGCGAGGCGCGGCCCGTGCTCGACTACCTGAAGCGCGAGGGCCTGGCGCTGGCCGCGATCCTCGCCACGCACCACCACCCCGATCACGTCGGCGGCATCGCCGAGCTGCTGCGCAGCTTCGACGTGCCGGTCTATGGCCCGAAAAACGAGCCGATCGCGACGCTGACCCGGCCGGTGGCGGAGGGAGACACGGTCTCCCTCCCGGAGCTCGGGGTGAATTTCTCGGTGCTCGACATCCCCGGTCATACGCGAGCGCACATTGCCTATTATGGAGCAGGCTCACTTTTCTGTGGCGACACGCTCTTCGCCTGCGGCTGCGGCCGCGTATTCGAAGGCACCGCCGAGCAGATGTATGCGTCGCTCGCGAAGCTCGCCGCGCTGCCCGACGAAACCAAGGTTTACTGCGGGCACGAATACACGCTCGCCAACATCGGCTTCGCCAAGGCCGTCGAGCCGGGCAACACCGCGCTCGACCAGCGCGAGGTGCGCGACCGCAAGCTGCGTGCCGAAGGCAAGCCGACGCTGCCCAGCCGGCTCGGCGACGAAAAAGCCACCAATCCCTTTCTGCGCTGCCGCGAGCCGGCGGTGATCGAGTCGGCGAACAAGTACCTCGGCAAGCGCCTCGCCGATCCGGTGCGCGTGTTCGCGGCGATCCGCGACTGGAAGAACACCTTTTGAGAGTCGCCGCTCTCACGGCGTTGCTCTTCATGCTCGCGGGCTGCGTCTCGACGCCCGCGCCTGAAGCCGAGACGCCGGCGCAGTCCATTTCCATCCCGGACGCGCCGCCGCCGGTCGTCGCGCCGCCGCCCGCGCCCGCGCCGCAGGCGGCGCCAGCCCCCGCGCCTTTCGCGGGCGAGCGCCTGCAGATCGCTGAAGCGCCGCCTCTGCCGAAGGTCGACCGCACCGTCCCGCCCCAGGACCTCTGGCAGCGCATCCGCCAGGGCTTCGCCATCCCGGACATCGACAGCCCGCTGGTGCAGAGGCAGACCACCTACTACGCCGCGCGTCCCGAATACCTGCAGCGCATGTTCGACCGCAGCCGGCTCTACCTCTTCCACATCGTCGATGAGATCGAGAAGCGCGGCCTGCCGACCGAGCTGGCGCTGCTGCCGATGGTGGAGAGCGCATTCAACCCGATGGCGTACTCGCGCTCCCACGCCTCGGGCCTGTGGCAATTCATTCCCGGGACCGGCCGGCGCTACGACCTCAAGCAGAACTGGTGGTACGACGGCCGGCGCGACATCGTCGACTCCACCAACGCCGCGCTCGACTACCTGACCGCGATCTACCAGATGCACGGCGACTGGCACCTCGCCCTCGCCTCGTACAACTGGGGCGAGAACGCGGTGGCGCGCGCCATCGCCAAGAACCGCGCGGCCGGCAAGCCGACCGACTACCAGAGCCTGAAGATGCCGCCGGAGACGCGCAACTACATCCCCAAGCTGCAGGCGCTGAAGAACATCATCGCCAACCCGGATTACTTCAACGTCACGCTCGCGCCGATTCCGAACGAGCCCTACTTCGCCACCTACGACCAGGTCGTGGACATCGACGTGCAGCTCGCCGCCAAGCTCGCCGAGATGCCGATCGAGGAGTTCATCGCCCTCAACCCCGCCTTCAGCCGCCCGCTCATCCGCGCGTCGATGACGCCGCGCCTCATCCTGCCCGCCGACAAGGTCGACGTCTTCCACGACAACCTGGCGAAGCTCGACGGCGACGACCTCGTTTCGTGGAAGACCTACTACCCGAAGAAGGGAGAGAGCTTCGAGTCGATCGCCAAGAAGCACCGCATGACCGTCTCCTACCTCAAGGAAGTGAACGGCATCCGGCCGCGCAACAACGTCCTGCCGACCATGGTCGTCGTGCCGATGGACGCGGAGGCGGCGCGCCCGCAGCGCCTGCCGATCATGTACGCGCCGCCGATCCCGGTGTCGATCAGGCGCGTGTTCCACACCGTCAGGCCCGGCGAGACCCTGCCCTCGATCGCCAAGCGCTACAAGGTCGCCGCCGACGACATCACCCGGTGGAACCCGCATGTCACCAAGGCCACGCCCGGGCAGAAGCTGATGCTCGAGGTCCGCGCCCCCGCCAAGGGCAAGCCGCGCAAGAAAGCCACCGGCAAGAAGGTCAAGACCGCTGGCGGCTAGGTCCCGGTTAGTCGACGGCCGGTACCGCCGCGAGCAGCGTCCGGGTGTACTCGTGCTGCGGCTTGCGCAGCACCGCATCGACCGTCCCCCGCTCCACGATCCTGCCCTTGTACATCACCGCCACGTCGTGGGCGAGGTAGTCCACGACCGCGATGTTGTGGGTGATGAAGAGGTAGGCGATGCCGAAGCGCTCCTGCAGCGAGCGCAGCAGGTTCAGGATCTGCGCCTGCACCGAGACGTCGAGCGCGCTGGTCGGCTCGTCGCAGACGATCAGCTTCGGATTGACCGCCAGCGCGCGGGCGATGGCGATGCGCTGGCGCTGCCCGCCCGAGAACTCGTGCGGATAGCGATCCAGGGCTTCGGCCGGCAAGCCGACCTCGCCCAGGAGCTCTCTCAGCTTTGCCAGCCTTTCGCGGTCATTAGCCAGCACGCCGAGACTACGCATCCCCTCGAGCAGGATCTCCGATACCCGCAGCCGCGGGTTCAGCGATGCGTACGGATCCTGGAAAATGATCTGCATCGCGCCGCGCAGCGGCCGCAACTGTGCTTTGCTTTTTCCAGAAATGATTTTTTCCTGAAAAACAACGCTACCGGCAGTCGGCGCGATGAGCTGCAACACGCCTTTGCCCAGCGTCGTCTTGCCCGAGCCTGACTCACCGACGATGGCGAGCGTCCGCCCGGCGCGCAGCTCCAGCGACACGCCGTCGACCGCCTTCACGTACCCCACCGTGCGGCGGAAGATGCCGCGGCGGATCGGGAAGTGAACCTGGACGTCCTTTGCTTGCAGCAGAACCGACCCTCCTGAACCTGCGACGGTGCCCTCGCCTCGCGCCGCGGCGTGGCGCGGAGGTGCCGCATCCTTCTCCCGGAGATGGCAGCGGACGAACTGCCCCTTGACCGGCTCGATCAGCTTCGGCGCCTCGACCCGGCAGCGCTCGAAGACGAAATCGCACCGGTCGGCGAAGCGGCAGTGGTTGAAGGGTTGCGTCAGCGGCGGCACCTGCCCGCGGATGACCGCCAGCTCGCCGCGCTGGCCCGTTCCCGGCAGCGCCGCGAACAGCTTCTGCGAATAGGGATGCTGCGGCGCGCGGAAGAAGGCTTCCCGCGTGGCGACCTCGACGATCTCTCCCGCGTACATGACCGCGACCCGCTGCGCCACCTTCGCCACCACGCCGAGATCGTGCGTGATGAGAAGCAGCGCCATGCCGCGCTCGGCCTGCAGCTTCGCCAGCAGGTCGAGGATCTGCGCCTGGATGGTGACGTCCAGCGCAGTGGTCGGCTCGTCGGCGATCAGCACCTCCGGATCGACCGCCAGCGCGCCGGCAATCATCACGCGCTGCTTCAGCCCGCCGGAAAGCTGGAATGGGTACTCGTCGAAGCGCCGCTCGGGATCGTCGATGCCGACCGCGCGCAGCAACTCCAGCGCCTTCTGCCGGGCTCCCGTTCCGTCGGTGTGTCTTTCGATGACTTCGACGATCTGCTTGCCGCAGGTCAGTACGGGATTGAGCGCGGTGGCGGGCTCCTGGAAGATCATCGCCACCCGGCGGCCGCGCACCGCGCGCATCGCCGCCTCGGGTAGTCCGAGCAGGTCGATGTCGCCGAGGTCGACGCGGCCGGAAGCGATGCGGCCGGCCTCGGGCAGGAGCCGCATCAACGACAGCGCGGTCATCGACTTGCCGGAGCCCGACTCGCCGACCAGGGCGAAGCACTCCCCCTTGCGCAGCTCGAAATCGATGCCGTCCACGGCGCGAACCACGCCGCGGGGGGTATCGAGGACCGTACGCAGATTGGAGACCTGCAGGGTCATACCGGCACGGTCCCCACCCTCACCCGCGGATCGAAGCCGTCGCGCACCGCATCGGCGAGCAGGTTGGCGGCGAGAACCAGCAGAAACATGAAGCCGAACGCCGCAGCCAGGGACCACCAGACGATCGGCTCGCGGCCCATCTCCAGGCGCGCGGCGTTGATCATGGTGCCGAAGCTGGTCGTCGCCGGATCGACGCCGACCCCGACGTAGGA
>Ga0134123_10001180_pt1 | contig 17126 bp, 6 predicted proteins | sample KB303_FD_96460 | JGI IMG/M metagenome (GOLD analysis project Ga0134123, IMG submission 96460) | Terrestrial soil microbial communities without Nitrogen fertilizer from Kellogg Biological Station, Michigan, USA - KB3-0-3 | ecosystem: Environmental > Terrestrial > Soil > Unclassified ...
AGCCAGTCCGGCCGCACCAGGCGGCTCACGAAAACGAACGTGCTGGTTGGCGGGGACTTCGTGTTGACAAATCGATCGCGGACTTCGACCACCGCGCGCTGCTGGGCGGGTTCAACTGTATCGACGCAGTAGTAGTTCAGCTTTACCACATCCGCGAACGTCGCACCGGCGCCGCGCAGCGCGATACCGAGATTCGTGAACACCTGCTCGAGCTGCACCCGAAAGTCGCCGAGGCCGATCAAGTCCCCTGCCGCGTTTCGCGGGACCTGCCCGGACAGGTACAGCAGCTTCCCGGGGTTGACCTCGGCGACGTGCGAGAAGCCGACGCTGGGTGGCAGGCCCTCCGGATCGAATAAGCGCAAGCCGGAATCGAAATTAGATGACATGGGTCTCTCTCTGGCAGATCGGGCAGCAAGTGTCAGGTCTCCGGCGCAGGGAGAGTCAAGAGTGCGACCTCCCGCCTACACCTTCCCCCGAAAGAACCGCGCCACCGCGTCCGCCGCGCGCGCGATCAGCTGCGGATCGTCGTAGAAGTCGATCTGCCCGACCGAGCTGAGCCACAGCTCTTCATGCGGGCCAGCGAGGCCGCCGATAAATTTGCGTGCGAGCGACGGCGACAGTGCATTTTCCGAATGCACGACCAGTGTCGGTACTTTGATGGATTGCGAGACGCTGTTCGCATCGAACTGTGTCGTGTACGCGAACGATTGCACCGCGAAAGCATTTACATAGTTCGGCACCGCTCCGCGAGCCGTGCCGTAGAACTCGTATGCCTCGCGTAACGGCATACCTACGTCTCCACCGTCCGGTGCGACGGCCGGAATCGTCTCGACGATTCCCGTTTCGCGCCACTTGCGCTCCGCCCCTCGTCCGCGCTCGATGCGCGCCTGGCTGGCGGCGATGGAATCGGGCGTTGCCTCCGCGTAGAACCCGGCGATGCCGGCGAACGCCAGGAACGAAGGTTCCTCGGCGACGGCCGCAGCCATGTAACCAGCACCGGCGCAGACCCCGACGGCGGCCAGCGGCAGACCGCGGGTCCGTGGCGTCGCCTGCACCGCCGCGAGCGCCGCGCGAATGTCTGCGATCTTGGCGCGCGGATTCTCGAACTGACGCGGCTGCCCGCCACTTTCGCCGAAGTAACGATGATCGAAGGCGAGCGCGGCGAAACCGCGCTCGGCCAACGCGCGGGCATGCGCACCGCTCGCCTGCTCCTTGACGCTCGTCAACGGACCGGTCAGCACCAGCGCCGCAATCGGCGTGCCCTCCGGCAAGAACAGATGGCCGCGGATACGCTCGCCGCTGGATTGAAACTCGAATTGCTCTTTCATGCTTTCGCTCCTTCGATTACCGGCTCGCGCAGCTTGTGCACCCATGTCGCGAATGCCGCGAGAAACTCCGCGAGTGAATCGACCGTTCGTGTGTCGATCAGCCGACCGTCCGCATCGAACAGCTCCCCGGCGCTGCGCAGATAAAGCTGCGGCGCTGGCATGACGATCGCACCACATGCGGTGAGCGCGTGGCGCAACTGCGACTGAGCGATCCGTGTGCCCCACGCACCGGGAGTGACTCCCAGGATGCCGATCGGCTTGTCCTCGATCACAACGGGTTCGCCGCGCGACAGCCAGTCGACCATGTTCTTGACCACACCTGGCAGCGACTGATTGTACTCAGGTGTCGCGATCAACATTCCCTCCGCACTCGCGACGGCGCTGCGCAGGCGCTCGACACCGGGAGGCGCACGCGGCATTTCCAAGTCTTCGTTGAAGAGTGGCACCGACGCCAGCTCATCGTAGACGCTGATCTGCAGCGACTTCGGCGCGAGCGTCGGCACCGCCTGTACCACACGATGGTTGAACGAATTGCGTCGCAGACTGCCGCCCAGGGCGAGCACGCTCATGCCTGGTGGCTCAAGCGAAAGCATCGAAGAGAATGCCTGCTGCAGACACCAGCAGCAGCGCGCCCATCGTCCGATCGAACCAGAGCCGGGCACGCGGCCGCGAGAGCCGGCGCGACGATGCCGTACCAGCAACCGCCCAGATGCTTAGACATGCGCTCGAAATGACGGCAACCAGCGCAGCCAGCCCCAGCACGCTACCAGTCCCGTCCATCGCCGCGACGGCGGTCATGATGAGCATCCACGCTTTCGGGTTCAGGAGCTGGAACATGGCAACACCCCACAGCGACGTCGGCATACCGTGCGAATCATCGCTGGCGCGTGTACCTGTGCGACGAAAGATCAGTGAGGCACCGAGCCAGGTGAGGTACGCTCCGCCAATAACACTGAGCACCAGGCTTAGTAGCGGATACGCGTGGATCAGGCTACCTACGCCGACCGAGACCAGCGACAGCAGGCTGAGCGAGCCCAGCACGATACCGAGCATGACGCTGCCCGCGGCCGTAGCTCCGCCTCGGGCGCTCGCCTCCATCACTATGAAATTGTTCGGTCCCGGCGTGATCGCCGCAATGACGAGCACGCCGGTCACAGGCAGCCACACATGATCTTGCATCGCTCGTATGATAGGGGCTGAACTCGCGCGTGCCGGTGCAAAACAGGCAGAAACTGGTTCGGTTTTGAGACCATGCAAAGACTTCCCCTCTCAGCGCTGCGCGCGTTCGCAGCGGTCTACCAAGCAGGCGGTGTGCGGTCCGCTGCTCGCGCTCTGCAAGTAACGCACTCGTCCGTCAGCAGGCATCTGCACGAACTCGAGGCCTGGCTCGGCGTCGCGCTGCTGGAGAATCGAACTGCGAAGGAAGGGCTGGCGTTCACGGCACAGGGCCGAGCGCTCGGCGAAGCTGCGCTCGCAGGTCTAGCGACGCTGACGAACGCAGTCGACGTCGTGCGCGAACTGCGGCGCGCGAATTCCGTCGTGATCGCGACCACCCCATCGTTTGCCGTGCGCTGGCTGCTGCCGCGCCTGGCATCGCTGCAGAAGTCTCACGCGTGGATCGAGGTCTCGGTCACGACGCAGCAGGCGGTGCAGAAATTGTCCGCCCAAGGAGCCGATCTCGCCGTGCGCATGGGGAGCGGGCCATGGTTCGACGACAAATGCGAGCCGCTCATGGATGACGCGCTGTATCCGGTGGCGACGCGTCGTTATTGGAACAGCATCGGCGAACGCCAACCCGGACGCACGCTGGCTAAGGCGCGCCTGCTGCATGATCGCGATCCGGCGTCCGCGTGGGAGCGATGGTTCGCAGTGCATCCATTGCAAGGGATCGACGTGCGGGCGGGCGGGCGCTTCACGTCATCGGATCTCGTCCTGGGCGCAGCTGCAGAAGGATTGGGCGTCGCGCTCGCTCGCGATAGACTCGCGGCGCGCGACGTCAGCGCGGGCCTGCTGGTCCGTCCTTTCGGTGCGGCGACGGTCAGCATGTCGCGCGCGTACTGGCTGGTGCAGCCGCCGGACAGGGAGCCTCGTCCTGCTGTGCACGCCCTAGCGCAGTGGCTAAGGTCGCAGGCAGCGACAGCCATGGCGCTGTAACGCTCAGCAACTGGAGCTCGACCGCAACGAGTCTTGCCGGCCATCATAGCCCGCCGCGTTGGTCGCGCGTAGGGATTTGCCGACAGCTCGGACACCCGCGTCCGGCTTCGCCCCGACACATCCGCCGCCTATCTGTCTTGTTCGGCCGTCCGTTTGCGATTGCATATCTGAGCGCAAGGGCGTGCGCTGCCTCAATCACAAAGAGTGGACGGCAAGCGGGTGAGCGATTCAGCGGCTTCGACACAAGCGACCTTGAGCCTGCCCAAGGGCGGCGGCGCGATCAGAGGAATCGGCGAGACGTTCCAGGCCAATCTCTTCAGCGGCACGGCCAACCACAGCGTGCCGATCGCGCTATCGGCAGGGCGCGGCGGCTTCGGCCCGAAACTCTCGCTCGATTACGATTCCGGCAGCGGTAACGGCATATTCGGTCTCGGCTGGCAACTCTCCCTGCCCCGGATTACGCGCAAGACGGAGAAGGGCCTGCCGCACTATGACGATCACGATGTCTTCGTCCTGTCGGGCTCGGAAGATCTGGTCCGATGCCTGCGCAGGAGCGTTGATTCGGACACCGGTCGCGTGACGTGGGCACCGGAGGATCCGCTGGCGAGTGGCGATCACACTGTCTTTCGCTACCGGCCGCGCACGGAGGGGTCCTTCGCGCGTATCGAGCGCTGGGTGCACAACGTCAGCGGCGATACGCACTGGCGGACCATCGGCAGCGACAATGTCACGAGCCTTTTTGGCGTTACCGCAGCTGCCCGCATTGCTGATCCGCGCGACGCGCGCCGCGTGTGCACGTGGCTACTGCAGGAAACATTCGACGCGTTCGGCAACCGCAGCGTCTGCGAGTACGCGACAGATGATCCTGCACTGTACGCAGGTGAGGACCCGGGCGCGCGTCTGCCGGAGATTTTCGAGCGCTCGCGCGTGGCGACCCAGCGCTACATTCGCCGCATCCTCTACGGCAATCTCCCCGACCCCCTCGTCGATGAGATGCAGCGGCCGCTTACATACCCCGACGGCGGCGCCATTGGCCAGCTTCGTAACGGCCAGCGCTATGCGTTCGAAGTTGTGTTCGACTACGGCGATTGGAGCACGCCTACTATCCTGCCGCACCCGCAAGCGCCGGGCGAGCAGGAAGTGTTTGGCGCGGGCCCTGCGCGTTCGGGGCCGGGTCGACCGGCGCCACTCAGGCCCGATCGCTTCTCGCATTTTCGAGCGGGCTTCGAGCTGCGAACGTTGCGACGCTGCCGTCGCGTCCTCATGTTCCATCATTTCGCCGAACTGGGTGCACCCACTCTCGTGCGTTCGAGCGATTTCGAATACCACACAGACCCGGACACGCACGTCTCACTACTGAGCTCGGTTACGAGCACCGCCTATGACCGGGATGCAAACGGCGAGTACATCTCGGCGAACATTCCTCCCCTCGAATTCACGTACGCACGGTTCCAGCCGCACGCACAGCGCTATCGATCTCTGGAAGCGCTCGGCGGTGAGATGCCGACGACTGCACTCGATGATCCGAACCTGGCGATCGTTGATCTGTTCGGCGATGGTTTACCGGATATCCTGCACGCGAGCCCCGGTGGCTTTCGCTACTGGCGCAATCTCGGCGATGGCACATTCGATCGTCCGCGCATGCTCGCACAGGTGCCGGCGGGCATGTCGCTCGGGCAACCGGGTGTCGGCTTCGGCGACATGACGGGCAACGGCACGGCCGACCTGTTGATCAACGCGGGGCCCCTGCCAGGGTTCTTCGAGACGACTCTCGAGGGTGCGTGGCAGCGCTTCACTGCGTATGAAACCGTGCCGGGATTTAGCCCGCAGGATGCGAATGTTCGCATGCTGGACCTGACCGGCGACGGGCGGGCCGACGCGCTGCTGACGGATGATCGTCGCTTCTACTGGTTCGAATGCCTCGGTGCGAGGGGCTTCGCCCGCCCGCGCGCGATCGAGCGCGTGCATGATCTCGAGCAGTTTCCCGACGTCTTCTTCGGCGATCCGGCCGGCCGGGTGCGTCTTGCGGACATGACCGGCGACGGCCTGAACGACATCGTGGTCGTGTACGACGGGCGCATAGAGTACTGGCCGAACCTCGGCTACGGTCGCTTCGGCCGGCGCGTGACGATGGCGGACGCACCGCGCCTCGGACCCGACTTCGACCCAAAGCGACTGTTCCTCGCCGACCTGAACGGCACAGGTTGTGCCGATCTGGTATACGTCGAAGCGCGCCGCGTGCATTTTTGGTTCAATCGCAGTGGGAATGGATGGAGCGAGCGTCAGACGCTGCGCGGCACGCCCGAGACCAACGACACCAGCGCGCTGCAATTTGCAGATATATTCGGCACCGGCACGACGGCGCTGCTGTGGAGCGGCGACTTCGCGGGGGCTCGCGAGAGTGGCTTCAAGGCACTCGACTTCTGCGGCGGCGTCAAACCCTATGTCCTGACGCAGGTCGACAACAATCTCGGCGCGACCACGCGTGTGAGCTACGCGCCGTCGACCCGCTTCTTTCTCGAGGATCGCGCGCGCGGTGAGCCATGGCTCGCGCCGCTGCCGTTTCCGGTGCAAGTCGTCGCCAAGGTCGAGATCATCGATCATGTCAGTCACAGCAAGAAGGTCGCGACGTACAGGTATCACCACGGCCACTTCGACGGGCGCGAACGCGAGTTCTGCGGCTTCGGCCGCGTCGATGAGCTCGATAGCGAAACGTTCGATGAATTCTCGCAACCAGGTCTGCACGGCGCGGACGCCGCATTCGTCAGGGAGCCGGCATATCACCTGGCACCGGTGGAAACGCGCACATGGTTTCACACGGGCATCTATTTCGATGATCGCGGGCGTGAACGGAGTGACTATCGAGATCTGACGCAGAGATTCCGGCGCGAGTACTACACGGGGGACCGCGAGGCGCTGCCACTGCCGGAGCACATCGTCGAAGGTGGCCAGACGCCGGCTGCGGCATACCGTGCATTGCGTGGTGCCCAGCTGCGTACCGAAGTGTTCGCGCACGACGGAAGTAGCGAGGCGGGACACCCGTATCTCGCGACAGAGAGTCGTTATCAGGTGCGAGAGGTTCAGCCGCAGAGCGTCAACCATCACGGCGTCTACTTCTGCCACGAGATCGAGAAGCTCGAGTATCACTACGAGCGTCGGCCTGCGGACCCACGCCTCAGCCACGAGCTCACGCTCGATACAGACACGTATGGCAATCCGTTGCGCGTGCTCAGCATCAGCTACGGACGCCGGCAGGCTGACCCGCGCTTACCGACGCTGGCGGATCGCGATCGGCAGACCCGGACGCTCATCACTTACACCGAGAATCGGTACACGAATGCCATCGACGATGGGCATGTCCATTTCGAAGCGCATCAGATACCCGAGTTGTGCGAGACGCGAACCTATGAGTTGACGGGGTTCGCGCCCCTCGACACTGCCGCTCAGCGCTTCAGCCATGCGGAATGGACCGAGGACTCGTTCGCGCGCATCCGTGGCGCGCCAACTATCGAGTATGAAGAGCAAACGGACCCAGCTCGTCCGCAGCAGCGATTGATCGAGCACACTAGAGTATTTTTTCGCAAGAATGATCTGAGCGAGCTGTTGCCGCTCGGCACGCTCGAATCCCTGGCGCTGCCGGGAGAGACGCACCGACTTGCCTTCACGGCAGGTTTGCTCGAGCAGATGTACGGTGAGCGTGTCGATGCGACGGCGCTGGAGCACAGCGGCTACATCCGCGGGGAGGACCAGCGCACGTGGTGGATTCCCTCGGAACGCGAGTTCTACTCGCCGCTCGCTTCCGACACGCCGGCCGATGAGCTCGCGTTCGCGCAGCGGCAGTTCTTTCTCGTACGACGCAGGCGTGATCCATTCGGACACAGCGCAATTACCAACACCGACGCATACGCACTGCTCGTCAACGAAGCACGCGATGCGCTAGGCAATCGTACGCTCGCCGAGCAGGACTATCGGGTGCTGCAGCCGTTCCGAATCACGGATGCCAACGGCAACCGCTCGGAAGTTGCGTTCGACGTGCTCGGCCTGGTGGTCGGCAGTGCCGCGATGGGCAAGGCAGGACAGAGCGAGGGCGATTCCCTGTCCAGCTTCGCGGCGAATCTCACGCCGCAGCAGCGAGACTCGTTCCTCGATGATCCAATTGCAGCCGCCGCTGCCCTACTCGGGACGGCAGGCACGCGAATAGTGTACGACCTCGAGCGGTTCCGCCGTCAGCGTCAACCCGCGTTCGCGGCGATGCTGGTGCGCGAGACTCACCCGAGTGATCCGCCGGGGAATGAGTCGCGGATACAAGTGCGCTTCAGCTACTCGGATGGATTCGGGCGGGAAATTCAGGAAAAGGCCCTGGCCGAACCGGCCTCGCACAGCCTGGACGAGCCGCAAACAGGTTCGCGCTGGGTCGGCAGCGGCTGGACGCTGTACAACAACAAAGGTAAGCCGATCAAGCAATTCGAGCCGTTGTTCGACGACACGCACGCTTTTCGCTTCGATCGCCGCGTGGGAGTCAGCTCGACGCTGTTCTACGATCCGCTGGAGCGCCTCATTGCGACGCTGCATGCCGATCACACCTGGGAAAAGACGGTGTTCGATCCCTGGCAGCACGCAGCCTGGGATGTGAACGACACGGCGCTGATCGTGGATCCGAGCACCGATGTCGACGTGGGCGCATTGTTTCAGCGCCTTGCGGCTTCCGACTACCTGCCGACCTGGCATGCGGCGCGTTCGGAAGGTCAGCTCGGGGCGGCCGAGATGGCCGCTGCGCACAAGACGGCGCAGCACGCCGATACGCCTAGCGTCATTCACGCTGACGCGCTCGGCCGCACGTTTCTCACGATCGCACATAACCGTCTCCAGGCGAACGACGCTACGCGCGACGTGCTGCAGGTGACACGCATTGCTTACGACATCGAAGGCAACCAGCGCGAGATTGTCGACGCGAACGGTCGTGTCGTCATGCGCTACGACTTCGACATGCTCGGAACCCGCATTCGCGAAATCAGCATGGAGGCCGCGCAGCGCCGCATGCTGCACGACATCGGCGGTCAAGAGGTTCTTGCCTGGGACAGTCGCGGCAAACGTCTGCGCAGGAGCTACGACGCGCTGCGCAGGCCGGAGGACGTCTATCTACAGGAGGGTGCGAGCGCAGAGCAGCTGATCGAGCATACGGTGTTCGGGGAGCGCGCGCCGGATCCGCCCGCCGCAAATCTGCGCGGCAAGGTGTACCAGCACTACGATCAGGCCGGTCTAGTCACGCACGAGGCTTACGACTTCAAAGGCAATCTGCTCAGCGCTCGCCGGCAGCTGGCGCAGGAGTACAGGACAGCACTGGACTGGTCGAGCGCGCCCGCCCTCGATCCGCAGGGATTTGTCAGCCGCACCACTTATGACGCACTCAATCGGCCCATCGCGCTGTCCTCTCCGGACGGCAGCACGCTGCGGCGACGATTCAATGTCGCGGGCTTGCTCGAAGCAATCGACGTGGAGCTGCAAGGAACAGCGTCGACGCAACTCATCGCCGGCATCGAGCACGACGCCAGGGGGCAGCGCACGAGCATCACATATGGCAACGGCGTACGTACGCTCTACACGTACGATCCACTGACGTTCCGTCTGATGCGCGCGCAGACGCAGCGCGGCGCCGAGCCGCTGCAAGATCTCAACTACGTCTACGATCCGATCGGCAACGTCGCCACGATTCAGGATGACGCCCGACAGACTGTCTTCTTCAACAACCAAGTAGTCACCGCGCACAACGACTATACGTATGACGCGTTGTACCGGCTGTCGCGCGCGCAAGGGCGAGAGCACATCGGCCAGCAATCACAGCCGCAGAGCAGTTGGAGCGACGAGTTTCGCGTGCGGCTGCCGCATCCGGGCGATGGCCAGGCAATGCGACGTTATACGGAACAGTATGCCTACGATGCCGTCGGCAATATGCTCGAACTCTTGCATCAGGCCGACAATGGCAACTGGCGGCGCAGTTACAGCTACGCAGAGGCGAGTCTCATCGAGCCGCAGAAGGCGAGCAACCGCCTGAGCAGCACCCGCGCGGGCGAGAGCACGACCGAAATCTACCGCTACGACGCGCACGGCAATCTCACGACGATGCCGCATCTGCCGAGTCTCAGCTGGGATGGTCAGGATCGGCTGCAGCGCGTAGATCTGGCCGGCGGCGGCACGGCTTTCTATGTCTACGACTCGAGCGGGCAGCGCATTAGAAAAGTTGTCGAGCGTAGCGGCGGCGCGCTCATCGAGGAGCGCATCATGCTCGGGGCGTTCGAAGTCTTTCGGCGCAGCGATGCCAGCGGCGCGATCGAGCTGGAGCGACAGACCCTCAATGTCATGGATGATCGCAGGCGCGTGGTTTTGATCGAGACTCGCACGCGAGGCCAGGAGACGGGCGTACCCGCGCAGGCCATCCGCTATCAGCTCGACAATCACTTGCGCAGCGCCATCGTCGAGTTGGACGAGCTGGGCCAGATCATCTCGTACGAAGAGTACTACCCCTACGGCGGGACTTCGTATCAAGCCGGACGCAACCTCGCCGAAGTCAGTCTTAAGCGCTACCGCTATACGGGCATGCAGCGCGATGAAGAGACCGGATTCAGTTACCACGGCACGAGGTACTACGCCGCTTGGCTGGGACGATGGATCACTCCGGACACGATCGGCGTCGCAGGTGGCATCTGCTTGTACGAGTACTCCGCAGGCAATCCGATCCGATTGATCGACGTCGACGGGCGCAATCCGCAACCCCCCGACAAGCGACCTGTGACCGCGCGGGACCTGCATCAGCTGCGCAAGGCCGGCAACGCCAAGCCCGTGAAGCTGCAGCCGGCAGCGAAGGCGCCGAAGGGTCGGCTGTTCGACAGCAAACTCCTGCGCGCGACCTTCTTCGCGCTGAGCGTCATCACCGGTAAGCGAGTCTTGCCGGAAGACAGCAAGTTTCCGATCGAGACCGTCAGGAAGCATGAGGACAAGATAAAGGGCGCGAAGAAGAAGGGTGCGGGCGGCAATCCGAAACCAAAACCGCCGCAGCCGTCTGGTGTTGCGGACAAGCGTCTGGTGACGGCGCGCGATCTTCATGAGCTGCGCAATACCGGCAATGCAAGCGCGGTCGAGCCGGTGGCTCCCGAGCCGGTCAAAGGCGGCGGTGGCGGCAGCGGATCAGGGCGTGGCGCCGGTGGTGGCAAGACGAGCGGATTTCCGCGCATGCCGGTCGCGGGTGCGGTTGCCGGCGGTGCTGGCGTCGCTTCCGTCGCCGGCTCTGTGATCAGAGATCTGCATGAAGGCAACACGACGAAGGCGGTGACCGAAGCTGCCACGGGCACTGGCGCCGCGATGGTTCTTACACGTGTTCCGGCGCTCGCGCCGCTCGCAGTGATGGTTGGCACCATCGAGGCGTACGACGACAACGTCAAGCGCGATGCGACCGCCGCCGGGTCGTGGGTCGAGGACAAGACCGGCTCTCACACTCTGGGGGCCGTCTCGGCATCCGCAACGGCGACGGGCAAATCCGCATTCGAAGGCACCTTCGGGGTCGTCGGCCGGAACATCGGCGAGGGAGCCGCGGCGGGCTACATCCGCGCCACGTCCGATGAATACACGATGATCCCGTGGAAGACACAGGTCTGGGCGGACGCCGCCAAGAAGATCAGCTCTTTCAGGTATGCGGCTTGGGCATGGTGAGGACTCTATTCATGGACTCGAAACAGCTACGACGCGATGCATCGAAGGTGACGGCCAGCGCGCTGATCCAACCGGATCAGTCGCCGAATATTGGCGCAGTCAGCTTCCTTGAGGCCGAGATCGGCATCGCCGCTCCGGCATTCAACTCGATACTGGGCGGCAGCTTCGTGGTCGCCGGCAGCGCCCGATGCGACCTGCTGCAGGATTTCCCGGGGGAACCAGGGGTTTTCCTGCGCCATGCGGATGACGCCATTACTGCGGTACACATACGGCTGGGCGGTGCGGGTCCCTTCACGGCCACGCCGACCGGTCCCGGGAATACGCCCTGGACCAGTTGGTCGTTCAACGCGGCCGGAGTGGCCAACGGCCCACTGACGATCACGGCGGAGGTGTTCGCTGCCGATTCGCCACATCTTGCCGATGACGAATCGACCTCGACGACGGTCACGATCGACACTATCCCACCTGCACTCAACATCAGTCCGCCTGCCGACGTCGTACGACCGGCGCCGCCGTATGTTGCAACCATCACCGGCACGGCATCCGACAACTCATCGGGAGTTGCGGCAGTCGAATGGCAGTTTGGTGGCGGTGCGATCAACACGGCCAGCGGCACCACGAATTGGTCGGCGAACGTGCCGCTACCTGGCCTCGGTCTGCATACCGTGAACCTGCGCGCGCGGGACAACATCGGCAACGTGAGCGCCTTCCAAAGCGTGCAGGTCCAGGTCGGCGACATCACCGCCCCGAGCGTGACTATGCTCGTGCCGCACGAAGGCGATGTCTTCACGCTGGGCGCGCCGATCGACATTCGCGGCACTGCATCGGACACCCAGACCGGCGTGGCCGCAGTGGAATGGTCCGTCGACGGTCAGAGCGACTTCACGCCCGCAATACCCAAAGCCCCTGGTGACTGGTCGCAGTGGCAGGCGCAGATTCCAATCACCGTCGCCGGCAATCGCACGATCACCGTGCGCGCGAGGGACGGCGCTGCACCGACGGCGAACACCGCTGTCATGCAGCTCCGCATCGTCGTTGCGGAGCCGTTCGAGCCTGCCGATCCCGAAGCGGTCTTCAGCCCGACAGCCTATCTGCATGACTTGCTCGATTTCGCCACGCATCGGGCGAAAGTGTCACCGGACGGCGCGCTTATTACGCGCCAGCTGCTCGTGGAGACCTACTTGCAGCCGTTTGCGGATCTGGTGAAACGCGACAATCGCATCGTTGCGAATCAATCGACCAGTCAAGTGCGGTTGTGCATCGAAACCTTGCGCCGCTACCTGCAGAACAATCAAAGCACCGTACCAGCGGCGACGGAGGTTGCTTACCGTCAAGCAGCTTACTTCTCGATGCTGCGGCAGCTGGGCACCTCGTTCGACGAGATTCGCCTGGTACGCGTTGGCGACAATGCAGCCCGACTGGCGCTCGCCAATCGCCTCGGTATCGGCTTGGCGCAATTTCGGCCGGACCGGCTCGATCAGTTGCTGCTCCAGCCGGACGACGTCACCGAGGTAGCGCTCGAGACACTCTTCGGAATCGAACAGACCCTCCTCAAGCCGCTCGCCGAGAGTCTCTTGCCCCAGCCGCGGATACTCATCTGGCAGAAGGAGCACCTTCGCAGCGTGTGGCAGGAGCAGGACGACGCTGCTCGCTCGCAACTCGATACTCCGGTGCCGGTCATCGATCCGGATCTGCTCAGTACGCCGGACTTGCGCACGCCGACGGCAGGAAACGCTGCCTACGATCTCTGGCAAGCACGACGCGACGATCTCGCCGCGTACCGGGCTTCGCTCGACACCGAGCGCAAGGCACAGGCGACGCAGCAGACCGGCTTCGACAAGATCGTCGCCGATGCGCTTGGACCGGTTGCCGATCTCGTTGCTCTTTTCGAGCAACGTCGCGACGGCGTCGCCATCGACACGCAACTGCGCACCAAACAACTGACGCTGCAGCAGTTCCTGCATCTCATGCGAGTGCGCGAGCTGGCCGTCGCCAGCACCGTATTGGATGCAGAATGGGAGGATGTCTACGCCATTCTCGTGCAAGTTCGGAAATTGGCCTTGCATGCGACGTGGCGGACACAGGAGCGACAGAAGGGACTGATCCTGGGTCCTGACTTCTTTCAAGTCGCGGAAGGGTCCTCTCAGATCGCACCGCTGCCGCGGTGGCGAGCGACACCGCAGGCGCGCCAGGCATGGCTTGCGACGCTCAGTTCACGGATGCAGCAGGAAGGTGCTCTGACGCAGGCAATGCAGGCGTCGGTCAGCGCCGTCGAGGCACTGTCGCTGCCGATCCTGCGTGCGGGATGCATTGCTGCCATCGCGGGCGAGCACGATGCCGCCGAGATCGCCGATCGGTTGACGCAGGAGCTCGGTATCGATTGCAAGGACAACGGCGAGCAACGGACGACCCGGGCGCAACAAGCACTCGAAACCCTGCAGGACGCGTTGCTGTCGTTGCGGACCGGGCGCTTCAAAGACATGCCCTCGGTCCTGGGGGCAGGCAACCCCGCCGCAGCCTGGGTTCTCGCGCTCGAACCCGGCAAGTACACCGAGGCGGACTTCGATGAAGAATGGACCTGGATGGGCGGCTATGCCACCTGGAACGCCGCCATTCGCGTGTTCGCTTATCCGGAGAGCTATCTGCTGCCGGAGCTGCGACCAGGCGTCACACAAACCACGCCGTACCACGATCTGCTCATCGAGCTGCGCAATCAGACGCGGCTCACTCCGGTGCAGGCGCGCAAGCTCGCGGAGAAATACCATGCGGCATTGACCACCAAGCTCGGCGCAAATCTCCCAGAGCCACTGCGCGATACTGCGCTCGTCATTACCGAGCAGCTCACCGACACGCAGCTGAGTGAGCGCCGCACGTTGATCGCGAACCAGTTTGGCAACCTCGCGAACCCCGCACAGGCGCCGAACTATCTGCAGGAGATCTTCTACTTCGTGCCGCTGGCGCTGGCATTGCAGCTGCAGAAGGCCGGTCAATTTCTGTCAGCGCTCGACTGGATCGAAACCTTTTACGCCGATCACCTGAAGGCGAGCGAGCGCAAGATCTATCGCGGCCTGGTGGTCGAAGAGCAGATTACAACGCAGTACCAACGCAATCCGGACAACTGGTTGCGAGTGGGGTTGAATCCCCACGAGATCGCCACCGTCCGCGCGAGCGCGCACACGCAGTTCACGCTGATGACGCTGGTGCGCTGCTATCTGGACTTCGCCGATGCGGAGTTTGCTCGCGACACCGGCGAGGCGATCGCGCGAGCGCGTTCGCTCTACAATACGGCGCTGCAATTGCTGGCACTGCCGGAACTCCAGCCACCGGCTCCGGCTACGACGCCGTTTCCGGCCAACCCGATTCCGCGAGCGCTGCGGATGCGCGCACAGCTCAATCTGTTCAAGCTGCGGACCGGACGAAACATTGCCGGCATCGAGCGCCAGACGACGCCGCTGGTGCAGCCGACGATGACCCTGGACCGCCTGCCCGCCGCGAGCGACGCGCAGCGGCTGTTCCGGCCGACTCCGTATCGATATGCGGTGTTGATCGAGCGCGCCAGGAACCTCGTCAGCCTGGCGCAACAGGTCGAGCAGGCATTTCTCGCGGCGCTGGAGCGTCGCGATGCGGAGGTCTACGGCTTGCTCAAGGCGGGCAATGACCTGCAATTGGCGAGCGCTACGGTGAATCTGCAAACGCTGCGCGTGCGCGAAGCGCAGCAGGGAGTCGATTTGGCCGAGCGGCAGCTCGATCGAGCTGCCACCCAGCGAGATACATATCAAGACTGGATCGCTGCCGGCTTGAACCGCTACGAGGAGGACATGCTCGCCGACTACCGAGAGACGCGCGACGCGAAGAACACGCTGGCAGCCTGGGACGCAGCTTTGACGGTTGCTCAGACGCTCGCTGGCGTCGAATCGGGCGGCTTTCTCGGGACCGGACTCGGCGCCGGCCTGGGCGGCACGGTGCTGGTCGGAACCTTGGCAGTCGCGAAGGCGCTCCAGACGCGCAGCGTCAACAACGCCGAGGCATCAGCACAAATCAACTCCGCGAAGGCCAGCTTCGAACGTCGCACTCAGGAATGGGAGCTGCAGCGTCAGTTGGCGGAGCGAGACATCGCCGTCGGCGAGCAGCAAGTAACCCTGGCGCAAACGCATACCGACGTGGCGCGGCAGGAGGAAACGATCTCGCTCATCCAGCACGACCAGGCACAAGCGACGATCGAGTATCTCGCCAACAAGTTCACCAACGCGGAGCTGTACGCGTGGATGAGTGGTGTGCTGGGCGGCGCCTACAATTATTTCCTGCAACAGGCCACCGCGATGGCGCAGCTGGCGCAATATCAATTGGCTTTCGAGCGCCAGGAATCGCCGCCCGCTTTCGTCAAGGCGGACTATTGGGATGCGTCGGAAGATGCTTCGCCAGCGTCCAACGCTCAGGGCGCACAACCAGACCGGCAAGGCTTGACCGGTTCGGTCCGCTTGCTCCAGGACATCACCCGACTGGATCAATTCGCGTTCGACACGAACCGCCGCAAACTCCAGCTGACCGAGACGTTCTCGCTGGCGCGGCTGTTGCCGCTCGAGTTCCAGAACTTTCGGCGGACGGGGCAATTGCCCTTCGCGACGCCGATGGCGCTGTTCGACCGCGGCTTTCCTGGCCACTACCTGCGGCTGATCAAGCGCGTGCGCGTGTCGATCATTGCACTGATTCCTCCGGTGCAAAACGTGCGCGCCACGCTGATTGCCTCCGGCATCTCGCGGGTGGTCACAGGCGGCGATGTATTCCAGACGATCTTCGTACGGCGCGATCCGGAGCTCATCGCCTTCACCTCGCCGAACAATGCGACCGGCCTGATCGAACTGGAGCCGGACGCGGGAATGCTGCTGCCGTTCGAGAGCATGGGTGTGGACACGAACTGGGAGCTGCAGCTTCCCAAGGCCGCCAATCCATTCGACTATCGCAGCATCGCGGATGTGCTGTTCACTGTGGAGTACACCGCGCTGCAGGATTTCTCGTATCGCCAGCAGGTCATCCAACAACTGGACGACGCGGTGAGCGCCGAGCGTGTTTTCAGTCTACGCGACCAGTTCGCCGATCAATGGTATTCGCTACACAATCCGGTGAGTGACGCGGATCCTTTGCGCATCACGTTCGAGCTCGCTCCTGGAGATTTTCCACCGAACGTCTCGGACCTGCGCATTCAGCAGATAGTCGTCGCGCTCGTGCGAGCGGACGGGCAGGAGCTCGAGCTCGGCAGTACGCGCCTATTGCTGCAGCCCACCGGCGAGAGCGCACCGGTGGGAGGAACTGTCGCCGGCACGAGCGGCGGTTTAATCAGTACTCGGCGTGGCAATGCGAGCGCGTGGGTGCCGCTGATCGGCAGGTCACCGCTCGGCGAATGGGAGCTGACACTGCCAGACACGCAGGAGACGAGAGAACAGCTGGCCCAGGAGGGCATCGAGGATCTGCTGTTCGTGCTGACGTATGCGGGACGTACCCCGGCTTGGCCAAGTTGAGATCGGCAGTAGCTCTCGGGCGAGCTCACGCCGATCTTACGGCTCGAACCACAAACACACCGGCTTTCGAAATCAATACGCGCGCGGAGACGAACGATACCCGCTATCCGTGGACGCCGACAGCGAGCAGCACTATCACGCTTACGCCCAATGGGCTCAACCAGATCGCGTCGGTCAATTCGACGAGCACCAGCTACAACACGAAGGCCTCCATGACCAATGACGGCGGCGGCAATAACTATGGCTACAACGACAACAACTGGCTCACGACCGCTAGTGGAGCGACTATTACCCTTTCCTATGACCCAGGCGGTGTGTTGCGCAGCCTGACCGGCAGCGGCAGCACGACCGAGTTCCTGTATGACGGCCCGGATCTTATTGCAGAGTACCAATCTGGTGTCGTCACGAAGCGGTACGTGCACGG
>Ga0134123_10001182_pt1 | contig 17119 bp, 17 predicted proteins | sample KB303_FD_96460 | JGI IMG/M metagenome (GOLD analysis project Ga0134123, IMG submission 96460) | Terrestrial soil microbial communities without Nitrogen fertilizer from Kellogg Biological Station, Michigan, USA - KB3-0-3 | ecosystem: Environmental > Terrestrial > Soil > Unclassified ...
AGCTTGTCGTAAATTTTCGCGCCCGCATAAATGCGGCACGCGGCAGTGCAATCCTGCCCGGCGTTGTAGTAACCGAAGATGCGCAGCCCGCCGACCACTGCTTCGAGATCGGCGTCGTCGAATACGATCACCGGCGCCTTGCCCCCGAGTTCAAGGTGGGTGCGCTTGAGCGTGGACTGCGCCGCCTGCAGCACCTTGCGCCCGGTGGCAATGCTGCCGGTCACCGAGATCATGCGCACCGCGGCGTGGTTGATCAGCGGCGAACCGACCGTGTCGCCGCGGCCATTGACGATGTTGACCACGCCTTTCGGGAAGATCTGGGCGATGAGTTCGCCGAGTTTCAGCGTGGATAGCGGAGTCATTTCGGAGGGTTTGAGCACCACCGTGTTGCCGGCCGCCAGCGCGGGCGCGATTTTCCACGCCGCCATCATCAGCGGGTAATTCCACGGAGTAATCTGCGCCACCACACCCACCGGGTCACGGCGGATCATGCTGGTATGGTTCGGCAGGTACTCGTCGGTCGCGGCTCCGTGCAGGCAGCGTGCCGCGCCCGCGAAAAAGCGGAAACAATCCACGATCGCCGGCATTTCGTCAGCAAGTGCGCGCGCCCTGGGTTTGCCGCAGTTGAGTGACTCGAGATCGGCGTAGGTTTTGGCGTCCTGCTCGATGCGATCGGCAAGCTTGAGCAGCAGCAGCGATCTTTCCTGTGGGGTGGTCGTGCCCCACGCGCGGAACGCCGTCCCGGCGGCCTCCACCGCGTGACTGATCTGGTCCGGCGAAGCTTCGCGGATCTTCGCGATGGCCTTACCGGTGGCCGGGTTGAGAACTTCGACTTCGGCCCCGGCCCCGGCGACCAGTTGTCCATCGATGAGCAGGCTGGTTTGCATGGAATGTCTCCTTGTCATTTGCCGCTGCCCGCGACTTCGTGGGTGTCGCGGGTCAGATAAAACGCCAGCAGAATAGGGATGAACGTTACGGCGATAACGAAGACCGCCACCACATTGGTGACCGGCCGCTGGCGCGGGCGCACCAATTCGGAAAGCATCCAGATCGGCAGCGTAGTCTGCTGCCCGGCGGTGAAAGTGGTTACGATCACCTCATCGAAAGACAGCGCAAAGGCGAGCATGCCGCCGGCCAGCAGCGCGGTGGCGATATTCGGCAGTACTACATGGCGAAAGGTCTGGAAGCCGTCGGCGCCGAGATCCATCGAGGCTTCGATCAGGGCCGGAGACGAGCGCCGGAAGCGCGCCAGCACGTTGTTGTAAACCACCACCACGCAGAACGTGGCATGGCCGATCACGATGGTCCAGAAGCTGAACGGAATCCCCGCGAGGTTCAGAGCAGACCGCAAGCTGATGCCGGTAATGATCCCAGGCAGCGCGATCGGCAGGATCAACAACAGGGAAATCGCTTCGCGCCCGAAAAATTTCGACCGCCAGACCGCGGCCGCTGCCAGTGTGCCGAGCAGCATCGCCACCATGGTCGAAACTGCGGCAACCTGCAGCGAGAGCGAGAGTGCGGCACGGATGTCATCGCGTGCCCATGCAACTGCAAACCACTTCAGGGTAATGCCAGGCAAGGGAAAGACGAAGCTCTTCTCTTCGGTGCTGAAGGCGTAAAGGACGATGAAAACCAGGGGCACGTGCAGAAACGCCACCCCGACAAACGCGCCGACCTTGAGCGACAGCCCCGCCCTGGCTCCGTGCCGCGCTTCCCCGGCGACTTCAGAGCGCATCGAATGCTCCCAACCGTCTCGCCGCGGTGAGATAGATCGCCATGATCACTATCGGCACGATGGTAAACGCGGCAGCAAGCGGGATATTGCCGGCGGTGCCCTGCAACTGGTACACCGCCTGGCCGATGAATGGGCGGGAGTTGCCGATGATGCCCGGAATGATGTAGTCGCCCAAGGTCAGCGAGAAAGTAAATATGGAGCCCGCCACAACGCCCGGAAACGCCAGCGGCAGGATGACCTTGCGGAAGGTCTGCGCGGGCGTCGCGCCGAGGTCTGCAGACGCTTCCGTAAGCGAGGCCGGCACGCGCTCCAGTGCGGCCACGATCGGCAGGATCATGAAGGGCAGCCAGATGTACAAGAACACCAGAAAACTGCCGATGTAGGAGATTGAAAGCGACGGCCCGCCGATGACCGGGATCGACAATACCACCTCGAGCAGCCAGGTGAGATGCAGCTTCGCGGCGAACCAGGGGACGATGCCCTCCTTGGCGAGAATCAGCTTCCATGCGTATACCCGAACCAGATAACTCGACCACAGCGGCAGCATCACGGCGAGATAGAGCGCCGCCTTCATCTTCATCGAGGCGTAACGCACCATGTAGTACGCGAGCGGGAATGCAATCACCGCGGCGGCGATGGTGACGGCCGCGGCCATCAACGTGGTGCGGATGAAGATGTCGGCGTTGGCACGGGTGAACAACTGCTCATAGGTAACAAGCGAGAATTCGCGAACGATGTTGCCGGAGAATTCATCGATGTAAAAAAAACTCTGCAGCAGCAGCGCAAACAGCGATCCGAGGTAGATGACCCCCAGCCACAGCAGCGGAGGGGCAAGCAACAGCAGCAACAGCAGCTTCGGATGCAGATAGAGCTTGGTGGAGATCCGCGAGCCCAGCGACGGTTGGGCGAAGGTCGCGCTCATGCGCCCTCTGCAAGCGGCTGGTTCAACTGGCGCGGCCATGCAAGCCTGACGGCGTCGCCCGCCTGCGCGGCGTTCAAGCTCTCGGCAGCATTCTGGCGCATCACCGCCAATTCGCCGCCGCCATCCACCGCAACCGAATAGCGCGTGGTAGCGCCGTGGTAGGTCACCGCGCGGACGCGGCCGGTGACTGAGAGCCAGCCTGGTGGACCCGGGTCGGACGCAGCAGTCATGATGATTTTTTCCGGGCGGATCGCGAAGGCTTGTCCCGAGCCTGTGAGCCGCTGCGCCAACTCTCCGGTACAGACATTGGATACGCCGACAAAGCCGGCCACGAAAGCGGTCGCCGGATGTTCATAGATCTGCGCCGGCGCGCCGATCTGCTCAATGCGGCCGCGGTTGAAAACTGCCAGCCGGTCGCTCATCGCCAGCGCCTCGCCCTGATCGTGCGTCACGTAAATGAAGGTGATGCCTACCTGGCGCTGCAGGGACTTGAGTTCCTCCTGCATCTGCTCGCGCAGTTTGAGATCGAGCGCGCCCAGCGGCTCGTCAAGAAGCAACACGCTGGGCCGGTTGATCAGCGCGCGCGCCAGCGCCACGCGCTGGCGCTGTCCGCCGGACAGCTGATTCGGCTTTCGCGCGCCCATCGCTTCCAGCTTTACCAGGCCGAGCATCTCCTGCGAACGCCGGCGCCGCTCAGCCGGCGCGACTTTGCGGATCATCAGTCCATACTCGACGTTTTCCATCACGCTCAGGTGCGGAAACAGCGCGTAGTCCTGGAATACGGTGTTCACATCGCGCCGATAAGGCGGAACACCCTCGACATTGGCGCCGTGAATCACGATGCTTCCGGCGTCAGGCTGTTCGAATCCGGCGATCAGCCGCAAACAGGTGGTCTTGCCCGAGCCGGAGGGGCCAAGCATGGAGAAAAACTCTCCGTCCTGGATTTCAAAGCTGACGCCATCCACCGCGCGCACCTCGCCAAAATGGCGCGATACGCCGGCGAAACTGACGGCGATACCCGATGATCCTGTCATGCGCGGAAGATGCCACACAACGAACGGGCCGCAAAGTGCGGCCCGTCCGGTTGCGTACCTAAGGAACGTGAGGCTTCAGAGACTTGCGCGCTCCAGTGAGGGGCAAGCCGTTACCGGCCGCCCAGGACGGCGATGTAATCCGTCACCCAACGGTAGTAGGGCACGCAGGTGCGACCCGCGCCGCAGTTGGTGACCGGTGTACGCCAGAACCAGATACGGTCGAATTCCTTGACCCCGTTGGTCTCGCAGCCCTTTTCTCCGAGCAGCGGATTGCCCTTGCAGGCGTCGGGCACGACCGGCACAGAGCCGAACCACGCCGCCAGGTCGCCTTGCAGCTTCTTGTTGACGGAGTGTTCCATCCACATGTACGCGCAGTTCGGGTGCGGCGCCTCCGCGTGCATCATGGTGGTATCGGCCCAGCCGGTTGCCCCTTCCTTGGGAACCACGCTGGCGACCGGCTTCTTCTCGGACTGAAGCAGGTTGACCTGGAAGCCCCATGAGGACGACGCCACCACGCCTTCGTTCTTGAAATCGTCGATCTGCACCATGGCGTCGTGCCAGTAACGCGACACCAGCTTGCGTTGTTCGCGCAGCAGCGCCAGTGCCGCCTTGTACTGATTTTCATCGAGTTCATAGGGATTCTTGATGCCGAGCGAAGGATTGCTGTGCATCAGGTAGAGCGCGGCGTCGGCTATGTAGATCGGCCCGTCGAAGGCCTGCACCCGTCCCTTGTTGGACTTGCCGTCGTCCAGCTTCATTTCCTTGAACACCACTTCCCAGCTTTGCGGCGCTTTCTTGAACGCCTTGGTGCTGTAGGCCAGCACGTTGGAACCCCACTGGTAGGGCACGCCATAGTGCTTGCCGCCGACATGGTGCCACGGCGCCTTTTGCAGGCGCGGGTCGATGGCGCTGTAGCTGGGAATGAGGCTGACGTTGACCTCCTGCACGCGCCTGCCGGAAATCAGCCGCAGGCTGGCATCTCCCGAGGCGGTAACCAGATCGAAACCGCCTTCGTTCATCAATGCCACCATCTCATCCGAGGTGCCCGCGGTTTTCACCCTCACCTTGCAACCGGTTTTCTTCTCGAAATCGGTGACCCAGTCGAAGTTCTTGTCCGTTTCGCCGCGCTCGATGTAACCCGGCCACGCGACGATGTCCACAATGCCTTCCCCTTTGCCGATTTTCTCCATCCTGGCGATGGCCGGCGAGGCGCACAGCGCGCTGGCGATCAGCGCCATTAAGAAGCAATTGCCCGTCAAACGGAATTTGAGGCACGACATGACGATCCCCCTTGTTGGTTATTCGACCAGCATGTCATGGCCTGCATTGGCTTCTGAGGCGCTGGCAGCGGCCGCTTCCACCTGGAATTCCGGTGGGCGGCCCGATTGTAGCATCGAAAAATCCGCGTGGACCGGACGGGCACTTTACCGGCCGCGCGGTTCGCATGGTCAGTCGCCAAAACGATAGTCGGCAGTCAGGAAGAAGCCGCGCTCGGCGGCCGGGTAGGCATTGAACTGGGTCGGAGTAAGCGGGTTGAGGCTGCGCACTCCGTAGCTGAAGTATTTGCTATCGGTCAGGTTCTGCACGGTGGCTGACAGCCGCAAACGGCCGATCTGCTGCGCGAGCCGCACATCAACAAGAAAATAGGCGGGCATTTGTTCGACGAAATCGTTGGTCTGATCGTTGTCGAAATATTGCTTGCCCACATAACTGGCTTGTCCGTAGAGGCTGGTTCCCTGTCTCCACGATTTGCGCCCCGTGAACACGGCGCGCTGACGCGGGACGAGCGGCACGTTCTTATCTTCCAGGCTGACCCCGCCCTGGGTCCCTTCGCGGAACTTCGCGACCGTGTAGGCGTAGCTCACCCCGAATTCCAGCGACGGCTCGGGTGTCCACACAGCATCGATCTCCGAGCCGTAGCGGCGCGTCGGATCCAGATTCACGTTTTCAAAGGTATCGGGCTTGAAACGGATCTCGTTTTCCAGATCCATGTGGTACAGCGCAGCGCGAAATCTCGCGCTCGGACCCGTCCATTCCACACCGACCTCCCGGTCCTCCGACGTCTGCGGCTCGAGGAATGCCACTTTGGGATCGAACAGAGGGCCCCCGAACTGGCTGTAGATCTCGTCCACCGTGGCGACGCGGAAGCTGCGCCCCAGCCTGCCGTAGACGGACCAACCGCGCGGCAATCCCTGGCGCAGCGCCAGTTCGTACGCATTGACTTCGAGATCCTGCGTGCCCCGGGCATACGGCGCATTGCTGGCCGCATCGCGCGCGTCATAGGCCACCTGCTGCGCGCGGGCGCCGAGGGTCAGCCTGGTTGCGGTCGGGAATTCGGTCGAGTGCTGGGCATACACCGCTCTGATGTCCTGATCCGCCTGCACTTGCGCGGGGCCGGTGACGGTCGAGGCGTAGTCCCATTGCTCCCAGTCAATGCCGGCGACCAGGGAATTGTCAACACCAAAGGCGCTGTAACCTACCCTGACGCGCGGAGCCAGGGTCCAGACTTCCGCAGTGGTATCGACTTTGGTGAAACCCCCGAACAACAGCGCGTCGGCAATCTTGTTGCGATACGCGAGGTCGACCGCAAACTCTGCACTACCGGCCAGCGCCTTGGCAAACGCTCGAGCAAACACTGTCTCACGGTCGCTGTAATCGCCCGGATTGGTTGCGCCCCGGCGGTCGCTATCGAGCTGTTCCCGAGTACGCGCACCCGGAAGTCCAAGATCCTGGTTTTCCGCGCCGATGGAAAATCCGAACCGGGGTCCGGAGCCGAGTGTGTAGATCGCGAGCTCAGCGTTGCGCTGGCGCAGGAAATTGTTGTCGCGGTAGTTGTCGGACTCGACATATTGGCCGGTCGCCCTGATGCCCGTCCTGTCCCCGGAGAGGAACGCGTTGGCCCCGGCGGAGCGGGTGTTGTAAGACCCCACTCCGGCTTCGCCCAGCACCGTGCGGTCTCCGGCGGCGGGCACGCGCATGATGATGTTGATCACCCCGCCGGTGGCTCCACTGCCGTAGAGCACGGACCCGCCGCCGCGGAGGATCTCGATGCGCTCCACTGCGGCGAGCGGAATGGACGACCATCGCACGGAGTTGAGCTCATTGTCGTTGATGCGAAGCCCGTCAACCAGCACCAGGGTGTTCTGGTCCCCGTTTACTCCGAAGCCGCGCAGGTCCACCTGCCAGTCGGGACTCCCGGTGTTGTCGCGAAAAGCGATGCCCGCGATCCTGGACAGCACCTGGATCACGGTCTGCGCGCCGCTGTCTTCTATCTGCTTGCGGTTAATGGTTGTGACACCGATCGGAGTGTCGCCACGGCTTTGCTCGAAACGGGTCGCCGTGACGACGATGTCCTCCGTGGTCAGTTGCGAAGGCTGTTGCGCAAGGAGTGGAAATGCGACGGTTGCGCCGGCCGCAAGGACCAGCATTTGGATTTTCATGAAGAAGCCCCCTGCCTGGTCTGCGCCCACCGCGCGCACGTTTATCAACGGGGAATCTACCGGCAGGGAAAGCAGGCGTGGCGCTTCAGGATCTGGATACCCGCCCCGCGCGGAAATTCCGTTCGCGCTCAAGGGCCGGTATCCGGGCTTGCGAACGGGGCGTGCCGCCTTCCCATGGACTTCGGCTTCTGGCCGGCCGGTTCGCCCACAGTGGCATCGTGGCACGCCCCAACAGTCGCTTACCGTTGCGGGGGCAGCACAGGAATAAGGTGACCACTCAATGGCTCGCCGCCGCTCAGGGAAGACGCGCCGCATGGGGGCCATTGAGTGGTCACACCGCACCTGTTTCCCGTTGAACCCGTCCGGAGAAACCGGAAAGGCACCCGAGAACAGTGCGGATTCTACCCCAATGGCATAGGGGTAAAGCCCGGGAAGGGGTGGCAAACGGGAGCTTTTAAGCGGTTGCGAGCCGCCTTTCGGGGGGAGGGCCGGGGTCCCCGCCTAATATGTCAAAGCACATTCAAAAAAAACCGTTAGCAGTTGACTTAACAAGATTTTTATCTCTATAGTGTGGCCATGGAAGCCGAGCTTAACGCCCTCGACGACAAAGTTACGCAGCTTGCCCAGCTGTGCCGGAAACTCCGCAAGGACAACAGTCAGTTGCGGCAGCAGCTGGTCGCGGCGCAGGGCGAGAGCAAACGTTTGGCGGAAAAAGTGAACACCGCCGCCACGCGACTCGAAGGTTTGCTAGACCAGATTCCCGATGGACCAGAATGAGCAAGGAACCAAGGAGTCTCGAGGTGAACATCATGGGGCGCGAATTTCGCGTCTCCTGCACCGAGGAGGAACGGCGCGACTTGCTCAAGGCCGTCGATTATCTGAATGCGAAGATGAGCGAGATTCGCGACACCGGAAAAATCATCGGGGTCGAGCGCATTGCCATCATGGCGGCACTGAATATCGCCCATGAGTACCTCTCCGCCCGCACGGACGGAGGATTTGACCTCGGGGAGTTCAAGCGTAGAATGTCCAGCATGCAGGCAACGATCGACCAGGCCATGAACGGCCAGGATGAGTTGTTCTGAAGAGTGTGCTGCAACGATCAATGTCCCCTGCGGTGTTGTTAGGCTTTACATTCCTTGAACCAATGCTCCTTGCCTTGGTTGCGGCCTAAAGCAGCGCTGTTGTGCGCGTCCCAGTGGGAAGCGCCTGATGTGCTCGGAAAGCGACCACCTTGAACCCTAGGTTCAGGATGCCAGCCTGACGGCAATCGCGGGGGGCACCCCTTTGCGGGCTGCACCATCCACAGCAATAGGAGCGGCGAAGCCGCTTTTTTTGTTTTCAACGTGAACCACAACCAGATAGAGTTCCAGCGCGCGGGACTCTATTTTTTTGGCTGACACGACGATGAGCTTCTGGTTGATGAAATCCGAGCCGGACGTGTTCGGCATCGATCATCTCGCGGCTGCGCCGCGGCAGACCGCCGCGTGGTGGGGCGTGCGGAATTATCAGGCGCGCAATTTCATGCGCGATCAGATGAAAGTCGGCGACGGTGCTTTTTTTTACCACTCCAGCTGCCCGGAACCCGGCATTGCAGGCATCCTCCGCGTCTCCAGACTCGCCCATCCCGATGTGACCCAGTTCGACCCCAAGAGCGAATACTTCGATCCAAAGGCCACGCGCGACAGTCCGCGGTGGTTCAACGTCGACGTCACTCTGGTGAAAAAAACGCGTCTGATCCCCCTCGCCGAACTGCGTTCCCATCGCGAGCTCGCTTCGATGAGGGTGCTTCAGCGCGGCAACCGCTTGTCGATCACTCCGGTCGAACCGCGCGAGTGGGATTTCATCACCCGCATGTTCTAGGGCGTGGCGGGCCCAGTGGAATGGTGGATCGTATATTTGCTGATGGGCGTTTTCGTCGGCTTCTTTGCCGGCCTGCTGGGGATCGGCGGTGGATTGCTGCTGGTCACTGCGATGGTTTTTCTGTTCAGCCTGCAGGGATTTCCGGCGGATCGCATCGTGCACCTCGCGCTCGGCACGGCCCTGACCAGCATCGTTTTTACTTCGATTTCCAGCCTGCGTGCGCATCATCGCCACGGCGCGGTGCGCTGGGACATCGTAAAAATGGCCACGCCCGGGCTCGTCGTTGGCACGCTGCTGGGTACCTTTGTCGCCGATCGGCTGGCGTCGAAGTATCTGGCAATCTTTTTCGTTGCCTTCGTTTACTACGCCGCCGCGCAGATGCTCGTGGACCTGAAGCCCAAGCCCACACGCACCGTGCCGGGTTGGACCGGCATGTCGGTCGCGGCGTTTATCACCGGGATCGTTTCGAGCCTGGTAGGCGCTGGCGGCGGTCTGCTGTCGATTCCGCTGATGACCATGTGCAACGTTCCAATGCGCAACGCCGTGGGCACCTCGGCTGCGCTGGGATTGCCGATCGCAATCGCCGGCGCGGCCGGTTACATCTATACCGGATTGGGCCAGGATCATCTGCCACCGCTGACCCTCGGCTACATTTACATTCCTGCGCTGGTGGGAATCGTAATAGGCACTTTCGTCACCGTGCCGGCGGGAGCAAAGGTGGCGCACACCATGCCGGTACGGCGGCTGAAACAGATTTTCGCCGTGCTCCTGTTTCTGATGGCGACCAAGATGCTGTGGACGCTGTTCTGAATTTCACCGGGCCCTGAACCAGCCCGCAAGGCTCAGCCGCTCCCGCTTTGCCGGCAGCACTTCGTGGGCGAAGCGAGCGCTCAGGAAAGTCACCAGCGTGCCGCCGACCGGCAGAACGTCCTCGCATTTTTTCGTTGCTCCGGCGTCCAGGTGAAGCCTCAGTTCGCCGCCATCCCCGGGTTCCCAGTCTTCGTTCAGGTAGAGCACGCAGGAAAGCCGGCGGCGCCCGTCGTCACGAAACTGGTCGAGATGTTTTCGATAGAAGGCGCCGGGGGCATACCGGGAGAAATGGCATTCGAACTCGAACAGACCCAGCTGCAACTCGCGGTTCAACGCGAGGCGTAACTGTTCGAACCGGGCAAGGCAGCGCTCCCGCCAGCTATTCCCCCGCGCGGCTTCCAGCCATAGTATCTCGTCGCCACGGGTATCCTCTTGGATCTTGTGCTTCGCGCTCTGACCGATTCCCGCCTTGCGGAACATCCCGGCGGCGGCGAGCTGGCGACACTCGTCGCGCAACGCCGCAATCGTTTCCTGGTCGATGAAATCCGGCAGAACCCGCCAACCTTCGGCGGCGATGCTTTCGGATATCGCGTCGAAGGTTTCCATGCCGCGCTATGGGCCGGATTTTTGCGCCAGTGTGCGGATCTCTTCGGGCAGCGGCCGGGTCGCCCCTTGCATCGGCCAGCCATTGGCGGCGGCATTCCTGGCGATCGCGTCGATGCGGTCCTGGTCGAGCGGATGGGTTCGCAATATCGCCGGCATATTTCCGCTGCCGCGATTGCTTTCGTCCTGCAGCAACCTGAACACCTCCGCGGCACCGGCGACGTGACCGTACATCCTTGCGAGCGTGCGCAGAGCTTCGGCGTCTGCCGCGCTTTCCTGGGAGCGGCTGAAAGTCAATGCGGTGAGCAATCCGGCATTGCCGAGGGTGCGGCCCACGATATCGCTGCCGGAACCCGCGGACACCATCGCTACCACGATGCCAATAGCGAGTCCGCGGCCGAAGGTCGAAATCGGATGGCGCAGTTTCACATGCGCGATCTCGTGGCTGATGACCATCGCGAGCGCGTTTTCGCTGGGCATTTTGCCTACCAGCCCGCGAAAGAAGACGACGTTGCCGCCAAGCGTCGCAAAAGCATTGACAGTGGCGTTATCCATGTAATGCGTTCGTATGCGCATGCCCTCGGGAAGTTCCTGCGCGGCAGCGACACGATCGGCCAGCTCTTGCAGGTAGGCGTTCATGGGGCCGGACTCGGGAAAGTCGGCGGCAAACCGCGAGGAGACCGCCAGTTCCTCTTCGAAGGGAATGTACCTGGCCAACTTGTCTGCCAGCAGCGCCAGCGCGGCAAACACGATGGCGGCAATGACCAGCAAGCCGCCGAGCAGGCGCAGCAGATCCAGCAGCGGATGGGTCTGGCTTACATTGATGCCCTCGGGAGGCTGGGAATTGTGGTACTCCACTCGAAGCCGAGGCAGACGCGCTCAGCGCTCCGTCAGAGCGGTACCGTATGCCATGACCTCGACTGCGCCAAAGCTGTTGGGATTTCGGCCTGGAATGGAGAAGGTCTGGAATTTGACGTTGACGATCATCTGGGCGCCCTTGCCGCGCGCTTCCTGCTTCATGCGCAGGACCGCCTCGCGCCGGGCGCGGTCCAGCAGGGACTCGTAGGCACGCAGCCTGCCGCCGAACAGGCTCTGCAATCCGGACAATACCCGCTTGAAATAATCTTCCGATATGACCACGCTGCCGGCAACCAGCGCCTGGCCAGCCCGCAGGGTCAGCGGCGGAAAGCGATTGGTGAAAACCATCACATTCGCCAACTCCTTCTCGCGCGCAAGGATGGAACGGTAGTGACGGCGCTCGGCAATGCGGCCCACCGTATAACCGGACGCCAGGAGAACAAGAAAGACGATCAGGTCTGCCATGGCTAAGCGGCGAGGACGACCGCCGTGCCGTAGGCCAACATCTCCGCCGCGCCCTGCGTGATCGATGATGTCGAAAAACGTATGTTGAGGACCGCGTTGGCACCGGCGGCCTGCGCCTGCTTGATCATGCGCTCCGTGGCTTCCTGGCGCGCTTCCTGGAGCAGTTCGGTATAGCCCTTGAGTTCGCCGCCGACGATATTCTTCAGGCCGGCCATGATGTCCTTGCCGAGATGCTTGGACCGGACGGTGCTCCCCTGTACCAGGCCGAGATGCTTGACGATGCGCTGTCCCGGCACGATCTCGAGATTGCTCAACAGCATGGGCGGCCTCTCCAGGAATGTCCGATCGGCGGATTATGCCATTTGCTTGAAGTGCGGGTGCACCCCATGGTGGATCGGAGAGTCATTTACCATAGCGCTCGCGGAGCACGGACTTCTGTACCTTGCCCATCGCGTTGCGCGGCAGGTCATCGACGAAGTGCACCGCTTTCGGGACCTTGTAGTTGGCCAGCGTATTCTTCACTGCGCTGATGACGGCGGCGGAATCGAGACGGGCGTTTTCTTGCGGCACTATGATCGCTGTGACCGCTTCGCCGAAATCGGGATCCGGGACACCGATCACCGCCGACTCGGCCACGCCGGCAACAGCGTCGAGAACCAGCTCGATCTCCCGGGGATAGACGTTGTAGCCGCCGCTGATGATCAAGTCCTTGGCGCGGCCGACGATGGAGAGATAGCCCTCGCGGTCGAATGCGCCGACATCGCCGGTGCGGAAGTAACCGTCCTCTGTAAATTCCTCGCGCGTTTTCTCCGGCATGCGCCAGTAACCCGCAAACACGTTTTCACCCTTGACCTGGATCGCGCCCACGGCGCCGGTTTCCACCGGCCGGTCGCCTTGACCGGCGATTCGCACGGATATTCCCGGCAGAGGGAAACCCACCGTGCCGCCGCGGCGTTCGCCGGCCAGCGGGTTGGAGCTGATCATGCCGGCCTCGGACATCCCGTAGCGCTCCAGGATCGTCTTGCCGGTACGCGCCTCGAAGTCCTTGAAGGTCTCCAGCTGAAGCGGCGCCGAACCGGACACGAACAGTCTGACGTTGCTGCACAAAGCGCGCGTAAGGCCCTGTTCGTTCAATAAGCGGGTATAGAACGTCGGCACGCCCATCATGACGCTAGCGCGCGCCAGGTCGCGCATAACCCGCTTCACGTCGAACTTCCCGTGCCACAGCAACTTCGCGCCGGCCAGCAGCGCGCAATGATTCGCAACGAACAGGCCGTGCACATGAAACATCGGCAGCGCGTGAAGCAATACGTCGTCTTCGACGAACTTCCAGTAATCCACCAATACGCGGGCGTTCGAGACCAGGTTGCGGTGCGTGACTACCGCGCCCTTGGAACGTCCGGTCGTGCCTGAGGTGTAGATGATCACTGCGGGATCGCCCGGCTGCATTTCCGCTGCGGCAAAATCGGGCGCATTGCCGGCTGCCGCGAGTCCCAGCGACCCGCCGCCGTCCTCGTCCAGGGTAAGTACCTCGCAGCGGTCGTCGCACAATTCCTGCATCAACTCGAGCGCAGGCGGACGGCATACCGCTACTCTTGGTTCCGCATCGCCGATGAAGTGCGTCAATTCGCCGCGCTGGTACGCGGTGTTGAGCGGCACATAGACCATTCCGGCCCGCAGACATCCCATATAGAGGAACAGTGACGCCGGGGATTTGTCCACCTGCACCGCAATCCGGTCTCCACGTCTTGCGCCGAGTCCGGTCAACAGGTTCGCGTAGCGTGCCGAGGCCTGGGCCAGATCGCCGTAACTGAAGGTCTTGCCGGCTTCGGTTTCCAGCAGCTCGCGTTGCAGGCGCCCGGCGTTCTCGGCCTCGACAGCCGCGTAGAAATTCGCGTTCATCACCTAAATGATGGTGTCGACCACGCCCGCGCGCAAATAATCGTCCACGCCCGCGCTCGCATTCTGCCTGCCGATCACGCGCGCCATGGCCGCGGGAGGAAGCATCTGCACGTTTGCGCCAGGCAGCGCCACAACCCGTGTGGCCGGTGCCGCCAATGCCACATAGATCCCGCCGGCCGCCTCGCCCAGCACCTGCAAGGTAACCCTGTGACCATGCACCCGGAGTTGCGAGAGCACGAGTGCAACGTGGGCAACGTACTGCGACAGCATGATCCTTTCATCGCGCAGCGTGGCGGCCTGTCCGGGGGCGTCGAGCAATAGCATGACAGCCTCGCCGGGACGCGAATCCGCCGCCGACAGGCACGCGCCCGCGAGTGTCCACAGCGCCAGCGCCCCCACCGGCTCCTTGTTGACGAGCCCGAAGAAACTGTCCGGGGAATTTTTCGTGGTCCTGCCGATCAACACGCCATCGATGGTGCGCGCCTGAAAACCCGCCGGCATCACGTCCAGCAGCGCTTGCGGCGCCGCCGGTTCGACAGTCGACAGCGGCGAAGGCGCCATTCCGCGCTCAAGGAGGCGGGTGCCGAGCTGGTTGTGCTGTTTTTGCAAATCAAGGGGCGATTCCGCATTGTGCTGCGCCATCCACTCCAGCGCCGCCTGGCGAAAATCGCCCGCCCGGTCCGCGCACAAGCGATCGGTCGGCTGCATGCGCACGCGTGCGGCGCCGCCCATCAGCGCGATGACGGCCTGCGCATTTTCGGCGTCGAGTTGCTGCCGGCCGCCCAATGCCTGGATCACCGCGGGTCCCGACATCGCCAGGCGTGAAGCCGTCGAATAGACGCGCCGGCTGCAGGTAATCGCCAACATGCTGGCACCGCCAAAGCAGTCACGCCCCAGTACCGCGAGCGTCGATATTCCTGCAAGCCTGAGATCGAGAAACTGGCGATAGAGTTGGCGGAATGCGCCCAGCGCCGGAAGGCCCTCGTCCAGCCGCGCGCCGGCAGAATCCAGGCACAGGATCGCCGGCACGCGGTCCTGCAGGCATTGCCGCAACAATGCCGACAGCGCTTGTGACTCCGTCACCCCGAGCGAGCCGCCGGCGATGTCGCGATCGGTCGCCGCGATCGCTACTGGATTACCGGCCACCGTGCCTGTGCCCGCGGTCAACGCGCCGCGCGTTTCCTTTGCGATTTCCCGGTACGAACCGGCATCGAGTAGTGCCGCAACCCGCGCCGCCGGAGTGCTGGCCGAGAAAAGTCCCGAAGACATGCCTGCCCGCGCGCCGCTAGAGCCTGCACCAGCGGCGGGCGATCTCCTCGTATATGGCGACCGATTCAGCCACTCGTTCGACGACGCAATATTCGTCGGTCTGGTGCGCAAGCGGCGCTTCGCCCGGCCCGAGCACAATGGTCGGCGGCGCACCGTAAGCAATATTGAGTGCCGCGGCATCGGTGAAATACGTCGCTGCACGCGGTTCCGGCCGGTTACCCAGAATGCCGCGCATTACTTCAAATACTTCCTGTATCCAGGGATTCTCGGGGGCTGTATAGACGCTTTCCAGATCGAGCAGCGTTTCCAGCTCGACATCGGTTCCCAGCTGACGCGCGAGTTCGGCCTTGATCTGCGCATGCGGAGCGCTTGGAACCGTGCGGATGTCGATGCCGATGACTGCCTCATCGGGCACGGAATTGATGTTCAGTCCGCCGCGAATGGTCCCGACGTTGAGCGAGGCCTGGCCCATCAGCGGGTGCGGCGGACTGGAAAAGCGGAACTTCTCCAGCACGGCAATCGCGCGTGCAGCCTTGAACACCGCGTTGACGCCCTTCTCCGGCATCGAACCGTGCGCGGTGATGCCCTTGGTGCGGGCGGTGAGCCAGAACGCACCCTTGTGGCCCACGAACGGATAGTTCGATGTCGGTTCCCCGACCACCACGGCGCCCGCACGCCCGAGCGCGCCACGCTTCTGCGCTAGATGAAAAGCGCCCTCGCAGCCGGTCTCCTCGCCCGCTGTGATTACCAGCTCAAGGCCCGGCGAACGTTCCAGCCTGCCAGAGAGGTTCACGCAAGCCGTCACGAATGCCGCCACCCCCGACTTCATGTCGCTGGTGCCGCGACCATACAATTTGCCGGACTCGGTGTCCGCGGCGAACGGATCCATTCTCCACGTCGCTGCGCCCAGCGGTACGGTATCGATGTGGCCGGTAAAGCACAGCGGCGCCTTTTGACTGGAGCCGCCGATGGTCGCGACCAGGCTTGCGCGTTTGGGCGACAGCTGGTGATACGCAACCTTGAAGCCGGCGTTTTCCAGCAACATGCCGAGATGCCGCGCACAGTGTTCCTCATCGCCCGGCGGGTTGATGGTGTTCATCCGGACGATCTGCTTGGTCAGTTCGACCGCGTCAATTTGCGCTGCCACGACTGTGCTCTCCTCGTGTGCCTATTGTCGTCCGAAATATGCGTCGCGCACCTCGGGATCCTCGCGAAGCTGGTCCGCGTCGCCGGCCGCGACCACCCGGCCTTGCGACAATACGTAGCCGCGGTGCGCGATCGCCAGCGTCTGTTTCACATTCTGCTCCACCAGGAGCACGGTCACACCCCGTTTGTTGATATCACGGATCACGTTGAAATTCGCCTTGACGTACAACGGTGACAGTCCGAGCGAGGGTTCGTCGATGATCAACAGCTTCGGCGCCGCCATCAGTCCGCGCCCGATCGACAGCATCGCCTGCTCTCCGCCGGACATCGTACCCGCGAGCTGGCCGGTGCGTTCCCTGAGTTGCGGGAATACCTGAAAAACCTCTGCCAGCCTTGCGCCCAGCGCCGAGGCCGCGCTTTCCTGGTAGCCGCCCACCAGAAGATTCTCGCGCACAGTCATTTTCGGAAATACCCGCCGTCCCTCCGGAATGCAGGCTATGCCTCGGCGCACGATCTGGTGGGTGCCCAAGCCGGTGATGTCGGCGCCGTCATAGAGGATCCGGCCGGTACGCGGGGCGGTCAACGACAGGATCGAGCGGATCAGCGTAGTCTTGCCCGCGCCGTTGGATCCGAGGATGCAGGTAATCTTTCCAGGTTCGACTTCGAGCGAGATCCCCGACAGCACATCGGCACGGTCGTATGCGGTGTATATGTCCTCGAGTACCAGCCCCGCCGACATCTCAATCTTCCCCCAGGTAGGCCTTGCGCACGCGCTCGTCACCGGCAACGTCCCGGTAGGCGCCTTCGCAGATTTTCTGCCCGTAGTTCAACACCGCACAGCGATCGGTCACCCGCTCGATGACGTTCATTTCGTGCTCGATCAGGATGATCGAAAGCGACGGCAGGCGCCCGCGCGCAGCCAGCAGATCGTCCATCAGCTCGTCGGTTTCGTCGTGGGTCATGCCCGCCGACGGTTCATCGAGAAGAAGGATGCGCGGCTCGCCGATCAGCGCCCTGCAGATCTCGACGCGTCTGCGATCAATCATGGGCAACGCGGCCACGGGATCGAACA
>Ga0134123_10001185_pt1 | contig 17085 bp, 17 predicted proteins | sample KB303_FD_96460 | JGI IMG/M metagenome (GOLD analysis project Ga0134123, IMG submission 96460) | Terrestrial soil microbial communities without Nitrogen fertilizer from Kellogg Biological Station, Michigan, USA - KB3-0-3 | ecosystem: Environmental > Terrestrial > Soil > Unclassified ...
ACCGCGGTCACCACCGGATGCACGGTCGTCGCCTCGGCGATCGCATCGAGCGCCTCGCCGATCGAACCCTGGAGGCCGACCTCGAGCGGGTAGTTCGCGTCCACCTCCGCGACCGTGCGGTGCACATGGATGATCCGTTTGTCGGCCAGGGGGTTCCAGCGCGCGGGCGAATACTCGACGATGTCGTAGCCGACGGCGACGACCAGATCGGAGCGGTCGAACCCGAAGTTCGCGTAGTCGCGCACCATGAAGCCGATCGTGCCGAGGGCGTTCGGATGATCGTCGGAGATGGCGCCCTTCCCTTGGAAGGTCGTTGCAACCGGGATCGCGAGGCGCTCGGCGAACCGACGCAAGGCATCCACCGCGTGATCTCGCGCCACGCCCGCCCCCGCGAGCACCACCGGGTGCGTCGCCTGCCCGAGCGCCTGGGCCGCGCGGCGCACCTGGTCCTCGGACGGCGACGGATCCCGGGGGACGTTGACCTTCAGCGGGACGGCGCCGGTGCGGTACTCGGCGACGTCCTCGGGAAGCACGATGAACGTCGCGCCCGGACGTTCCGTTTCCGCCTGCTTGAAAGCCTTGCGGACCATCTCCGGCGCAGCGTCCGGCAAGGTGATCATGTCGCCCCACTTCGTCACGGGCCGGTACAACGCGACGAGGTCGACGACCTGATGTGACTCCTTGTAGAGGCGGTCGAGGCCAGCCTGCGCCATCAGCGCGACCAGCGGGTGCGAGTCGAGCTGCGCATCGGCGATCCCCAGGACGAGGTTGAGCGCCCCTGGTCCGAGGGTCGCCAGACAGACACCGGCTCGGCCGGTGAGCGCACCGTAGATGTCCGCCATGAATGCGGCCCCGCGCTCGTCGCGCGCCGTGACGAACCGGATCGGGGAGTCGACGAGCGCGTCGATCACGTGGAGGTTCTCCTCGCCGGGAAGCCCGAAGACGTACTCGACGCCCTCGTTCTCCAGGCACGCCACGAGGAGCTGCGCGACGCTGCGCTCGCTCCCCTCGGTCATGTGCGCAAGCCTACCCTTGCCCCGGCGCACACCCGGCGGTACCGTCGCCGGCGATGGCAGCTCAGCCCGCGCGACCCGACGTGCGCTCGCGCACGCGGATGGGCGTCGAGCCGTTGCTCTGGATCCTCGGGGCCTTGGCGGTGGGTGCGGTCGCGCTCACGATCGTGGTCCGTGTCCAAGATCGCTCGGGTCACGTCCCTCCGTCCTCGATGTTCGCCGCAGCCGGGATCGTGCTGTCACTGATCGCGATGCTCGCGGTCACCGCCGCCACGTACCGCGTCGGCGTGCCGTTGCGCGCGGCGATCGCGTTCGGCGCCGGGTTCGCCGCCATCGCGATCGCGAAGTTCGGGTTCGGCGCGACCGCGCTGTTCCAGGGCAATCGACGGGAGGACATCCAGAACGTCGGTGGCCTCACGTCGGGCGGAATGATCGTGGTGATCGGGGTGGCGGTCGGGCTCCTCTATGTGGCCGCCGTGTGGCTCCTCGCCGTATCCCTACGGCCGGCACCGCCGCCGGACGGCCCCGGTCTGAAACCACTCCTGGCCCTCCTGGTGGTCGGGGGTGTGGCGGCGGCGGTGACCGCCTTCTTCGCGACGACCGCGGCGCTCCAATACATCGTCTTCGCGATGACCGGCTTGGAAGTGACAGGGATCGCGGTGGCACTCTTCGTGGCCGCCACCCTCGTCGCCCTCGCCTTCAACGACACCGCCAGGCGCGCCCGCGCCGTGGGCACGGTGTCGATGTACGTCACGGTGGCGTGGGTCGCCATCGCGTTCGTGTTGGTGTTCCACGTGCTGTGGATCGTGTTCCTCCTCGCCGTCGTCGCGCTCTGGCCACTGCGATCGGTGACGCCGAAATGAGCTCGCGTCGGCCGCGGCTCCTCGCGCGGATGGTTCGGCCGCGGGCCGCCTTCACCATGTGGACGTTCATGATCATCGGCCTGGCGCGTCACGCGGGTCCGACCATCTCGTTGGATCTCGTTGCCGCCACCATCGCGCTGCTCGCCAGCTACGCGGTCGCAACGAGCGTGAACGACATCGCCGACGTCGAGATCGATCGAGCGAACGGGCTGCGGGATGCCAGCCGGCCGCTGGTGACCGGGGCGGCGACGGCCGGCGACCTGCGATGGACCGCGACGATGGCGGCCGGCGCCGCCGCGGTCGCCTCGCTGCCGCTCGGTCCGGCGGGCGTGGCGGTGATCGGGCTCTGCCTCGCGGTCGACGTGGCGTACTCCGCGGCTCCGATCCGCTTCTCCCGACGCTGGACGCTTGCGCCGATCGTTCTCACCGCCGCCTACGTCGCGCTCCCATACTGGCTCGGGATCGTCGTCGCCCACGACCGGTGGCGGTCCGTCGATGTGGTGCTCCTGGGCGGTCTGTGCGTGCTGTTCTTCGCGCGGATCATCCTGAAGGACGTGCGCGACCGGGTCGGCGACGCTGCGCACGGCAGGTCCACCTTGTTGCTTCGCCTCGGGAAGCGGCCGACCTGCGCGCTCAGCGTGGCTGGCGCACTCGCTGGTTGCGCGATCATCACCCTCGCGATCGCGCCGCCCCCGGCGATCGCGGTAGCGATCGCCCTGGACACCGCCGCGATCGTCTGGATGCTGCTGCGCCTGCGCCGCGAGGTCGACCTTCGCGGAGAGCTCATCGCGATCGGGGCGGCGGCGCGGGCCGGCAACGCCGTCTTGATCACGGTGGTGGCCTGGTTGCTCCTTTCGGCCCAGGATGCGCCGGGCGCCCAAGCCTCGATGCTGGTCGGCGTGTTGACCGTTGTGAGCGCTGTGAGCTTCCTGGCGCTCGCCCGCCACCCCGAGCGCGCACGGATCACGTACAAGGCCTAGCCGGGCAGGAGCTGGCGGGTCAGCTGCGCGTGTCCGACGTGCTCTCGGAGATGGTCCAGCGCGTGCAGGAGCGCCCAGGCGGCTGTCACGGGCTCCTCGGCCTCCGTGCCGGTGCGCCACGGCGCGGTGCCGGTCTTCCCCGGATCGATACCTTCGGCGCCCGCCAAGATCTCGCGGCATGCATCCGACGTCGCGTCGACCGACGCGAGGAAGGCGACGGGATCATCCACACGCGTCTCGAACTCTCGCGGCCGGTCGCGCGGCGGCAGCGCCGACCCGGTCGCCAGCGCGAGCCACGAATGGGTGCTGGCGAGCGCATGGACGGCAAGCACGGCGAGCGGGTTCGTGCCGTCACCGCCAGGACGGTCGTTCAGGGCGTTCGCGTCGAGGCCCTCGAGCTGCTTGCGGAGCTCACGCAACGATCCATCGAGCGTCGTCCGCGCGGCTTCGAGGAGCGCGTCGGGCACGTCAGGTGATCTCGATCATCTTCTCGCGCACGGCGTAGACGACCGCTTCCATGCGCGAATGCAGATGGAGCTTCTCCAGGATGTTGCGGATGTGGTTCTTGACCGTGTTCTCCGAGATGAAGAGCTGCTTGGCGATGTCGCGGTTGTTGAGACCCTGCGCGACGAGCTTGAGGACCTCCATCTCGCGGTCGGGGAGCCGCGGTGATGGCATCGGCGGCCGTTCGTCGGCGGTCTTGGACATCGCCGCGAACTCGGTGAGCAGCTTGGACGCCATCGACGGCGAGATCCGCGACTGCCCGGCCCAAACGCTGCGGATCGCGTCGGCGACCTCCTCGATCGGGATCTCCTTGAGCAGGTACCCCGACGCACCCGCCTTGATCGCATCGTAGAGGTCGGCCTCGTCGTCGCTGATGGTCAGCATCAGGATCTTCACGTGCGGCAGCAGGTCGCGGATCTGCGAGGTCGCCTCGATCCCGGATCGCCGCGGCATCCGGACATCCATCAAGACGACGTCGGGCATCAGATCTTGTGACTTCTCCACCGCCTCTTGGCCGTCAGAGGCCTCCCCGACCAGCTCGAGATCGGGTTCGTTGCCCAGGACCATCTCGAGGCCCCTGCGGAACAACGCGTGATCGTCGACGACCATCACCCGGAGACGCTCACCGTCGCCGTTCTTCGTCACCCAGCGCTCCTTCCGGTTGACCGGCCGGTGTCCCCCAGCTCGGCCTCAGGTACAGCCCCGGCTTCTGCATCGGCGGCTGGGGCGTATCCTAAAGCACCCTTGTCGTGGACCGGCCGCCTCTTGCGGTGATGATCGCGGAGCTGCCGTTCCAGCTTGTCCCGGACGCGATCCATCGCCGTTGAGACATCCTCTGCCTCGGCGTGGGCCCGGAAGGTCTTCCTGGGGATCCTGAGGGACGCCTCGACCCGCTTGAGGCCGTCGACCCGGGGGTGGTGCTCGTTGATCACCTCGAGGTCCAGCGCGGTCGCACGCGGCTCGATGCGCCCGAGCGGGGCGAGCTTCTGCTCTGCGAGCCCCCGGATCGTGTCGGTCACCTGCAGGCCCCGCCCCGTGAACGTCATGTCCATCCCTGGCGGTCCTCCTGTCGCGAGACGGGCTCTCGTCCGGCTGACCTGGTCTTTTGCCCCACACCCGCCTGCTGGAGCGCTCGCCCGGCCGCCTGGACGTCCACGGCACCCGAACTCCCGCCCTCTCCCGGTCGCCCGGGGCAGGACTGACATCTAAACCGCGCCATGCTCAGCCACCAACGGTGGCCTTACGTGGGTCGTTTCGCCCGCGGCTGGCATCGACTACCGGGGAAGATCCCCGGGCAACCACAGACCCGGACGAGAGCCCCTCCGAGGATAGGCAGCCGGACCCTGTTGGCGCAACGCGCGACGCTCGGGCAGCGACCGGGCGGCGGCGAGCGCGTGCACCTCGAGTGCGCCGGCACCACGCAGCGTGTCCGCGGCGGCGGCGAGCGTGGCGCCGGTCGTGAGGACGTCGTCGACGAGCAGGACGCGGGGCGGCGACTCCCGGATGGCGTGGAACGCTCCGGCCATCGCCGCCCGGCGATCCACACCGGAGCGTCGAGCCTGCGGTGATGTGTCGATCGGACGCCGGAGGAGTCGCAGGCGCGGCCGGTCGAGCCGTCGCGCGAGCACCACGGCCAATGCTCGCGCCTGATCGTAGCCGCGCTCCGCGCGGCGAGCGCGAGCGAGTGGGATCCACGTGACGGCGTCGACCTGCGGGAGCTCGTCGGTCGAGGCCATCGCGTCGGCGAGTGCGGCCGCGACATCACGCCATCCGGAGAACTTGAGCCGGTGGACGGCGCGCCGAGCCGGGCCGGCGTACACGAACGGTGCTCGCGCCGACGTCAACGACGGGGGCGGGCAATCATCGCACCGGCGGACCGCCGATGGCGACGGCGCGCCACACCGTTCACACCACGGCGGGCGCAGCGTCCGCAGTTGGCGGGCACACGAGGGACAGAAGGGCCAGGGACCGTCGCCGCACCCGGCGCAGGCATGCGGGAACACCGCGTCGAGTGCTCGCGTCCACATGGCGCGACGCTAGCGTCGGCCACCGACACGACGGCATACCGATGGCGTGCGCCGAACCGTCTACGGGAGCGTGATCTCGATCGGCGGTTCGCCCTTGAGCTCGACCGCGAGCCGCTGTTGGGCCCGCAGCACGGGGTAGCCGATCGCCTCGCCGCGCCCCGTCTCGTCGTCGAAGCCGAGCTCCAGGACCGGATGCCTCCGTCCGTCGACAGACAGCGCGACCGTCGGCTTCGCGTCGGCGGCGAACGTGACGCGCGTGGTGTCGCCGAGACACTCCAGCGTCTCGAGCGCCACCGCGGACACCTTCTTGCCGATCGTGACCGTCCCGCGGCGAACCGCGGCGCGCGGCCATGGCATCACGAACCTGTCGCCGGGGCGAACCCGGATCGGGTCTCCGTCCACGATCACGTCGCACTCGAGCTGGTACCAGCCCGCCGGCATGTCCATCGTGGCGATCTCGAAGGGGACGAAGGTTTCCTGTGTCGGCGAGATCTCGAGCACGGCGGTCTCGACGCCCACCGCCTGTGGCGTGCCGCCGCCGAGCTCGGCCGCACGCGCCCCGTCCAGGCGGACCTGGTGGGGCAGCCCGTCCGCGCCTCGCAAGAGGAAGGCGCCCTTCACGGCGGCGGGGAACCGCTCGAACCGCGCGCGGATCGCGACCAGGTCGTCCATCGGACCCGAGCCTAGCCCGTCTCAGGTCCCCTGTTGCCAGGAGTGCAGGTAGCGGTCCTGTTCGGCGGTGAGCGTGTCGATCTCGACGTCCATCGCTCGGAGCTTCAACCGGGCGACCTCCTTGTCGATCTCCGTGGGCACCGGGTAGACCCGGTTCTCGAGCGTGGCGTGGTTCTTCACCATCCACTCGACCGAGAGCGCCTGGTTGGCGAACGACATGTCCATGACCGCAGCGGGGTGGCCCTCTGCGGCGGCGAGGTTCACGAGGCGGCCCTCTCCCAGCAGGTGCAGGCGGCGTCCGTCGGCCAGCGTGAACTCCTCGACCGAAGCTCGCGGACGCCGCACGCCGCCGGTGGCGAGCTCGCGGAGCGCCTCCTTGTCGATCTCGACATCGAAGTGACCGCTGTTGCACACGATCGCGCCGTCCTTCATCAGCTCCATGTGCTCGCGGCGGATCACGCTCGTGTCACCCGTCACGGTGATGAACAGATCGCCGATCCGAGCGGCCTCTCGCATCGGGAGAACCCGGAATCCCTCCATGACGGCCTCGAGCGCGGCCGTCGGATCGACCTCCGTCACGATCACGTGCGCGCCGAGACCGCGCGCACGCGACGACACGCCGCGACCGCACATCCCGTACCCGGCGATCACCACCGTACGACCGGCGATCAGTCGGTTCGTCGAGCGCATGATCGCGTCCATCGTCGACTGGCCCGTGCCGAACCGGTTGTCGAACAGGTGCTTCGTGTCGGCATCGTTCACCGACACGATCGGGTACCCGAGCGCGCCGTCCTCGGCCATCGCGCGCAGCCGGATCACGCCGGTCGTCGTTTCCTCGGTCCCGCCGAGCACATGGGTGAGCTGATCTGCCCGCTGCGTGTGCAGCACACTCACGAGATCGGCCCCGTCGTCCATCGTCACCTGCGGCCGCAGATCCAGCGCCGCGTTCAGGTGCTTGTAGTAGGTGTCGTTGTCCTCGCCCTTGATCGCGAAGGTCTCGATCCCGCTCTGCTCGGTGAGCGCCGCGGCAACGTCGTCCTGGGTGGACAACGGGTTCGAGGCGGCGAGCAGCACCTCTGCGCCGCCCGCCGCTAGGGTCTCCATCAGGTTGGCGGTCTCCGTGGTGACGTGCAGGCAGGCCGCGATCTTGATCCCGGCAAGCGGCCGCTCCTTGTCGAAGCGCTCCCGGATCTGGGCGAGCACCGGCATCTCGCCGGCGGCCCACTCGATCCGGTCGCGGCCTTGCGGCGCGAGCGACGGGTCCTTGATGTCTGGCATCTACGCTCCTTCCGAGGGGAGGCGTGGCATGAGATCCACGAGGAGCCTCCCGATGTCCGCGGCCGTCCTCGATGACACCCGCAGCACGTCCTCGTGGGTGACGTGGTCGCCCAACGCGTTCGTCAGGCTACAGATGCCGAGCACCCGCATCCCGAGGGCATGCGCGGGAAGGGATTCTGGCACCATCGACATCCCGACGACGGTTGCGCCCAGCCTCGACAACATCTCGATCTCGGCGGGCGTCTCGTATGCGGGTCCGCGCATCGCGCCATAGACACCCTCGGTCGCGTCGATCCCGAGCTCCGTGGCTCGCTCGAGCGTGAGCCGGCGAAGGTCTGCGTCGTAGACCGCCATCGCGTTCACGAAGGCCGGGGAGCCGTCCGGGAACCGCCATCCCGTCAGCGGGATGGCCCCCATCAGGTTCAGGTGGTCACGCAGAACCACGACCGTTCCCGCCGCGAGGCCCGGCACCACCGCGCCGACCGCAGCGGTCAGCACGATCGTCGGCGCGCCCAGCGCCCGCGCGACGCGGGGCAGCAACGCCGGCACGTGAACGTCGTGCCCCTCATACAGATGGAACCGACCCTCGAACGCGACCACGGCGACGCCGGCGATCGCCCCGAGCAACAGGCGTCCCGCATGCCCGGGCACCGTGGTTGCCGGCATCGGGGGCAGCTCTGCGAAGTCGATCGAGGTCTCGATCGTGAAGTCGTCCCCCAGCGCGTCGCCCAGGCCGGATCCGAGCACGAGACCGACGGTCGGGACGAGCGTCGAGCGCTCGCGGATCGAGGCGACGGTGGAGTCCGCGGCTCGATCCGGGGGCCCGGGAAGCCCGCCGGTCATCCGGGTTCCGGGGCGGTCTCCGCCGCGGCAAGCGCGGCCTTCAGCCCTTGGATCGCCTTCACCGGCGTCGGGTCCTCGCCGTGGCGCAACCCCACGTAGCACGTGGCGAAGTCTCCGATCGTGATGAGCGACAGGAGGGTCGCCAGGGCTCCACGACCGCGCACCGTCACCTCGCGGACGGCCGCGCCGGCGCCACGTGCGATGTCCTCCGACAACGGGAAGCGCGCCGCGAACTCGCGATGCTCGTGATCGGATCGCAGCGCGACCACGGCGTGCAACGCGCCGGTCGGCTTGACCCATCCAACGACCTCGTTGTGATCGAGCTCGGACATCGCCGAATGCCAAGCGGGCACCTTGCCGTTCTCGTTCATCTGGGTCTTCCATCGCATGGCCGCGACGGCGCCGATGCCATCGGCGCCCCAGATGACCGCCACCCGCTCGCCCAGCCACGACGAGAGCTCCTTCGCGGGATTGTCCGCCGTCGGAACGTCCGGTCCGAGCCCCGAGGCCAAACCGTCGATCGACGAGACGGTCTCGCGGACGTCGGCCTCGAGCGATGGCAACAAGCCCGCCGCCTCGAGCGCCCCGAGCGTCGCGAACGCGAGGTGGCCGAGCGCCGCCCGGGGCTGGAAGCCGGTTGGCACGCGCGCGGCCGCGATCCCGCGCTCCTCGCACAGTGACCCGAGTCGGCCGCCCGACGTGATGGCGAGCATCCGGCAGCCGCGCCGGATCGCCTCGTCGACCGACGACAGCGTCTCCGACGTCTCGCCGGAGAACGACGAGGCGATCACCAGCGTGTGCGGCCCCGCGTACTCGGGCAGCGTCGGCGAGCGGTTGACGTCGACCGGGACGGACAGCCGGTCGCGGAACGTCATCCGCAAGACGTCGCCGGCAACGGCCGATCCACCCATCCCGCAGAAGACGACCGATGTCACGCCGTCGAGCGACGGCAACCCGCTCGTCGCCCGCCCGGCCTCGTAGCCGGCCGACGCGTGGGATCCGAGCGCGGCGACCGCGCCGAGCATGTCGCCCGTATCCAGCGCCCGGATGGCGCCGGCGTCGTCGAGATCGATCGGCGCGCTCAGGGCTTCTCCGCCTCGTCGATGAGCATCACCGGGATATCGTCGCGCACCGGGTAGCGATAGCCGCAGGTGCGACAGACGATCACCTGCTCCTGCTCGAGGTAGTCGATCTCGCCTCGGTCGTTCGGGCACACGAGGATCGCGACGAGTTCGGGGTCCAGGCTCATGCGGCGCCTCCTTCTTCACGGATCACCGCGAGCAGCGCCGCGGTGCGTTCGTCCAGCAGTTCCTTGCTTCGCGCCTCGATGTTCAACCGCAGCAATGGCTCGGTGTTCGACGGCCGCACGTTGCACCACCAGTCCGGGAACTCGACCGTGAGTCCATCGAGCCGATCTTGCTTCCCGTCGGCAAGGATCCCTGCGAGCTCCTCGATCTTCCCCTGTTGATCGGTCACGACGGAGTTGATCTCTCCGGAGTCCCAGTACTTCCGGTACGGAGCCAGGAGCGTCGAGAGCGAGCCCCCGGAGGCCGAGAGGTCGCCGAGCGCCACCACGGCCGCGATCAGACCCGAGTCCGCTCGGTAGTTCTCACGGAAGTAGTAGTGACCGGAGTGTTCTCCGCCGAACACTGCCCCGGTATCAGCCATCACCTGCTTGATGAACGAGTGACCCACCCGGGTGCGGATCGGCTCGCCCCCGTTGGCGCGGATCGTCTCGGGCACGATCCACGAGCAGATCAGGTTGTGCACGATCTTGGCCCCGGGCTCCTTGCGGAGCATCGACGCCGCGACGAGTGCGGTCAGCAAGGAGCCGCTCACGTCCTCCGCGTGCTCATCGACCAGGAACACGCGGTCGGCATCGCCGTCGAATGCGAGGCCGACGTCGGCGCGGTGCTCCAGCACCGCCGCCTTGAGGTCACGCTGGTTCTCGGGGTTCAACGGATCGGCCGGGTGGTTGGGGAAGGTGCCATCGAGCTCCGCGAAGAGGTAGTGCGCGGTGATCGGCAGGCGCGCGAACACCGCAGGCACGACGAGCCCACCCATGCCGTTCGCGGTATCGACCACCACGGTCAGTCGGCGCATCGCATCGACGTCGACGAACCGCAGGACGTGGTCGACGTACGCGTCGAGCAGATCCCGCTGGTGGATCGAGCCGCGAGGACCCGGCGTCGGCTCGATGCCTGCCTCGACGAGCGCACGGACGTCGCGGAGCCCGGTGTCCTCCCCCACCGGTCGCGCGCCCGGCTGGCAGAACTTCAACCCGTTGTACTCCTTGGGGTTGTGGCTCGCGGTGATCATGATCCCGGGGAGATCCTGAGAGCCGCTGGCGAAGTACAGGAGGTCGGTTGACGCCAGACCAAGATCGATCGCGTCGGAGCCCTGAGACGTGATGCCTTCCGCGAGCGCCGCAGCGAAGTCCGGAGACGAGAGTCGGCAGTCCCTGCCGATCAAGATGGCTCGCCCGTCTGTGATCTGGGCGAAGGCGGCGCCGATGTCGCGGACGAGCGCGATGTCGAGATCGTCGGGGACGACGCCGCGCACGTCGTAGGCCTTGAAGATGCGGCTGAGGTCACGCTCGGTCACGAGGACGCATCCTACCGAGCGCGCGGGAACGCGGCCGAGGTTACTTGCGAACGACCAGATCGATGACGGAGGTGAGCGGCACGAGCTCGCCGTCGCGGAACCACCACTTGGACTCACACATGTGGCAGGTCGTGAAGGTGAGGTCGCGGTCGCCCAGCGACATCGAGATGGTGATCAGATCGCCCTGCTTGCACTCAGGACAGGTTCCGGGGTTCTCAGGCATCGTGGGTCCAGTGTGTGACCGGGGAGGTCCGGTGACCATAGCACCCGTCACTCATCTCTTGAGTCTGCCGGGGGTCGGCGATCTCACCCCCCGACAGCTCCCCGATGCGGAGATGCGGGGGACCCGTTTCGGCCGGATGGAGGGAGACTTTCGGCCTCACACCGCGATCTGACTCGCGGCGCGCTCATCGCGAACGACCCAGCCGACCGGCGGCGTCATCCGTCCGAGGTGCTCGTCGCAGAGGTCAAGCAGGTTGGGATCACGCTCCGGGAGCAGGTCGGTCACGACCACCGCCCGGTCCGCATACAGGAGCGCCACCGTCGCCATCGGGTCGTTGCCACAACGCATCTTCGCGCACGTTCGCATGGCGGGCAGCCTAGATCACAGGCGTGTGATTTCAAGCAGGCGCCCCCGCTGATCTCAGATATCGGAGGCCGGCGGAACGCTCCAATACTGAGCGCCAGCCGGGCGGGCGCCGACCACGATCACGTGGTCGCCGACGTCGATCATCGGATAGAGCTGCTCGATCTCGCTGTTGTGCATCCGGATGCATCCGTGGGACGCGTAGCGCCCGATCGAGGAGTCATCGGTGGTGCCGTGGACGCGGATCAGACCGGGCGCGTCGATGTAGATCGCGCGGGTGCCCATCGGGTTGCCGGGACCGCCGGGGATCACGGCCGGCAAGCCGGCGCCCCAGCTATCGAGCGCCGGGTTGTGCCAGGTCGGGTTCTCCTGCTTGTCGTAGATCGTCCACACGCCGGTCGGTGTGGTGAATCCCGGCTTCGCGGTCGCCACGGAGTAGGAGCGGACCTCGTTGAACCCGTCGTAGAGGTACAGCCGGTTCTGGTTCAGCCGCACGACGATCGTGCGGCCCATCGTGCTTCGCGTTTCCTTCGGCTCGACCGCCTTCGTCTCCAACGTGAGACGCCGACGTCCGTCGACCAACGCCCGACCGATCGCGGCCTCGGCCCCACCGACGTTCAACTTCCGGCCCGGCTTCGCGTGCTCGAACGTGATGTCTTCGTGCGACGCGGTGATGCCGATCGCCGCGTCCACGGGTGCCACGTACATGCGCTTCGCGATCATCGTGGCGAAGTCTTCGATGCCGGACCCGGTCGTGGAGCGATCGACGGCGATGTCGACATCCAGCGACTGGTCGCGGAACCGATGCCAGGCGCGGTCCAGGGTACCGAGGTCCGTCCCTGCGTCCATCGCAGCGTTCACCGCGGCCGCAACCGCGGCACGCCGGCCGAGCGTCGCAGGTGTCACGGTCCAATGCTGGGAACCCACCGTCACGGTCAACGGCTTGCGGAGCTCCTCCTGGACGACGGCCCGCACGGCGGCCAGCGCCTCGGCACGCGTCATACCGCTGACGTCGACGCCATCGACATGGACACCCGGCATGATCCGATCGGCGTGCGCTCGCTCGTAGCGGATCGCGGCGTACGCCGCGCCCGCACAAAGCACGCCGATACCGAGGATCGCTGCGACGAGCGCGAGCAGCACGGCGGAGCGCCTGCGTCGGTGCACGTGTCGACCGTTGGCCATGTCGGTTCTCACTCCAGACCCGGGAAGGAAAGACGCCCGATGATACCCCCTGCTCAGGGCACTGCGGACAGCACACCCGCGGGGATCGGCACCCCGACCGACATCGCGTACCGGGCGGAATCGCGCGAGCCGGCGGTCCCCGCGCCGAGCGCGACGATGGGTCCGTCGGCCGAAACGAGCACCGCGGCGACGTGATCTTGACGGAGGAACTTCCCGGGGACGCCGAGCGCGCCGGGCGGAACCGTCACCTGCATGGTGTCCCCGAGGCTGCCGCCACCCTCGTGCAAGAGGGTCAAGGTGGCGGACACGGGTTGGTCTCCGTCGTTCACCAGCGCGAGTGACGGGCGCGGGTCGAGCCCGAACGCGGTCGGCAGTACCACCCAGGCCGTCGCCGCGGCCGGCACGCCGCCCGTCACCGCCTCGTCGTCGCGGGACCCTCCCTCCCGAAGAGCGGCGACCACCGGCCCCCCCTCGCGCACATCGACGATGACCGCCGATGGACCCAAGGAGCCGATCTGCGCCGACGAGGCGGACGTCCCACCCTGTCGGGCTTCGGTCGGAGTGGCGGCCGTCTGTGACTCCGCGTCGGCGGACAGCTGCGTCACGTCATAACGGACCGGCGTCTCCTGAGGCACGAGGAGCGAGAGCGTCCCGCTGCCCGATCCTCCCGCGGCGGGGATGATCCACCGGTTCGACAGCACGGGCGACGCGAGGACCGATCGGATACCACCGCCCTGTTCCACCGCGAGAGACGAGGCCGCGACCCGTCCGACCGAGGCCGTGATCTGCGCACCGACGATCCGCTCGCCCAGGGCACCCGAGGTCTTGTTGCCGAGGTCGAGCGCGATCGACGTCCCGGCGTCGACGGGCAGATCGGACCACTCGGCGCTCCGCACGGGCGGTCGCTCGGAGAGGAACAGCGCGACATCGACCACGGCATCAGCGGTGAACGGATCCATGATGACGAGGTAGGACTCGGTACGACGGTTCGTCACGCCGTCGACGACCGACCACGAGGGCCCGGGCGTCGAGGTGCACGGCTCCGCGCCGAGGCCGGATCCGGTGCGGCCGGCCCACTCCGTCCATCCCACCGCAGCCCATCCGCCGAACACATCGACCCGGGTGGACGCCGCACGCACCGATCCCGGCACCTCCTGGAGTACCTCGCCGTGCGCCGGCACATCGAGCTCGGCGATCTCCTTCGGCTGGCGCTCTCCGTACGATGTGAGGCGCGCCTGGATCGCCTCCGTCCCCGGGTTCGCGATCGCGATGGTCACGGTCCAGGATGGGCCACCCCCGTGCGGACAGAGCCAGGTCGAGGACACGGCCGTCCCTGGCACGGCCGATACGGGCGCGGCCGGGCCGATGCGAACCGCGGCCGACGCGCCGACGACCGCGATCGCGGCGATCGCCGCGGCGAGCCACCCCCGACCGGCGCCCGTCATCGACGCACCGGCTTGCGGGTGATCCAGAGGGCGACGGCCCACGCCGCCGCGAGGAGCCAGATCGAAAGCGTGCGCGGGAACTGATCGGCGAACGTGATCTCGATGTCGTCTGGAACGTTCGTGAACGATGTCGCCCATCCGAACGAGCGCTGCGGCCGAGCATCCGAGCCCGCGAGCCGCCAAGCGCCGTCGAACGCCGACGACAACGCCACGAGGTCGCCGCCGCCTCCCGTGCCACGCCACCCTGCTTCGGTAGAGGCGAGCGCGCCCGCGACGTTCGGATCGAGGCGCTGGATCACGTCCGGATCGGCGGAGGCGACGATCGCCTCGGTTGCTCGATCGGCATGCAGCACGCTCGCGGGCGGGACCGCGACGACGTTGTGCCAGATCAGCAGCCCGGCAGAGGGGATGGGCTCGAGGTCGACCTGTGCCGAGAGGGAGTGCTCGGTGGCGGCAGGCACCGCCGTCTGCGGCGCCACGACGAATCGCACGCCGAAGGGCGCGAGCAGTGCGCCTCCATGCACGGTCGTGCCGGACAAGATCTCACTGAGCGCGGCTCGCAATGCCGGTCCGCCGTCACCGGTCAGCGGCCGACCGATGTCGACGGCGAGCGCGCCGTCACGTCCGGTCAGGCCGTATGCCGCCGTCGCATCACCCGCGGCCACGACGCCCGATGGATCGCCGCCGGGCGCGGGGAACGGGTTCCCATCCACGCCGGAGAGCCACACGACGTTGTACGGGTCGGTGCTCGCCGCTGCGAGGACCGACCACGACGCCGGCACCTGCTCCTGGCCGCCGATCGACCAACTCCCGACCATCATCGCGAGCGCCTGCAGGGACATGCCGAGCCCCAGGATGCCGGCGAGCAGGACGCTGCCGATCTGACGGAAGCCGAACGACGATCGCTCGAGCCCGCCGAACGCCGAGGCCAGGCCGTCGCCGAGGACGAAGGCGCAACAGACACCCGCCAGGGTCACGTACACCGGCGCGTTGGTCGCCCAGGTCGGAAGGTAGCCGGCGGCCGACAGCCAGGCGAGGGCGAGGGCGAGCACGCCCAGCAACGCGGTGCGCGCCGCCGGCCCGCGACGTTGTCCGCTCGCCAACGCGAGTGCGATCAGGGCACCGACGGGTAGGACGAGCGCCGGCTGCCAATCTCCGGGCGCGCTGCCGAGCGATAGCCGAAGGAGCCGCCATGGATCGGGTTGTCCGATCGGGCTCCAGAGCCCGAGAGCTCGGTCGCCGATGACCGTCGGGACGAACGGGAACACGAGGATCGCCGCGCCGATGAGCGCGGCGATCGTGAGTGCCAGCCCGCGGAGTCGCGCCGGGGCGAGGACCGCGCTCACGGCCGCAGCCAGCGCGACGGCCAGCACGATCCCCGGCACGAACGCGAGGCCGACGGCGATCGTCACCCCGATGCCCGCCGCGAGTCGCCATCGCCCGTCGGTGGGTTCCGGACGCCCGAAGGCGACGTCGATCCGCTCGACGAGGGGTGGCAGCGCGGCGAGCAGGACGAGCTGCGCGATCCGGCCCTGCGAAACCGCCCAGAGCATCACGGCGCATGATCCGTACGCGCCCGCCGCGACGACCGCGGCACCGGGACTACCGCTGCGCCGTCTGATCGCTCGGTAGCACAGGATCGCGGCGACGACCGGGGCACCGATCACGATCGCCTTCTGCGCCAGCGCGGTGCTTGCGAACGTGATGGAGGAGATCGCGCCGAGGACGGCGAGACCGGGGCTCGCGGCCGCAGAGCCCCCCAATCCCGTCGTGCGGAACCCGGATACGAGCTCGCGGAAGAACCCGCCGGGCGAGGCGGGGAACACCGGCAGCGCACCACCGACGAGCACGGCGGGCTAGGCGAGCGACCGCGAGGCGACCACCCACACGATCGCACCGAGGAAGGAGGCGACGAGCACCGGATGCACGGACACGAAGGAGGCCGTCCGGCGGCGGAGGCGCTGGCTCGTCGGTCGACCGACCTCTGATCCGCCGAGCTCGCGCTGCTCCTCCAAGATCCGCTCGGCGGTCTGGAACCACCGCGGCAGGTGCAGGCCCGCCGACGCGGTGTAACGCCGCAGCGCATGGTCGCGCACGGCACGGCTCCGCTGGGCCGCACGGCGGCGGCGAAGCGTGCCGCCGATGTGGGTCACGTTCCAGCCGATCGCCGCCAGCAGCTCGTAGGCCTCCTCGAGTCGACGACCGATCACCAAGAAGAGGAGTCGGACGACGGTCAGCACCAGCGACAGGGGCAGGACCCAGAGCAAGGTTGGCCAGGAGTAGTTCTTGAGGACGGTCGCAAGCGCATCGCGGTCCTGCGTGTACCGCTCGGTGTGCGCGGGCTCCTCGTCGATGTCGCCGTGCGCCGGCCCGTGTTGTACACGGGCGCGGGGCGTCATCAAGACCCGCCACCCGGCGACGCGCGCCCGCCAGCACAGATCGACGTCGTCCAGCCCGAGCCGTTCGTCGTAGAGCCCGACGCGTTGCCAGACATCGCGCTCGATGAGCATCGCGCACCCGTCCACAGCGAGCACATCGAGCACCCGATCGAACTGACCCTGATCGATCTCGCCGGGCTGCAGCGGTGACATCGCGTGGCCGAAGCGGTCCACCGACCGACCGACGTCGCGCAGCTCGCGTGCCTGCTCCAGGTCGACCACCTTGGCGCCGACGATGCCGACGGGTTCCGCACCGGGCAGACTCGTCGCGTCGACGAGGCTTGCCACCGCGTCGGGGTCGAGGACGGTGTCGCCGTGCAAGAGGAGGAGTTGGTCGGCGGCGGCGACCGCGGGCTGGGCGAGCGCGATGGCCAGCGAGCGTGTGTAGCCGACCGGCTCCTCGTTGCGGATCACCCGCGACGGTCCGAGCGCGCGCTCCAAGAGCTCGTGCGTTTCCTCGTCGGCGGCGTCATCGACCGCCAAGATCCCCAGCGTCTCGTAGGTCTGATCCGCGAGGGCGTGCAGGCAGGCTCGCAACGCGGGGGTCGACGAACGGGCGACGAGGATCGCGAGCACCGACGGGCCGCGTGTCGGCGCGGTGGTGGGCGCGAGTGACGTGGAGGAAGTCATGCAGGGCGCGGTGCTCG
>Ga0134123_10001186_pt1 | contig 17084 bp, 17 predicted proteins | sample KB303_FD_96460 | JGI IMG/M metagenome (GOLD analysis project Ga0134123, IMG submission 96460) | Terrestrial soil microbial communities without Nitrogen fertilizer from Kellogg Biological Station, Michigan, USA - KB3-0-3 | ecosystem: Environmental > Terrestrial > Soil > Unclassified ...
CTCACCGAGCATTTCAAGTCCCACGTCAAGGACAACCACTCTCGTCGTGGATTGCTCAAGATGGTGGGCCAGCGCCGCCAGCTGCTCGATTATCTGCGTCGCACTAACGAAGCGAGCTACAAGAATTTGATCGAGAAGCTCGGCATCCGCCGATGATTTATTCCGCGCGGGGCGCTTGAGCCCGGCGCGTTTCGTAGAGCGGCGCGAGGACGCGATCGCTCGATCAGACCGGCGGCGATGGGCGCGGCCGGCAATTTGGCAAGGGCCGATAAAGATCGCTCTTGCGACAAGGCAAGGTTCGAAACGCCATGGCAGGATCGCCAGACGCTGTTGCTTCCCGCACCGCGGTCACGTGCGACAGCTTCTCGCCGTCTTGCTCATGGCTTTCGGGGCTCGCCGAAAACCATGAAAGAAAGACACAATGTTTGATATCCATCGCGTTGAACTCGATTGGGGTGGCCGCAAGCTAACCCTCGAGACAGGCCGCGTAGCGCGCCAGGCCGACGGCGCCGTGCTCGCCACCTACGGCGAGACCACCGTGCTCGCCGCCGTCGTAGCGGCCAAGCAGCCAAAGGAGGGAATCGATTTCCTTCCGCTCACCGTCAACTATACAGAAAAATATTACGCCGCTGGTCGTATCCCCGGCGGCTACTTTAAGCGCGAGCGCGGTCCGACCGAAAAGGATACATTGACCTCGCGGTTGATAGACCGCCCGATCCGCCCGCTGTTCGCCGAAGGCTGGCGTTGCGATACCCAGGTGACGGTCACCGTACTTTCGCACGACATGGAGAACGATCCCGACATCGTCGGCATGGTTGCGGCCTCCGCCGCGCTCACACTGTCCGGCGCCCCATTCATGGGCCCGATCGGCGGCGCCCGCGTCGGCTTTATCAACAACGAGTACGTGCTTAATCCGGCACTCGACGAGATGCCGGAAAGCCAGCTCGATCTCGTTATCGCCGGCACCAATGACGCGGTGATGATGGTGGAATCGGAAGCCAAAGAGCTGTCCGAAGAGATCATGCTCGGTGCCGTGATGTTCGGCCACCGGCACTTCCAGCCAGTGATCGAGGCTATCATCAAGCTCGCTGAAAAAGCTGCAAAGGAGCCGCGCGAACTGGCCGTTCCGGACCACAAAGCGCTGGAGCAGGAAATCCTCGGCCTCGCCGAAAAGGACCTACGCGCCGCCTACTCGATCGTGAAGAAGCAGGACCGCCAGGACGCCGTTGCCGCCGTGGAAGAAAAGGTGATGGCACATTTCTTCCCGGAAGGTGCCGAGCCAAAATACGACAAGCTCGCGGTTGCCGGCGTGTTCAAGGAGCTCGAAGCCAAGATTGTGCGTTGGAACATCCTCGACACCAACAAGCGTATCGACGGCCGTGACCTCAAGACTGTGCGCCCGATCGTCGCGGAAGTCGGCGTACTGCCACGTACCCATGGTTCAGCACTGTTCACCCGCGGCGAGACTCAGGCGCTGGTGGTGGCGACGCTCGGCACAGCCGAAGACGAGCAGTTCATCGACGCGCTGCAGGGAACGTACAAAGAGACATTCCTGCTGCATTACAACTTCCCGCCTTATTCGGTAGGTGAAACCGGACGCGTCGGCGCGCCCGGTCGCCGCGAAATCGGCCACGGCAAGCTCGCCTGGCGCGCAATCCATCCTATGCTACCGGCGCCGGCCGAGTTCCCCTACACCATCCGCGTCGTCTCCGAGATCACCGAGTCGAACGGCTCTTCGTCGATGGCATCCGTCTGCGGCTCTTCGCTGGCGTTGATGGACGCGGGCGTGCCGCTCAAGCGGCCGACAGCCGGCATCGCCATGGGCCTCATTCTCGAAGACAAGCGCTACGCCGTGCTCTCCGACATCCTCGGCGACGAGGATCACCTCGGCGACATGGACTTCAAGGTCGCGGGTACCGAAAACGGCGTCACCTCGCTGCAGATGGACATCAAGATCGCTGGCATCACCGAGGAAATCATGAAGGTCGCGCTCGCGCAGGCGAAGGACGGCCGCATGCATATCTTGGGTGAAATGGGCAAGGCGCTCACTGCTGCCCGCGCCGAACTGGGCGAGCACGCCCCGCGTATCGAGATGTTCAAGATCCCGACTGACAAAATCCGCGAGGTGATCGGCACCGGTGGCAAGGTGATCCGTGAGATCGTCGAAAAGACCGGCGCCAAGATCAATATCGAGGACGATGGCTCGGTGAAGGTCGCTTCAGCGGACGGCGAGTCGATCAAAGCGGCTATCAACTGGATCAAGTCGATCGCGTCGGATCCGGAAGTCGGCCACATCTACGAAGGCACCGTCGTGAAGGTCATGGACTTCGGCGCCTTCGTAAACTTCTTCGGCGCCAAGGACGGCCTGGTGCATATCAGCCAGCTAGCACCGCGCCGCGTCAATAAGGTCACTGACGTCGTCAAGGAAGGTGACAAAGTGAAGGTAAAGCTGCTCGGTGTGGACGAACGCGGCAAGGTCCGCCTCTCTATGAAGGCAGTCGATCAGGCCACCGGCGAGGACATCGAAGGCAAGCAGCGGCCCGAAGGCGGTGAGCAGCCGCAGGCAGCCCAGGGCGGCGCCGAATAATCTTCAATCAGCGCAATGAACCCAAAAAGGGCGGCTTAACGCCGCCCTTTCTTTTTGGGCATTTCGTCCTGCAGCCAGCGGCAAATGCCACCACCGATCACGCCGCCCAGGATGGGGGCGACCCAAAACAGCCACAGTGCGTTGAGCGCCTGCGACCCACCAAAGATCGCCGTTGCGGTCGAACGTGCTGGATTGAGCGAAGCATTCGATATCGGTATGGCGACAAGATGAAACATGGTCAGCGCGAGGCCGATCGCAATCGGTGCGAACCCAGCTGGCGCACCTTTTGAAGTCGCGCCGACGATTACCACGAGGAATAGTGCGGTGATCACAGTCTCCGTGAGGAACACGACGCCCATAGAGAATCCGCCACCGCCATAGAGGTTGGAAATCTGGGCGAACGTATTCCACTTGATGGGCGGCGCGCCGGTGAGCACAAGATAGAAAACGCCCGCCGCCGCCGCGCCGCCGAGCACCTGAACGGCAATGTAAGCCGGTGCGCGGTCGGCCGGAAAACGTCCTGCAACCACCAGTCCACAGGTTACCGCCGGATTGAAGTGCGCTCCCGAAATGTGCCCGACAGCAAAGGCCATCGCCATGACCGACAAGCCGACCGCAAACGCGATAGCTATCAGACCCGCCTGTGGCGCCGAAAACAACGCGGAGCCGCAGACGGCACTAACGAGTGAAAGCGTTCCGATAAATTCCGCCGCCAGATGCCGGTACATTGCGACAAACCTCCCCAAGCTTGAACGATACGTCAAAATCGAATCCCTCATGCCGTGCTTCAAGAACCGGTCGGCAAGAGAGCGTTATTCTCCGTTTTCATTGGCGCCGGCCTTAAGCGCATCCGGCTGCGGCATGGCGATGACGTTGTAGCCCGAATCGACGAAGTGAATTTCACCCGTCACGCCGGTGGAAAGGTCGGAGAGAAGATAGAGACCCGCGCCACCCAATTCCTCAAGCGTGACGCCGCGCCCGAGCGGGGAGTATTTTTGTTGGAACGCAAACATGAAGCGCGCATCGGTAATCCCTGCCCCAGCTAGTGTACGGATGGGACCGGCCGAAATAGCGTTGACGCGGATTTTTTGAGGCCCGAAATCGACGGCAAGGTAGCGCACCGAGGCTTCCAGTGCAGCCTTGGCTACGCCCATCACATTGTAATTCGGCATTGCGCGCTGCCCGCCATTGTAGGTGAGTGTCACCATTGCGCCGCCGTTCGGCATTAGCGCGGCGGCGCGCCTTGCAGCTTCGGTAAAGGCGTAGCAGGAGATCACCATCGTGCGGATGAAGTTCTCGCGCGTGGAATCGGCGTAATGGCCTTTCAATTCATTCTTGTCGGAAAAAGCGACGGCATGCACGAGGAAGTCCATCGTGCCCCATTGCTTCTTGATTTCGGAAAATACGGTATCAACAGAGGCAATATCCTCGACGTCGCAGGGCATCACGAATGACGAGCCCGCCTCCTCGGCCAGAGGCTTCACGCGCTTGGCCAGCGCGTCACCTTGATAGGTAAAGGCGAGCTTCGCGCCGTGCTGCGCGAGTGTCTTCGCTATCCCCCAGGCGATCGAGTGGTCATTGGCGACCCCTATGATCAGCCCGCGTTTGCCCTCCATCAGCCCCGGCATTCTCGGCCTTTCCGTCACCGTGCCCGGCTTGCACCGGATATTCTGCGCTCGTTGTCCCGCTTCTCTACTCAAAGACGTGGATGGCCGGGACGAGCCCCGGCCATGCGGTCACCTACTATTTTTAGTACCTCATCAATCACGCATCCAACCGCTTGAAGACGACCGACGCGTTAGTGCCGCCAAAACCGAAAGAATTCGACAGCACACAGCCGAGTGCGACATTGTCCTTGCGCTCGCGCACGATCGGAATGTCGGCGAAGGCAGGATCGAGGTTTTCAATATTGGCGCTTTCGCAGATGAATCCGCTCTGCATCATCAGCAGCGAGTAGATCGCCTCCTGCACGCCAGTCGCGCCGAGAGAGTGGCCGGTGAGCGACTTGGTGGCGGAGATCGGCGGGCACTTAGCGCCGAAGACCTCGCGAATAGCTTCGATCTCCTTGATATCACCAATCGGCGTCGAGGTGGCGTGCGGGTTGATGTAGTCAACCGGTACTTTCACATTCTCAAGCGCCATGTTCATGCAGCGCACCGCGCCCTCGCCCGACGGCGCAACCATGTCGTAGCCGTCGGAGCTGGCCCCATAACCGGCGACTTCGGCATAAATTTTGGCGCCACGTGCCTTCGCGCGCTCAAACTCTTCCAGTACCAATACGCCGGCGCCACCGGCGATGACGAAACCGTCACGATCCTTGTCGTAGGCACGCGATGCTTTTTCCGGCGTCGCGTTGAACTTCGACGACATTGCACCCATCGCATCGAACAGCACGGAGAGCGACCAATCCAATTCCTCGCAGCCGCCGGCAAATATGAGATCCTGCTTGCCCCATTGAATCAATTCTGCGGCGTTTCCGATGCAGTGGTTTGAGGTCGCGCACGCCGACGAGATTGAATAGTTTACGCCCTTGATCTTGAACCAGGTGGCAAGCGTCGCGGACGCTGTCGACGACATCGCTTTCGGTACGGCAAACGGGCCGACACGCTTTGGTCCCTTGCTGCGCGCGGTATCAGCGGCCTCGATAATCGCGCGGCACGACGGCCCGCCCGATCCCATCACGATGCCGGTACGCTCGTTCGAAACATCTGCGTCCTCGAGGCCGGAGTCCCGGATCGCCTGCTCCATCGCGACGTGGTTCCAAGCGGCTCCGCCACCAAGAAAGCGCATCGCGCGGCGATCAACCACTTCTTCCGGATCGAGCCGCGGTGCACCGTGCACCTGGCAGCGGAAGCCGAGTTCTGCGTATTTGTCGGCACGCACGATGCCGGATTTGGCTTCGCGCAGGCTCGCCAAAACTTCCTGCGTATTGTTGCCGATGGACGAGACGATGCCCATTCCGGTGACGACGACACGTCGCATGATGATATGATCCCTTAAAATTCCCGCAGTTTATCGTTGATTGGGCCACAGATTGGCCGCCCGAGGCAATTCCGCAAGGCCTCCAAGCTCAGGCGCTGCCCGGCTGCAAAGCTTCGTCCTGCTTAAACAATCCGACTTTGAGATCGCTGGCGCGGTAGATGATATTACCGTCCGCGGATAGCCAGCCATCGGCAATGCCCAATACGAGCTTTGAACGCATGACACGCTTGATATCGATGCCGTAGATCACCTTCTTCACGGTCGGCAGCACCTGGCCCGAGAACTTCACCTCTCCGAGGCCAAGCGCCCTGCCCTTCCCTGGCGCACCAAGCCAGCCAAGGAAAAAGCCGACGAGCTGCCACAGTGCGTCGAGACCGAGGCACCCGGGCATCACCGGATCGCCCTTGAAGTGGCAAAGGAAGAACCAAAGGTCAGGCTTTACGTCGAGCTCGGCACGAATGAGGCCTTTGCCGTGCTCGCCGCCTTCTTCCTTGATTTCTGCGATACGATCGAACATCAGCATCGGCGGCAACGGCAGCTGCGCATTGCCCGCGCCGAAAAGTTCGCCACGGCCGCAGGCCAGCAGATCTTCATATTCGAAGCTGTGCCGCCGCGGTTCCATCGTGATCGCATCCCCTTGTTTGGGGCTTGGCTGAATTCCCATGCCCGAGTTGGTAACATACCAAACTTAGCGGGCAAAGATGGCGGGACCCGGTGACCATCGCGAATTCGCTCATGAAACCCACGAGAATATGGTCTTTCCATCAACTGCGAGGCGGTTGCATCTGGAAGGGTGTTTTCGTATATAAATGCAAAGGTTTCTAGCTGGTCCGTGCGTCGGACCGGCTGTTCAGGTGTGAAGGAAAATGACGCCAACGCGTGCTTCCGTGATACCGAAGGTAGTAACCGATGCCGGCCATTCGCCGGATCGATCGGTCCTCACCGGCTGCCCATGGCATGACGTGAAGGCCATGCTGCGTGAGGTCGGATTGCGTCCGACTCGTCAGCGCATGGCGTTGGGCTGGATTCTCTTCGGCAAAGGCGATCGCCATCTCACCGCCGAGATGCTCTACGAAGAAGCGACGCGCGCGAAAGTGCCGGTCTCGCTCGCAACAATTTACAACACGCTGCATCAGTTCACGGAAGTCGGACTTCTCCGTCAGGTCGCGGTCGATGGATCGAAGGCCTATTTCGATACCAATGCGACGGCGCACCATCATTTCTTTGTCGAAGGCGAAGATGAGGTACTCGACATCCCGGATGCCGAGGTGATTATCGGCAAGGCACCAACCCCGCCCGAGGGGTACGAGATCGCGCGCGTTGACGTGGTCGTGCGGCTGCGCCGGAAACGCTGAAGGTAAGACCTTCAGCAATCGTGGATTTTTGTTTGAATGGCCGGGCCTGTCCCGGCCTTTGCGTTGTAAGGCTACCGTGCGCGAGTTAGTCCACTTTCTCGTTCGGATAGGCACCCCACAAGCGTTCCTGCCGGATGTAACCTTGAAAACCCTTCCCGCTGAATTGGCACCAGCTGCCATTGCAGGACTTGAGCGCTCCAAGCACGCCGGATTGCAGTCTGGCGGCGACGGTGGACTCGATATCCGCGCTCTCGAACAGTGGCACGAGTTCGTCCTTCGTCTTAGGAAGCACCATTGCTGTACGCTTACCGGATAACAATGAATGATAGACCCAGCCTTCGGCGCCTTCCCAATCTCGGATACGTCGCCAGTTTTCAAATTCGGCCGTAATTTCGACCGGCATGCCCGCATGGGTATAGACCCATCGCACCTCTTGGTCCTTATTCGGACCAGAGCGAACGTTGACTCGGTCGGATTTGAGGCTGACGAAACGCGGGATTGGAAGGCCGCTGACCGAGCCGGTGGCGACCTCGCCCGCCGACTGGGCAAGGTGGGGCTGCAATGCCACGATGCTAGCCGCCAGTGCGCAGGCGCCAAGCGTGGTCCGGAAGCTTTGTCTTGTTAGGGTCATCTGGTAGGAAAAAGTACGGATTTCGCCCGACACGCAGTGTCGGCGACCACGGTTAAAGAGGGCTAAATCGGCGCTTTCACGGCGGTACCGCCCCTAATTTCTGTAGTGAGAGTCGATGGCGAAGACGAAAAAGCCGCTGGTTATTGTGACGCGCAAGCTGCCCGATTCTGTCGAGCTGCGCATGCGGGAACTTTTTGATACCCGCCTCAATCCCGACGACAGACCGATGACACAAAGTCAGCTCGCCGAAGCGGTAAAGACCGCAGATGTCCTGGTGCCGACAGTCACCGACCGGATCGATGCCTCGGTGCTTAGCAAGTCAGGCGAGCAGCTCAAGCTTATCGCCAATTTCGGCAACGGCGTCGATAACATCGACGTAGCTACGGCCATTCAACGTGGAATAACGGTCACCAACACACCGGGTGTCCTCACCGAGGACACTGCGGATATGACAATGGCACTGATCCTCGCGGTTCCTCGCCGGCTGGTGGAAGGTTCTCACGTCCTGACGGCCGACAAAGACTGGACCGGTTGGTCGCCGACCTGGATGCTTGGGCACCGTATCTGGGGCAAGCGTCTCGGCATTATCGGCATGGGGCGGATCGGTCAGGCCGTCGCCCGACGCGCGCGCGCGTTTGGATTGCAAATCCACTATCACAACCGGCGACGGGTAGCGCCCAAGATCGAACAGGAACTAGACGCGACCTATTGGGAAAGTCTCGACCAGATGCTGGCGCGGATGGATATCGTATCGGTCAATTGCCCGCACACACCGGCGACTTATCACCTGCTTTCGGCACGCCGTCTCAAGATGCTGCGGCCGGAGGCCTACATCGTGAACACGTCGCGCGGTGAGGTGATCGACGAAAACGCGCTTGCGCGGCTTATTGAGACTGGCGACATTGCCGGCGCCGGGCTCGACGTATTTGAGCATGAGCCGGCGGTCAATCCAAAGTTGGTGAAGCTCGCGCGTGCGGGAAAGGTCGTGCTCTTGCCCCATACAGGATCGGCGACGATTGAAGGCCGCATCGACATGGGCGAAAAAGTCATCATCAACATCAGGACTTTCATGGACGGCCATAGGCCGCCCGATCGTGTCCTACCCTCGATGCTGTGACAGGTCCTTGATCGTCGGCCTAATGCCGTTGAGCGGATTGTTGGGATCCCAAGCGTAGCTCAGCGTCTCGAAACGCATCGAGCGAGCGTCGACCATAAGAAGGCGGCCAACCAGACCTTCGCCAAAGCCGACGATTTCGCGGATTACCTCCAGCGCCATCAGCGAGCCGAGCACGCCCGGCAGCGCACCGAGGATCCCGGCCTCGGCGCAGGCGGGCACGGTGCCGGGCGGCGGAGGCGCGGGAAACAAACAACGATAAGTGGGATTTGGCGTACCCGTCACGGACTTCTCGTGTGCCCGTATGGATGTAAGCGACCCATCGAATGTTCCGACTGCGGCCGTGACGAGTGGCTTCTTCGCGAAATAACAGGCGTCGGAGAGGAGATAACGCGTCGCGAAATTATCGGAGCCATCGGCGATGACGTCGTAGTCTTTGATCACATCGAGCGCATTCGCCGTCTCGAGCCGCTGACCATGTGTCTTGACGCTGACGTGCGGGTTGAGACCCGCCACTGCACCGGCGGCGCGTTCAACTTTCGGTTTGCCGACATCTTTCGTTCCGAAGATCACTTGCCGCTGCAGATTCGAGAGCGACACAGTGTCGTCGTCGACGATGCCGAGCGTGCCCACACCGGCCGCAGCAAGATAAAGCAGGACCGGCGCGCCAAGACCGCCGGCGCCGACGACGAGAACTCGCGCGGCCTTGAGCTTGGCTTGACCAGGTCCGCCCACTTCGCGCAGCACGATGTGACGGGCGTACCGTTCGAGTTCGCTAGCATCGAGCATTGTGGTTAACCGTATAGGGTGGCCCAAAGCTTTGGACCAGCCCTCTTGCCGCTTTGCGCAACTGAGTGCAGTCCCCAGGCCGACTTGCGTACCGGTCTCCATCGGCTAAGGTGGCAAAAACCCCGTGTGGACGGCGTTTTATAATGCGCTTGTTTGGGCCGACGGCCACCTTTGCGCTTTTGCTCGGCGTCGCAGTTGCGGTGGCGCAGGAGTCACCGGAGATTCAGCCGGCACCGGCGCGACCAGACGTGAAAGCGAAGTCCGCGCACGCGGCCAAGACTACGAAACCGGTTGCACCTAAAATTTCCGCGCCGGCGACGGTCGCACCAAAAACGGCCGCCATGACGTCCGAAACCATCAAACTTGAATCATCTGTCGATCCGGTACTTTCTGCGAGCGATCGCCTGAAGATCCAGTCCGCACTGCTGTGGTCGGGCGACTACACCGGCTCGGTCAACGGAGATGATCCACTCATCTCTGCAATCAGGAACTATCAGAAGCGTGCGCGGTCTCGGATCACCGGAGTTCTGTCGCCAGTCGAGCGCACGAATTTGCTTGCCGCCGCCCAGTTGCATGAAGACGAATTTGGATGGACCGTCGTCGTCGATCCGGCGACCGGCGTTCGCATCGGCCTGCCGATGAAATTGGTGCCACAAGCGCGCGATACGCCGCGCGGAACACGCTGGTCGGCGAAGCACGGAGAAGTGCAGGTCGAAACGTTCCGTATCAAGAGTGCCGAGATCAAACTTGCCGCCTTGTTCGAGCAGCAAAAGAAGGAGCCCTCGACGCGCAAGATCGAACAGAGCGCGCTGCGCGATGACAGTTTTGTTATCACCGGCATGCAAGGCCTGAAGAAATTTTCAGTGCGCGCCTATGCCCGCGATGGCGAGATCCGCGGCGTTACCGTACTTTTTGATCAGATGATGGAGACAATTCTTGCGCCGGTGACAGCAGCAATGGTGAGTGCATTCTCGCCGTTTCCCGAACGCGCTCTGCCGTTCGCGGCTCCGACAAAATCGGTCGAATACGGGACTGGCCTGGTCGTGAGCGCGCGGGGTCACATAGTTACCGACCGCAAGCTCGCGGCGGGATGTCAGGTTATTGTGGCAGATGGTCTCGGCGATGCCGATCGCGTGGCCGAGGATCGGGACCACGGTCTGGCTCTTTTGCGCGTTTATGGCCCGCGCAAGCTGTTCCCGCTTGCGCTTGCGGCGGATACCGCCCGGAAAGGCGATCTGACACTGGTCGGCATCCCTGATCCGAAAGAGCAGAACGGCGCCAAAAGGCTTACCGAAATCAAGGCGCGCCTTGCAGAGAACAACGCCATCGAGCTGCGACAGCCGGTGCCGATGGCCGGTTTTTCAGGTGCGGCTGCCCTCGACGCACAGGGTCAGGTCCTCGGGATGATGGAGATGCGAAATTTCGTGCTTGCCAGCACCGAGCCCGCCGCGCCGCCAGTGCGGTTGATCACGGCGGAAACGATTCGCACGTTTCTCAGCGGGCACAACGTGCCGCCCGTCTCGACAGGCGGCGACGCCAAGTCGGCGATCGTACGAATTATCTGCGTTCGCAAATAATTATTTGTTTTTCCACTTCGGCGCGCGTTTTTCGACGAAGGCTTTCATGCCTTCTTTCTGATCTTCCGTCGCAAACAGCGAGTGGAAAATACGGCGCTCGAAAGCCATGCCTTCCGAAAGGCCGCTCTCGAAGGCCCGATTGACTGCTTCCTTGCCCGCCAGCACCGACGGCAGCGACATGTTCGCGATGGTGTCGGCAATTTTCATCGCTTCCTCCATCAGGCTTGCCGCCGGCACGACACGCGTCACCAGCCCCGATTTTTCCGCTTCAGCCGCATCCATCATGCGTCCGGTCAGAATCAGGTCCATGGCTTTCGCTTTGCCAACCGCATGCGTCAGGCGCTGCGTGCCGCCGATGCCGGGAATAACTCCAAGCTTGATCTCCGGTTGGCCGAACTTGGCGGTATCGGCAGCGATCACGACATCGCACTGCATGGCGAGTTCGCACCCGCCGCCAAGCGCAAAGCCGGCCACAGCCGCGACAATCGGCTTGCGCGCCTTTGCCGCGGCATTCCAGTTCGAGACGAAATCGCCGAGATAGGCCTCGACGAACGGCTTGTCCGCCATTTCCTTGATGTCGGCCCCGGCGGCGAAGGCTTTGTCGCTACCCGTGATCAGCATGCAACCGATCTTGTCGTCACAATCGAAGGCCTCGATCGCCTGCGTCAACTCGGCAATCAGCGCCTTGTTGAGCGCATTGAGGGCCGGCGGGCGGTTGAGGCGGATAATTCCGACACGGCCCTTTGTTTCAACGACGATGTTCTCGTAGGTCATGACTGATCCTGATTCAGTCGAGCTTGGCGCCCGAGCGTTTCACCACATCCGCCCATTTGGCGGAGTCGGCCTTGATTGTCGCTGCGAACTCCTCGGGAGTGCCGCCACCCGGTTCATCGCCGAATTTGGAGAATTTATCGAGGAAGGCCTCCGACTTGAGCGCCCTGTTGATCGCCGCGTTCAGTTTGTCGACGATCGGGCGCGGCACGCCGGCCGGCGCGATGACGCCGGTCCAGGTGGCGGCCACATAGCCGGGCACGCCCGCTTCCGCGACGGTCGGCAAATCCGGAAACGAAGGGGAGCGATGGTCGCCTGTAACCGCTAATGCACGAACCTTGCCGTCACGACCAAATGGCGCGATGGATTGCAGACTTTCAAACATTAAGTCGACGTGTCCCGCAATGAGATCGTTGATCGCCAGCGAGCCGCCGCGGTAGGGCACATGAACGATTTTCGTTTCGGTCATGTACTTGAAAAGCTCGGCACCGACATGGCCCGGCGAGCCATTACTGGATGAAGCATTGGTAAGCTTCCCGGGGTTCTGCCTGGCGTAGTCGATCAATTCCTTGACCGAGCTCACAGGTAGCTTCGGCGAGACCGCGAGCAACATTTGTCCGCGCGTGATGAGGGCAATGGGCTGAAAGTCACGCTCGATGTCGTAAGGCAACTTCGAAACCATGTGGCGCGTAATTGCGAGCGCGCCGATCGGTCCCATGCCGATGGTGTAGCCGTCCGGCGGAGACTTAGCGACCAGATCAAGCCCGATCGTCAGCGCGCCGCCGGGACGATTGTCAACAATGATCTGTTGTCCCAGCTCCTGGCTCAGCACCGCACCGATAAGCCGCGCAGCGTTGTCGGTGGCACTGCCGGGCGCCTGCGGCACGATCAATCGAATTGGATGATCCGGATAGTCCGCAGCCGGCGCAACGGTCAACGTAACAACAAGGAAAATAGATGTGACCAAGAACGTCCGCATTGCAATCTCCGGCGGTTCGGCGTCCACACTCTGCTATTGCAGGCTCTGGCCCCGCAATCCACGACATGACAGCCGAAGAAGTTACTTCTGGCAACTTGGGCAATAGAAGGTCGACCGCCCGACCTGCACGATGCGTTTGATCTTGCCCTTGCAGCCGGGGCACGGCTCGCCCTCGCGGTCATAAACCCTGAAATTGTGCTGGAAATCTCCGAGCGAGCCGTCCGCGCGCCGATGATCGCGCAGCGAGGATCCTCCGGCCTCGATCGCATCCCTGAGCACCGCCTTGATGGCTTCGACCAGCCTATCGGCTCGCTCGTTCGGCCTGCCATTTCTGTCAGCGATAGTCGAGGCCTGACGCTTGGGCGAGAGCCGCGCGCGAAACAAGGCTTCGCAGACATAGATATTGCCGAGGCCTGCCACGACGCGCTGATCGCTCAGGGCCGCTTTCAGCGACGTCTTTTTGCCGGCGCATGCTTTCGCCAGCATCGCCGGATCGAATTCATTTCCCAACGGCTCCGGCCCGAGCGCGCGCAGCAGTGGCTCCTGCTCAAGCCTGGCACGCGGCACAAGCTTCATCGAGCCAAAACGCCGCGGATCGTTGAAGGTCACCGTCTTACCGTTCGACATATGAAAGACAATGTGATCGTGCGCGGTGCTTTTGGAACGCTCGTGATAATAGGTGCCAGGCGTGCTGTTCTTGCCAACACGGAACGATCCGGACATGCCGAGATGCATCAGCAGCACGTCGCCGGACGAAAGATCGGCGAGCAGGTATTTTGCGCGGCGTCCCAACCCCTCTACGAGCTTGCCGTGCAACTTTTGCGCAAAGCCCCTTGGCAGCGGCCAACGGAGGTCGCCGCGCCGCACCTCGACTTTGTCGAAGCGCTCGCCTTCCATGGCTGGCGCCAAACCGCGCCGAACCGTCTCGACCTCTGGTAATTCGGGCATGATTAACCGCTCCCGGGTTGACACATAGCGCCCCCTGAGCGCGCGCGCTATGGTCTTGCCCGCAAAGGACTATCGGCTATGACCACGGGCGGCGAGCAGACTCATTTCGGCTATCAGAGCGTGCCGCTCGAGGACAAGCAGGGGCGCGTCGACGACGTCTTTCGTTCGGTCGCCCGCCGCTACGACCTGATGAATGACCTGATGTCGGGCGGCCTGCACCGCGCGTGGAAAGACGCCCTGGTGACAGCAGTCAATCCACCCAAAAGCGAGCGGCATTTCCATGCGCTCGATCTTGCCGGCGGCACCGGTGATGTTGCCTTTCGCATCGTCGATGCGGGTGGCCACGGCGTTCGCTCAACCGTCTGTGACATCAATGCCAATATGCTCGAGGTGGGGCGCGAACGCGCCGCGGCCCGTGGGCTCGACGGTGTCGTCACGTTCGAGCAAGGCAATGCCGAAGAACTGGCCTATCCCGACCGCAGCTTCGACTGCGTCACAATCGCTTTCGGCATCCGCAATGTTCCCCGCGTTGAACGGACGCTTGACGAGGCGTATCGCGTGCTGAAGATCGGCGGACGGTTTCTGTGCCTCGAATTTTCCTCGGTCGACGTGCCCGGGATCGATGCCTTGTATGAACTCTATTCCTTCCAGGTGATCCCGCGTATGGGCGAGGTTGTGACCGGAGATCGCGACGCCTATCAATATCTCGTCGAATCGATCAATAAATTTCCCAAGCCGAAGGTATTTGCGCGGATGATCGAAGCCGCAGGCTTCCGCCGTGTATCGTTTAGGCCGATGACCGGTGGCGTCGTGGCGCTGCACTCAGGCTGGCGATTGTGATTTCTGCGCTTTATCACCTGCTGCGTCTGGCGCGCGCCGGTTTCGTATTCGCGCGAGAGGGTGTCTTTGCCCTGGTCGATACGCGACCTCTGCCACTGCCTGCCAAGACCGCCGTCGCGCTTGCCCGCCTGATCGAGCGACCGTCTGCGAAAAGCGGTGAAAATCGCCTCGCCGCTGCGTTGACGAGGCTCGGGCCGACCTATGTCAAGCTCGGCCAGTTTCTCGCCACGCGGCCGGATGTCGTCGGCACGGCGATCGCTCGCGACCTCGAAAGTCTCCAGGACAAGATGGCGCCGTTTCCGCAAAGCGAAGCCGAAGCGGCGGTCGCTGCCGCGTTCGATAAGCCGCTATCTGCACTTTACGCGAGCTTCGGACCTGCCGTCGCCGCCGCATCGATCGCACAAGTTCACCGCGCAGAGATTGATGCGAACGGCAGTCGCAAGACGGTTGCGGTCAAAGTCCTCCGTCCCGGTATCGAGCGGCGCTTCAAGTCGGATCTCGATGCCTTTTTCTTCGCGGCGCGCAACGCTGAAGCGCTGTCGACGGAGGCGCGCCGCCTTCGCTTGATCGAGGTCGTGTCTACTTTGGCGCGCTCAGTCGCCATCGAAATGGATTTTCGGCTGGAGGCGGCGGCGGCGTCCGAAATGGCGGCGAACACGCGTGAAGATGCCGGCTTTCGTGTCCCCGCCATTGACTGGGACCGCACCGCACGTGAAGTCCTTACCCTGGAATGGATTGACGGGATTCGCCTCAGCGACCACCGCGCGCTCCAAGCCAAAGGTTTCGATCTGCCGCAGCTTGGGCACAAAGTGATCCAGAGCTTTCTTCGCCACGCGTTGCGCGACGGCTTCTTTCATGCCGACATGCATCCAGGCAATTTGTTCGTGGACGATGACGGACGACTGGTCGCCGTTGATTTCGGCATCATGGGACGGCTGGGGCCGAAGGAACGCCGTTTTCTTGCCGAAATCCTGCTCGGCTTCATCACTCGCGACTACCATCGCACGGCCCAAGTGCATTTTGATGCTGGGTATGTGCCAAGGCATCATTCTGTCGAGAGCTTTGCGCAAGCCATTCGCGCCATCGGCGAGCCGATCCACAACCGCACGGCCGAAGACATTTCGATGGCCAAACTGCTGATGCTGCTGTTCGAGGTTACTGGTCTGTTCGATATGCGGACCAGGCCGGAGTTGCTGCTGCTGCAAAAAACCATGGTGGTCGTCGAAGGGGTCGCACGCTCTCTCGATCCAAAGCTCGACATGTGGAGCACCGCCGAGCCGGTGGTGCGCGAATGGATTGCGCGCAATCTCGGCCCGGTCGGCCGACTGGAAGACGCGGTCGAAGGCGCCGGCGAAATAGGCCGATTTTTCGGGGAAGTCCCGGGTTTATTGACCCGCGCAGGGACTTTGGTCGATCAGTTCGACGATATCACGCGTGACGGCCTGGTGCTTTCAGCTGAGACTGTGTCGGCGATCGGTGCTGCGGAAGCGCGCCGTAACCGTTGGACCGCGCTCGCACTGTGGGTAATCGCGATCCTGCTGGCCTTCATTATCTGGCGGCTGATCTGAGGAACAGTTCCGCCAGCTTGTCGATGCTCTGATTCCATCCCGCTTCCATTCCGGCAAGCATTTGTGGAGCAATCGGAACGAGACCGATGGCGTGAGTCTGTAGTGTCAGCGTCGTTTTCCCTTCGCTCTCGCTGAGAATGAAGGTGGTCTCGCCTTCGAGCAGATGCTTGCCATCCTTGTCGATGGCGATATTGGTAAATACGAGCCGCTCTGGTGGCGTAACCTCGAGAAACTCACCTTTCATCGGGTACTCGTTGCCGTCCGGCCCACGCATGACGATGCGCAGGCTGCCGCCGACGCGCACGTCGAGCTCGCCGACGGTACTCGTGAAGCCACGCGGCCCGAACCACTGCGCCATCATCGTCGGGTCGGTCCAGGCTTTCCACACCAAGGTGCGCGGCGCATCGAAGATGCGGGTCAGGGTAACGCTTGCCTGTCCGTAAGTTGCAGTATTTGCAGCGGCTGTCATTGGATTACCCCGCGTAGGCCCGTTCGATGCTTCATCTTGTTTCCTTTCGTACGCCTATTGACTATGCGCTGACCATCGTTTTGAAACCGCCAAAGATCATGCGCCTGCCGTCGAACGGAACCTTTTTTGATTTCATCATCGCGTCGATGCGCTTGTCCTTCATGACTTTCGCCATGACACGATCACGGTCGGCGCGTGACCGGTAGACAATGTATGAGAACACAACGATCTCGCTGCGCTTGAGCTTGACGCTGCGCGGAAATGACGTGCGTTTTCCGTGCGGAACGTCGTCGGCAATACACTCGTGGAATTCCAGGGCACCGTGCTGACGCCAGACCTTGCCGGCCTGCCTGGCCATGCTGCGGTATGTCGCCAGTTGTCTTTTTTTCACTGGAAGAACAAAACCATCGACATAGGTCATTGACCCCTCCTCTGTTCTCGTCCGCGCTAGGCGGCTTTCGCCAGGTACGCGTC
>Ga0134123_10001188_pt1 | contig 17077 bp, 13 predicted proteins | sample KB303_FD_96460 | JGI IMG/M metagenome (GOLD analysis project Ga0134123, IMG submission 96460) | Terrestrial soil microbial communities without Nitrogen fertilizer from Kellogg Biological Station, Michigan, USA - KB3-0-3 | ecosystem: Environmental > Terrestrial > Soil > Unclassified ...
CCTACCAGGCCGCGCGTGCAGGCGTCGAATGGGGGGCATGGCAAGTTCTGCGGTCTCCGGGGGGTGGGTTCAGTACCTCCTGCGATGCGGCGCCATTCAGTCAGCCGCTCGCGGGACTGGCGGGGACATTGAGCGGGTTCGCGGTCCAGGTCGATTGCGTGAGTACCGCCACAACGGAGGCAGGCGTGAACATCCGGGTCTATCGCCTCACGGTGACCGCCTCGAAAGGCAGCGTGGGAAGCGTGTCTTACGTGGAACGACAATTGCGAGCGGTACTGGAGCGAGATGGGTGAGATTCTCTTGGAGCGCAGATCAGTTGGTGGTGAACGCTAGAGCAACTACCCGCAGGGAAAAGCTGTGCCCCTGGGTGCGTGGAATCGCTGCGGCGCTGCTCGCGGCGATGATCTTGTTCGCCCCCCACATCCGCGCCGCCCCGCCCAACTTCCAGGCGGCTGGAACCGCACTAAGCGGAAACGGCGACGTCAGTCCGGCATGGCCGGCGCACGCGGTAGGCGACATTGCGCTTCTTTTCATCGAGAGCCAGGGAGATGAACCGGCGACGCTTTCTGTCCCTGCAGGGTTCGCGGCGGTACTAAACAGTCCTCAGGCAACGGGCACGGGGGGGAACAGCACGCAGATCACGGTGTTCTGGGCGCGGGCGACATCGACAGCGATGGCTGCACCGACGGTCCTGGACCCCGGCAATCACGTTTACGCGCAAATCCTCACCTACCGGGGCGTCATCACTACCGGCAATCCCTGGGACGTCACCGGAGGCGGCGTCAAGGCAGCGGCCAGCACGTCTGTCACTGTGACGAGTGTCACGACCACCGTGGCGGACACGCTTGTCGTTCAGGCCGTCGCCCGGGGCAACAACAGCGCAGCGGCAGCATTCAGTGCCCAGACGAATGCGAACCTGACGAGCATCACCGAGCGATCCGACGCGGGAACGACCGCAGGCGGTCCGGCCGGTGGTGGCGGCTTCGGGGTATGGGACGGCGTCAAGGCGACGGCGGGCGCGACGGGCAATACGACCGCCACCGTTACCAGCTCCATCAACGCGTTCCTGACGATCGCGCTCAAACCGGCGACACCCGTCACGCTCTCCTCGGCGTCAAGCCTCGCTTTCACGGTGGGCGATCCCCCTACGCTGGCGAGCACGCTGACGGTGACGGATTCCTCGACGCCGACCATCACGGCCGCGGGGAACATCCGGATCCGCATTCCGGCGACGTTCAACATGACTTGGGACACGACGGTGACGACGGTGACGCTGGGCGGCAGCGCGTTGGGCAAGGTGAACGCCACGCTATTGGCCTATGAGGACAGCAACCGGACCGCGGTTTTGGACGTGACGAGTGGCTTCTCGGCGAGCGACCAGCTCACCATCGCCGGGCTCAAGTTCCGAAATTTCACCGCCAGCTCTGCGGCCGACAACTTGGAGCTTGTCACCGCGGGCGCGGGGGGCGCGACCGCGGACGAAGACGACAAGACGATCACGATCGTGCCGGGCACCATCTTCTCGGCTGGCAGCCGCATCCTCAACGACGACCCGGCCCGCACGCCGGTAGCGGCCGAAGATACCGACGTGACGAACTGGCCGACGAGCCAGAAATTCCTGATCACGATCGGCATTCAGACCTCCCTCGGCACCGCATGCGACAAGTGGATTAACGCCAACTCGCTACAGTGGCGCAACGTGACGGATGCCCCGGGTACCTGGAACAACCTCGGCACGGCGGCGGGACCCGCGATGATCCTCTTCAATTCCGCGAATCTCGTGGACAACACCGCGCTGACCCAGGCCGAAGCGCAGATCACGGGAGCCGGCCTCTGGATGAACGGCGCGGAGATGGAAAACAACAATCTTCATATCATGCAGAAAACCGACAAGGGAGACCATACGGCGATCCAGCTCGCCATCGACCCGTCGGGAGGCACGGTTGGAAAAACCTATCAATTCCGTGTCCTCGTCTTCGACACGGGCGTCGCGGGGGCCCCGGGGGGCTATTGCGATGCCGGTTCCAGCGTCATGTCGGTCAGCGTTACCTTGGGCGGGAGCAGCGCCGGGGGGTCCGCCGGCAGCCGCATATTGAACGACAATGCGGGCCGCACGCCGGTGGCAGCAGAAGACGTCGACGTGCTCAACTGGGACAAGGGCGTGAGGTTCCTCGTCACGATCGGCGTGCAGACCTCGGCGGGCGATTTATGCGACAAAATTCCCGGGAACAACGCGCTCCAGTGGCGCAACGTGACGGATGCCCCGGGTACCTGGAACAACCTCGGCACGACGGCGGGACCCGAGATGATCCTCTTCAATTCCGCGAATCTCGTGGACGGCAACGCGCTCACCCAGGCGGAAGCGCAGATCGCAGGCAGCGGAACCTGGGTCGACGGCAGGGAAGTGGAAAACAACAGGCCGCACACGTTCCAGACATTCGCGAACGGACAGCATTCGGCGATCCAGTTCGCCATCAACCCCGTCGGCGGAACCGACGGAAAAACCTACCAGTTCCGCTTCCGCGTCTCGGACCTTTGCAACTTCGGCTCGTACATCATGTCGGTGAGCGTCACCCTGGGCGCGCAGGCCGTGGTGATCGGCGGGTTCAACGCGTACGAGACCTCCACGGCCGCGGGCGCCATCACTGGCAACATCAGGACCAAGGTCGCCGGCGCGAGCGCCGGCGTCGACATGATCGCCTTGAATGCGGCGAGAACTGCGATCCAGACGACTTTTGCCGGCACCGTGCGCGTCGAGGTGCTCAACGCGAGCGACAATTCGGCCGCGCGCGACGCCGACGGCTGCCGCTCGACCTGGACCGTGATCCAGACGCTCTCGCCCGATCCCGCGTTCGCCTTGAGTGACAACGGGCGCAAGACCATCAGCTTCACGCAGGCCAATTCGTATCCGAACGCGCGGCTGCGCATCAGCTTCCCGGCGGGCGCGCCGACGACCATCGGCTGCTCGACGGACAATTTCGCCATCCGCCCGAACACGTTCACGAGCTTCGCGCTGAGCGATACCGACTGGCAGAGCGCGGGAACCGGGCGCGCGCTCAACTCGACTACTTTCGCGGCGGTGACGCACAAGGCGGGCCGGCCGCTCAGCGCGCGGGCAAGCGCGATGAACGCCGTGGGCGTGCCGACCACCAACTACGACGGCACGCCTAACGCGAGCCCGACGGCGTGCGTCGGCGCGGCCTGTACCGCGAGCTTCGGCACGCTCACCCTGATTCCCGACTTCGTGGCAGGGCAGCTCAGCTCCGATGTCGCCTCCTACGACAACGTCGGCTCTTTCCGGCTGCAACTCGTCGACGCTGACTTTGCCAACGTGGATTTCACGGACGGGTCGACGAGCGCACAGCGCGAGATCGCTTCGTCCGTGATCGATGCCGGCCGCTTCGTTCCCGATCACTTTGCGGTAGCGCTCACTACTGTTCCCACACTCGGCACCGCGTGCGGCTCCTTCACCTACATCGGCCAGCCGTTCAATTACACGACGGCACCGGTCATTACCGTATCTGCACAGGATTTCGCGAATAACGGCACCACGCTTTACACAGGAAGCTGGTGGCGCATCACCAATGCGAGTCTCACCGGCAAGGCCTACACTGCGGCGACCGGCTCGGTGGATGCTAGCGGCATCACCGGCACCGATCCGGCAATTGTGGACACGGGATTGGGCGCGGGTACGCTTACCTTCCGCACCCCTTCGTTCTTTACCGCCGGAACCGGCTTCTTCTTCACGCGCACCACGCCGACGGCTCCCGCTTCGCCGTACGACGCGGACATCAGCCTTGCGATCAACGTGATCGACGCCGATAGCGTGGCGTATGCAACTAACCCTGCGCGTTTCGGCCAGGCCACCGCGGGAAACGGCATTGCGTTCAATTCCGGCAAACAGATGCGATTCGGCCGCCTGCAACTGAACAACGTCTTCGGTAGCAGCCTGCTCGATTTGCCGTTGCCGCTCTCCACCCAGTACTACAACGGCAGCTTTTTCGTGACCAATGGGGCTGATAGTTGCACCACGCTCGCGGCGAGCGATATTGCCTTCAATTTTATCGGGCCGAACCTCGCCGCTTGCGACACGCACCTGAACCCGAGTGGAGCACTTGCCTTCACCTCCGGTAAGGCGAGCGTGCAACTGACCAAGCCTGGCAACACCAAGAACGGGGCTGTGGACCTTACCGTGAATCTCGGCGCGAGCGCTTCCGGTAATACCTGCACTTCCACCACCAGCAGTGCCGCTACGACCGCCAACAAGGCGTGGCTTCAAGGTGATTGGGGCAGTGGTTCTTATAGCGACAATACTCGCGGCCGGGCCACCTTCGGGATCTACAAGAATGCCGACCAATTCCTCTATCTAAGGGAGGTCTATTGAGGGGTTGAATGGCCCGCCGTGACGCGAAACGATTTTTCCATTGACAACAATAAGTTATTTAGATATCTTCGCGTTAATTTTTAACATGGCTACGGTGCGCTCAATTTTTTCCAAACGCGATGGCGGCGAACTCGCCGCTGTAAACATTTGCGGCGGCCGCATTGAAATCGCCAGAGTGGCCCGCAACGGAGCGGAGCGTCCTGTCGTCGAGTTCTGTTCTGCGCACGGTTTCGAACAACATCAGGTCGAAACACTGCAGGCGCTGCGCCGCGAACTTCACCTTGAGCGCTTTCGCTGCTCTACACTGCTTTCGGCGCCGCAATATCAGATGCAGCTGCTGGATGCTCCGAATGTCCCGGACGCGGAACTCAAGTCGGCGATAAGATGGAAGCTCAAGGACTTTCTGGAGTATCCGGTCGAATCGGCGACCATCGACGTGGTGCAGATTCCGACGGATGCCAGCGCGCCAACGCGGGGCCGCTCCTTGTACGCCGTTTCGGCGCGCAATGCGGACATCGAAGCTCGCATGAATCTCTTTAGCGAGGCGAAGATTCCGTTGCGGGTAATCGAGATTCCGGAGATGGCGCAACGTAATCTGGTAGCGCTTTTTGAGGCCGATCATCGCGCGCTTGCGATGTTGAGCTTCGGCGACGAAGGCGGCCTGCTGACTTTCAGCGCGCGCGGCGAACTTTACCTGTCGCGTCGAATCGATGTGAGCTTCGAGCAACTCACCTTTGCCACAGGCGATATGCGCCAACAGATGTTCGAGCGCATCGCGCTGGAATTGCAGCGCTCGCTCGACCATTTCGACCGGCAGTTCAGTTATGTGCCCGTGGCGCGCCTGCTGCTCGGACCGCTGCCGCAGGAGATCGGATTGTGGCAGTACCTCGCCGAGAATCTCTCTGCCCAGGTAGACTCCGTCGATCTCGGCGAGGTGTTGGACTTCCACAAAGTCCCGGAACTGCGCGAGCCCGCGGAACAAATGCAGCGCTGGCAAACATTGGGCGCGGCTCTGCGCAGCGACCTAACCTAGAGGATCGACGGTGCCGCAGCAGATCAACCTTTTCAACTCGGCATTTCTCGACAAGCGTGGACGGCTTACGCTCAAGACGGCGCTGTTGGGCTGGCTGGCGGTTGCGTTGCTGTCGGTCGCGTTCGCGGGATACGCGGCAATACGCACACGCTATTTGACGCAGCAGGATCGCGACCTGGCGGCTAAAGTAACCGCAGCGCAAGTGGAAATGCAGCGGCTCGCAGGCCAAGTTGGGGGACGCAAACAGGATCAGCAAATTGTTGCGGAGATTAAGGCTCTGGAATCGGAGATCAAGGGGCGCGACGAAGTGATGACGGTCCTCAAAGGCGGCACTCTTGGCGACACCCGGGGCTTTTCTGAACACCTGCGCGCTTTTGCCCGGCAGTCTTTCGAGGGCGTCTGGCTGACAGGTTTGCATATCGCCGGCAGCGGCCACGACGTTGCCTTGGAAGGGCGGGCGCTGCGTGCGGAACAGGTTCCGGGCTATTTGCGCCGGCTGAATTCGGAAAGCGTGATGCAGGGTCATCCATTTTCGGAACTGCTGATGCAGGTTCCCGTCCCCGATCCGGACGACAGGAACGGCGGACGTCCTCCGTACATCGAATTCCGGCTGGCCACCCGATCGGAAACGCCGGCGGCGGAAGCGGCGGCCCGATGAACGAGACCTGGCAGAAAGCGGTGACCCGATTTGAGGCGCTCAAGCCGCGCGAGCGCACGATGGTATTCGTGGCCGGCGCCGTATTGATCGGATGGCTGGTGTTCATGCTGGCTATCGACAATGAATGGGCGCGCCATAGGCAGCTCAGTGCGAATATATCCCGTCAGCAGACCATGCTGGCCCAGTTGCAGGCGCAGACAGCCGAGTTGATGCGAGCCTCCGCCCAGGATCCTGACGCTCTCGGCCGCGCCCGCATCGAAGAGCTAAGAGCACAACTTGCGCAATTTGACGCGGAGCTACGCAGCGTACAGCAGGGTTTGGTACCGCCTACACGTATGACACGGGTGCTCGAGGATGTGCTGACGCGCAACAGCAGAGTACAGCTCGTCAAGCTGAAGACGCTGCCGGTGACGGCACTGGTCGACCGTGAGGCGAAGGGCGAGCCAGTGAAGGCCGTCACCCCGGGGAATGCAGATCGTCTGGTGTACAAGCACGGGATCGAACTCACGCTGGAAGGCGGCTATCTTGATCTGCTGGACTACCTAACTCGTCTGGAAAAATTGCCGTGGCAGATGTTCTGGGCCAGAACCGGAATAGATGCCTCGCACTATCCGCGGGTGCAAATGACGGTGATGCTGTATACGTTGAGCCTCGACGAGGCTTGGCTGGTGGTATGAACAATCGCATGCGGGGAGCCCAACTCCTGGCAGTCGGCGGCACATTGGCTGTGTGCATGTCCATGGCCTCAGCGCAGTCGTTGCGGGACCCGACGCGGCCGGCGTTTTTTCCCGGCCGAGCGGGCGAGGGAGGAATCGTGAGCGAGGGAGGAATCGTGAGCCGCGGTCGTCAAGCCGAATGGGTGCTGCAGTCCGTGCTCCTATCGCCGGAACGGCGTTACGCCATTATCAACGGCGAGGTTCTGGCACTGGGTGGATCGGTGCGCGGCGCAGAGCTCGTGGCCATCCGGGAAGGCGAGGTGACCCTGAGAACCGGTGGGGCACTCCGAACGCTGCGCTTGTTTCCTGACGTGGATATGCACAGCCCTCCGCAGCCCGGTGCGGCGCTGCCACATACCAAGGCGAAGCCAGCCGGTGGGCCCGATGATGCAACCAGCGACAGGCCAGTAAATTAAGAAAGGACGAAATGAGTAGGCTTCTGTCCCTGTTTCTAATTCTCTCCGTCGGCGCGTGTGCCACGCACCCTGGCTTGCCTTATGGCGACGCAAAGAAGGAAATGGCGAAGGCTTCGCGCCAGCGGACTGCCACCGCGCAGCCGGAGGAGGTGAATCGCGCGCTGCTGCCCTCTCTCACGGTGGAAATGCCGAAAGTGGATGGACGACCCATCGAACCCCGTTTCGATCTGGTAGTCAACGGCGCGCCCGCGAACCAGGTATTCATGGCCATTGTCTCCGGCACGCGCTACAGCATGGTGGTGCACCCAAGCATCAAGGAGGCGATTTCCGTCAATCTCAAGGACGTCACTGTGTTCGAGGCGCTCGACACTATCCGTGAGATGTACGGCTATGAGTACAAGCTGCAGGGGCCACGTATCCTGATCCAGCCCATCGGTCTGCAGACCCGCCTGTTCCAGATCAACTACCTGATGAGCCAGCGAAAAGGCCGCACCGAAGTGCGCGTGACTTCGGGTGCGATTTCGGATTCGCCGAACGCAGCGACGCAAGGCGTTGTGGGCGAGCCGACTGCGACGACCGGCGGAGGCGGGCGCGCCCTTGAAAGCAGCAAAGTGACGACCACTTCCGAGAACGACTTCTGGGCGGATATCGGCGCCGCGGTGCGCGCCATCATTGGAGCCGAAGAGGGCCGCAACGTGGTGATGAGTCCGCAGTCCGGGGTGGTGGTGGTGCGCGCCTATCCGGCTGAACTGCGCGGAGTCGAGGATTTCCTCAAGGCAATGCAGATCGTAGTCGAGCGTCAGGTGATGCTGGAAGCCAAGATCATCGAAGTGCAACTTTCTGACACCCATCAGAGCGGAGTGAACTGGGCGGCATTCACGCAAGGATCAAACAGCCGCTTTGCCGGCGGCGTGCTGTCCCCCGGATCGACACTGACTCCGAATGGCACGATCAGCGCGTTCACCGCTCGCAACGCGGACGGTACGGTCGCCGTCACTTCGCTGCTTACGTCCAATCCGGCGGCGCCGGGGGTTATCGCCGCTGGTAGCGGGACACCGGGCACACTGTTCGGACTCGCGTTTCAGACCGGCAGTTTTGCGGCGCTCATTGCCTTCCTCGAAACCCAGGGCAATCTGCAGGTGCTCTCCAGTCCGCGGATTGCGACGCTGAATAACCAGAAAGCGGTGCTGAAGGTCGGTACCGACGAATTCTTCGTGACTAACATCACCACCAATACCACTACCACCGGCACTACCAGTACGCAGTCACCGACGATCACAGTGGCACCGTTCTTCTCTGGCGTTGCCCTCGACGTGACGCCGCAGATCGACCAGAACAGCCAGATCATCCTGCATATTCATCCGTCGGTATCCAACGTGATCGAGAAAACAAAAAACATCGACCTGGGTACGTCTGGTAACTTTCGCCTGCCGCTGGCCTCCAGTTCCATCAGCGAGAGCGACACTATCGTGCGCGTCAGCGATGGCAATATCGTTGCGATCGGCGGCCTGATGAAGGAAACCTCCGCGCGCGACAGCAGCGGCCTGCCTGGCTTGAGTACGGTGCCATGGATCGGCGGTTTGTTTGGCAGCAAGAGTCGCTCGGTGGTGAAGAGCGAGCTGGTAATCCTGCTCAAGCCCACGCTTATCGAGGGTGACGTATCGTGGCGTCAGGATATACTGGACACCAAAGAGCGTATCGATACCTACGAACGCAGTGACCCCCTGTCGCGCAGTCCGTTGCCCCGTTCCCCTGCCATACCTGCGCAGTAGCGCAGCCGCCGGTCGGAGTTTTGCATCCGACCCACCCGCCTCGATAGCACGGAGGCGCGGTTGACCATGTACGGCACTCACTTCGCGCTGCGCGAGGCGCCGTTCGGACTGACGCCGGACACTGCGTTCGCCTTTGCCTGTACCCCCCATCAAGAGGCGCTGAACACGTTGCTGGTCGCCGTTGCCAACGGCGAAGGGTTCATGAAGATCACCGGCGAGGTTGGCACAGGCAAGACTCTGCTGTGCCGCCGATTTCTGGCCGAGTTGAACAGCGAATTCGTCACCGCATATATTCCCAATCCGTATCTGGATCCGCTTGGTCTGCTGCTGGCTCTGGCAGATGAATTACGCATGGAGTTCGACCGCGACAACGATCAGCATCACCTGGTGAAATTGCTGAATCAGGCGCTTCTCGATCTTGCGCGCGCCGGGAAACGCGTGGTGGTTTGCCTGGACGAGGCGCAGGCGATGCCATTGGAAACGCTGGAGTCGTTGCGCCTGCTGTCCAATCTCGAAACGGAGAAGCGCAAGCTGTTGCAGGTGGTGCTGTTCGGGCAGCCGGAACTGGATACTCGCCTGCGGCACGAGTCTGTGCGTCAACTTCAGCAACGCATTACCTATCACTATCATCTTTCGCCGCTGTCACGGCGTGAGATGGAGTACTACGTCAGCCACCGATTGGGTGTTGCCGGCTACGTCGGCGATCGATTGTTTTACCGATCCGCAATAGATGCGCTCTACCGTGCCAGCGCCGGGGTGCCGCGGCTGGTGAATGTGCTCGCACACAAGGCGATGCTGGCGGCATATGGGGAGGGCAGGCACTATGTGTCCGCGGCGCACGTGCGCAAGGCCAGTCAGGATACCCCGGCCGCCCACTCTGCACGCTCGCCGTTGGCGGCAGTCGGCGCTGCCTTGTTTGTCGCTGTGGCCGCTCTTGTCTACTGGTTCGGATACCGATGAGCCTGATCAATCAGGTATTGCAGGATCTCGAGAAACGGCACGCCACGGATCCGGGCTTGAAGTCACTGCCGCCGCAGGTACGTGCAATACGGGTCGGGTCGCCGGCCTTGGTGCGCGGGCTTGTTGTTGCATTGGTTCTGCTGCTCGCCGCAATTGGGGCGTTCGTCTATCGCAGCGGCGGGTGGCCTCCATTGGCTCCCCCGCAAGCCTCCGTTCCGCGGGCGCCAGACAGTGTCAATAAACCGTTTTCGCCGCCGGCAACGCAGACAGCCACAGCCCCGACCGCGGCTCCGGTCGCGCTCCCGTCATCGCGTGCTCCTGTCGAGCCGGCGGTCCAGGCAGGGCTGCTTCCGCCGGTGTCCAGGTTGTCTGCAGAACTGAGTTTCGATCCCGGCATGATTCCACCCAGTGCGCGGCCGGCAAAGCCGAGGACCACGGCACGAACGGAGAAACCCCGCGCGGGCAAGCCCGTCGCTGCCACCCAGCCTCCTGCGCCGCCCGCAACGCTCGAATCCCCGGCGGCGACTGCGCCCTCGTCCGCTTCCATCCCCGTTGCCGCAGGCCAAGCCGTGTTGCCGGAAGGCCCGTCGGCGATCGACAAACAGATGCGCGAGATGACTCCCCCGCAGCGGGCCGAAACCGCCTTTCGCAGCGGAGTCGCGCAGTTACAAGAGGGAAGGCTGAGCGCGGCCGAGACGTACTTTGGTGCCGCGCTGAAAGAGGATCCCACGCATGTCGGCGCCCGTCAGGCCTTGCTTGGCCTGATGCTGGATAGCGGCCGCCACGGCGAAGCCGAGGAGTTATTGCGCCGAGCCCTCGAGCTGAATCCGCGTCAACCCCGTCACGCCATGGTGCTGGCTCGGCTTGAAGTCGATCGCGGAGAACTCGACGGCGCCATCAACACCTTGGTGGCGGCGCTGCCTCATGTCCGCGCTGATCCCGAGTTCCATGCGTTTCTCGCTGCGTTGCTGCAGCGTGATGGGCGACACAGGGATGCGGCGGAATATTATCGCACCGCGCTGCAGTCCTCCCCCGGCAACGCGGTATGGCTGATGGGGCTGGGCATGTCCCTGCGCGCCACGGACCAGTTTGCCGATGCGCAGGATGCGTTCCAGCGCGCCGCCGATTCCAAGCAGCTCAACGCAGAATTGCAGGCCTTTGTCGAGCGCCAGTTGCGGGAATTGTCGCCGAAGAAATAAGCCAACAGCGCGATCTAGTGGGGTGGCGGCGTGCGCGCCACGATCCATCCCCACACTTCCCGTGCACCGCGGCGCTTGAGCGTCACCGCCAGTTCGTTCAGCGACGCGCCGGTGGTGAGCACATCGTCCACCACCGCGATGATCTTGCCTTCCAGATCGAGTTCGCAGGCAAAGGCGTTGCGCACGTTCGCGGCCCGCTCCTTCCACGGCAACGATGCCTGCGGCGCGCTTTCGCGGGTACGCCGGCAACCGCTCGCGGTGATTTTCAGTCCGAATTCCGCGCCGATCAGCCGCGCGATCTCCATCGCCTGATTGAATCCCCGTTCGCGCAGCCGCTGCTGCGTCAGTGGCATGGCCACCAGCAGATCGGGATAAGGCTCAGGATCGAGCGCGCCGGCAAGCGTGGTAGCGAGCGGTCGTGCGCAAGCCAGACTGCCCCGGTATTTGAGCGCGCGAACCAATGCATCGGCTGGAAATGCGTATGCCAAAGCCGCTACTACCCGGTCGAAAGCGGGGCGCCGGGTCAAACAGCGCCCGCACATTTCCGCTCTGATGCTCGGGGCCGCGCAGATCGGGCAAAGCGGCGCGGACAGCCGCGGCAGCGATCGGCGGCAGCCCTCACATAATCCATCGGCCTCGCCAGCCGCGGCACATAAGAGGCAGGCGGGCGGTAGCAATCCCCGCACAACGGACAAGCAATTGTCAAACACCGTATGGCGGAAATTTGACATGAATCCCACCTTCAACGAACATCCTCGCAACTCCCAATCTGCTTAACGAAGCTCGCAACCATGATGCCCCAGTCGGCACACCAAAGCATTGCAGATTCCTCTGTGCAGACCCCGCGGCGTTGGACCGTCGCCGCCGTCGAGACGCTGCTTGCGGAGCCGTTCGGAGATCTGATCTTTCGAGCCCAACAAATTCATCGCCGGCATTTCACCGCCAACGAAGTGCAACTGTCGACGCTGCTGTCGATCAAGACCGGCGGCTGTCCGGAAGACTGCGGATATTGTCCGCAAGCTGCCCGGTACCACACCGGCGTGGAGAACGAGCCACTGATGACGGTCGACGAAGTGGTGAGCGCGGCGCGTGCGGCAAAAACAAATGGCGCATCGCGCTTCTGCATGGGTGCGGCATGGCGCGGTCCGAAGCAGCGCGATCTTGACACGGTAGCCGCCATGGTGAGCGCGGTGAAGGCGCTGGGGCTGGAAACCTGTGCCACCCTGGGGATGCTCAAGGACGGACAGGCCGAGCAGCTCAAGGCCGCCGGGCTCGATTACTACAACCACAATCTGGATACCGCAGCCGAATTCTACGGCGAGATTGTCACGACCCGCGGACAGGGTGAACGCCTGGACACGCTGGAGAAAGTGCGCGCGGCAGGCATTCGCGTCTGTTGCGGCGGCATCGTCGGCATGGGCGAATCGCGCGCCAGTCGTGCCGGGCTGATCGCCCAACTGGCGAACCTTGACCCGCATCCGGAGAGCGTGCCGATCAATAATCTGGTCCAGGTCGAGGGCACGCCGTTGTATGGGACGCCAAAGCTCGACTCTTTCGAGTTCGTGCGCACCATCGCTGCTGCGCGCATTACCATGCCCGACGCGATAGTGCGTCTGTCCGCCGGACGCGAGGAGATGTCTGCGGAGTTGCAGGCGCTGTGTTTCCTGGCCGGGGCCAATTCGATTTTCTACGGCGACAAGTTGCTCACCACCGGCAATCCGGAAGCAGAACGCGATCGTGAATTGTTCGACAAGCTCGGCCTGAAGCCGATGGCGGTCATGCGTAACCAGGACTGATCGAAGCGCAGCGCTTCGTCACCTCCTTTTCCGTTCAGTCATTTCTGATGCGCGAATTCTCCGCTGAGTTCCCCGCGCTCGATGCGCGGAGTTTGCGCCGCCCGCGTCGACTACATGACCGAGCACAGGGCGTGCAGGTGCTGCATCGGGCTGAGCAGGTTTCGGCGTGAACCGCGGATTCCCGCTGGACAAGCGCCAGTTGCGGCGTTCTTTCGAACTCGCTGCGTCTACCTATGACCGCGCGGCGGCGTTGCAACGGGAAATCTGCGCGCGGGCGCTCGAGCGGCTCGACCTGGTAAGCATTGCGCCCGCGCTGATTCTCGATGCCGGCGGCGGCACCGGATTCGCCGCAGAAGGGCTGTCGCGGCGTTATCCGCGCGCAACGGTAGTCGAGTTCGAAATCGCTCCGGCGATGCTGCAGGCAGCGCGCTCGCGCCTGCCGCACTGGAAAAAGTGGATAGGCCGGCGGCGCGAACTGTTCATATGCGGCGACAACGAGCACATGCCTGTTCGCACCGGCACGGTCGGCATGCTCTGGTCCAACCTGGCGTTCCAATGGGCGAACGACCTGCCGCGGGTATTTTCGGAGTGCCAGCGCGTCCTTCAGCCCGGAGGACTGCTGAGCTTTACCACACTTGGCCCGGATACCTTGAAGGAGCTGCGCCGGGCTTTCGCGGGTGATACCGGCGGCGTGCACGTCCATCGCTTTTACGACCTGCACGACATCGGCGACATGCTGATCCAAGCCGGATTTGCCGATCCAGTCATGGACATGGAGCACCTTATCCTTACTTATGCCGATGTGAAGACCCTGATGCGGGAGCTAAAGGCAATGGGCGCCCAGAATGTTGCGATCGGACGCAGTCGCGGCCTCACCGGCCGGCGCACGCTTGAGGAGCTGAGCCGGCGTTACGAGGAAATGCGGCGTGACGGGCGACTTCCGGCGACCTTTGAGGTCGTGTACGGGCATGCGTGGAAGCCCGAACCGCGGCGGGGTCCCAGTGGTCATCCGGTGATAGAGATCAAACCGCGTGGGGGGGCAGTATCTTGATCAGTCTCCAATGGCGTTGCAGCAGCGCATGACGGACGCACTGCGCAGCCTGGGTACTACGCTACCTTTGGGCACGCAGGACACGATGCTGGCCGCATCCTTTATCGATCTGGATGCAGTGGAAACGGGCACGGCAGGGGAGCACTAATACCGGCGCGCTTCGCCGTGGTGCCGACGGCCCGTTTCCTTGCTATCGTCTGGGCGCTTGTGCTACATTTCCGCGCGCGAAAACGCGACGGGTGTGCGTCTTGCCGGCCCACGTCAGGGCCATGCAAAAACGGGTGTCTGGCATGAACGGCGATACAGCAGAGGGGGCGGCCGATATCACGCTGGTCGCCCGGCGCAATAATTCTCTCTCCTCGGGCAGCAGGCGTCTGGTACTGGGTTCCCTTGCGGCGGTTATTTTGGCGATTTCCCTCGGATTCGCATTGAACGGCGCATGGCCGATCCTGCCATTCGCGGGACTGGAACTGTTGGTGCTGGGTCTGGCGTTCCGATACATGGAGCAGCACGCCGCCGATTACGAGCGCATGACCATGCACGACGATCAGGTTGTGATCGAGCGCGGGGAACGCGGCAGCGTAAGCAGATACGAATTCAACCGCCACTGGGCGCATTTGATCATCAGCGAGCCACGGGGCATGAAGCGCGGCAGATTGGCGTTACGATCCCACGGAAAGGAAGTGGAGTTCGGCAAGTTCTTGACCGACAAGCAGCTCGCGGCCACGGCGCGCCGCCTCAAGAAACATCTGAATGTCCGTTAAATAAGAGGCACTCTTTGGGGGAAGTATGATCAAGACGTTGTTGCAGCGAATCGCCGTGATCGCGGCCTCGATGCCGTTCGCCGGCCTGGCGTGGGCGCAGGCCAAGTACAACCTGCAGGAACCGCAAACAGAGATCGCCCGCCAGACCTACGACCTCCACACCATTGTTCTGGTCATCTGCCTGATCATCTTCATCGGCGTGTTCGGCATGATGTTCTACTCGGTGATCAAACACCGCAAGTCGGTCGGCCACCGGGCTGCGCAATTTCACGAGAACACCACCGTCGAGGTCATCTGGACGATCGTGCCTTTCTTCATCCTGATCGGCATGGCATGGCCCGCGACCCAATCGCTGCTGGCGATGAAGGACACCTCCGCCCCGGATATGACCATCAAAGTCACCGGCTACCAGTGGAAATGGGGTTACGAATATCTCAAGGGAGAAGGCGACCTTTCCGGAGTGGCTGACGGCGTGCAGTTCTACAGCACGCTGGCCACTCCACGCGCGCAAATTTACGGGTCGGAACCCAAGGGCGAGCATTACCTTCTCGAAGTCGACAAGCCCCTGGTGGTTCCGGTCGGCAAGAAAGTGCGCGTGCTGATCACCGCCAACGACGTGCTGCATGCATGGTGGGTGCCCGCATTCGGCGTAAAGCAGGACGCGGTTCCAGGCTTCATTCGTGACGCCTGGTTCAGGGTCGACAAGACCGGGATCTACCGCGGCCAATGTGCAGAATTGTGCGGCAAGGAGCACGGTTTCATGCCGATCGTGGTGGAAGTGCTCGAGCAGAGTGAATTCGCCGCCTGGGCGGCAAAGCAAAAGACCGCGGCGGCCGCGAGTGCGACCAATGTCGCCATCGCCGGCGCGGCGGCACCGGCCACCAAATAGGCGCGGCGATCGGATTCCCACCCGGAAACAAACGCAAGGTTATCGAGGAGAAGCAACCATGAGCGCAGTCATCGGCCACGAACACGACCACGCGCACGGCCACGATCATTATCCCGGCGGCCTGATGCGCTGGGTGAAGACCACCAATCACAAGGACATCGGCACGATGTACCTGTGGTTCAGTTTCGTGATGTTCCTTACCGGCGGCGCCATGGCGATGGTGATCCGCGCCGAATTGTTCATGCCAGGAATGCAGGTGGTGAATCCCGAGGTGTTCAACCAGATGACTACGCTGCACGGGCTCATCATGGTGTTCGGCGCGATCATGCCGGCCTTTGTCGGGTTCGCCAACTGGTTGATCCCGATGCAGATCGGCGCTCCAGACATGGCGTTTCCGCGCATGAACAACTGGAGTTTCTGGTTGCTGCCGCCGGCAGCGTTGCTGCTGCTGATCTCTCTGGCGGTTCCCGGCGGCGCCCCGGGCGTGGGTTGGACCATGTACGCGCCGCTTACCGTTCAGCAGGGCATGGGCATGGACCTGACGATTTTCGCGGTCCACATCCTCGGCATGTCGTCGATCATGGGTTCCATCAACATCATCACCACGATCCTGAACCTGCGGGCGCCCGGGATGACCCTGATGAAGATGCCTTTGTTTGTTTGGACCTGGCTTATCACGGCCTATCTGCTGATCGCGGTCATGCCGGTTCTGGCAGGCGCGGTAACCATGACCTTGACCGACCGCCATTTCGGCACCCATTTCTTCAACGCCGCAGGCGGCGGTGATCCGGTACTCTTTCAGCACATTTTCTGGTTCTTTGGCCACCCCGAGGTCTACATCATCGCCATCCCGGCGTTCGGAGTGATCTCCCAGGTGATTCCCGCGTTTTCACGCAAGCCCCTGTTCGGCTATACCTCAATGGTATATGCGACCGCTTCGATCGCAATTCTCTCCTTCCTGGTGTGGGCGCATCACATGTACACGGCCGGCTTGCCGACCACCGCGCAGCTTTACTTCATGTACGCGACCATGCTGATCGCCGTGCCTACCGGCGTGAAGGTGTTCAACTGGGTGGCTACGATGTGGAAGGGTTCGCTTACGTTCGAGACGCCGATGCTGTTTGCCATCGGCTTCCTTTTCCTGTTCACCCTGGGCGGCTTCAGCGGCCTGGTGCTGGCGATCGTGCCGGTGGACATCCAGTTGCACGATACCTATTACGTGGTCGCGCACTTCCACTATGTGATGGTGGCCGGCGCGCTGTTCTCCGCCTTCGCCGGGGTATATTTCTGGCTGCCCAAGTGGACCGGCCACATGTACGCCGAAACGTTGGGCAAGTGGCACTTCTGGCTGTCGATGATCTTCTTCAACATGATCTTTTTCGTGCAGCACTTCCTCGGACTCGCAGGAATGCCGCGCCGAATCCCGGACTATTCCCCGC
>Ga0134123_10001190_pt1 | contig 17074 bp, 16 predicted proteins | sample KB303_FD_96460 | JGI IMG/M metagenome (GOLD analysis project Ga0134123, IMG submission 96460) | Terrestrial soil microbial communities without Nitrogen fertilizer from Kellogg Biological Station, Michigan, USA - KB3-0-3 | ecosystem: Environmental > Terrestrial > Soil > Unclassified ...
CGGGCGGTTATTGTGTGCACAATGGCAAAGGCGACGGAAGCCCAGCTCTCGCGCCGCGAGCTCGCGGCCTGGCGCGGCCTGTTACGGACTCACGCACGCGTGCTGGCCGAGCTCGACGCCGAGCTCGAGGCCGCACACGCGCTCGCAGTGCCCGAGTACGAGGTGCTGCTGGTACTCACGCAGACCGGCGACAACCACCTGCGCATGAGCGAGCTGGCGGATGCGGCGCTGCTCACGCGCAGCGGCATGACGCGACTGGTCGACCGGCTCGAGCGCCAGGGGCTCGTGCGGCGCGAGCGCTGCGCAGCCGACGGGCGTGGCACGTATGCCGTGATCACGCCCGAGGGAGCTGCCCGCTTCGCCGAGGCCCGGCCGACGCACATCGCGGGCGTCCGGCGCCTGTTCCTGGGCCCGCTCAAGAAGAAAGACCAGCGCGCGCTCGCCGACGCATTCGACCAGGTCCTCAGCGCGCACCCGGCGTAGAGCGGGTTCGATCCGAGCGAGCCGAACGCGGCGCCCGGCTTCAATCGGGTCCTAGGTCAACTACCCTCGGGGATGGATGCGCGCGTCCCCGGATCTCGTTCGAGGGCCTACGCCCGTCCAGACCGTGCTTGCGCGCGTCCGTCTCCCGGTCGGGCCGCGGGCCTGCGAGGCCGCCGCGATCGCCACCGTCGCGCTCGTCGCAGCACTCGTCCTCGCGCCGCTGACGCTGGCCCACCAGCTGCCGAATGCGTACGACACGGACGCGTTCTACGCGCCGTTCGCGACCTTCCTGCACGATCGCCTCGCCCACGGCGACCTGCCTCTGTGGAACCCCTTCGCGTTCTCGGGCCAGCCGTTCGCAGCCGATCCGCAGTCGGGCGTGTTCTACCCGCCGGCGCTCATCTCCTACTGGCTGTTCGCGCCTGCCACGGGCATGGTGCTGCTCGTCACCTTCCACTACCTGCTGGCGACGCTCTCGTCGTACGCCTTCGCGCGCCTCGCCGGCGCGGGGCGCCTGGGAGCCGTCTACGCCGGGCTCGCCTACGGCGTCTCGGGCTACCTGCTGGCGCGCTCGCAGGCGCTCGGGCTGCTGACCGGCGCGGCGTGGCTCGCAGCCTGCGTCGCAGCAGCCATGTTCGTCGCCCGCCGGGAAGGGCGCGGCGCCTCTCCCGTCGTGCTCGTCTGCGCGCTCGCGTTCTCGATTCTCGGCGGTTCGCAGCAGCTGACCGCCGTCGCCGCGACGGCCGCACTCGTCGTGCTCGTCGTGGAGCTGCGCTGGCGCGGCCTGGCGATCTTCGTGGCCGCCGGCGTGGCCGCGCTCGGCCTCGCGGCGGTGGCGCTCCTGCCGCGGCTGGAGCTCGTCAGCCGCTCGACGGCGGCCAACGGCGTGATCGATCCGGCGGGCTATGGCACGCTCGGGTGGTCCGATACGCGCGTGCTGTTCGGCTGGTTCGGCCCGCATACCGCCGAGCTCGCGCCGCTCTATGCCGGCGCCCTCACGCCCGCACTCGCGCTCTACGCGCTCGTGCGCCGCTGGCGAGCGGCCCGGATCCCGCTGCTGCTCGCCGTGCTCTCGATCGCCTGGGCGGCCGGGCTCGCCGGCAAGCTGGCGGATCCCGTCGACCCGCTGCGCACGATCACGGAGCACCAGTCCGTGCGCGCGCTGCCGCTCTTCGCGCTCGCTCTGGCGGCGATGGCGGGGATGGCGTTCGGCAAGCCCGGAGCCCGGCCCTCACCGTGGCTGGTCGCCGTGCTCGCGATCGCGATCGCCCTCGCGATCGACCCTGCCGTGCTGCTCCACGGGACGTACCTGATTCCCGCGCTCGCCGCCCTGGCGGTGCTCGTGCTGCTGCGCTCACCGCGCATCCCCGCCGTGCTTGCGTGCGCGCTGGTGCCGGCGGTGCTCGCCGCGGACCTCGCACGGCACGACTACGCGCAGCGGAACCCGCATCAGCCTCCGGCCAACTGGGCCTCAACCGCCGAGACGTTCCCCACGCCACCCGCGACCGCCCGCTTCCTGCTCGCGCAGCGGATGAGCGAGGGGCCGTCGCGCTTCGCCTGGCTGGTCGACGACTTCACGCGCCGCAAGCAGCTCCGCTTCGTGCGCGGGAGCGAGCACGCCGACCTGCTGCTGGGCATGTCGGGCACGCGCTTCGGGCTCGAGGACGTCGCCGGCTACGACCCGTTGCAGCTGTCGCGGTACCACAACGCGGTCGCCTCCTCCAACGGGCGGCAGCCGTCCGATCGCCACTTCACCTGGGTCGAGCGTGCGCCGACGCGCCTGCTGCGGCGCCTCGGGGTGCGCTATTACGTCGCCGACCCCGCGCTCGTTCCGCTCGACATGCCCGTCGTGCTGCGCACGCCGCAGGCCACGGTCGTGCGGGACGACGGGGCGCTGCCGATCGCGCGGGTCAACCGCCCCGGGCGCACCGATGCCGCGCGCATCATCGTGCGCGACCCCGACCGCGTCGTGATCTCGACGCCCCCGGGCCCGGCCGGGAGGCTGGTTCTGGCCGATCCGCCCTACCCGGGCTGGTCGGTCAAGGTCGACGGCCGTTCGGCGCCCGTGCGCGACCAGGACGGCCTCTTCCGCGCGGTGGATCTCTCCGCCGGGCGCCACACGGTCGTGTGGACGTTCGCGCCGCGCAGCGTCACGATCGGCTTCTACGTGACGCTCGTGACGCTGCTCGCCGTCGGCGGCTACGCCGTGTTCGCGCGCCGCAAGCGCAGCTAGCTCGCGCGCAGCGCCTCGACGAGTGGCGCGAGCCCCTCGGCATCCAGCGCCGGAGGAGCGCTGGGGCAGATGGAGAGCGCGACGACCCGGCCGCTTGCACCCAGCGTCCCGACCTCGGCGCGCATGCGCTCGACGCTCCAGCCGCCCGGTGCGGGGAAGCCCGCGTCGGGCGTGAGGCTCGGATCGAGCACGTCGGTGTCGACGTGCACGTAGAGCGGCGCGTCCGGCGGGAGCGCGGCCAGTGCGCCCGAGGCGTCGCCGGACTCGTGCACGAGCGAGCGATCCACGTTCTCGCGCTCGCCCGGATCGAGATCGCGGCCGCCGACCAGCACGGCGCGCTCCTCCGGCAGCGGAGGATCCAGACCGGCCAGGCGGCGCCAGTCGTCGAAGCACCAGCCGAGCAGCTCGGCGAACGGCATGCCGCCGATGAATCCGCTCGGCGTCGTCGCGGGCGTGTTGAGGTCGCCGTGGGCGTCGATCCAGACGAGGGCGACCTCCGGATGACGCTCGCGTACCGCAGCCAGCACGGGCGGCACCAGCGTGCATTCGCTCATCACGACGACGGGAATGCCCGCGGCCACGGCCTTGCGGCTCTCGGCGAGCATGCGCGGGAGGTGGGCCGTGAGGGCGTCCTCCGGCGGGCCCTCCCCGAAGCGGACGATGCGGGTGGTGAGGTCCATCTGACCCGAGCGGTCGCCGCCCGGGTGCTCGGTGATCTGCATGTGCTCGTCCCAGAGGCGCAGTCTCGAGGCGAGCTGCACGAGACCCTGCTCCGTCTCGAGCGCGGGCATGCCGCGGCTGGAGAACTGGCCGATGAGAGGCTCGAGCACGCCCGGAGGCTAACGAAGGGCGAGGCGAGCACGCAGCGGCAGTGCGCGCAGCCGTGCGCCGAAGCCGTCGACGAGCGCCAGCAGCCCGGCGAAGCCCGCGAGGGCGGCGGCGTCGAAGAAGCAGTACGCGCCCGGGATGCCGCTCGGCGGGTTGCCGACGCCGAGCAGGCCCGAGGCGTCGTGGGGCGCCCACGCCCAGGTGCCGACCGACGTCCCCATGAGCTCGAGATAGCTGCAGATCAGGAACGCGCCGGCGTACACGAGCGGCGCCCGCCCGACGAGCAGGAAGCGCAGGAGGCAGAGGTAGACGATCGCCCCGAACGCGTCGTTGCGCGGCGCGAACGCCAGGCCCCAGATCGCCCAGGCCCCGCCGACGACGATCGTCGCGAAGATCACCGGCCGGCGGAGCAGCGCGAACAGCTGCGATCGCCCCAGCGCCAGTGCCGTCAGGTACAGCAGGCCATGGCCGGGTGGCACGAACCACGGGATGTTGTGCAGGCGATAGGTGTAGACCCCGAGCCAGCCGGAGGCGGTGTACTCGACCGCCGTCGCAACGAGGATCACGATCGCGACCTGCGCGCGCACGTCGCGGCGCTCGCCGCGCAGGATCAGCAGCAGGACGATCCAGGTGACGATCCCGAGCGCGCGCTGCGGCCAGATCGACGCGTACGAGTCGAGCCAGACACCGGCTGCGATCCACGCGACGACGACGCCCGCGATGGTCAGCTCGCGCCGCGATGCGCGGACCGCCGCTGCCAGATCAGAGGCGCGCGCCACGACCGCTGTTCGGGTCGCCATGAACGGCGGTTCGGTCGTCCGGGTGCTCATGACAGACCCAGGCTAGCGGCCAGCAGCGTGCTCTCGGCCGCCAGCGTGCGGATCGTCGGGGCGGGCGTGCCCGTGAGCTCGGCCAGCTCCACCACGGCGACGATCAGCGCATCGAGCTCGAGGCGCTTGCCGGCCTCCAGGTCCTGCAGGGTCGACGTGCGGTGCTCACCCACGCGCTCGGCTCCGCCGATGCGCCGCTCGATGTCGATCTGCGGCCGCGACCCGAGCGCGTTCGCAATGTCGAGGCACTCCTGCATGCCCGCGTACGCGAGCGCGCGCGTGCCCGGGTGACGGCACATGGCGGAGAGCGTCGCGCGCGTGAGCACGCTGAGCGGGTTGAAGATGGCGTTGCCGAGCAGCTTGACCCAGATCTCGTCGCGCAGGTCGGGCTCCACCGGCGCCTTGAGGCCGCCGCTGACGAACGCCTCGGAGAGCCGCACGCAACGCTCGGACACGCTGCGATCGGGCTCGCCGAGCGAGAAGCGCGTGCCCTCGCCGTGGCGGATGACGCCGGGCGCCTCGAGCTCGGCGGAGCAGTAGACCACGCATCCGATGGCACGCTCCGGGGGGATGGCAGCGGACGTTGCACCGCCCGGGTCGACGGCTTCGATGCGGTGGCCGTCATAGGGGCCGCCGTGGCGGTGGAAGTACCACCAGGGCACGCCGTTTTGCGCAGCCACGACGCCCGTCGTCTCGTGCAGGAGGGGAGCGAGCAGCGGACCGGAATCGGCGTAGGAGTACGCCTTGAGTCCGAGGAAGACGACGTCGACAGGGCCGACCTCGGCCGGGTCGGCGGTCGCCGGAACGTGCACCTGGAAGTCGCCACGCGGGCTCAGCACCCGCACGCCATGCTCCCGCAGGGCCGCCAGGTGCGCCCCGCGCGCGATCAGCGAGACGTCGGCACCGCCCCGGGCCAGCGCCGCGCCGACGTAGGCACCGATGGCGCCGGCACCGAGGATCGCGACCTTCACGGCAGCTGCTCGGCCAGCAGTCGGCGCTGCACCTTGCCCGTCGGGCCTTTCGGGATCGCGTCCACGACGTGCACGCGAACCGGCACCTTGAAGGCAGCCAGGCGGTCGCCGCAGTGCGCGCGCAGGGCTTCCTCGCCGATCGGCGAGCGCATCACGACGGCGGCGCCGACCGACTCGCCGTACTTGGCGTCCGGCAGCGCGAAGGCCACGGCCTCCACGACATCGGGATGGCTGAGCAGCGCATCCTCGACCTCGTGCGGCGAGATCTTCTCGCCGCCGCGGTTGATGATCTCCTTGATGCGCCCCGCGAGTGAGAGATAGCCGTCGGCCGAGAGGCTGCCCGAGTCGCCCGTCCGGAACCAGCCGTCGCGGAAGCTCGCGGCGGTCGCCTCGGGATTGGCGCGATAGCTGTCGACCACGCCCGGGCCGCGCACGCAGACCTCGCCCACGGCGCCGCCCGGCAGCTCGCTCCAGTCGTCGTCGAGGATCGCGATCCGCGTGCCGGTTGCCAGCCCGACGGAGCCGGCACGGCGCTCGCCTGGCGGAAGCGGGTTGGAGGCCATCTGATGGGCGGCCTCGGTCATCCCGTAGGCCTCCACGAGCGGCACGCCGAAGCGCGTCTCGAACGAGTCCATCAGCGGGCCGGGCAGCGCGGAGGAGCACGAGCGCACAAAGCGCAGGCCGTGACCCGAATGGTCGGATGCGCCTTCCTCGGCGCGCGAGAGGAGGATGCGGTGGATCGTCGGCACGGCCGAGTACCAGGTCGCCCCGTGCGCGGCGCACTCCTCCCAGAATGCGCTCGCCGAGAAGCGCCGCGGCGCGATCACGCATCCGCCCGAGCCCAGCGTCGCCAGCGTGGACGCGACGAGGCCATGCACGTGGAAGAGCGGCATCGCGCAGTGACTCGTGTCGCCGCCCGAGAGCCCGTAGGTCGCCGCGACCGCACGCGCCGAGGCCGCGAGGTTGCGCTGCCGGATCGGCACGCCCTTGGGCTTGCTCGTGGTGCCGCTCGTGTGCAGGAGCAGCGCGACGGCCTCGGGATCGCGCGGCGCCGTGGAGCCCGCTGCGAGATCGGCGAGCCCGAGCTCCGCCGTGCACGCGCCCGTGAGCTCGAGCTGCCGCACGCCGAGCGCGGCGCAAGACGCCCTCGCCGGGCTCTCCTCGCCGCGCAGGAAGAGCATTGCGCGCGGGCGGAGATCGTCGAGGTAGGCGTGGAACTCGTCGCCGGTGTAGGCCTGGTTGAGTGGCGCGGCCGCCGCTCCCGCGGCGACGACGCCGAGGAACGCGGCCACGATCTCCGGGCCGTTGGGCAAGCTCATCGCCACTGCGTCGCCCGGGCCGACGCCGGCGGCGGCGAGCGAGCGGGCCAGCCGTTCGGCGGTCGCGCGCAGCTCGCCGTAGGTCGTGCGCTCCCCGCTCGCGGGCTCGACCAGCGCGAGCGCGCCGTCGGGCGCGTCGATCAGGTCGAGCAGTGCCTCGGGGCCCGCCGTCACGCGGCGATCCCGTGCAGGCGCCGGCAGTTTCCCGCGAGCACGTCGTTGCCGATGACCGTTGCCTGCGCCGGCGTGAGCCAGCGGCGCTCGACCCCGGTGGAGAGCACGCGCTCGAGTGCCTCGCGCGCGACGTGCGCCGCGAACCAGGCAACCTCGGGCTCGCTGGCCTCGTCGGACCCGTACAGCACCTTCGAGGGCGGGGCGAGGCCGAGCGCCGTCTCGATCAGCCGGTCGATCGCGAGCGATCCCCACGGGATGCCGATCGAGAGGTCGAGGTAGACGTGGGGGAGGATCGAGGCCATGAAGGCCGCCTCGTCCGTCCACGGCCAGCCCGCGTGGATCAGCAGCACGGGCTGGTGGGGGTGGCGCTTGAGCAGGTCGAACAGGCCCGCGGGGCGGGCGTGCGGGACGAGGCTGTCGGGGTCGCCGCCGCCGGAGTGGATGTGCACCGGCACGCCGCTGGCCGAGGCCACCTCGAGCGTGCGCTCCAGCAGCCGGTCGCGCACGGGCTTGGCGTGCCCTCGCGTCTCGCGGAAGCTGTCCTGGCGCCAGCGTGTGAACGCTCCTCTCGCGTCGGCCGGGCTCGGGTGCGTGATGTCGAGGCCCGTGCGGTAGGCGATCACCGACTTGAAGGCCACGGCACCCTCCGCGGCTGCCGCCTCGAGGTGCGCGCTGAGCGCGTCCTCCAGCTCGTCGTAGCCCTCTGCCGCATCGCGCTGCTCGGCGATCCAGGGCTCGATGCGCACCACGCGGTGAACGGGGATGCCGGCCTCGCGCTCGAGGTCGGCGCTCGGGATGATCGGCAGCGGGAAGCCCTCGTCCACGACGAGGCCCTCGATGCGCGCGTCGCGCCAGAGCTCCTGCAGGTAGCCGGTGGCATCCGCTCGCAGCCGCTCGAGTCGCGCAGCGCCGACCGCCTCGTTGGTGGGCTCGCAGCCCAGTTGCTCGCCGAGGCGCGCGAGCAGTGCGAGCGCAAGCGGGGTGGTGGCCGTCGCACGCGCGAGCACGTCCGAGAACTCGGCCGGATCGCCGCCCGAGGTCAGGACGCACATGCCGAGCATCGTGACCCGATCGGCGAAGCCGGCCGCCGGCGCGTCGAGCAGCTCCGACGTCCGCCAGCCGTGGAGATGGGTGTCGATGACGGGCGCGTCGGAGAGGTCGACCATCACCGCGAGGCTAGCGACATTCCGGGTAGCGGTGCGCCTGCAGGCGCGAATGCGTCAGGCACGCCGCGCGGGACGTGCTGTCACCATCGCGCCGATCAGCACGGCGACTGCGGCCGTGGCGATTCCGGTCGTGCCCGGAAAGTCGCGTGCGGTTCCCGCGAGGACGATCGGCGGAACGCCCAGCAGGAGCACGAGCGCGATCGTGGCCCCGGCACGGGCGGGTGGTCGTGCCATCGCCCAGAGCAGGGCGGCGAGCAGCGCCCCGAACACGAGCAGGCCGAAGTACGGATCGGACGCCTCGATGGAGTTCTCGAGTTGCCGTTGCGCGGCCGTCGCCCCGGGGATCATCACGGGGCCGACGATGTCGGGCACCCTCTCGGGCAGGAAGACGATCGCGCTCAATCCGGCCAGCGCGATCAGCAGCGCGCCGAGGGCGGCCGCGCAGAGCGCTGCCATGACCGCCTGGTCCGATCTGCGGGCACGCAAGCCGGTCACGAGCGCCGCAACCGCCGGCGCCGCGAACGGGAGCGCAGCAAGTCCCGTCCCCTGCCAGGGGAGGCCGTGCGCAAGGGGTGTGCCGATTCGCTCGAACGGCAGGACGACGAAGCCGGCCGCCCCGGCGACGAGCCCTGCTCCGATGCCGCTGATCATGGCCGTGCCACCGAGGCGGGTGGTGCGCGCGGTCATGGCGAGGAAGGCTGCGACGACCATCGTCAGGACGAGGGCGAACAGCGTGCCCGAGCGCAGGGAGCCGGGACGGAAGAGGCCCGGAAGGCCCTCGGCGACAACGAGAGCGACGAGGCACGCGGCCGCGAGGCAGTACCCACACGAACGCGCGATCCGCGCGGCCCGGTCCGGGCGCACCGGGCCGAAGTAGCTCGGGCGTCGTCCGAGCCAGGCCAGCAGCGCGAGCGCGAGGAGGAGCGGCGTGAACTCCCCGATCACGCCCGCGAGGACGATCTCGCCGCCGAGGACGAGGGCCCCTGCTCCCACCAGGGCCAACGACCGGCCTGCAGCTCGGCCGGTCGGACCCGGCAGCATCGCCGCGCGGGTGCAGCCGAGGGCGAAGCGCCAGCGTTCGGCGGCGCCGTCGAGCGTCGCCAGCTCGGCTCGCATGGCCCGACCCCAGTCGCGGCGCGCAGCCGGCAGCAGCCGTTCGACGACAGCGAGATAGCGATCGACCAGGCCGGGGCCGCGCATCACGCGTTCCGCAATTCGTGACGGCCGCGCGGCTGGGCCGATGTGCGCGAAGCCACCGGAGCGAGTGTGCTCGCCAGCTCACGCCCGGCGCCGGTGAGCCGATAGAGGTGCCGCGGCGGGCGACCGCCGGAGGCCTCGGACTGGTCTTCCCAGCGCGCCTCGAGCAGCTCGCGCTCGGCGAGGCGGATGAGAATCGGATAGAGCGAGCCGGCCTTGAGGCCCACCTCCCGGCCGAGCTCGTAGCCGTAGCGCCACGCGTCCGGATCGGCCACGAGGGCTCTGAGCACCGAGCTCGTCTGCGGCGAAGGCGGGCGGTTGCGCATGCGCCAAATCTACCTCTATAGTCTTAAGCTGGCAATCCGTGCCGCGGAGGGCATTTCGCCCCTCAGACGGGCAGCAGGCCTGCGTCGACCGCGGCCACGAGGCCGGCCACCAACCCACAGCGCAGCGCCAGCGACGGCACCTCGATGTACTCGTCGGGCGAGTGGTCGAGCGCGCCCACGGGGCCGAGGCCGTCCAGCGTCGGCAGGCCCGCGCCTGCCGTCCAGCAGCCGTCGGAGACGCCGCCCGTGGAGGTCTCCGGCACGGGCGACCCGAGTGCGTCGCCCAGCGCCGCCGCCTGTTCTGCGAGCGCTGCGACCGCGGCTGTCCGCTCGAGCGGCGGCGTCACCAGGCGCTGATCGGCCGAGAACGTCACGTCGCGGTGCGGATCGACACGCAGCAGCTGCGCCTCGGCCCACTCGAGATCGGCGTCGTGCCAGCCGCGCATGTCGATCGTCGCGCGCGCCTCGCCGGGGATCGAGTTGAGCACGTCTCCGCCGCGCATGCGCGTGACGTGGAGCGTGAGCCCCGGCCGCGCACCGTCCAGCGCGGCGATGCGAGGCAGCTCCCGCGCCAGCGCCAGCACGGCGTTGCGGCCGTGCTCGGGCTCCGAGCCGGCATGCGCCGAGCGTCCGAGCGCGACGACGTCGAGCCACCGGCCGCCCTTGCGCGCGGCCACGACGGCCCCGCCGGGCCGGCCGCACTCCATGCAGAGCACGGCGTCGAAGCCGGTCAGGCGCGCCTGCGTGGCGATCGGCTCGGAGCGGACCTCCTCGTCCGGCACGCTGACGACCTCCAGCCGGGCGAAGGGCCGCTCACCGGCCGCAAGCACGCGCGCGGCGTGCGCCGCCACGGCCAGCCCGCCCTTCATGTCCGCGACGCCGGGCCCGATCAGGCGGTCGCCCTCGCGTCGCAGCGGCCGCCGGGCGGCGGTGCCGAGCGGGAAGACGGTGTCGTGATGGCAGAGCAGGGCGACGCGCGCCCGCCCGGTGCCCTCCAGCGACGCGTGCAGGTGCAGGCCGGCGGGCGAGGGCACGAGCTCGCACGCGAGCCCGTAGCCCGAGAGCGTCGAGGCGAGCTCGGCCGCGAGCGCGTCGAGCTCGGCGCCGGCGCCGCTCGGCGAGTCGTGGGCGACCCAGCGGGCGAGGTCGCCCAGCACGAGATCGAGATCTGCCGCGACGGCATCCCGCACGTGCCGGGCCGAGGCGAGCAGCGAGACTAGAGCCCCTGGATGCGCGTCGGCGGCCAGTAGATCGCGAACGCGCGCCCGATGATCTGCGAGCGGTGGATCACGCCCCAGCAGCGCGAGTCCTCGGAGAACTGGCGGTTGTCGCCGAGCATCAGATACTGGTCGGGGCCGAGGTGGCGCGGGCCGAAGTCGCCGGTCGTACTGCTGCACTGACCGGTCGGCGACGTCGTGTACGACTCCTTGAGGAACCGGCAGCCGGGGGTGGCCGCGGGCGAGAGGCTGCTCTTCGGCGCCGTCTTCTCGCAGATGTAGACCTTGCCACCGGACGATCCGACCCACTCGTTGGGCAGGCCGATCAGCCGTTTGACGTAGTTCTGGCCCGAGGCGTGGTCGGTCTGGAAGACGTCGGAGCCGCGCCCGTTCGGGTGGAAGACGATGATGTCGCCGCGACTCGGGTCGACGAAGTGGTAGAGGAAGCGGGCCGCCAGGATGCGATCGCCGACGTGGAGCGTCTGCTCCATCGACTGGCTCGGCACGCGATAGGGCTTCACGAACCACAGCTGCACGGCGTACGCGATCGCCACGGCCATGGCGACTGTCAATATGAGGTCGACGACCGGGTTCTTGCGGATCGCCGTGAGCGCGCTCTGAGGGCGCTCGGGCGCGCCCGGCGCCACTACATTGTCGCTCATCGGACTTCAGACTAGTTGATGCTCGGCTCGCGCCTGCCCGTCGCACTGTTGTGAAACGGCTAAGACGGGCGGCCCGGGAGCCACCCCTAACCGATGCCCAGAGCGCGCAGACCGGCGGCGGTGAGCGTCGCGGCGACGACCACGACGACGAACGGCGCACGCAGCCACACGGCCACGAGCGCGACCCCGAGCCCGGCTGCACGCGCGTCGAGCACGAGGCTGCGGCCCTCGGCGAACGTGCTGATCGCGATCAGGGCAGCGAGCAGCGTGACCGAGACCAGGTTGAGCGAGCGCTGCAGGTGCGGAGGCACCGTGCGCGAGCCGAGCGCGAGCGGTCCCGCGGCCTTGAGGACGTAGGTGCCCGCAGCCAGGGCGAGGACGGCCCACCACGTCACTCCGTCTCCTCCCGGATGAACCGCGCGGCCAGCACGCCGGCGGCGGCCAGCAGGATCGGGATCCCAGGGGCCGTGAAGGGCGTGGCCGCGAGCGCGACGGCGGCCCCGGCGAGCGCGGCCGTGCGCATGTCGCGGCGCCGGAGCAGCGGGGCGAGCAGCGCAAGCATGCTGGCCGGGAACGCGGCATCCAACCCGAGCGCGGAGGGGTCGGCGATGGCGCCGCCGGCGAGCGCCCCGACCAGCGTGCCGACGTTCCAGAACGCGAACAGCATGCAGCCGCAGGCGTAGAACGCCAGACGGCCGAGCTCGGGCGTGGGCTGCGCGAGCGCGAGGGCGGTCGACTCGTCCAGCACGATGTGGCTCGAGAGCGCCCGTTTCCACAGCGGTCCGCGCAGGAGTGGCGCGATCGCGAAGCCGTAGGGCAGGTGGCGGGCGTTCAGGACGATCCCGCCGAGCACGGCCGCCAGTGGCGAGCCACCCGAGGCGATCGTCGCCACGGCCAGGAACTGGGAGCCGCCGGCGAACACGATCAGCGACATGGCGCAGGTCATCACGAGCGAGAGCCCGCTCGTGCGCGCGAGCACGCCGAACGAGAGCGCGATCACGCCGGTGGTGGCGGCGAGCATGAAGGCCGCGCGCCAGGGGCTGGTCGTGGTCGCCGCGGCCATCGGGCAATGGTGCCCGTACGCGCACACCGGATGCGCAGCACCGCTCTCGCGGCGAGGTCCGCAACGTCAGGGGCCAGACCCCGACCGTTGCATCTCAGCTCAGGCCGAGGACGCGACGGGCGTTCGTGCGGTAGACGGGCTCGAGCACGTCGGCCGGCAGGTTGAGCGCCGAGACCGCCCAGCGGCCCTGCGAGGGCGGGCCGTCGTCCGGGGAGTACGGGAAGTGCTCGTCGTCGGACTCGAGGAATCGGTACCAGTGGCGATAGAGCGGCGGCGGGGGCGGAAAGTTGTCGATGCCGAAGAGCACGCGGTCGCGGTGCTTCGAGATCAGCCGCGCGGCAGCGCGCGGTTGGCGGCCGAGCTCGGCCATGCGCCCGGACACGTCGATGACCATGTTCGCGTAGGTCGTGAGCATCCGATCGACCCAGTGCAGGTTCTCGGGATGGCAGCCCACGTGCGCGACGATGAAGGTCGTGCCGGGGTGAGCCGCGAGCAGTGCCTCGAGCGACTGCATGAGGCGTGCGAAACTCGGGAAGTCGCCGCTGCAGAACGACCACTCGGGCTTCTCGAGCAACTCCTCCAGCCGCTCGTTGCGCCCGTCGACCGGCTCGAAGAAGGCGACCGGGTCTCCCGTGTGGATGAGCACGGGCAGCCCGAGCTCGCCCGCGGCGGCGAACACCGGGGCGAGACGCTCGTCGTCGGGCAGCACCAGGCGGCCGCTCTCGTCGCGGATCCCGAGTCCGAGGTCCTTCCAGATCTTCAGTCCCCGCGCCCCTGCGTCGCGCGATCGCCTCAGGCTCTCGACCAGGGCATCGCCGTCGAAGCCCGGGCGGCCGATCGCGCGCAGATCCACGTGGCAGAACGTGACGAAGCGGTCGGGGTGGGCCCGGTCGTAGCGGTCGAGGTTGCGTTCGAGCTCGTCGCCCCAGAGCCCGTCCAGGTTCACGATCGCCTCGACTCCCACCTCGTCGAGCGACGCGATCAGGGCGCCGACGTCGGCGACCGACCAGGGCCGCTCGGCCCCGCGCACGAGCTCGGCCGGGTCGAGCGCGAGCCAGTCGTCCCAGAGACCGAGCCAGCGCCCGAGGTGGTTGTGCGCGTCGACTGCGGGCACCAGTGGCAGCGGTACGTCCGTGCTGGGCAGCACGAGCCGCGACTGCGGTAGCCAGTCGTCGAGCGCAGGGCTCACAGCTTGATGCAGGCGGCGCGGTGCGCGCCCTCTCCCATGAGCTGAGGGTCGACTGCCAGGCAACTCTCATCCCCGATCGGGCAGCGCGGGTGGAAGCGGCAGCCGTCCGGGATGTCGACCGGATTCGGCGTCTCTCCCTGCAGGATCTGCTCGCGATGCTTGTCGTTCGGGTCGCGACGCGGCACGACGGAGATGAGTGCCCGTGTGTAGGGGTGCTGCGGATCGTTCACGACGGCGCGCGCCGGGCCCTCCTCGACGATGCGGCCGAGGTACATGACGAGGATGCGGTCGGCGTAGTGGGCGGCGGTCGAGAGGTCGTGCGTGATCATCAGGATGCCGAGGCCGGTGCGCCGGAGGCCGTCGAGCAGGTCGAGGATGCCCGCACGCACGGACACGTCGAGCATCGAGACGGGCTCGTCCGCGACCAGCAGCTTGGGCTCGAGCACGAGCGCCGACGCGATGGCGACGCGCTGTCGCTGGCCGCCCGAGAGCTCGTGCGGGTAGCGATCGAGGAACAGCTCGGCCGGCGAGAGCCCGGCATGCTCGAGCGCGAGGCGCACGCGCTCGGTGCGCTCCTCCTTGTTGCCCATGCCGTGGATCACGAGCGGCTCGGTCACGGTGTCGCGCACGCGATAGCGCGGGTCGAGCGATTCGTAGGGGTCCTGGAACACGATCTGCGCCTCGCGCCGGAGCGGGCGCAGTGCGCGCTCCGAGAGCGGGGCGATGTCGCGTCCCGAGATCTCAACCGATCCCGAGCGCGGCACGAGCATGCGCATGACCGCGTGCGCCGTGGTGGTCTTGCCGCAGCCCGATTCGCCCACGAGCGCCACGAGCTCGCCGGACGCGACCGTCAGCGAGACGCCGTCGACGGCGCGCACGACGCGCTCTTCCTTCCGCCCGACCGTGCCCACGATCCCGCGTGCCATCGGGTAGTGGACGACGAGGTCGCGTACGGCCAGCAGCGGGGCGGCGCTCATGCCACCGAGCCTGCCAGATGGCAGGCCGCCAGGTGGCCTTCGCCCACCGTGAGCAAGGGCGGGCGGCGCTCGCGGCAGGTCGCGAAGACCGAGTCGCAGCGCGGCGCGAAGGGGCAGGCCACGAGCGGCCGGTCGAGCCGTGGCGGGGCGCCCGGAATCGACGCGACACCCGCGGTGCCGGTGAGATCGGGCGTGGCCGCGAACAGCATGCGGGTGTACGGATGCCGAGGCGCATCGTAGAGCGCGACCGTCGGGCCGAGCTCGGCGACCCGGCCGGCATACATCACGGCGGCCGTCTGGCACGTCTGCGCGACGACCGGGAGGTCGTGGGTGACGAGGATGATGGCGAGGCCGAGCTCGTCGGAGAGGCGCGTGAGGAGCTGCAGGATCTGCGCCTGCACCATCACGTCGAGCGCGGTCGTCGGCTCGTCCGCGAGCAGCACGCGCGGCTGGCAGGAGAGCGCCATCGCGATTGCGGCACGCTGCCGCATGCCGCCCGAGAACTCGTGCGGGAAGCGGTTCGCGCGCTCGGCGCGGATGCCGACCAGCTCGAGCAGCTCGCCGCAGCGGGCCTGAGCGGCGCGGCCGCTCGCGACGTCGTGGAGCTCCATCGCCTCGACGATCTGGCTGCCGATGCGCTTGACCGGGTTGAACGCGTTCATTGCGCCCTGGAAGACCATCGCGATGTCGCGCCAGCGGTGCGGACGGAGCGAGTCCTCGCCACCGGCGAGGATGTCGACGCCGTCGAGGAGCACGTGGCCCGCGACGCTGGCGTTGGGCGGCAGCAGGCCCATCAGCGCCAGGCTGAGCGTCGTCTTGCCGCACCCGGACTCGCCCACGAGGCCCATGCGCTCACCGCGCGCGAGCGTGAGGCTCGCTCCCTGCACCGCGTTCAGCTCGCGGCCGTGTCCGAGGTCGAACCAGACATGCAGGTCCTGCACCTCCAGCACGGGCGCCGCGCTCACGTCTCGTCCTCGGGGCGCGGAGGCGCGGCCCGCAGCTTGAAGCGCCGCACCGAGACGTGGCTCACGCGCAGGCGCGGGTTGAGCGCATCCTCGATCGCCGTGCCGAGCATCGTCAGGGCGACCACGACGATCGCAACCGCGATCCCGGGCGGCACGATCGCCCACCACGCGCCCACGGTGATCGCATCGCGCGCGAAGGCGTTCTCGATCAGCAGGCCCCACGAGGTCGCGCTCGGGTCGCCGAGGCCGAGGAACGCGATGGCCGTCTCGGCGAAGATCGCGTAGGCCACCATCAGCACCGAGGTCGCGACGAGCAGCGGCGCGACCTGCGGCAGCACGTGGCGCACGATCAGCCGCATGTTGGATGCTCCGAGCACGCGCGTGCGTCTGATGTAGCCGCGCTCGCGGACGCTCTTGACCTGGGCCCTCACGACGCGCGCCGTGCTGGTCCAGTAGATGACGCCGATGATCAGGATGATGTTCCGCAGGCTGCGGCCCCAGACGGCGGCCACGACGATCATCAGCGGCAGGTCGGGGATCGAGATGAAGTAGTCGGTGATGCGCATCAGCAGCGTGTCGGTGCGGCCGCCGAAGAATCCGGCGATGATCCCGACCGACCCGCCGATCAGCATGGCCACGAGCGCCGCCGAGAAGCCGACGATCAGCGACACGCGGGTGCCGAACATCATCAGGCTGACCATGTCGAAGCCGCCGTCGTCCAGCCCGAGCCAGTGCGCGGACGATGGCGGCTCGAACACCTCGCCGACGCGCTCGTGCTCGCCGTAGGGGGCGATCCAGGGGGCGAGCAGGGCGATCAGGATGACGACGCTGAGCACGGCGCCACCGAAGATCGCCTGATGGGAGCCCCGCAGCGCGACGACGACGGCGTTGTCGCGGAGGCGCCGGCGTGGCGCCACGACGAGACCTTCGGCCTGCGCGCTCATTCGACGATCCTCGGGTCGAGCTTGATGTAGAGCAGGTCGGCGATCAGGTTGGCGATCACGACCGAGGCGGTGATCACGAGGAACGCCCCCTGCAGCATCGGGTAGTCCTTCTGGAACACGCTCTGATAGGTGAGCAGGCCGATGCCCGGGTAGTTGAAGACCGCCTCGATCAGGATCGAACCGGCGGTGATGAAGCCGAGTGAGATGAAGATCAGCGTGGTGATCGGCAGGAGTGAGTTGCGGAAGGCGTGCGTGCGCACGACCTGCCACGTCGTCAGGCCCTTGGCGCGAGCCGTCAGCACGTAATCCTCGCCGAACGTCTCGAGCAGGGCCGAGCGCGTGATCAGCGTGTACTCGCCGAAGAGCACGAGCCCGAGCGTCAGCGACGGCAGGATCATGTGCTTGATCACGTCCTGTACGTGCTCGAGCCAGGTGGGATCGATCAAGAAGTCGTCGGTCATGCCGCCGGTCGGCAGCGTCCCGGCGAAGATGATGATCAGCATCAGTCCGAGCCAGTGCGTCGGCATCGA
>Ga0134123_10001192_pt1 | contig 17070 bp, 9 predicted proteins | sample KB303_FD_96460 | JGI IMG/M metagenome (GOLD analysis project Ga0134123, IMG submission 96460) | Terrestrial soil microbial communities without Nitrogen fertilizer from Kellogg Biological Station, Michigan, USA - KB3-0-3 | ecosystem: Environmental > Terrestrial > Soil > Unclassified ...
ACCGCGCGGGTGATGGCCGCCGGCTACGGCGGGCAGATCCTGCTCGACGGTATTACTGCAGGCCTACTGAGCGGCGTCGGCCTGATCCCACTGGGATTCAGGCGATTACGGGATATCGCCAAGCCCGTGGAGGTGTTTCAGGTATGCGTCCCTGGATTACAGACCGAGTTTCCACCACTGAAGACCGTTGACCCAACTCCGGGCAACCTGCGGCGAGCCAGCACCAGCTTCATCGGTCGCGATAACGAGTTGCTCGACCTCGAGACGACTCTCAAGGCGTATCAACTAGTGACGCTGACCGGTGTCGGTGGCGTGGGCAAGACAAGACTCGCGATGGAGTTGGCAGCGCGCTCTGCGAACGACTTCCCGGACGGGGTGTGGATAGTCGAACTCGCGTCTGTCGGCGATCCAGCCGCCGTGCCCGACGCCGTCGCCGCCGTCCTCGGAATCATCCAGCAGCCGAGGATGAGTCTGACGGACAGTATCGCCGCAGCGTTGGAAGGTCGTTCACGGCTCCTGGTGCTCGACAACTGCGAACACGTACTCGACGCGGCGGCCGACCTGATCGAGGCGATCCTATCGCGTTCTTCGACGGTGAAAGTTCTGACCACCAGCCGCGAGGGACTCCGGCTCGCCGACGAACGACTATGGCCGGTACCGTCGTTGGACGTACTCACGGAAACCGAACCCGCGGCGGCGACTTTGTTTGTCGACCGTGCTCAAGCCGTCGCATCCACCATCTCGCTGTCCAAATCCGAAGATGCTGATGCGGTGCTCGAGATCTGTCGTCGCCTTGACGGTATCCCATTGGGAATCGAGTTGGCCGCCTCGCGCTTGCAGTCGATGACAGTCACCGAAGTGCGTGATCGGCTCGACGACCGGTTCCGGCTGCTGGTGGGGTCTCGGCGAGGCCTCGAACGGCATCAAACCCTGCGACATGCGGTGCAATGGTCGTACGACCTACTCGATGACGCCGAAAAGGCGTTGTTGGCAAGATGTTCGGTGTTCGCCGGCGGATTTGACCTGACTGGCGCGTGTGCCGTAGCCGGCACCTGCGACGACCTTGCCACCCTGGATCTGCTCGATGCGCTGGTGCGTAAGTCGCTTGTCGTCGCTGACCGGTCAGCGACACAGACGCGGTTTTCGATGCTCGAGACGATTCGCCAGTTCGCCGAGGACCAACTGGTGACCAGCGATGGGGCAGAAGATGCACGTGCCGCGCATGCCCGATACTTCGCCGGGCGGGAAGCCGACATCATGGCGCTGTGGGACAGTCCAAGACAACGCGACGCATACGAATGGTTCACCACTGAGCTGGCGAACCTGCGCGCCGCGTTCCGATGGGCATCCGACCGTCGTGATCTAGACACGGCCGCCGCCATCGCCTGCTGCTCGGCATTCGTTGGCATGTGGGTCCAACAGCTTGAACCTGTCGCGTGGGCCGAGGAGCTCACCGAACCCGCGAATGCCGTCGGGCATCGTCGGCTGGCACAGCTCTACGTAATGGCGGCACAGTGCTATCTGGCCGGACGAGTCGAAGACTTCGTTGATTACAGCGAGGCAGCCCAGACAGCCATCGAAAGCGGCCGGTTCGACGAGGTTCCGCACGAATTCGAAGCCACGCTTGGCGGCGCGTACTGGACGGCAGGTCGGCCCGACAGTTCGATCGAGTGGTGCCGCAAAGTCATCGCGCGAAGTCCCGGCTCACATACATATGCGAGGTTGTACCTGGTTCTGGCATTTACCATCGCCAACAGATACAAGGAGGCCATAGCCGCGTCCGAAGGACTGCTTGCCGATACCGAGGCCACCGACAATCCCACCACGAAGTGTGGCGCGCTCCTCGCATACGGCCATGCCCTTCGGGCTGTCGATCCCGCAGGCGCCTACGACATCCTGCGCAGGGCCCTGGATATCGCGCGGGACAGCGGTAACCGAACAATCGAGTCAGGTATCGCCGTCAGCCTGTCGAGGCTCACGGCCACCCGCGGCGACCCGATCGACGCGTTCAACTTCCTGACCTTGTCCATCCGCCAGTACTACGACTCCGGCACCATCTCGCTACTACGCAACGCGCTGGCCGTTTTGGCCATCTTGCTTGACCGTCTCGGACAACACGCAGCGGCAGCCACCGTCTGCGGATACGGCGCCAATTCTGCGACGCGAGCGGCTATTCCAGAGCTCAAGACGGCGATCGCCCATCTACGCGAGGTCCTAGGCGACGAACACTTCGAATCGCGTATGCGTGAAGGGGAAGCCATGACCCATGGCGCTCTGGTCACCTACGCATTCGACCAGATCGATCTCGCGCGGGCTGAACTTCTGCATTCGGACGCATCGCCATGAGTGTTGTCACGTTCCTGTTCACGGATATCGAAGGCTCGACCCGGCGGGAGGCCGATCCGGACGCTATGCGGACCGCACTCGAGACACACAATCACGCATTGCATGACGTAGTCGAAGCCCATGACGGCAAGGTGTTCAACTACACCGGCGATGGGATGTGCGCCGTATTCGCCTCTCCCCGTTCGGCTGTTGAGGCTGCAATCGCGGCACAGCGAGCGCTCGAATTGCCCGTACGCATGGGGATCGCGACCGGCGAAGCGGAGTTGCGCGGCGACGACTACTTCGGCACCGTCCTCAACCGCACGGCGCGGGTGATGGCCGCGGGCCATGGCGGCCAGATCCTGATCGACGGCGCGACGGCAAGTCTGCTCCGTGGAGTCGGCCTGATTTCGTTGGGGTCGAGGCGGTTACGCGATATCGCCAAGCCGATCGATGTCTTCCAAGTCCGAGCGGAAGGACTGCGCACCGAGTTCCCACCGTTGAAGACGGTTGATTCGACGCCGAGAAACCTACGGCATCAACCACCAGTTTCGTAGGCCGTCGGGGGGAACTCGCTGAGCTGGAGTCCGTCTTGAAGGCGCACCGGATGGTGACATTGACTGGCGTCGGAGGGGTCGGCAAGACACGGCTCGCACTTGAGGTCGCTGCCCGGTCGGCGAACGACTACCCCGATGGCGTGTGGGTGATCGAACTCGCATCGGTCAGCGATCCCGCCGCGGTGCCTGAGGCGGTCGCGGCGGTTCTCGGGATCATTCAGCAAGCGGGGATGAGTGTGGCCGACAGCGTCGCCGCTGCGTTGGAGGGCCGGTCACGGTTGTTGTTATTCGACAACTGCGAGCACGTTCTAAACGCAGCGGCGGACATGATCGACGCGATATTCACCCACTCTCAAACCGTGACAGTTCTTACCACCAGCCGCGAAGGGCTGCGTGTCGCCGACGAATATCTGTGGTCGGTGCCGTCACTGGATCTCGAGGATGGCATCGACTCCTCCGCTGCCGCACTCTTCCTCGAGCGCGCGGAGGCAATTGCGCACGGCCCGCTGTTCAATCAGACCAACGATGCACAGGCTGTTGTCGAGATATGTCGCCAACTCGACGGGATCCCCCTCGGTATCGAGTTAGCGGCGTCACGCAGTGCTATCTATTGGGCCGCGTCGACGACGGGTTCCGCTACGCCGATGCTTGTCTGGAAGCCATCGACAGCGGACTTTTCGACGAGGTTCCGCAGGAGGATCAGTCTTGGCTTGGTGGTTTGTACCTGGCGAAGAATCAGCCCGAACAATGGGTCACGTTGTGCCGCAAAATGTTTGCACGTGGCCGCGACACTCGCGGCTATATCCAAGCGTGCCTGGCTCTGGCCCTGTCGACCGCAGGCGCGGATGACGAGGCGCTGGCGGTGTCACGAGGCCTCCTTGCCACCGCTGACGCCACCGACAATCCGCACGTGGCCAGCTACATACTGCTCGGCTACGGCATTGCGCACCGCCATGCCGATCCCGTCGCCGCTTATGGCGTCCATCGCCGCGGTCTAGAGATCGCCCAACGCAGCGGCAACCGCGAGCTCGAGTCATACCATGCGGGAAACCTTGCGAGGCTCGCTGTAAGCCATGGCGAAATCACGGTTGGCCTGGAGAATTTGAGATTTGCGATCCAGGTCTGGCACGACTCTGGCGCCTACCAGATCATGAGCAGCGCACACGCGGTGCTCGCCGCCCTATTGGTTCAGCTGGGACGCTACGAATCAGCCGCCACCTTGAGCGCGGCTGGAGATTCCCCCTTTGCGTCGGCGACCTATCCTGAGTTCCAGGCGACGATCACCACCTCCGCGACGTGCTCGGCGACGATAGGTACGAATCACTTGCACGCATCGGTGCCGACATGACCAACGCCGCACGTGCGAACTATGCACTCGATCAGATCGACCTGGCCCGCGCAGCGCACACATAGACACGAGCGTGCGCAAAGTGCTCACAAATTGCGGCGTGTCGTGTGCAGACACGCACGCTCGCGGTAGTGAAGCGAGCTAGTCGGCTTCGGCCAGGCGATGCTTCAGCGCGTCGAACTCATCCTTGATGCCGGTCGGCAGCTTCTCGCCGACGAACTCGAACCACTCCTCGATCTGAGGCAGTTCTTCACGCCACTCGTCGGCGTTCACCGCAAGAGCCTCATCGACGTCGGCGGCATCGACGTCGAGGCCCTCGAGGTCGAGATCGTCGGCGGACGGCACGATGCCGATCGGCGTGGTGGAGCCGTTGGCCGTGCCCTCGACGCGCTCGATGATCCACTTCATCACGCGGCTGTTCTCACCGAAGCCCGGCCACAGGAAGCGGCCGTCGTCGCCGCGGCGGAACCAGTTGACGAAGAAGATCTTTGGCATCTTCGACTCGTCGGACTGCTTGCCGATGTCGATCCAGTGCGCGAAGTAATCGCCGACGTTGTAGCCGAGGAACGGCAGCATCGCCATCGGGTCGCGACGCACCGTGCCGACCTTGCCCTCGGCGGCGGCGGTCTGCTCGGAACCAAGGGTGGCACCGATGAACACGCCGTGCTGCCAGTCGCGGGCCTGGGTCACCAGCGGCACCGTGGTCTTGCGCCGGCCGCCGAACAGGATCGCCGAGATCGGCACGCCCTGCGGGTCATCCCACTCCGGCGCCAGCGTCGGGCACTGCGACATCGGAGTGCAGTACCGCGAGTTCGGATGCGCAGCCTTCTCACCTGAGTCGCGCGTCCAGTCGCGGCCCTTCCAGTCGATCAGGTGCTGCGGGTCGCCCTCCAGGCCCTCCCACCAGACGACGTTGTCGTCGGTCAGTGCGACGTTGGTGAAGACGGTATTGCCCGCCTCGATCGTCTTCATCGCGTTCGGGTTCGACGACCAGTTGGTGCCCGGCGCTACGCCGAAGAAGCCGAACTCGGGATTGACCGCGTACAGCCGGCCATCCTTTCCGAACCGCATCCAGGCAATGTCGTCGCCGACGGTCTCGGCGCGCCAGCCGGGAATCGTCGGCTGCAGCATCGCGAGGTTGGTCTTACCGCAGGCCGACGGGAATGCGGCTGCGACGTAGTACGCCTTGTTCTCCGGGGAGATCAGCTTGAGGATCAGCATGTGCTCGGCGAGCCAGCCCTCGTCGTGCGCCATCGCCGACGCGATGCGCAGCGAGTAGCACTTCTTGCCCAGCAGCGCGTTACCGCCGTACCCCGAGCCGTAGCTCCAGATCTCGCGGGTCTCGGGGAAATGGGTGATGTATTTGGTGTCGTTGCACGGCCACGGCACATCTTTCTGGTCAGGCTCCAGCGGGGCGCCGATCGAGTGCAGCGCCTTGACGAAGAAGCCGTCGTCGCCCATCTTTTCCAGCGCTGCCGTGCCCATCCGGGTCATGGTCCGCATGGATACGACGACATATTCGGAGTCGGTGATCTCGACGCCGAGCTTGGGGTCATCAGCACCGAGCGGACCCATGCAGAACGGGACAACCCACATGGTCCTGCCGCGCATGGAGCCGCGGTACAGGTCGGTCATGATCGACCGCATCTCGGCCGGATCCATCCAGTTGTTCGTCGGCCCCGCGTCGATCTCACGCTCGGAACAGATAAAGGTGCGCGATTCCACCCGCGCAACGTCAGACGGATCGGACAGCGCGAGGTAAGAGTTGGGCAGTTTGTCGTCGTTCAACCGCTTGAAGGTGCCCGCGTCGACGAGGTGGGCGGCCAGCCGCTCGAATTCCTCTTCGGAGCCGTCCGCGAACGCGACGCGATCCGGCTGTGTCAGTTCGGCGACCTCCTGGACCCAGGCCAGAAGCCCCTTGTGTTTGGTCGGTGCGGTGTCCAGACCTGGAATGGTCGCTGCTGTCATCAAAACTCTCCTGCGTAGGTTTCTGCCAGGACGCAGGCCCCGATCGCGCAACCAAGCGAGCGTGGCTGCGCATTCGGTCGTCCCTGTACTGAGGTTAACGTGGGTGACATACCCGCGGTGAATCGCGAGCATGTCCGATCACTCACAGGAACGATTCAGATGTCCGTTCGTGGCAGTTGTACCGATTCAGTTTGCGCGTTGATTCCCGCCATGCGGTCTCCGAAGCCGGCATCCCCTCGAATACCCGCTCGGGAAGTGAACCCCCGTGGCGTATTCATACCGTGGAAACCTACCGCTCAGCAAGACCCACTTGTTTGCTGACAGCGCAGACGGTGGGCATCGCCAAGAGCTACTCGGTACGGCTGTCCGACGACAGCGCCGCGTCGGAGCCGTTGCGAACGTCGACGGACCCGGAGCCGTACAGCTCGGCGCGGACAGTGTCGAGCGCCTGCTGCAGCGGCGGTAGCCGGCGGTCGCGAACCGCAGCGGCCTTAGCGGTGGCAACCGCATGCTCGCGCAGTTCGGCGGCGATCTCCGCAACGCGATCGGCGGCCGTGGCGCTCTCGATCTCGTCGCGGGCTGCCAAGTCAGAGGTGAGCGCCGTCTCGGCGGCCAGCACCCGGGTGGCCACCCGCTCCTCGACCGTGGAGCGCAGCCCGGAGGTGACGTCGGTGACCCAGCGGTCCAGCACCGCGCGGTCTTGTAGCAGCGCCCGGATGCCCACCACCCACACGGTGAGGAGCAGGCCCACCAGACCGCCCGCGACAAGTCCGGCAATCGTCAGGCCGGGCGCGAGGCCCGTGAACAGGCGGGTCACCGCTAATGCGACGCCGAATCCGAAGCCTGCGCCCAGCACCATCGTCAGCTGCGTCTCCAACCGCCGGGACTTCATCGGCGGCCGCGAGACGTCGGGCCGGGGCGGCGGCGGTGGCGTTTCTGGAGCCGACAAGGCGAGTTCGGTCGCAACGTCGCCGAGGTGTTGGGTGATGCCCTCGTCCACCTCGTCGACGACGTCTCCCGCACGGGTGTGCACATAGGTCTCGAATCGACCGAGCTTGCGCCGGGTCGTATTCGACGCGTCCTCCTGCAGTTCGGCGCGCACCGACGTACAGCGGTTGCGGGCAAAATAGGTCAGCTGCACGCGCGCTTGCTGGATCTGGCTGCGCAGCGCGATGGTTCGTTCGGACTTCGACAACCGGCGCTCCCGCAAGATGTCGTCGCGGCTCTTGTGCAGCGTGGTCACCCGCGCGCGCCGATCCGATCCAGTGGCACCAGCCTCGTAGCGATCGATCATCGTGCCAAGCCGGACTTCCCATGCGCGCAGCCGGTTTCGACGCTGCACATCGGGGTCGGCCAGTCGCTGCCCGAGCACGGCGACCAGTTCGTCCAACATGGGCTCACCCAGATCTGGTGCGGCCGCCGCGCCCACCCACTGCACGTGCTGATAGCGCGGCGCACGTGCCGCGAGCTGCGCCCGGCCGGCCGCCAGCACGTCGCGCCAGTTGCGGTGGGCGTCGATCTTCGCCACCACGCCGATGATCAGGTCGGTGTAGTTGGCCGCGAAATCGATCAGCGCACAATCGGATTCGGTCAGCGGCGCCACGGCAGACGCCACGAACACCACCGCGAGCGGCGCACGGGCGGGGCCCAATTCGTCGGCCTCCACAAAGGTGTGCTCGGGCATCCGTTCCCGTAGCGCGTCGATGAGGCTGGTGGTGCCTGCTAGCCACGGGCCGGTCACCAGCACCGCGTCGTGGCTGTCGACACCCGGTGAAGTCAGCCCTGGGTCGGCGGCCGTCACCACGGCGTCGGCCGCGGCTACCGGATCGGTCACCGGACCCGCCCGAGAAGACGCAGTGAACCCCTTGCGATGTCGGCCCCGCAGCTGCGATGCAGCGCACTGACCGGACCCCGGCTGTAGCGTCGCCAGTGCACGGCCCGACGCACATGCGCGGCTGTGTCGTCCCCCCGGTCCACCTCAACCCCTGCCGCCTCGACCACGTCGACCGCTGCCGCCATCACCACGAGGACGGTCTGGTCGGTGGACAGAAACTCGGTGAGTCGCTCGTCGTCGGATTCGACTGCGAGTGCGCGTAATTCCGTGATGGCCGACTGCAGCCTGCGATAGCGCACCGCTGCGCCCGCCGCCTCGATGTGCGCGACGACCCGGTCGACCTGGCTGGCCCGCCGCAACGCTGTCGACACGGTCGCATCGTCGGCGCCCTCAGCGAGCGTCAAGACGGCACACGCAATGCCGAACCGGTCCAATGTGGCGAGCAGTCGCTGCCGAAGCTCCGGCCGCACCGAATGCCCGGTGCGCGCGAACGCGTCCGTCGACGTCAGGTCCGCCGGCTCGGTGACGAGGGCGCGGAGCGCCGACGTCAGTTCGTCGTCCAGGGCCGCGGTGGCCAGCAACGCGACCATCGGCACTGTCGGCACCCCGGTCAACGAGCGGCAGGCGGCAGCGCGTCGGTGGGCCCTTGGCAGGGGGCCGCCGTCGCCGAGACCCGCCAGGTCGGCCTTGTTCAGCACCGCCACGGTCGGCCGGTCGGCGGCCACGAGCCGAGCACGATCCTCCGGCTTCAGCGCCTCGGCAATGACCACCACGTGCACGTCTGCGGTCGCCGGATCGGATACCACCGCCACGCCCGACGCGGTCAGCGCCGCCGCGACCGTGCCGCGGCCCACTCCGTCACGGCCCAGTACAGCAACGCGCAGCGGCGCCGCAATACGATCAATGATCCTGACAAATCTCGGACTGTGGTTCTGTTCAGCGAACCGCGTCAGCGCATCGACGAAAATTTGTTGGCCTTCCGTTGACCCCGCCCAGGTGAAACCCGGTCCCCGTGGTGCGTGTTGGCCTAAATGTTGGCACCTCGACGGGTACATGGCGAACGGTTGTCCCCAGTACCAGTCGAAGGCAACTGTTGAGTATCAATCTGTACCACGATGCGGGTACTAGAGCCTTCATGAGCGACCATGGACGGATGCAAACGCCCAGGCAACATGTTGCCGAGTCGCATTTGCATCCCCGGGTCACCAGCTTTCGCACCCGGCGCTCGACGCTCTCCGGGGGTCAACAGGCCACCTGGGAGCGTCGCTGGCCCGAGATGGGCACGTACGCGCGCGACGCCGACGGGCCCGCGCCGCGACTGGACACCGAGTCCTGGTTCGACCGGTCGGCGCCGGTGGTACTGGAGATCGGCAGCGGTACGGGCATCTCGACCCTCGCGATGGCGCAGGCCGAGCCACACCTCGATGTCGTCGCGGTGGAGGTGTACCGGCGGGGCCTGGCCCAGCTGCTGAGTGCCATCGACCGTGAAGGCGTCACGAACATCCGGCTGGTCCGGGGCGACGGCGTCGACGTGCTCGAGCACATGTTCGGACCGGACTCACTGACCGGAGCGCGGGTTTTCTTCCCCGACCCGTGGCCGAAGGCCAGGCACCACAAGCGGCGGCTCCTGCAACCGGCGACCGTCGCGTTGATCGCCGACCGGTTACGTCCCGGCGGTGTGCTGCACGCCGCCACCGATCACGTCGGCTATGCCGAACAGATTGCGGAGGTGGGTGACGCCGAGCCGCGGCTACGCCGGGTCACCTCATCGGACTCGCTGCCGATCTCCGTCGCCCGGCCCGTCACGAAGTACGAAGGCAAAGCGCAGCACGCGGGCAGCGTTGTTGTCGAATTGCTCTGGGAGAAACAGCCATGAGCCTGACTGAAGACATCCGGCATATAGATGATGTAGCCCCGCCGCCGGTGGTGCCGACCGAGGCGACGGCCCGGGTGCTGCTGGTGTGGGACGCACCCAACCTCGACATGGGTCTCGGCTCGATCCTCGGGGGCAGACCCACCGCCGCGCATCGGCCGCGATTCGACGCCCTCGGCCGCTGGCTGCTGCAACGCACCGCCGAGTTGTCGGCCGCGCGCCCAGACGTCACGCTAGAGCCGGAGGCGACGGTGTTCACCAACATCGCCCCTGGAAGCGCCGACGTTGTTCGACCATGGGTGGAGGCATTGCGTAACGTAGGCTTCGCGGTCTTTGCGAAACCGAAGATCGATGAAGACAGTGACGTCGACAGCGACATGCTCAACCATATCGCCCGTCGACGCAGCGAGGGGCTGGCAGGAGTGCTGGTCGCCTCCGCAGACGGGCAGGCGTTCAAACAGCCGCTGGAGGAAATCGCCCGGGAGGGTGTGCCGGTCCAGGTGCTGGGATTTCGCGAACATGCCAGTTGGGCGTTAGCGTCGGATACCTTGGACTTTGTCGACCTGGAAGACATTCCTGGTGTTTTCCGGGAACCGCTGCCCCGAATCGGCCTTGATTCGCTGCCCGAGCAGGGGGCTTGGCTGCAGCCTTTCCGGCCGCTGTCCTCGCTAATGACTTCGCGCGTGTAGACAACTGGAGATGCGCAGGTCGCCACAGACTTAGAAGGAGCTTACGTGTTCGCCTGGTGGGGTCGAACGGTGTACCGATACCGATACATAGTGATCGGTGTCATGGTCGCACTGTGCCTTGGTGGCGGCGTATTCGGCATCAGTCTCGGCAGCCATGTCACGCAGAGCGGCTTCTATGACGACGGCAGCCAGTCGGTACACGCCTCGGTTACTGCAGACAAAGCCTACGGCCGCGATACGTCGGGCCACATCATCGGGATCTACACGGCGCCCGACGGCAAGACAGTCGACGACCCGGCTTTCAAGAAGAAGATCCTCGACAACCTCGCGCAGGTCGAGAAGGACCACCCGGACGAGATCCTGCGCTCGATCGGCTACTTCAAGAGCCCCGATGTGCTGACGAACATGGCTGACGCGGACAAGCAGCACGCGTTCATGTCGATTCAGCTCAAGGGCGACAACGACGACCTGATCCTGAACAACTACAAGAAGGTCAAGGACGACCTGCTCAAGGTCCGCGACGACGGCGTCGACTTCAAAATGGCGGGTCTGCAGCCACTAGCGGCCGAGTTGACCGGCACCATCGGCGACGACCAGAGGCGCGCCGAGGTCGCGGCCATCCCGCTGGTGTGCGTGGTGTTGTTCTTCGTGTTCGGCGGCGTCGTCGCGGCCGCCCTCCCGGGGATCATCGGCGGCCTGACCATCGCGGGCGCGCTCGGCATCATGCGGCTCGTCGCAGAATTCGCCCCCGTGCACTTCTTCGCCCAGCCGGTGGTGACCCTGATGGGGCTCGGCATCGCGGTCGACTACGGCCTGTTCATGGTCAGCCGGTTCCGTGAGGAAATAGCGGAGGGCTATGACACCGAGGCCGCGGTCCGACGAACGGTGATGACCTCGGGCCGCACGATCATGTTCTCCGCGGTGATCCTGGTGGCATCGTCGGTGCCGCTGCTTCTGTTCCCGCAGGGGTTCCTGAAGTCCATCACCTACGCGATCATCGCCTCGGTCATGCTTGCGGCGATCTTGTCGATCACGGTACTGGCGGCCGCACTGGCCATCCTCGGGCCGAACGTCGACGCGCTGGGCGTGCGCACGCTGCTGCGGGTTCCGTTCTTCCGCAACTGGAAGCCGATGCGGGTGTACCTGACCTGGCTGGCCGAGAAGACGCAGAAGACCAAGACCCGAGCAGAGGTAGAGAAGGGCTTCTGGGGCAAGCTGGTCAACCGCGTGATGAAGCGGCCCGCCGCATTCGCCGTCCCGATCGTCATCGTGATGATCGCGCTGATCATCCCGTTGGGGCAGCTCTCGCTCGGCGGCATCAGCGAGAAGTACTTGCCGCCGACCAACTCGGTGCGCCTGGCGCAGGAGGAGTTCGACAAGATCTTCCCGGGCTTCCGCACCGAGCCGCTGACGATCGTGATGCAGAGCGACAATGGACAACCCATCAGCGACCAGCAGATCGCGGAGGTCCGCAACAAAGCGATGCAGATCTCCGGCTTCACCGACCCGGACAACGACCCGACCAAGATGTGGCAGGAACGCCCGTACCTCGATGGCGCATCGAAGGATCCGTCGACCAGGGTGATCCAGAACGGTCTGGTGAATCGCAACGACGCGGCCAAGAAGATCGCGGATTTGCGGGCGCTGACGCCACCGCGCGGCATCACGGTGTCCATCGGCGGCACCCCGGCGCTGGAACAGGACAGTATCCACAGCCTGTTCGACAAACTGCCGTTGATGGTGGTCCTGCTGATCACCACGACAACGATCCTGATGTTCCTGGCGTTCGGGTCGGTGGTGCTGCCGATCAAGGCCGCAGTGATGAGCGCGCTCACGCTCGGCTCGACGATGGGCGTGCTCACGTGGATGTTCGTCGACGGCCATGGCTCCGGCCTGATGAACTACACCCCGCAGCCGCTGATGGCGCCAATGATCGGCCTCATCATCGCGGTCATCTGGGGCCTGTCGACCGACTATGAAGTCTTCCTCGTATCCCGCATGGTGGAGGCTCGTGAGCGCGGCATGTCCACCGCCGAGGCCATCAGGATCGGTACCGCCACCACCGGTCGGCTGATCACCGGCGCGGCGTTGGTCCTGGCTGTCGTCGCAGGCGCGTTCGTGTTCTCCGACCTGGTGATGATGAAGTATCTGGCGTTCGGCCTCCTCATCGCCCTTCTGCTGGACGCCACGGTGGTCCGGATGTTCCTGGTGCCGGCGGTGATGAAGCTGCTGGGCGACGACTGCTGGTGGGCTCCCCGCTGGATGAAGCGGCTTCAGGAACGCCTCGGCCTCGGCGAGACCGAGCTGCCCGACGAGCGCAAGCGTCCCGCGGTGCGCGATCACCCCGAAGAAGCATTGGTCGGTGCGGGCGCACCTGCGCCGCCGCGGCCGATGCCGCCACACGACCCGACGCATCCGGGCGCCGATGGCGCTTCGCGGGCGGGAGCGACTACGCGGATCACGACACCGCCGCGGGCCAACGCGCCGTCCGTTGCGGGGACGACGCGGATCCCCACCGCGCGAACGCAATCCGACGAGCCGCAGACCACTCGGCTCTCGATGGCCAAGAACGCAGTCCGCAACGCCGTGAACAATGCAGCCGCTCGGGTCAATCACCCGCCCGCGGATGACACCCAGCGGAGCCACCGGCCCGCGCCGCCTCCGCCTGCGGCACCGCGCGAGGAGCGTGAAATCGAGTCCTGGCTCGGCGAATTGCGGGGCACCGCGCCCGCGGGCGGCCAACCGGCGCCGCCACTCCCCTCGCATGGGCCCACGCGCGAGCCGGGGACTGGGGGCCCAGTGCGACCGTCGGCTGACGCCACCCGCTCGATGCCCGACCAACGCCAGCCTCGCCCGCAACCAAGTAACGAGCCGACGACCGCGATTCCGACGCTGGGGACCCTACCTTCGCACGCGGGGGCCCCACCCTCGCATGGGCCCACGCGCGAGCAGGGGACTGGGGGCCCACCCGAAGGCAGGGGACGTCCTCGGACGCAGGACGCTGATGCGGCGACCGAGAAGCTCGACACCCGCGAGGAAGAAGAGCCTAAGCGCCGCGGCGGCGGGGTGAGCGCACAGGATCTGCTACGGCGCGAGGGCCGGATCTAGTCCTTCGCCGCTTGTAACGCAGTGGCGCGATTCGGCCGGCGGTTTCTCGCCGTGGCGTTACATCCGGATCTAATCGGATGCCGCCGCCTCCACATCGTCGGCTTCCGCCTTGACGATCGGACCGGCTTCGGCCTCTTGCGCGGCCTCCTCGGCCGCGGGGTCTCTGGCCACTAGCACCCGCACCGCGCTATTGAGGAACGCGACCGTCGGCACGGCCAATAGGGCGCCGACGATGCCTGCCAGCACCCCGCCACCCGCGATGGCCAACACCACCGCCAGTGGATGGATCGACACCGCGCGGCCCATTACGAGCGGCTGCAGCACATGGGCTTCCAGCTGTTGCACGGCGATGATCAGGCCGAGCGTGATCAGCGCATAGATCCAGCCCTTGGCGATCAGCGCCACGACCACCGCGAAGAAGCCGGCGATTACCGCACCCACGAGCGGAACGAACGCGCCGAGGAACACCAGCGACGCCAACGGCAGCGCCAGCGGCACACCCATGATGGCCAGGCCGGTACCGATGCCGACCGCATCGACGAGTGCCACCAGGAAAGTCGCGCGCACGTAGCCGATCAACGATCGGAAGCCGGCCCGGCCTGCGTCGCGCACACGCTCCCGGACGTTCTCCGGGAAGATCTTGGTGACGAAGCCGTAGATGTTGCGGCCGCCGTGCAGGACGAAGATCAGCGTGAAAAGCACCAGTAGCGCACCGGTGACGATCTCGGTGACCGTGCCGGCCGTCGACAACGCCCCGCTGGTGAGCTTCTCCTGGTTGTTCTGCAGGGCCTCGACGGCAGACTTGCGGGCGTTTTCGATCTGTTCCTGGTTGAGATGCAGCGGCCCTCGGGTGAGCCAGTCCCCCACGCCCTGGATGCTGGTGCTCACCTGCTCGACGAGTGCCGGTGCCCCCTCGATGAACTGGCTGACCACGAACGTGAGGATTCCGCCGACGACGGCGATACCCCCGAGCAGCACCAAGGTCACCGCACCACCGCGGGGCGCGCCCCGCCGGTCCAGGAAGTCGACGACGGGCAACAGCAGCGCGGCCAGCAGGGTCGCCAGGGCGACCGGCACCACGATCAACTCGAGCTTCTTGACCGTCCACAGCACCGCGACGATCGCTGAGAAGATCACCAGCAGCCGCCAGGACCACGCGGCTGTCTTGCGGACGAACGGGGTCACCGATCCATCGGGGACGGTATCTATCGAGGGGTCCGCTGGCATGCCGGTAGCGTAACGGCAGGCCGCAGCGTCACCTCGAATCTCGCGAATAGGCCTCGGCGCGCCCGCCTGCGCGACAATATCCGGGCTACCTGCGCCGCTACCCTTAGGGGCGTGTCCCAAGACGCCCCTGCGAGCGACGCCCGCAGCCAGGAGCGGCCTACCAGGAGCAGATACTGGTGGCTGCGCTGGGTGATCATCGGCGCCGCGGCCATTGTGCTCGCGGTCGAGCTCACGCTGGTCTGGGACCAACTGGCCAAGGCGTGGAAGAGCGTCTACTCGGCGAACTGGTGGTGGGTGCTGGCGGCGATCATCGCGGCGATGTCGTCCATGCACAGCTTCGCTCAGATTCAGCGCACTCTGCTCAGGTCTGCAGGCGTCAAGGTCAAGCAGTGGCGCTCGGAGGCGGCGTTCTACGCGGGCAATGCGCTGTCAACAACGCTGCCGGGCGGCCCGGTGCTGTCGGCCACGTTCATCTACCGCCAACAACGGATCTGGGGCGCGTCGCCGGTGGTGGCTTCGTGGCAGCTGGTGATGTCGGGGGCGCTGCAGGTGGTCGGGCTGGCGGTGCTCGGTCTTGGCGGCGCGTTCATGCTCGGTGCGAGCAAAAACCCACTGTCGCTCATCTTTTCACTCGGCGGGTTTGTCGCGTTGATACTGCTGGCGCAGGCGGTGGCGACTCGCCCCGAGCTCATCGACGGCATCGGGGTGCGTGTGCTGTCGTGGTACAACTCGCTGCGCGGCAAACCCGCCGACACGGGGCTCAACAAGTGGCGCGAGACCCTGTCCCAACTTGAATCGGTCAGCCTGTCCCGTCGCGAGCTCGGCGAGGCGTTCGGCTGGTCGCTGTTCAACTGGATCGCCGACGTCGGGTGTCTGCTGTTCGCGTGCTATGCCACCGGCGGTCATCCGTCGCTGGCGGGTGTGACCGTCGCGTACGCGGCGGCCCGCGCGGTCGGGTCGATCCCGTTGATGCCGGGCGGTCTGCTGGTGGTCGAGGCGGTGCTGGTGCCGGGCCTGGTGTCGTCCGGCATGACGCTGGCCTCGGCGATCTCTGCGATGCTCATCTACCGGTTGGCGTGTTGGATCTTCCTTTCCGCGCTCGGCTGTGTTTTTTTTTATGTTACGTCGACCACCGAGAAGGACATCGACCCGGACGCCACCGTCGACGAGGGCGTCGAGCAGCCACCGCAGTTCAGTCCCGATCCGGAAGTGCGGCACGAACCCGAGCCCGAAAAATAGCGAAACGATCATGCGCGGCCGGACGTCCCTAATGGTGTCGGCGATCGCCGCGCTTACCGTAGCGTGCACATCGTCGACCCAAACCCCCTCGGCATCAACCACTTCCACCCCTCTGTCGAACACTCCGGACACCGGCCCAACGGTGGTCACGCCACTGATTGCCAGTGCCGTCGCGGCACCGATCCCTGTGCCCGCCACCGACGGCAAGGTGCACCTGGCCTACGAACTGCAGCTGACCAATGTGCTCGAGCAGGAGGTGACGCTGACATCGGTCGACGTGCGCGCCGCACACCGGACGCTGTTGAACCTGGCGGGCGAGCGGCTGGCGTACTGGACACGTGTGATGGGAAACCCTGCGTCCACAACGAAACTCGGGCCTGCGCAATCTGCGGCGGTGTGGCTTGACGTCTCCCTCGACCCAGGCGGCACAGTGCCGGCAGAGCTGGTGCACGCGATCGGGGTGTCACTGGCGCAGCCACGGCCGCCGCTGTTTCCCGCCACGATGACCGAGACAGTCGCACCCGTCACCGTGCAGACCCGCAAGCCTGCCGTCATCGCGCCACCGCTCGTCGGATCGAATTGGGTGGACGCCAACAGTTGTTGTGATATGACGCCGCACCGGATGGCACTCAATCCGCTCAACGGGCAACTGTGGGCCGCCGAGCGGTTCGCGGTCGACTACGTACAACTGTTGCCGGATCTGCGGCTGTTCAACGGCGACAAGACCAAACCCGAGAGTTATCCGGGGTTCGGCGCCGAGATCCACGCCGTGGCCGATGGCCCCGTCGTCGCGGTACTCGACGACCTGCCGGAGCAGGTACCCGGCGAATCCCCGCCGGGTCTTCCGCTCGAGCAGTACGCAGGCAATCACATCGTCCAGGACATCGGCGGCGGCAACTATG